>Ga0307513_10004801_pt1 | contig 17954 bp, 21 predicted proteins | sample 15_EM_MG_FD_202174 | JGI IMG/M metagenome (GOLD analysis project Ga0307513, IMG submission 202174) | Populus trichocarpa ectomycorrhiza microbial communities from riparian zone in the Pacific Northwest, United States - 15_EM | ecosystem: Host-associated > Plants > Roots > Unclassified | place... | reverse complement strand
CGACCGTGAGCGAAGCGAGAAGCTTTCCGACCGTGCAAAATGCTAAGCGAGGTGCAAAGCAAGTGCGGGGTAAGGGGGAGAACCGAACATCATGAGCGGGAGTCAACGACGAACAGGAACGAGAACCTCAAGGAGGGGAGGCCGAGGCCACAGGGGAGGAGGGTAGATGGCTTAACGTCAACTCCTAGGCAGTAGCCATCGTGGGAGAAGAGAGGTGGGTGGGGGATGGTGACGACGATTTCCCGTGGTGTTGAGATTTCAATCGCCGGAGGTGGAGGAGAGATGGTTCGTGACCTATCTCTTGGTCGGAACCAAGCTCCTTTTATAGGCATCTTCCCACAACCCTAACCCTGGTGACTCGTCACCCTCGTGTAACATAGCCCCCCATGACTCATAATTAGTCATGGTGCGAAATCCATCAGCTGACTCTTACAAATCAACTGCGCACATCCTTTTCACTCGATCCAAACCAATAAACCCGATCATACGCTCGAATGAGTCATATGCGTGAAACCCATGACTCGTAATCTGAGTCATGTGCGAAATCATTACATCGTATGACGTCACCATCGTGACGTCATGAAACCATTAACCAATCATAAACAACCAATGACTCGCAAGTGCGCAGTCATGTGAGAGCTATGAGTCAAATGACGTCATAGTGCAAAAACCCAACATACCTTATGACTAATAAGTTTTAGTCATGTGAAATCTGCCTTGCTTAGTCACGATTTGTGACAGTGATCACAGTGACATATTCTGAAATGTTCCTATATGTATTGGGTAATAATGCCAACAAATTGCCTTGGCAATGCACATTCTCTCCTATATATATCACTCTCTACTACGATTTCTTTTCACATTATTCTTTTCCTTAACCTACTACTTTTCAAACAATCACAACCACAATTTTCACACTTCAACAATAGTGAAAAAACTTGACATAAGATTGTACCTCTGATGTCATGATGCGGAAGCTGTTGGCAGACTCTGAAGGATGCCTGATTCGATCAAGATGACAGAGAAGGCTTAAGCCGTACTTGTGGTACATGCCTGGTTAGTTGTTCTAATTACTCCGTGATTTTCTTATTTATAATTATATACAAATCTAATAATATATGTTTTAGGGAAGGCAAACCACGCAATAAAGATAGAAAAGAAGAACAGAAGGGCGACCTCCACCTGATAAACTAAAGGAATCTGGAAGAGAGCATAATCAAGGTTTGCTCCTGCTCACTAAATACTAAGCTATAATAGCTAACACTTGTGAAGGTGTACAGACTCTAGCACTATGGTTACTAAATCCTCTCCTGCATGGTAAGCTTCAACTAGCAACCTATATTTGTCAGGTGTCTTCAGTGGATCAACTATGTAATGGTTTGTATCTATATTAAATATTGAATGAGGCAGTCACAATATACAGGTCCCTTGCAGGACAGCGATTCTTGCCTTTTGCAATAATACTGTGAACAATTTCAATTATGTGCTGCAGGGAAGGATGCCTGGCGAGAAGCACATGTTTGAAGCTATCAACCATGTCAATGTTCCTCAAGATGAGAGAGCTGCAGAGCTCTTTGCCGTAGAGTATTTGCTGAGTATCTCTCTTGGATGTATTCCACAAGCCTGCCTGTAACTCAACACTGGTGCCCCTCCAATTTTGATCCAAAATCTAAGTCCCAGGGAGGGCTTATATAATGGTACCAGGGTGAGAGCACTTGGAATCCAGCACACCTGTCTACTGGTAGCTATTTTGGGTAGAAGCTTTGATTGAATGATCAGTCTTCTCCCACCGATCAAGCTTTCTACAGTGGATGAGGATCTGCCTTATATCTCGGAGCACACTCAGTTTCCTGTGTCTTTTTGTTTTGCCATGACTGTTAATAAATCCCAGGGTCAGTCCCTCGATCAGGTTAGTGTTGATTTATGCACCCCTACCTTTAGTCATGGGCAACTATATGTGGCTCTTTCAAGAGTCACATTACTAGATGGACTAACCCTCTTACTCCTGGAACAATCTGCTACATAGACGGATAACATAGTATATCCTGAAGTGCTTCTATAATTTTTCTCTGCTAAGTCTTCCTCATTCTCTATCCTCCTCTCTTATATGATAATTGTAATACAAATTTCATTCCTTAATTAGTTTTCAACACAGAACTCTTCTGGTTTGAACTTCTTTTATCTTTATAGCCTCTTTATTGGCTTGGCTTTCCTTTCCTGCCTGTAAGTCATATCTGTTATTCCTTCCCAAGTTGCCTGAGTATATTAATACTACTTAGCTAGATTGCTGACCTGTGGTCACAGTTACGCCTGGCTGGTTCCTCCTGTTCTGGTATGTGTCTTGTACCACCATCCTCTGGTATTTTGTCTTTTATATTCAATCTCTGATTCAATATACTTGGTGAATTCAACAAAGACTTCCCTCTTTTGCCTTCGCTCTGTTTTCTTGTTACCTGTCTTGTCTCTTCTCATGTTAATTTATTTTTTTAATTCAAAAGTACCTTTAGAGTTCAAATCATCCTTAATGTGAGCCAATCTGCTGGTTTAATTACTACCTATCAAATATAATTTCTGCAGGCTTTAATATACCACCTAATATGCCATATTGGATAGTTATATAAAGATCTGACTATTCGTACATCAGATATGAAAGTTTCAACCATGAGTACAGGCTTGACCGTTCGGTCAAGGGGCTGCTAGTAATACGGTACTACCTACTGTATTAGGTAAACACACACCCATCAATTTTCCCTACCGCTCTTGGACCGTTTAGTCTCCCTTGACGGTCGGCACCGTCTCCGGTTGCTTGGCGGCCGTCTATTGGTAAACGGGCCCTAAGAATAACTTAGGCGGCTGAGATAGTAGTTCATGGTATGACTTTGCTTGGGAATGGAAGTGTGCTGGCCTGATATTGAATGGGGATGCGGGATGCCACATTGACTGACAATTTTTGAGTAGTGAATATTGGGCTTTGATATATTCAAGGCGATATGGGAGCAACAGAATGCGCAAACATAATAGATATGTATGTGACCATTGAAGGAGGCCGATGATGAGAGTGGGCGATGTCAGAGGGGGATGGGAACAATATTGTCCCGTATGAAGTAAAGTTGGGGGAAATCTGACTGGCGGAAAAAGGCAAGACGGAAAGGGAATCTAGGAAATCCACCACTGTCTCGCATCTCAAACAATCCCTATACTAATTCAGTGTCATAGTTGATGGCTAGTACTGGCCTGCTTGATATTCAACATTTCTTGTTTCTGCTGTACCAGTCAAAGGGGAGAAAGAGTGTTCAAAACGCCTGATGCTTCCAGTGAGAGCGAGAAACACTAGGGCCGGCCATAGTCAGTTCCAATATTGGAGGACTTCCCATACAAATCTAGAAAGATCTGCAGCGTGGAGCAAGAATCTGGATCCCAGGTTGTTCCCGTAGGAAAAAATGACTTTTCCAGGTGTCCAGATAGTGGCCATTGCTGAAAATTGAAAACACACATACGAAGGGGAATAGACACAAGTAGGAAATTATTTTTCCTAGGATTTTGTCCTGCTCTAGGTTGTTAGCCCTTTATTTTTGTGCATTGAGAACTCGGGGATAATTTGTCCAGAATTGCAGACTGGGGGCTGGCTTACCAATTATATGGAAGTTTGCAGATTCTGAACCTTGATAAATCGGAACCAGGGGGGGAGGGAGTGGTTCAGATTTCTGAAAATTTATAATTTAGAAGTCTAAATTATGTTATAGATTTTAGCGTGAAAATATGCCAAGACCAGTTTTAAATCTCTTCCTGATTCCTACCAGAAGACCTCCATTAATGATTGCAAGGAACATTGTCTTAACCTGTCCTGGCCAACCCCCCCACAGTCCCAAACCCAGCCCAAGGAATGTTGGAGCGCCAACCCTGTTGGACCAGAATCGTGTTACTTTTACAAAGTGGAAGGTTATTTCACAAACCATTTCCTGCCTATTTCGGTGCGGTTCCACTCGCCTTACCTTGAATTTGCAACGAACATCATTTTGGAGGATCTTAAAGAGACGGGCTTTCACCCATTAGGACCTCGCAATACCTGTTTTCCACCTATCCACCTGTCGAGACTTTCACAATGGTTCGGGCAACAAACTAATCCTTTCCGAATTGATGAATAGAATTACTCATGGGCCTGTTCAAGGGGAAACCACCGGTCTTCCCCCTGACGCCTCATGACATTGACTTTGGCCCCGCTGGGATTGCTGGGCTTGATGTTTCCACTCACCGAAATATAATTATGGGACTGGTGTAAGCATAATCATCCTCTATGCTTTCCAAGGGGCAAACAACGAGATTGTGTGCCAACTGGTGCTATTCAACAGAGATTCTGAGCATGGGGTCAAATAGGGAGTTAACTAGCTGAAAGATCATGGCCCCCAAATTGGTTCTAACAACGTAGGAAGGGACTATTCCTTTATACCAGATTTTCTCCATTGCTGGAGGCGGCATGTAATGGTTGCTGGAATGACATTTTGCACTGTCCTGTGGGACTTGATGAGGCTACTATGAATGCCTGGTAGCAGATTGAATTAGTGGGTAAGCTATATCATTTGCTCAAATTTTGTATATCCATGCTAAGGAAAAGCGACAGGTGGTGGTTATTACAACGCAAAGGGCCTTACGGTGGCTCTTGAGAAGATTGACCAGAATACCATCCCTGGTGCCGGTATCACTGGTAATCTTATCTATACGAACGCCCCAGCTATGACGTTGCAGATCTCACTGGCCCAACAGCCCCGTTCCGCTCGTGAGTCGTGCCCCCATTCAAGGGCCGACTATTGGCGGCGGGGCACTGTCCATAAAGGTGGCCAAGGAGTATATTCAGATGACCGCATTAATACACCTCTCGTTTAAGCCTGCTTCCATGGATGCTATCCAACAAGTCATCAATGGTGCAAAGGCCAACCCAACTTTCCCAGTGATTCTTCAGCGGATTGGAGGAGGAACTCGCTGTGGTCACTCCTTTGAAGATTTCAATCAACCGATCCTTCAGATGTGTAGACATATTAGGGCATGAGGTAACATTGCCCTTGTTGCTGGCTTTGGGTTTGGTGGGGCGGAAAATACATATCCTTATTTGCCAGAAGCTTGGTCCCAGAAGTTCAAGTACTCTCTGATGCCTTTGACCTGTGTTTTGTTTAGTAGCAGAATGATGACTGCAAAGGAGGTACTCGCTACATTAACAATGGATGGCAAACTGATCACTTCTCTGGATTACATTGTGAAGCTTCACGGGTTGACAGTTTCTAAGGAAGGCGGGAAGACCACATTTACACTCTTGGCATCCTCATCTCAAGGCACTCTTCCCGAAGCTGACCGGTGGCTAAGGCTGCTTGAAGATGAAACCTAATTGTGGAGACATATGTTATGTTATTCAGGGGGGATGTTTTTGTTCAAGGGAACAAATTCCAGGACAATGCAATGAGACATATCTTCCCTCCTGCCTATGGAATGGTTTGTTGAAATTACCAACTCAAGGGATCCGGTTAAACATAGCATTACTGTTAAGGAGAAAAACCATTCCGGTGGTTGCAATGTCAAGGCTGTTGAGATTAGGATGTCAGAAAAGAAGGAGATTCTCATGGACCTCATTTTTGAGGAGTGCACCATACTAGGAAAGCTCACATCGTTGCCACTCAGCTTCCGCTATCACCCGAGACAGAATCTGAATCCATTGACAAGGTAATGGAGGGTAGGAGCGATAGGGTCAAAGAATCTTACTACCTGCTCTTATTTGGCCATGAAGAAGTTTCCCTTGACTTGGCAATTGCTGATGTGTTTGAGGTAGATGTGAATATGTTATAGGGCAGGTGATGACCGATTTCGTTCACACAGTTGGGAACAATGGCGAGGCTTTCATTGGCCCGCGTTGGAAGACTGGTTAGGCGCAGATGGATTTCGCTATCCTGGTGGGGTGGAAAGCTATGATCAAAGCAATCTTCCCCAAGGCGATTGATGGCCATCATCTCAAGCTAGTTCACTTTTCCAGTAACATCCACATTCCGCCTAGCGTAGTGCCTTCTAAGAAGTATGATCTTGTTGAAACCCCAGCACAAAACCATGTAGTTCTCAACCAGGCCTTGGGGAAGATGGTGGAAGTCTGTGAAACCATTTCCAGATATCATTGGCCAATTATGTGTTGAAATTCACGAAGATTCCATACCTGCAACATCGTCGGAACACTGATGGAACATGGCTGAGAAGAATTGAGTTTGATTGTTGTTGCACGATTGACTAGTATGGTATCAGATGGCTTACGGTATGCTTGGTTGAGACGTTAGTTAAAAAGGAAAGGCTTGGGATGTTTTAGGGATTGGCACTAGAGAAGACTAGAGGTGAGGGATTAAGGTTTACCAGGAGTTGGAACGTTTAAGTGTCACACTATGATAGTTAGGAAACAGACGGTGGTGTCAGGACTGCGCAGGATCGCAGTGGATGGGTGAAATGGTATAGGAGGATGAAACGAAAGGGATGGAAGAAGGAAGTAGAAGTTTCGGGAAACCTGTTTGGACTCAGATGGTGAGAGACGAGTGGAGAGTGTTGTGGAAGATGGATTCTTTTCTGTATGGTCAAGATTGTGTATATATAGGACAAGTCTGGAGACGTAGGAAGTGTTAAAAATCACCGGCGATTAGTCCATCGAGCAGTTTCCTTTGTCACAGATTATCAAGCAAGGAGGAGCAAGGGGTATACCTGGTCATGTACTAGATATGAGGATTCGCATCAATGGCCGGAACTAGGGCCGGAGTATAAAGCGCGAAGGCACCGGCGGGTAATGCGGAGCTGGAGTCGGAAGGATGGGCGTTTTGGGTACCGGAATGATTTCCGGAGGCTAGACCCTTGGAGATACCTCTTGAATCTTGTACTATATAAACCCTCTGTATCGCAGTAGATAGACATGTAAGAAAGATAGCTTGATACGAATCCGCAGAATATACAGACTTCTCCTCCTTGGCTTCTTTGTCCTTCTTCATCTGCCCCGAACGTTCCACCTCCATCCAGATCTCATAACAATAGGTTATGAGCCCGGTCAGCACCGCCTGACCAGAACCACAGTAGCAACACTGAACGGCCATCCCTACACACTCCCGTGTCCATCCAGAATTCAGAAACCGCATTCAGACCTGTCATTCACGCACCATGTCAGCATCATCATCCACCCAGCCGGATATTCCTGCCCCCAGTGCCACACCAGCTAGTACCACCTCACTGACCCAGTCTATCGAAAAGCTGGATGGTTCAATTGCCTCTGGAAAAAGTAACTACCAGGCGTGGAAGTTCAGAATTGTTCGTATCCTGAAGGAAAAAGGATTACTGCCGGCGATTGAACAGAACATCGAAAAGGGAAATGCAAAAGACCTAGCTAGGGATAACGCCGCCTTCACCATCTTAACCCTAAATGTGAGAGACTCACAAATAACACATATCCAGGAATGTGCAACGGCGAAGGAGGCATGGGAGGCACTTAGGATTGTCCACCAAGGGATCGGAGCAAGCGGACGCATGGTCATTATGCAGAGACTTTGGGCCCTCCGGATGATTGAAGGTGACGACATGGCTGAACACTTAAATAAATTCCGAGAATTAGCAACTCAAGTGGAGAGCCTATCAGGAACCGGGAAAGGAATCGACAATAACGAACTTGTAACTCTATTAAGTCTCAGCCTTCCCGAGTCCTATGAACCCATTATCATGGCTCTTCAATCCAGAGCAGATGACGTTACCTTTGATATCTTTTCCAGCCGACTCCTCCAAGAATCTGCCCGCAGACAGGTAGCCCATACAACATCGCAAGGCACACACCACAGCACCTCGGTAACCGCTTTTGCTGCCAGGCCTTATGGACGTGGTCGAGGTGGAAGTAGATATAATGGGGGGCGAGGGGGTATGCGGATGCCCCATGTATTCAGTCTTGGAAGATCAGACACCGGAGTCAGCTTGGGCAAAGCAGCGGTAACATCTAAGCCCAGAGGGAAATGTTTCTACTGCCAAAAAGAGGGGCACTGGAAGAGGGACTGTTACAAAAGAAAGGCCGCCGAGGGCAAGGTCAGCAGCCCGAAATCTCTGGGAGATCAAACAGGCCTGGCCTTTACCGTTCACGATCTGGCACATCGTGTGAGTGACAATGCAGACTGGATAGTCGACTCAGGAGCTAGCCAACACTTATGCAGCAAGAAGGAGAGCTTTGTGGAGGGGACATACCGTGGAATCTCAGGGAAAGGAATCGAGATCGCAGACGGATCCCGAATTGAGGCGGTTGGAATGGGAGATGTAAGTATCGGACAACTGCACTTGTCGGAAGTAGTACATGTTCCTCGTGCTGGAGGGAATCTTATTTCAGTAGCGCGACTGATAGACGCTGGCTTCAATGTTAGCTTTGGAGCGAGGATATGTATAATATCCAGAGAGGACATGCAAGTAAAGGGTGAAAGGGAGGGAAACCTGTACCTCTTACCGAAGCCCGTGAGCTTGGAGCAAGCAAATCTCGGGCTTGCGACCAACAAATCTATACCACAAACGATTGAGGTATGGCACCGGAGATTGGGCCATCGAACCCTAGATCAGGCCAGCATTCAGTATCTACAACCAAGAGTTAGCGAATTTACTATCAAACGGGGCACGAACGATAATGGGCATAGCAGGATATGTGAAACTTCTGCCATCGGCCGGCCACATACAGAACCAATTACCGGTACGAGGGAGAAGGCAAAGGACCTCTTAGAAGTGGTCCATTCGGATATCTGTGGCCCTATGCAAGTCAGTACCATTGCCGGAGAAAGGTATTTTATTACCTTTATAGATGAAAAAAGTGGTCGTATAGCAGTTACACTCTTGAAGACTAAGAGTGAGGCCTTGGGGGCCTTCCAGGCATACAAGGTACGAGCAGAAAAAGCTGCAGGGCGTGAGATTAAATGTCTCAGAACAGATGGGGGCGGAGAATTCCTTGCACAGCAATTCAAATCGTACCTTCGCTTATGTGGAATAGCCCACAGTGTTAGCCCGCCATATACTCCCAGTCATAACGGGCGTGCAGAAAGAGCCAACCGTACCTTAATGGAATCAGCACGCTGTATGATTGAGGAAGCGAAACTGGATAATAGCTTCTGGGGATTCGCTGTCGCCACTGCAGCACATATCCACAACCGACTTCCCTCACGCTCCCACCAAGATCTGTCCCCTCTCACATATTGGACTGGAACACAACCAAGCATTGGGCACTTGAGAATCTTTGGATCAGTAACCCATACTTTGGTGCCAAAAGAACAGCGAAAGAAGCTCGACTCACGATCAACGAAATGCATCCTTATCGGCTATGATGAGGATGCGGGAAGTAAGGTGTATCGGGTATACAATCCTTTAACAAAACGGATCCATAGCTCACGCAATGTTATCATTGATGAGCTAGATACGATCAAGTCTGTCAGCTTAGAGTCCCCACCTGGGAATGAGATCGAAGTAACCTTACCGGAGGTGCAGGAAAAGGATAACAGCAGCGAGGGGGAAAGACAAGAGGGCAGTGTGGGAGAAATAATTCCGGAACAAACAGGCAGCGATGAACCAAACCAGGAAGAGTTTGGCGGAGACACCATTGTTGTTCGTCCACCGCCAGGATTCCTTGATGCTAGAAGAGAAGCGGTTAGCGGAAATGGACTAAGACGCTCGCAGCGACAATGAAATCAGGATCAACACTTTAGCGCACAGCCATGGCGTGCGATGCTAGCCAACCTGGAAGAACCGCAAACGCTTAGTGAGGCTCTAGCAAGAGAGGACTCAGAAGAGTGGTATGCGGCATGAGAATCAGAGGTTGACTCGCTGGTCAGAAATTCAACGTGGGAGCTTACATCGTTACCAGAGGGGCGAGATCCAATTGGCTGTAGATGGCTCTTCAAGCGCAAAGATGATGGGCGATACAAAGCAAGACTTGTGGCCAAGGGGTATAGTCAGAGAGAAGGTTTGGACTATTCGGAAACCTTCGCCCCGGTTGCTAAATTCAATTCCCTCCGCTCCCTATTGGCATTAGTTTGCGAGAATGACTGGGAATTGGCGGGGATGGATGTCAAAACAGCATTCCTACACAGTGAGCTAGAAGAGACCGTTTATATGGAAATACCAGAAGGTCTTCACACGGAAATCCAAACTCAGGGGCCAGGGGCCCGAATTGTTTGCCGCTTGGTTAAATCGATTTATGGTTTGAAACAATCTCCCCGCGCGTGGTATGGGAAAATAAACAGCTTTTTCCTTCAACATGGGTTTCAGCGAAGCGAGCAGGACCACAGTGTTTATATCCATAAATTCTTTAAACTCATTCTGCTCTTATATGTGGATGACTTAGTAATTACTTCTCTGAGTCCCGAGGATGTTACCTGGATTCAAATACTCTTACAGGAAGAGTTTGAAATGACAGATTTGGGATCATTAACGAGTTTCCTTGGAATGGAGATTAAACGAAATCAACAAACGCGGCTCCTCCACCTCACCCAGCAAAGATATCTCAATGCAATTCTCTCCCGGCACGGAATGTCTTCCTGTGCTACAGTTAGTACTCCGGCGGACCCACATACGCGACTAAACAAGTCCCCTATAGAGTACCACACCGACTCAATAAATCAGCAGAGATACCAGTCGGCAGTAGGATCACTCATGTACGTGATGATCGGTACGAGGCCAGATATAGCATTCGCTGTATCGGCAGTTAGCCAACACAGCTCCAACCCGGGACCCCCACACTGGACTGCTGTGCGTCGTATCTTTCGCTACCTCGCAGGTACGAAAACGTTTGGCCTTACTTACGGGGGAGGATACTGCGGTGGGTTCACTGATGCGGATTGGGGCGCCGGCGAAGACAGGAAATCAATTGGTGGCTATGTGTTCATGATTAATGGAGCGGCAGTATCATGGGCAAGTAAGAAGCAAGCAAGTGTTGCCTTGTTCTCTACGGAGGCCGAATACATGGCATTGACCCAGGGTGTGAAGGAATCGATATGGTTAGGAGAGTTACTACGGGGACTAGGGGCACAAAAGCATGGGAAAGAGATACGGGAGCTCCAATGCGACAATCAAGGGGCAATGGCACTTACCCGAAACCCGGAATACCATGCACGCACAAAACACATTGACATTCAGTACCACTTTATCAGACAACATGTGGAGTCCGGAGCCATCTCACTCTTTTACTACCCCACCCATGAAATGACCGCTGATATCTTTACAAAGCCTCTTCCCCGACCCCAGTTTGAAAAGCATGTTCTTGGACTGGGACTTGGCCCGACACCAGAACAGAAGGACAGCAAGTTTCGGAAACTGAATTGGGAGAACACCAGGCATACTACGACTCAGGATCTAATCCCCGGTGAGGGGGAGTGTTAAAAATCACCGGCGATTAGTCCATCGAGCAGTTTCCTTTGTCACAGATTATCAAGCAAGGAGGAGCAAGGGGTATACCTGGTCATGTACTATATATGAGGATTCGCATCAATGGCCGGAACTAGGGCCGGAGTATAAAGCGAGAAGGCACCGGAGGGTAATGCGGAGCTGGAGTCGGAAGGATGGGCGTTTTGGGTACCGGAATGATTTCCGGAGGCTAGACCCTTGGAGATACCTCTTGTATCTTGTACTATATAAACCCTCTGTATCGCAGTAGACAGACATGTAAGAAAGATAGCTTGATACGAATCCGCAGAATATACAGACTTCTCCTCCTTGGCTTCTTTGTCCTTCTTCATCTGCCCCGAACGTTCCACCTCCATCCAGATCTCATAACAATAGGAAGAACAAGAATCTCAAGGTACTCTCACCTCATCATAGCCCAATATTAATTTGATTATGGAGGTTACTTCACAATTCTTATACCCAGGCACTGATACCCACTATGAAAACAGGTTCCAGCGAAAGATCGAGATGCCAATAGAAGTCCATATGGCCTTGAGAAGAGATGTTCCTGTCCCTTGCCCAAAGGAGTGGTTCCATCTCGATGATCATGATACCGAACCTTTAGGCAAGACGCTTACATTTCGCTTGTCCAGCTTTATCAGATTTATGGATGAGATGATATTCAGCTCCGTTGAAACTCTCCTACAAGTGGTGGTTGAGTTACCTACAAAGGAGGTTATACAAGTTGCAACTGTCCAGTACATTGCCGGTCAGAGTCACGGAAACTCCGTACTTAATTATCTCCAACGCCACGGCGCCACTATCTAGCAGCCTGTCAACTTCCACAACTCTATTCCTGTTAACGTCAAAACTGAACCGCTCATCAGGGCTCTTGCTAGCAACCAAGCATATGCCCGCCTATCGGGCGATTACAATCCAATACACCTTTTGCCAACCTTCTCTAGCTATGCAAACCTTGCGCGAACTATCACGCATAGAATGTTCTCATCCATAGCAGTGAGATCCCATGTTGAAGCTTGGGCTGGACAGAACAATATTGCCAGCCTTAGATATTTTTCATGTAGCTTTGTAGGTATTGTATTACCCAATGGCGAGATAGAGACCAAGTTACATCATGCAGAATGGTCAGCGGTAGAAAGATTATTGAAGTTGAGACTACCAATAAGGAAACACAAGACAAAGTTCTTGTGGGAGAGGTGGAGGTCGGGCAACCGGTATCTGCCTATATATTTACTGGCGAAGGAAGTCCAGAGCAAGGTATGGGGATGAGTCTGTCCAGCTCCTCGCCTGTAGCCAGGGAGGTTCTATACAGGGATGATAGACATTCTATGAAAAACTATGGTGCGTCATTCCCCTTGCTGTTCTCATTCACTACACTAACCATATTACATGTTTCGCAATTACAAACATTGTGAGAAACAACCCCAAAGAATTGGGTGTTCATTTTGGCTGACCGTGTCATGGCAATGCTATCAGGCAGAACTATATGCCAATGACTTTTGAGAGTGTTGGTGCTGACGGATCAACTAAATCGGAGATGATCTTCAAAGATGTCACAGAGCCAGCCACCTCGTACACACACCGCCGCCCTATTGTTATGGATTCTGGATGGGAGAAGAAAGCCCTGGCGAGATGGAGAAGGACAAAGAAGTCAAGAAGGAAGCTTGAGTATATTGATCGGAGGCGTGGCTATCTTGCTTGCTTATCTCTCTAACTATGGTGGAATATAGAGCTTATATAAACAATACAAAGAGGTTTTTTCAACAATGTTCACTCCCGGAAATCCATCCGGAGATGCCCAAGGCTAAAACAGTTCCGGTCCTTTTCCTGTCAGCCATTCTGATCTATCCACCAGTTTCTCTCCGGTTTCTCCTCCACGTTCCTCTCTGTTTTTGTCTCCGGTTTCTTGTCCGGCCATTAGGGGCAATGTATGCGAATCGTCATATAGTATACCAACAAGGTACACCCGTTCCGCCTTTTGATTGATAATGAGTGACAATGGAAACTAATAACTAGCAAGCAACAACACGCGAAAGTGGAGGGAGAAGTGGATCGCCTTCTGGTCGTTATCTAGTTGGCAACCATTGGCTTACGCTATGTCATCCATTGACTGGAGGATTAGGATCATTGAGCGCCGCTTCTACTTGCCATTTCAGTCCACACTAAAGGTGAAGAAATTTTGAAATTAAAAAGCTTCGATGCCGGGAATGTGTGTCGTGGGCGCTGTTTCATAAGCGGATTATACAGAGGGGTGAACTGCTGTATGTTTCTCAAGAGTTAAGGTAGTGCTCGGGGGGGGATCGTCTTCTAGCTTTGGTTGAGATATTACCACCTTTATTTTCTTTTATTCTGCAGCTTTTCTCAAGAGATCTTTCTCTTAAACCCTGGTTAGTGGCAGTTCCTCACTCTTTGTTTGTTCCTTAAGCCACATGTCAATGTCTACTGTAGGTTAGGAAACTTTTCTCATTTCTCATTTCCATTGTCGCCCAAGTGGCTTGGGTGGTCCGGCCAGGCTGCTTTAATGAATTCACTAGTGTTTAAGGGTATCATTGCCTGAAATGGACTTCCAGGACTTGTAGGTCTTAGCAACTTGTTTTTTTTTTTGCTTCATGTTTTGCTGCTGATAGAGAGGTGATGTTGGAGTCATGGTCTGTAATAGCAATTTCACTGCTCGCGTAGTAGCCATCGCTCATGTGGGAAGTTGGCTCGGTATCATAAAATCTAAAGGTTCCCCACAATAATCCTACAATAAAGTACAGTGCTCCATTTACCCTTGCTCCGAAATCAATAACATCCACCTATCAACACATTATCATTCATAGATAGCCTTCACCTGTAATAAAAATCCCCGGGTGATACCGCTACATAATAACTAGAAGGGGGAAAATATCTTAGGACGCCGTTGAAACCGTGGGCAGCTGCTCGGGTTTGCGTTGCTTTTTCAGTTATGGCGGCATTTACGCCCCATTTCCATAAAGCTCCTAATCGTCCCCTTTAGCTCCATCCTCCCACTCTTACCCCTCAGGCACGATCTCTAGGCGACTTCTCAACTACAGCCCTACACCTCCGACTTCCACACCTGCACCTCCATCCACTATTAAGAGCTTTCCTTCACCTTCCCGGTCTACTACTAGAGCATCTTCCTCCTCTCGCACTGCCACATGTTTGATAACTTTCCATTCCCCTTTCATCCCCCTCTCCCCTACCATCTCAAATTGCTCTCTAACTCTCTAGTAGCACTCCAACTCCTTGGCGGTAATACTACCCACCAATTCGCTCTTCTCATGTAGAAAGTCCTCCTCCTTGCCAATTACGACAAGAACATCTTGGGGTGTAGCAATGATGTGAAAGAGGTTTGCTGTTGAAACAAGCTCCTCCGAAGTGGCCGATAACCGCTGGATTTTTTCGTCGGTGAGGTTGGCTTGTCCTGTGATAGCCTCGAGCATTCTGTCCCAGCAGATGGAGTACAGGTCGGCTCAGGGGTTTGTGGAGGGGGAGGGTTTCGGATATGTTACAGAGGGAGAGGGAGAGGGAGAGGGAGAGCGGGAATCTGTATCGCTGGGTAGTAGAGGTGAAATAGAGGTGAGAATAGAGGTGATATACTTTCTAGTCAGAGCCTCCATGATAGTTAATTGTTTGTCGTGAGTGTCTGAAACACCCAGGTACAACATTTTGTCAAACCTTTCGGGCTGTAGTAATGCTGGGCTCAAGTAAATCCGGTCGATTGGTCCCTCCCATAACGAAAACCCCACCACTACCCTCTGCACCTTCGCCCATGCCATCCAATTCTGCCAGCAACTGGGAAACAATCATGTCCATGACACCCCTGGAATCACCCTGATACTCTCGTTTCGGGGCGACAGAGTCCAGTTCGTCTAAGAACACAACACAATGCCGTGCATCTCTAGAGCCCTGGAAAACTCTCCGGACGTTCGCTTCCGACTCGCCGATGTACATAGTTAGTAGTTCTGGCCCCTTGATGGAGAAATTGGTGGAGAATTCCCTAGCGATCTCCCTTGCCAGGAGTGCCCCTCCAACCCCGGGAGGCGCGGAGTTCTTGTTCATCCCCTTTGGGAAGAGTTCTAAGCGCTTGAGCAGGAGTTGGATTGTTTCCATGACGGCGCTCTTTCATTTGCTAGCCCTCCTACATCGTCCCAGCCCACGTTGGGGATCTTTGGTGCGCCGATCGAGTCCGAGAAGTTGCTGCGGGCGGCTTCAGCTGCCACTTCGAAGTCCCATTTTAGAACACTGGTGGTTTCGTCGCTGCCGGCTATTTCCAAGTCCTTGACTGAGACCGGGGCCTCAGGGGAATCGGGATCTCTTTGCCGAGCGTGGCATTTCTTCGCAAGCTTTAAAACGCGGTCTTGGGATGCTGCGACCACATGCGTGGTAGACGAGATCTCCGGCTACTAAAGCAGCTGTTTCAACAGCCATGTTCCCGAGATCAACACCTTTGCACAGGCGAACTCTCCATCTACTATTCCTTCCAGGTGCCCTAAGCTCTTATTTTCGTCCGGAGCTCCTACTTCCACCTCGTGGGTGAAAACATTGCGGGTTCTCTAATACTTTGTCAACTTCTGTCCTTGGAGCGATGACGATACCCATCTGGCCCATAACGCCACTCAACATCTCCCTCACTTGCGCCGCCGTAAGGGCTCCAAAGTGAGAGAGTAGTAGGACTCAGGTTTCTTTCCCGTAGAATAGAGCTCTGCCAACAATAGCTTGCAAGTAAACCTCTGTCTTTACGTCCCAGGGGCCACCATCGGAGATGATATAGTAGGCGTCTATGTGGAAAACGTGAACCCCAACATCAGGCACGGCTCTCATTGCAAGTGTTCATTTACCAATCGATCTTTGAGTGCTTTTCAATAGGATAGCGATCAATTGTAATCCTAACTGAATTGCCCTCTGCCAGGTAGCCACAGAAACTAATTCTCTCAGGCGCCGCTGAGTCTGATTGACATAGCGCCCAAGCACAATCAACGCCGGTGGAACCCCTTGAATGGCGGCCGGTTGTAGAGGAGGCGGATGTAGTCCGAGACAGTACTCCCAAGTAGAACTGATAGTGGGCGGTATCTTCCGTCTCTCAGGCCCAGCCTGAACCATGCGAGTGCTTGCTGGATCAACAAATACTACTCCACCCAAGATGCTGTCATCCTCTTTGTCTCTCTTATCCGGTATCTCCTCCCAACCGGGCTCTTGTCGGGGGCTTCTTCTGATGGACCAATACTGCCTAATTTGAACCACACGACGCAAGTTCATCTGCCACCTTTTTCCTCCACTCCCCGACTCAAAAGTTCCTCCCTTACACCATCTCCGCCTTCGCCCCCGTAATGACTCTGCGCAACGGTTTCGTCGATTCCCACCCCAATCACATCCCTCTTAAGGACCGGACTTCTACAAGATTCGAAATATGGCTTTAGTTGCAAAAGTAGTAAATACTGAAAAGCTCTGTCCGTCGAGATTGGTAATGCTATTCGCAATAAAGTTACTTCCTTTGCACCGGGAGGGGACAGGGGGGGCGGGCTTAATAGAGAAGTAGGAGCTGTAGGGAATGGCGAAAGAACCACATCAGAAACAGTTGTAGTTGGAGAAGATGACTCTATGTTTGGAGGAGGATATGGGGGAAAGGCACACAATTGGATTCAAACCCTTCTTAGACTCACCATCAATTGCAAATTCCTTGCCTTTCCCAATTGCTCTTCGGCATCTAGTGGACAGGCCGGAAGTCTCCCAGCCCTGTGGAAGAGAATATATCTTGACTGAACGTCCAACCTCCAAACCAGACCCCCCATCACCTCGCATTGCAGAGATGTCTCTGGAGGCGCTGGAACCTGACCTACTACCATCCAGGGGCCGAGGGCTGATAGTCGCTCCATACCCGCGGCCAGTGTTCGCAACGGGGCAGTCCGTCCGTCCTGGGGCAGGACGAGGACGGACGACATTTCGTCGTCCCGTCCCGTCTTTTCCAAAACTTGCCCGACAAGTTAGAACAGAGGACCGGGACGGACGACATTGTGTCGTCCCGTCCAGTCATTTTCTGAACTTGCCCGACAAGTAAGAGCCCAGGACCAGGACGGACGACATTGTGTCGTCCCCCACCGTCCCCCACCATCCCCCGTCGTCCCCCGTCGTCCCCTGCCGTCCTCCTCTGTTTTCCGATGTTTTCCGCCGTCCCCTGCCGTCCCCCATCGTCCCCGGCGGTCCTATGTAAGCACCTGCCGTCCCCTACTAGAAGATGTCTCACATCATGGGGCTCGTCGTCCTTCCTAATGACGGCCGTCCTCGAAGTTCAAGGACGGGAACGGACGGCATTTTGTCGTCCCGTCCGGTCATTTTCTAAAGTTGCCCGACAAGTAGGAATGAAAGACGAGGACGGACCACGTTTTGCCGTCCCGTCTCGTCCCGGGCTCTTGGCAGTCCCCCCACCGGGCCCCGAGCTACGGCCTCCGCTGCCTTGGTACGAGCCGGGGAAGACGCATCTATCGGAGGGAGAGGAAGAGATATCTGAACCAAGTCCCAGAGAAACAACCCAA
>Ga0307513_10004800_pt1 | contig 17955 bp, 25 predicted proteins | sample 15_EM_MG_FD_202174 | JGI IMG/M metagenome (GOLD analysis project Ga0307513, IMG submission 202174) | Populus trichocarpa ectomycorrhiza microbial communities from riparian zone in the Pacific Northwest, United States - 15_EM | ecosystem: Host-associated > Plants > Roots > Unclassified | place... | reverse complement strand
CGTCCGTCCGACCGGATCCTGTTCGCAGGATATATGAGGGGAGACCTTCGGGCACCTTATGCAAGTGGAAGCAGGTGAATCGGACGACGGCGCATAAGGTTACAGACACTTGAAGACAGACAGTCGGAAGTGTGGGTCATAAGTAACGGGACGTTTTGCACGAAAGTTAGTCCACTCGTACTTACAAAGTCGTGTAGAGTATGAAGGAGGTAACTATGCCCAGTAAGTGGATCGGGTGCATCCACAGACAAGTCGTGTAATGCCGGAAGACCAGAATACGAGATGCAGTTGCATACCGAATTCTCGACGGAACCAACCAAAGAAGATTGGCCATCTTCTGTCCAGCGAGTTAGACTACCTTCGACGAGCACGATGGCAAGATAATTCGTAACCTTTGTTGTCAACTGATAAACGGATGAGCTGACACCTGACGTGGTTTCCACACCATCAGGAATAATGAAAGCGCAGACCGATAAGTTGGCCATGGGAGCAAAAAGGTGTGGTAGAGAGTTTTCAGGGTCTACGAGTATTCACACTCAGGTGAAGTTCGCAGAGTTGCGGGCAAGGTACTTAGTTAGTATAGAGTTAGCATGTATACCGCGATTGCTCAGACGCGGAATATAAATATCGAAGCATCTTCGCTGCTATTAAGAAGAAACAAGCACGGAGAAGAGATCTTATCAATATAATAAGTTATTCTACACTTTTATATCGTTACCAATACTTCGACGATCTATCTCGAAGCAAGTTATTATACATAGCCTACATTACTCGTGTCTTCTTAACGAGTTCTCCGATATAATTACGATTAAGGTCCTAGCTGTCGGAATACCTCACGCCGAAGCTACCACCTAACACTAAAGTACAAAATTATGGATGACCCTTCAGCCAGTGGTCGGACAGAATCGGGACAGGATGCGTTGGAATCCGCTTGGTGAGGGGAATCCAATGGTATAGGTCTCGAAGCGTCCACATAGCTATAGAGGTCAGCACGGAGAAAAGAAAAGATACCTCAGCGGTCAGATGTCCGCCAGAGTCAGGAAGGGTCTCATTGGAGTCCGCTCGGCGAGGTGAATTGAATGGTATAGGTCTCAAAGTGTCCGCATGCCTGTAGCACTCAGTAGCCAACAATGTGAAAGTACTAGACCAGGGAACTCAAGTACAATAGTATGGATAACCCTTCAACCAGGGGTCAGACAGTATCGGGAGAAGGTGCGTTGGAATCCGCTCCTCCAGGGGAATCGAATGGTATAGGTTTCGAAGCGTCCGCATGGCTACAGAGGTCAGCAGGATGAAAAGGGCTGATATCACAGTGGTCAGATGTCCGCCAGAGTCAGGAAGAGGCTCATTGGAGTCCGCTCGGTGAGGGGAATTGAATAGTATAGGTCTCAAACGGTCCGCATGGCTCTAGAGGTCCTCAGGAAGAAAAAGGCAGATCCTTCACTAGGCACTTGCAGAGGTTTGCTAGAGTCAGGAAGGGCCTCATTGGAATCTGCTCGCTTAAGGGTAATGAATAGTATCAACCTTGATGGAGGAGCATGCCTCTTTCCGAAGGTTGAAAATATTCAATCGTTCCACTCATTCGATCATGAAGCCTGATGGTAGGTGTGAAAGAACTTAGAAATCTTTGGCGTGTGTTGTTAGCAGAGATCAAATAAGGGGTATGTTTTGGATTGTTACTGGGACAATAGATGGTTAGTCATCCTGTGTTAACATCCTTTTTCGTCTGAACCGCCTTTACCTGGTGATGAAGTAGTCCATTGTAGGTAGAGGCCATCAGGCGCAGGAAGGGTTCCCAAATACAGACCCCCATGGGTCGCTTACTTTGGTGTTTATCGTGAGATCAGGGTGTGAAATGGACCATCCAGGTGCACTGGGTGAACAGGATGCGGGTTGTATTGCACGCAACGGACTAGGATGCAACATTGTTCTGGGGCCCTCTGAGGGCATAGTGGGTAGACAGGATGCTCTAGAAGGATTTCCTGCGTCTGGACGCAATGCCTATAGGTCCGGAGCAAACACGGGTTTTGCTGATAGTACATCAGCAAAAAAAGAGTTTGCTCCAGATGAATAAGCATTGCATCCGGACACAGGAAATCCGTCCGGACCATCCTGTGCGCCCAGCCCGCCCTCAGAGGGCCCCAGCACAATGGTTGCATCCTAGTTCGTTGGGTGCAATACAACCCGCATCCTGTCCGCCCAGTGCACCCGGATGGTCCATTTCACACACTGATCTTCTGAAGAACACCCAGGTAAGTGACTCCTGCGTGTCTACATTGAGGTACTATCCCGGCCCCTGATGACCTCTACTTACAACGGGATACTTCACCACCAGCAAAAGGCTGTTCAGCCGAAACAGGATCTTCACATATGATGACTAACCAGCTATTGTCCCGGTAACGACCCAAAACATACCCCTTATTTGATCACTGCTAACAAAACTCGCAAAAGGTTTCTAAGTTCTTTAACACCTCGCATCAGGCTTCATGATTGAATCAGTAGAACTATTGAATATTATCAACCTTCGGAGAGGAGCATGCTCTTCCATCCAGGTTGACACTATTCAATAGCGCTAAGCAAGCAGATTCCAATGATGCCCTTCCTGACTCTAGCGGACATCTGCCCGGTGAGGTAGCTGCCCTTTTCTGCCTGCTGATCTCTATAGCTATGTGGACGCTTCGAAACCTGACACCATTCGATTCCCCTCTGCCGGCGGATTCCAACGGACCCTGTCCCGACTCTGTCTGACCACTGGTTGGAGGGTTATCCATTGTTTTGTACTTTAGTTCTCCGGGCAAGTACTTTCAAATTGTTGGCTCCTGGGTGCTACAGGCATGCGGACACTTCGAAACCTATACCATTCGATACCCCTCGGAGAGCGGACTCTATTTAGGGCCTTTTCGACTCTGGTGGACATCTGCCCGCTGAGGTAACTCCCTTTTTCTTCCCTTTGACCTCAATAGCCACCCGGACGCGTCGAAACCTACACCATTCGATTCCCCTCAACCTGCAGATTCCAATGCACCCTCTCCCGACTCTGTCCGACCGCTGGTTGATGGGTTACCCATTCTTTTCTATATTAGTTCTCCAGGCAAGTACTTTCAAAATGTTGGCTACTGGGTGCTACAGGCATGCGGACACTTCGAAACCTATACCATTCAATTCCCCTTGCCGAGCGGATTCCAATGAGACCCTTCCTGGCTCTGGCGGACATCTGCCCACTGAGGTATCTGCCTTTCTCTCCCTGCTGACCTCGATAGCTATGTGGACGCTTCGAGACCTATACCATTCAATTCCCATGGCCGAGCAGAATCCAACGCACTCTGTCCCGAGTCTGTCCGACCACTGGTTGCAGGGTTATCCATACTTCTGTACTTTAGTTCTCCGTGTAAGTGCTTTCAAATTGTTGGCTACTGACTGCTACCGGCATGCGGACACTTAGAAACCTATACCAGTCAATTCCCCTCGCCAAGCGGATTCCAACGCACTCTGTCCCGATGCTGTCCGACCACTGGTTGAAGGGTTATCCATACCTTTGTACTTTTGTTCTCTGGGCAAGTACTTTCTAATTGTTAGGTACCGCTATGGCTTTCTAGACTAGCTTTAATAAATATATTCCTATTTTAGTATCTAAATAACTCAAATAAGTAAACATGAGTAATACTTGGTAGACCTTTCCGGACAACTGCCTCCCTATTTGGATATTCTCCACATGTTTTCACTACCGCATTCAATTTCCTGGAAGGTAGTGTTGTTCACTTGGGAGGTATCCGATGATAGCCAGTTACACGTGAGTACTTCCACTATTCTACTATCATATCGGGTTGTGTCCAGAGAACCTTTCTGCGTCTGGAGAACCTTCCTGCGTCCGGTACTATCTGAGTCCTGGGTTGTGTCTTGTGTGTCCAGGCGGCATGGACCCCTGTCCACCAGCACCCAGTAAATGACCAAACACCCAGGACGCGAGTTTACGTTCTGTGCGCCTGGGCCGCCGGAAGCACAGGGAGTCCGGGGTGTGTCCAGGTGTAACCTTTTTTTTTTGCTGATGTATCACCTTGCTGGTAATACTCTTGTTGGGAGTATTCAGCTCAAGGCATGGCTCATTGTAAGATCAGCGATCATAAGTTCACATTGGGTGTGCCCCCTTATGCCAAAGGTCACCCCTCTGCTGAATATCTTACATGGCGGGACACTGTGAAAGGTCAGATGTTAGCCAGCGGCAATATAATAGATAATAATCAGTTCCCCGACGCCGAATTCCAGCAAATCATCGGAGGCATAAGGAGATTGAAACCTGCCTGCGATGAACTCGCTACGGCGTCAGCAGTCAATAACATGATTAGTATTCAGCAGATTGACAAGGCAGTTCTTCCCCTGGTTAACGATTGTCGGAATAAGTTGGCTCATACTATTAAGACAACTAAGAAAATGCCTCCCCGCCCGGGTATCCCGCCTGGGCCAGTAATTGTGAACCCGGTGCTACTACCGCTCAATGCTCCAGCTCAGTGTCAGTGGAGTTTGCAACAGGTGTACCGAACGGTGTCCCACTTGTCCAAAATGCTCCAGGGCCAGCCCAAAACGCACCTGCTCCCCTGGTGAATCCCCAAGCTCAGAACAATCCTCGGCCCCCACCGATTGCCCATTCTCAGCTCATTCCATATCCTCCAGCGCATATTTCTGCACAAATCCAACATGCTCTCCCAGTATTGATTCCTGGTACACCGGTGTGGGTCCAACATGCTCCGGCAAATCCACCAGCTCAGAACAATCCTTCACCTGTGGCGATTCCCCAAGCTCCCCTCATTCCTCACCCTCTGGCACATATTCCTACGCAAATCCAACACGCTCTCCCAGTATTTATTCCTGTTACACCGGTGCGGGTCCAACATACTGCGGCGATTCCCACAAGCCTAGAACAATCCTGGCCCAGCGAATCCCCAACCATAGAACAATCCTCAACTTCGGCCAAATAATCCTCTGCAAATCACATAGCCTCTCCCAATGTTTATTGCTGGTAGGCCAGTGGAGGTTTAACATGTTCCGGGGATTGCCCAAGCCCAGAAATATCCCGGCCCCGCGATTCTCCAACCGAAGAACATTCCTCAAAGGGCAGCAAATAATCTAGTTCAAATCCAACCAGCTCTCTGAATATGTAGCACTGGGAGGCAGGTGCGGGTCCAAGCTGCTCCCTCAGTGGATATTCAAGCCCATAACGTGGCACGGCGAGTCCCTCTCGCTGTGTCCGATCCGTCCCTAATGAGTGAGCTTTTGCAATAATCCGGATGTGTTTGATATCACTTACTCACTTAGAACTTATAGATTAGAGCGCTATTCTTGGACGTCCTCCTGTTGTTCGTATTGTTTGCGTCTGTAATCCTGCAAGTGATGGCGCACAAACGACCCAATTATCGCCTTACCCATTGGCGTCCCCAAAATATCCATTGGGTAGGTTTTCGTGAGTTAAATTCCTATGATATACATGGACTATCAGCAATTATTGCGCCAACTGTGGCACACAACGCAATTCGCTAGAGACTTGGTCTCAAGGTCCCCTGATGAGATACGTGTTGGGATAACTTTGGTGTTCTTTCTTTTGTTACATGGTTGCTATGAGGGATTTCCTTTGTAATGTTTATGACAAATTGTATTGTTTCCTTGGTTACGTGGATATGCGACTCATACTGGGGTATGAGTCGGGCGGCAAAGGCTGTGCTAGGATTTCTTCTATATAACGGGAGCTTCGCCCCTTATTTCCTTCCACACTCTGCGCCCTCTACACCTCCAGTCATTGAAACCACAACTCCACGTCGTTCAGTGCACGATCCCCCCTTGCCCTCTAACTCCTCCTGCCTTTCAGGCTTCGCGTCCCTGATCCTCCATCGTCAAGATGGAAGACCTTCCCTCCCTCCCCCCCTCAAGGGACTCGTGAAGGGCTCCTTTGAGACAATCGTTCTCTCCCGACCTCACTGAATCCCACCTCTACATACGCGACTTTGTTCGCGAGACCCGCCAAGTCTCAACTTCACCTCTGTGCAACTCCCAATCCTCGACGACCGCCAGCTCTCCGAACTTTCAGACGGTGAGATGATCCTCATCCCCCTCTCCTGCTCTGCTCTCAATACTCTCCCGTCCATGACGCGTCAGCTGAACACCATAATAACCCAATTAGGCAATATCCAGTCCATGGTTGCAACCCTTCCCACCTACCCTGCAGTTGAGAAAGTTTTCGAGACCCCCCTCGCCCCTATCAATGCATCCCTTGGTGTCCTATCACAAAGGGTGTCAGCTGCCCGTCCCCCTCAAGCACAAGCCCCCACACGGGCTCCGGTTCCTCCGACCAATACAACCACACAACGCGCACCCCTCCCGGCACAACACGTAGCAAGGGTGGGTGCCCCCCCCCCACCAAGGGTTCCTCTTCCTCTTTCGACCCTGACATTCCCCGGTACGACGCGGACACCCGCACCTTTTACGGCGACCCTCGTGCCTACGCGGACAAGTTCCTGGACTTCTGGGAGGCAATCGCCTTCCGGGAAGAGAAGTACCCCGACCCCACCACCTTCATCTCTGGCTATCTCGCCCCCGACTGCCCCAAGCCCCAGTCCTCGTATGCCCAGGCAGCCTCCAAGGGTGCCTCGAAGGGCAAGAAGAATAAGAGCTGCCTCACGGCCGCCAAAGTTGCGTCAGCCAGTAACCTCGCCCCTGTTACCCAGACACCGAGGTCACTCCCTACGGCCGAAAGAAGGTTCTACGCTCCCCGTCCTTCTCCCTCTGAGCACCCTCAAGGACCCCTGATTGCTGCCTCCTTTCCCGACATCGCCGCCCATGTGCTAAGAGATGCGAACTGTATCCTCCCCCTCACGGTCACTACCAAGGTCAACGACCGGGGATCAGTCACCCTTCTCGTCACCGACCCTGCCACTCCCGCTGCAGCCTTTGCACCGTACTTCGACGCCCTCTCCAGCCAGCTCAACAAGTCGTTCCCCGTGGGAGATTCTCCCTGGTTGCCCTTTCGCCTCGCCCCCAACGAATGACAACTCGCTATCCATTCCCGCCCGCTGGCCTTCCTCCCGGAAGACCCCGAAGAACTCTTCCCGTGCCTTGCGGAGTCAATCCTCAACTCCAAGAACATACGCATCCTCGCCGCCAGATATTTCAACCCCAACGCGCAATCCAGGGAGGGCAAGACTGCAACCTCCGTCATCGTCTCTGTCCACCCTGGAGACGTACCCACGATGGGTTCCTCGATGCGACTTTTCTCCCGATCGCGAACAGGTGAACGTGCTTACTCTTCCAACAGGTACACGCAGTGCAAGAACTGCTGGGGATACGGCCATGTCGCCCCCAGCTGCCTCTCATCCGATCCCGTTTGCCCCATCTGCTCCCTCAACCACACCCAAGCCATGCACCGCTGCCCCAACCCCACGTGCCCTGGAAGTGGCAACGTTAAGGCTGTTCCTGGCTGCTGTTCTTCCTCACCGCCCCACTGCGTTACCTGCGGGGGGGATCACACTGCCACCAATAGGGATTGTGAAAGCCATCCGTCACCGCCCCCTCTCAGGCGTTCAACTGCCGCCGCCGAAGTCGTTCCCCCACCGCCCGTTGGCGACGAAATGGACACGGCTACCGACGACCAAGACGTCTCACCCCCCCCTTCACCCACCCGCTCCCTCCAGTCGGCGTTCGAGATGGCTACTCCAAGGGCCAGAAGGACAACTATACTTCCGGCCTCTGTAAGGGCTGCACCAGGCTCCAGACAGCGCCCTCCCGTGGAGCCCCAAAGCTCTTCTCCTATGAGCAGAACTCCCGCGGGCCTGGCGCGCTAATGCAGCACGACCACTCCTCATGGGGTGGTGAGCAGGCCTCGCCTCCCCCTCCGAAACCCTTCACACTCGTTCAACACAACTGCCTCGGGAGCTGGGATGTGTTCCTTTCTCTATTCGGGTCATTTACACAGCTGGCCCACGTTCCTTCCATAGTGGCCCTGCAAGACCCTCCAGTCTACAGGGGCAAACTCCCCTCTTTCAACTTGTTTACTGTTTTTTCCCCCCCCACAGCCGGTGGCTGCAAGCCCCGGCTTGCTTTTTACGTTTATAGTTCCTTTTTGTCAACTATTTCGATCCTACCACAGTTTTACGATAGGGGGGATGTCATGTCACTTGACCTCTGCACCCCTGATGGCTTCTTCAACCCCTCCACCACTGGCTTCAGGATAATTAACTCCTATAGCACCAAAGGTCGCTCCAACAACACCCACTCCGTTCCACCAGACATTATTTTTCCCTCCAGTCCCCTCCCCACCCTCACCTTGGGTGACCTGAACATACACCACCCCACGTCTGACCCCCTTAGGGTCTTCAAGGAAGACGAGATTGCCACCTCGACCCCCTATTTTGACAGGGCCACAGACCTAGGGTTCTCCCTCCTCAACACCCCGGGCGTTTTTACTCAGTTCTCCATGTCACTCATTGGACGCCCTGGCGTCCTGGATCTAGCCTTTGCCTGCCCTCTACTTACACCCTACTTCACGGAGTGGTCTGACCCCCTTCCCTCCACTGCCTCCGACCACATCCCGATCCTACTCCGCTTTGAAGCCCCCCTGTTTAGGGCTCCCCCCGAGACCTCTAACTGGGCCCTGGCCGACTGGGCCACCATGGAATCCTCTCTGAAGGCTACAACTATCTCGCCCCCTCCCCCCCTCCCTACGGCGCGGACCCTGGACATCTGGTTCAGCACCAACCTAGGCAGGGTCACGTCCCAGTTCACGCTGCACACTCCACTGAAGAGGGTGACTTATCGTTCCAAACCTTGGTGGTCAGAGCTCTTGTCGATGCTCAGGAAGGCCTACAACTCCGCTCTCCGCTCCTCGAAGCGTCTCTGTTTCGATGCCGGCCTCCTCGCCTCCGCCAGAACGGCGAGGTCCTCGTATTTCAAGGCCATTAAGAAGGCAAAGAGGGATCACTGGTCCTCCTTCTTGGCCTCAGCAACCCCCCAGACTGTGTGGACGGCCAAAAAGCTCGCTGTCGGTGGCCCCCCCCCCCTCCGATTCCCGGAGCTCCCGGGAGCCTCTACTCCCCCTGAACTTAATCGGGCCCTCCTCGACCACTTCTCCGCCGGCGAACGCGCCGGGTTCCTCGATACAATCCTGCTCCCGTTCAAAGAATGCCTCCCCTTGGCGGCGGACGAGATCGGCAGGGCCCTAGCCCTCTGCTCCCCATCATCGGCCCCAGGGCCGGACAAGATCCCCAACTCGGTATGGAAAAGGGTGCACCGTGTTGCCCCTCACCCAATCCACGATCTGCTCGCCCCTTTGGTAGTCTACAGATCCCACCCCCTCACCCTGAAAAGGGCTGACGGCATTGTGCTCGATAAGCCCGGGAAACCCTCCTACGACTCCCCTTCATCCTTCCACGTTATAGTCTTAGTCCAGACCTTTTCGAAAATCCTCGAGAGGATAATGAACTCGAGACTCTCCTGCATGGCCGAGGCGACCGGCCTCGTCAACCCGCACCAATGTGGCTCGGTCTCTGGCCTCTCGGCCTCGGATGCAGTCACTACTCTTACCCACGAGGTGAAGACTCTCCAGATGGCTGGAAGGAAGGTCTCCACACTATTTCTTGACATAAAGGGGGGCTTCGACAATGTCAACCCCTCCACCCTCTGCGGCATGCTTAGAGCCAAAGGGGTCAACCCTTATCTTGTGTCCTGGACCAAGTCTTTCCTTTCCGGCAGGACATGCCGACACCTATACCAGGGGTCCCCCAAGGTGTTCGCCCCAGTTGCAGTGGGCACCCCCCAGGGGTCCCCTGTCTCTCCGCTGTTGTTTGTCATTTACGTTTTCCGCCTCCACTCCGAGATCCCGCGTGGTCTCTCCCTCTCGTACATGGATGACTTCGGTCTGACCGTATCTTCTGCGTCCTACCGGCGCAACATCCAAATCCTACAGAAGCACTATGCAAGGCTGAAGGCCAGAGGGGCCAGGCTGGGCGTCGGCTTCTCGGTCCCCAAGACAGAACTCATCCACTGGCGTACAAACAGGGACAGGAACCCCATCTCCAATGCTCCGGTCCACCTAGATGACTCGGTCTTCACGCCCAAGGTTGAGGTCAGATGGCTGGGCTACTGGTTCACCCCCTCGATCTCCACTACCCCTCATTTCGTCAAAAGGCTGGCCAAGGCCCAGGCGGCCTTCATGGCGGTCAAACAACTTTCCCCGCCCGGGATCGGCCTCCCTCCCTTCCTGTGCCACAGATTGGCCTCCTCGCTCCTCTTCCCCATCCTCAGCTACGGCGCGGACGCCCCTGTGCCCACCGTCCACATGGCCAGGAAGCTCTCCACCTTCTGGCACAAAGTCCAGTGATGGTCCACCAACTGCTTCAGGAGGACCCCTACCGACATCCTGGCCATAGAGGCCTGTCTCCTGCCACTCGAGCTCCTCCTCGCGTACAAGCGCCGCCTAGCTCACCTCAGGATACTGTGCTCCCCCCCAAAAATCAACCCCGCGACCGCAAGACTCCCCCCCTCTGTTCAAACTCCGTCCCTTCACCGCCACTCACCAGACCACAGGGTTCTGAGTGCGAGGAATGCGGGCAGTCGTCTACCCCTCCCATGGATCCAGCCGAGACCCCCCTCGAAGAACAGGGCCCACCTCCCCCTGGACGCCCTCCCTCACTCCATACTGTTCCTCCTGGGCCCCGATGGGCTTAGTCCCCTCCCAGTTACCTCCCAACACCTGCTCTGCGAGCTCTACCCTGAGCCCCCTCCAGGCCGCTGCTACCCCCAGCTCAAGCTCAAATGCAAAAACCTCCTCATGGAAGAATGGGACGAGGCCTTGCCAGACGTGGCCAGGTACCCTTACCGCCCCTCGCTCAAGCCTCACCCGTTCATGGGCCTAGCCAAGTTCTCCGCAGGCCGCCTCCACCCGATGAGATCTGGGAAGAGCTACCTTCGCGCCCATCCTTCTTGGGACAGTGACACCCCCACCACCTGCCCCAGCTGCCGGAGTGCCCCCGAGACATTCGAGCACGCCATCCTCCACTGTGCAGCCAAGGAGCCTGCCAGGACTCGCCACCTTCAGGGGGTCCTCGACATTGGCACCGACGCCCCCGTCTGGTCCTCGGCCGCCCTCCTCGGCGCCCTCGCCCAGTTTATTAAGGCTACAGCTACAGCCTTCCCCCCGGGCATGTTTTCATACCCGTCTTCCTCTAACTCCTGTACTTCCTTTACTTCTTCCCGCTCTTCCAATGTAGATTCTTTTGGGTACTTTATGTCGTCTCAGGAAAGCTAGGTTTACGTTTGTTATTTTTCATGCTATCCGCTGGTTAAGGGAGAGTTTCCCTTGAGTTACTTGTTTAAATTTCGCGCCTGTATGTGGGCCTGGGACCGGTACGGACCCCAGTTCAAGAGTTTTTGGTGCCTGAGGTTTCCTTTGTTAGTACGTTTTGGATTTTTGGTTTTGTTTTCGCCATAGCTAGCGCTCAGTGCGATTTCTTGTACCTTAACAACAAATATATGATATAAAAAAAGAAATTAAAAACAAAAGCACCTTAGTTCCTTCATCTTTCTCGTCCGCTCCACCTCCAGCGATTGAAATCTCAACACAATGAGAAATCATCGTGAGAGTGTCCTCCACCTCTGGTCTCCCTAGATGGCTTCTGCCTAGGAGTACTACGCACCCGTCTGCCCCTCACCTCTCTCTGGGGTCTCTGACCCCACCTCCCACGGAGTCCTTGATTCTCTCCTCGTTTGTTCACGCTTGCGTTGATGTTTCTCCCCATTACCCCGCACTTCGCGACGCGTCTCGCTTAGCGATTTGCACGCTCGGCAAGCCTCCTTCCTCGTTAACAAACAGTCTCTAGTTTTGAGCCATCGGTGAAGTAGCAGCCCTGGTGGCCCTGCTCTCTGGTATTGCACTCTCCTGAGCTGCTCGGTCGGTACAGTCGGTGCGCGAAAAATCGTGACCTCGCCTCGGTCCTCTGTGTTCGTACTTCTTGGTCCTCCGCAAGGCTTCCCTCTCCCGCTTCCCACGCGTTAGATCCGCTTGCACCGTACTGCTACATCCAGCTGGCACCTTTCGGCCTCCTCCTCCTCACCCCGCCTTTGGTCTCCCCCTGGTCCGGGATCGTCTCCGGTAGTGACGCTCTCTCTCCTGTAACAAGGGACCACGTGAGAGGAGTGGTAATATCGTCCGGTCGGCCCTTGACCTATCCACTGTGGCTGGCATCCCCTCTGCTGAGTGGCTCCCCTCGCCTTCTTCCCCCGCTACGCGATTTACTCTACGGTCGCAACTCGTGCTGGTTACGGTATTCCATGGTATTGCACTATCTCCTTGGATGTTCCTAAAGTCTGGTGCGCGCAGATTACCGGGCATTCCGCCCGTGAAACGTCTTGCCCCTCAGCCACTTGGTCAGGGGAATTCCCTTAGGCAACAGGCAACAGTAGTTATATCCTTTCCGCTCCGTCGGCCCTTGGCCGTTGGTTTCGTTTGTCTTGGGGAGCCTGCTGCAGGGTTTCTTTGCTCCTGTACATCTTTATGTTGGTCTTCTTCGTGTTTGGCTTTCCTAGGCTTTCCTCCCCATTAGTTTAGGCTGGTGGCTGGTGTGCGGTTAGGCCCATACCATAGGGTCCTGGGAGTACGGTTTCGGTCTTCATGTTTGATTTCTTTCCTACTGGTGGGGGGTATTTGTGTGTCCCATGACGAGGTGAAGCGGGCCGTTGGATTGTTTTATGGTTTTGTTTCTGCCACAGCTAGCGCTCCATGTAGTTTCTTGTGCCTTAACAATGAATACTTGATTATAAAAAAGAAAAAAGAAAAAAAAAAAAAAGAAAAGAAAAAAAAAGCCCGTTATTTCCTTGATTCTTTACGCTACCTGGTATTTCTTTCATGACTCTTGTACTTCAGAATATAACGTCTTCTATTCTGATATCCAAGTTCCACGCCAAGAACCCACGAACCCTGACCCTGATCTATCGTTACATGATCAGCCTTGACCTGAGATTGTCATCTCCGAACCCTCATTCTAAACGAGTGTTATCGTTTAGGACCTTCCTGTCGTTGTGTGCCTTGGACTAATGTCCAGTGCCAAGACCCCGTTACACTTGGCGCAACTGGCAAAGGCCATCATCCGCTGCGTCTGTATCCTACCTGCCAGTTGTCGTCTATAGATTACATGTTCATCGAGAATGAGGAAGGCGTAAGAGCCTGGCTGATGTCGAATCTGGTTCTCAAGGATCGGTTGGATCTGTTGGTCTATTGTCACAGGCTGGCAACTCAGGAGAGGCCGGCCACTCTGCCCTTGAGAGGGCACAACTATCTTCACAAAAATGCCATCGCCCATTGGGCTCAGCATGCCGCGGGACGTTATGGCCTTCAGGCCCCACAACGGAATACCTCAGCGGACTCTGGCCCAGCCAATGCGTTGGGTAAACAGGCAAACAACTCACCGCTTTTTCATCCAGGATCAAGCAGTTCATCATCAGTTATCTCTGACGCCGGCGAGGGACGTGAAGCAAGAATTGGAACATCACAATCCCCTGTTGGAGATTCTGGCGAATCCTCAGCTTTTTGTATACAAGTCGGAATCCAATCGCGATCCCAAATGAATAGTCACCAGTGGTCACAAATGAGAGGTGGCAGGCTCATACTTAGGAGGACAAGGTACAGAAGTGCTTGGTTCATTCCGATTTCCAAGATTTGGACATTGAGTGTTTGTGCAAGAAATCGTGTCTGGCTGCCTGTGTCCGCAAGTGGCTGAACGCAAAGGAGGACCTAAAGCATCAGGCACAATTTGGTGACGCCAAAGGTGATGAGGACCCCGGTTGAAGGGAGGCAAAGTGACTACTTCTGAGAATGTCCGAGGAGTTTGGTCGATCTGTCCATATCTCGATCCTACCCTGAGTCTGCTGAATTATATTAGTCATTTAGCATTTGTGTTTAATAGATTTCATAGAGTTCATCGAGTGTTAGAATAGATTTCTCACAGTGTGCAGATCCTGAATTGATGAGTCCTTGTCTCGGCGTTCGCTCACACATGGCTGGTGTTGTGTGCAAGTTCAGTGATGAGAGCTAAAGTCTTGGTATGAAGCGGAGGCTGACGCCAAGAGACGTCAGAGTACACAGCGCATGCATACTCGTGAGGCTTAAAAGAATATTTCAGGTGGGGGGGGGGCAAATTTCAGCACCCGTGACACTCACAACTGAGTACTTCTCACGATCTTTCGTCTGCCTTCATTCAATCTACGTCCTATATCTTTATCCGCCGTCATTGGAGAACTGCATTTAATCTCTATCCCACGATACTGTATCCGAGCATCACAAATCCACATCACGACGTCGTGGTACACCCCAAGACGGATTCCCTGATTGTATGGCTCCTAGGACTCACTGCTGGCGAAATGTACAGCGTCGGGCTATCAGCATTAGGACCCCTCCGACCCCTCTATCTCTCTTATCTCCCCACTCACCAGATGTCCACCAGTGTTTACACCCCACATCCCTACGTCTGGTGTCTTGAGATATCCGAACGGCAAACACCATTCAAGTGAGTCTCAATCTACCACCCCACTTTTTTTGGCTCCGGATATTAGATTCAAACATCGCCGACTGATTAATGGGGCCTCCGAGCTTAGCCAGACGTCTGTTGCGGAAGGCAAAGTAAACTGCATACCTCCCCTAGTATTAGTAACCCATATGAATAGCGCTCTACCGATTAGACCTCCCGCTGCACAGCCTCCTACACCAGAAGTTCAGAGCAGTATACGATGAAGAAATCCGGCACGTGTGGCCACCCTTCACCACTCACAAGAAGTCTGAGCATTCATCGAATGCTCTTGATGTTGAATCATAGCATATGGAACGCACTAACATTTTTTAACTGAACAGAGAACAGGAGCCTAAGGTGCCCGCACACTTCCAACCGGCCGCGGAAGATTCAGTGTAGATAAAAGAATACTATCCAACATTCAGAATCTGATATACTGACAATCTAACTCAAACCAGGACTGGATACAGTGACATTGCTTATCTGAAATCGTGGGGTGGATTCAAACATCCGCCTGGTTCATCTGCCGCCTATGCCACATAGCGCGAGGAAATAAAGGCCTATATTATGGCTCGCCCTCTGGACCCTGGTCGCCTAACCAAATTGCAAGTTGATTCAATTGTATCGTTTGCTCATAGCCTTTCGCCAGTCACGGAGCGTATTGAGCTCATCAAATGCCAGAATCACACAGAGGACGTTTGGAACTCATTCAGCATGTGAAGATCCTGGTCAAAGATTCGGCCAAGAAACAGCAGACGTCCAACGAGCTTCAAAGGGCTGAGCGGGATGATCGTAGTGACATTGTGGAACCTCTGAGTCCATGTTATCCATCTCAATTCCCTTAGCCCCGCACTGACAGGTGAGACCAGTGGCTCATTCTGATTGGGATTCCCCGTATTCCCATCGGGCTGTGAGAATCCATATCGTTCAATGAACTGGAGTGCAGGCTGCCCAGCATCCTTTCCAAGGCCATCCCAGGTGTGTAAGAGATTAGGACCGGGGAATAGCTTGGGCGGTCTTGGCTACCCCGAGCATCAGGTATCTGCTCCGTGTGCTAACAGAGCAAGACGTCGAAGAGGAAATCAAGTGCCTCCGGAATCTAATGCCAGTGGGTGCGACAGCTAAGGGTGCTACCAAGCCATATCAGGACTGTGAAGATCCCCTCCCCCTGCGCAGGCTCATATACTTGAATAGAGATGACGACATTGATGTGTTATCACAGTCCCCTTGTAAGATACATGTTGGGATAACTTTGGTGTTATTTCTTTTATTACACGGTTGCTATGAGGGATTTCGGTTGTAAAGTTTACGACAAATTGGATTGTTTCCTTGGTTACACGGATATGCGACTCATACTAGGGTATGAGTAGAGCGGCAAATGGCGGTTCTAGGATATCCTGCGATATAAAGGAGGCTTCGCGCCCTATATCCATTCAGGTTCCGCAACCCAAATGCAGAGTCCAGGTCAGGAAAAACCGTAACCTTAGTCATTGTCGCAGTTCACCCACGGGACCTCCCCATGATGGGAACCTCGATCCGGCTTTTCTTCCAATCCCGCACGATTGAGCGGGCGTACTCCTCCAATCGTGACACCCAGTGCAGGAACTGTTGGGGCTTCGGCCACGTCGCACCACGATGTGAGTCCAAGCACCCCGTCTGCCCTCTATGCTCCCACAACCACACCCGAGTCAACCATCGATGCCCAAACCCAACCTGGCCCGGCAGCGGCAGCCTTAAGCCTGTTCCTAACGGTTGTTCGTCCTCCCCAGCCGGCTGCTTCCACTGCGGAGAAGCTCATTCTGCCCTTTATGGAGACTGTACTAAACGACCAGTCCCCCCCCCACTCACAGGCGTTACCCCCCTGAGGCCGAGATCCTTCCTCCGTCCGCGGAGGACGGGTGGGACACTGCCACCGATGGCGTGGTCCAGCAGGCCACCCCTTCTCCCACCAGTTCCCTCCAACAGGCGTTTGAAATGGCGACCCTGCGTGCTTGAAGATCGTCCACCATACTGGCCCCTCAGAGGCCCTCAACAGACAAGAGTGGCCTCGCTCCCCTGGAGCCCCCTAGTCATTCCACAGCCCCTCGTACTGGTTCGGGCTTGGCCTGCTAATGCAGTACAACCTCCCACCTAGTGGGGGGGAGGTGGTTTCCCCTCCCCTCACGCCACCAACATTCACACTCGTTCAACACAACTGCCTCGGGAGCTGGGATGTGTTTCTTTCCTTATTGGGCTCATTTTCGCAATTGGCCTCCGCCCCTTGAGTAGTTGCCCTCCAGGACCCCCCGGTTTATAGGTGCAAGCTGCTTTCCTTTCAGTTTTATTCTAGTTTTTCTACCCCAGGCACCGGAAATAAGAAGCCTCGACTTGCCTTTTCCATTTTTAGATCCTTTTTGTCCACTATTACCTTACTTCCACGTTTTTTCGACAGGGGCAACATCATGGCTCTTGACCTTTTCACCCCTGATGGTTTCTTCAACCCCTCCATGACCAGATTTACCATCGTCAACTCCTACAGCACTAAAGGCCGGTCGAACAACACTAGATCTGTGCCCTGTGACCTTATCTTCGCAAGCCTGCCCAGCCCGAGGCTCACTTTGGGCCATTTCAACAGCCACTACCCGACTACAGACCCTCTGAGAAGGCTGAAGGAGGACGAGCTCGCTACCTCCGTCCCCGACTTCAACAAAGCCACAGAACTGGGGTTTCCCCTCCTCAACACGCCAGGGGTTTACACCCAATCTTCGATGTCCCTCATTGGGCAGGCCAGTAGTTTTAGACCTGGCCTTTGCCTGCCCCCTCCTCATGCCCTATTTTTCGGAGTGGTCCGACCCCCTGCCCTCTACGGGTTCAGATCATATCCCCATCCTCCTATGTTTTGATGGACCGCTTTTTCAGACACCACCCCCCAAACCACACTGTGCCCTCACCGACTGGCCCCAGGTAAATGAAGCTCTAAAATCGATGGAGGTCCCTCCCCCCCCCTCCCCTCCCAACCTCCCACTCCTTCGGGGTCTGTTTCGACACCAACCTCCATAGAATCTCAGCCACCTTGGCCCTATTCACCCCGCTCACACGAGTCACCCACATGTCTAAACCGTGGTGGACCACCATGCTCTCAGTACTGCGAAAAGCCTACACCTCCACTCTCCGGGCGTCCAAAAGAGAACGCCATGATCCCTCCCTCTTAATGACCACCAGAGCCGCCCGATCTTCCTACTTCAAGGCAATAAAGAAAGTAAAGAGAGATCACTTGTGACAGTTCCTGTCGTTGGCCACTTCCCAGACCGTCTGGACAGCAAAGAAGTTTGCCCTAGGGGGGGGGGGGGGGGGGGGCGCGCGCCCGCGGGCGGGGGGGGGGGGGGGGGGGCGCGGGGCCGCGGGGGGGGGGGCGGGGGCCCGCCGGCGGGCGGGG
>Ga0307513_10004799_pt1 | contig 17959 bp, 9 predicted proteins | sample 15_EM_MG_FD_202174 | JGI IMG/M metagenome (GOLD analysis project Ga0307513, IMG submission 202174) | Populus trichocarpa ectomycorrhiza microbial communities from riparian zone in the Pacific Northwest, United States - 15_EM | ecosystem: Host-associated > Plants > Roots > Unclassified | place... | reverse complement strand
TACCACACGTACTTGATGTAGTTAGGAGCGGGGCCGTCGTACAATTCGACGCCGATCTGCACGGTGATGTCCTCTTCCGAGAAATTCACCATGATGGGCGTCTCCACCGCATCGAGGCCGATGTTGGCATCGAAGCCCGGGATCTGGCAGACCAGCTGCTCGGGATCGTCGGTGCAGATCTCGAACGGCTCGCCATTCGCGTCGTAGAACCACACGTCGACGTCGCTGAGTGCGCCGCGCTTGCCGTTGGCGGAAAGCGAGGGCTGATCCCACTGGAACGACAGCAACGTGGCGCTGAAAGCCGAGGCGGTGGCGCTCTGCAGGCCGTCGACCGTGCGGCGACCGGTCGCAAAGTCGTGGCGCGGTCCGGAGAGGCCCTGCTCCGCCGACAGCCGGAACCGCGATTCGTAAGAGAGGCGTGCATCGTTGCCGGCCGAGGAGAAATACGCGACGCCACTCTTGTAAACGTCGTCTACCGCCTGCGCGATGATGCCGTCTTCGAACATCGGCTCGGCGTAGTAGATGATGTCGTCGACGATGACTTTCGAGCCCGCCTTGGCGAGCGCGCGAATGCCCGCGGCGAAATCTTCCTGGCTGACGAACGCCGTATAGAAAGCGAGCGGCGCGCCCGGCGCGACGTCGTGGATGATTTGCATCATCGCGCGCCCTTCGTCGGAGCAGTCGCTGCTCGGCGCGGATTCGAGGTCCTTGAGCAGCAGTACGTCGCCCGGTAGATCGCCGTGGGCGACGTCCTGTGCGGCGCGCGTGAAGGGCGCGCCGACGTCGAAGGCGCCCGGTGCGCAGTCGTAGCTGTCGGACAAAACACCGACGCGCACCCCCTTTCCGTTGACGCCAAATTCGCGCCGCGCGCGGTCGGCGCGCAGCGAACGATCGCCCTGCGATACGACACCCGTATTTGCGCGCGCCATGGCAAGCGTGGGGCGCAGGGATTTGAGGCCGCTGGTCGCAGCCATGTCGCCAAGCGCCGCTATTGGCGCCCTGCCCGAAACGGCAGTTTCGTGCAGCGTCGCATCTTTCAGGCCCTTGGCCACGAGCTGCGCCTTGAGAGAGGCGAGATCGTCGCCGTACGCGCTGATGGACACGTACCCCTGGCTGGCGCGCAACGCCGGCAATTTGCGGGTTACGTTGCGCGTGACGTCCGAGACCGGTACGCGTCGCGCCGCCGCTTTCTGCAGGATGGCGAGGCTCGCGCCGAGACGCGCGCCGTCGCCGGATTTGGCGGCGTTCTTCGCGGCGATGACTTGTTCACGGGTGGCGCCTGCGGCGCCCATTGAAAACAACACGGCCACTGCGGCCAGCGCCGCGATGGCGGAATTCTTGCTGATCATTGTGCTCCCCGGCTTATGTTGAGTAGCAGGCTCCGCCCGCATGTTCGAGTCCGATGATTCGCGGGAATTTCGTCGGTGAATTTTCGCGCGAATTTTCAAGGAGCATGCGCTGCGAGAGTTTCAGCTGCAAGCCGTTGAATTCCCCCGAGCAACAACTCATGCAGACGCGTGTCGGCGCCGACTGACGATGCAGACAGCAACGCTTGCCAGAACGCGGTCTGATGCGCCCAGCGCGGCCGCAGCCTATCGGCATTTCGGTCGGCGGCGGCTTCGAGCGCCGTGAGAGAACAGGCGGCCAGCGATTCGATCGCGGAGATGGTCGCGCCGAACACCAGGCAGGCCGCGCGCGGCCGACTGCGCGCGAGGTGCCATCCATACACCAGCATGCGCCGGGTGATGGAGCGCGCCGCAGCAACCTCGAAATAGGCCGGCTCGACCCGTTGCGATTGGTCGTGCACCCCGCAGGTGCGCAGCTCGAGCCAGCGCGGTGCCGACGAGAAGCCCGCATCGAACAGGCTGAAAGGCGCGGCGGACAGCCGCCGCACCGCCTGCGTCGACAGACACGCCCACGAGTCGCGTAGCGCAACCAGCAACGGCGGTGCCGGTTCGCCCGGGCTCGACTCCGCGGCGCGCGTGGCTAACAGCCCCAGACACTCCGCGTTGAGTTCCGCCAGCGGCGCCGGATCGACTCCCTGTGAAGGCAACCAATGCCGCCCGTCTTCGCGGCTTCGCTGACCTGCCCGGCTAACCATTGTCATTCCTCCCTGTTCGCGCGAGATATCTTGCGCCCGACCCCCTTGAAAGTCATTTCGAAATTTGGGAAATTTTTCCCAAAATTGGGACCAGTGAAAATCGCACTCAAACAGGGAAAACACACATGAGAATCTCCGACGACCGCTATAGCCGCGACCGCTTGCGGCTCGATCTCGCCCTACGCTTCATCCACCACGAGGCCCGGACCCATACCATCCGGATGTGGACCGGCCTGACGGACGATCGCATCCGCAAGCTCTACCGCACCTACCTGCACGAGGCGGACGGCTCCGGCGTGCCGCGCCATCGCGGCAAGTCTCCGCGCCAGGCCGCGTTTTTCACGCGTTCGCTGCGCATGCGGCGCGAGGCAGCGGTGTTCGCGAGCGTCAGCAGCTTGTTCGGGCTCATCACGGCACAGAGCATCATGCTCGACCGCATTGCGCAGCCCGGCCCCACGGTCGCGCGTGGCGCGTTGTTGTGCGAGGCGTTCGAGACCTACAGCGCGCTGGTCAACGAACCGCAGATCTCCTTCGAACATGCCGTGTACCTGCTGGCCGCGCTGCTGGCCGGCGACGAGCTGCGTGTCTCACATTGCCGCGACTGCGCGGGCGTGCTGGTGACCGACCGGCTGGCGCTGCGCACGCCGGTATGCAACGACTGCGCGGCGGTGAAGTTCTCGCCGGCCACGCCCGCTCCGGATGCCGCCACGGCCACCTAGGCGCCACGCTCACCGCGCGGATGGTAGATTTGCGCGGTGAGCTTTCGTCCAACCCTTTTTTCCGTACCCTTCCTCGAGCGCCGCGCGGAATTGCGCGACGACCCCGCATGGCTCGCCGCGGCGCGCGCCGATGCCGCCACGCGCTACGTGATCGCGGCCGGTTCGACGCAACTCGTCGCGACCGGCGACCCCGCGGAGATCGCCTTCCTGCCGGGCGATCACCCGCTGGTGCTCGCGGCGGGCGAAGCCGACCTCACCTTGTTAGGCTGGTTCCGCGGCACACGCACGGTGTTGGTCGAGCTGCGCGAAGCCGCGGCGGCCGCGCAGCTGCCATCGAGTACCGAGCTGCGTGAATTGCGGCCGCTGACGCCGGTGCTTAGCCCCCAGTCGGCCTCGCTGCTGGCGTACGCGCGCGCCCTGTCGCTGTGGAAGGCGCGCCATCGCTTCTGTGGCGTATGTGGCGCGCCCAATCTGCCGGCGCGTGCCGGTCATGTGATGCGCTGCAGCCGCGAAGGCTGCGCGAACGAGACCTTTCCGCGGCTCGATCCGGCGATCATCGTGCTGGTGAGCGACGCCGGCGGCGAGCGCGCCTTGTTAGGCCGGCAGGCGTCCTGGCCGGCGGGCCGTTATTCCACGATCGCCGGCTTCGTGGAGCCCGGCGAAAGCCTCGAAGACGCGGTGGTGCGCGAGGTCGAGGAGGAAACCGGCGTTCACGTGACGGACGTGCGTTACGAGTCCTCACAACCCTGGCCGTTCCCCTCCTCGCTGATGCTCGGCTTTCGCGCCGTGGCGCGCACACACGAGATCACGCTACGCGATGGCGAACTCGAGGATGCGCGCTGGTTCACGCGCGCGGACGTGGCCGCCGGCCATCCGACGCTGCCGCCAGCGGGCTCGATATCGGCACGGCTCATCGACGGCTGGTACAACGCGCCCGCCGGCCCGTCGCTCGACGGTTAGGCCGCCATGTGTTTGTTAGTCCTCGCGTGGCGAACGCACCCGCGCCACCGACTCGTGGTCGCGGCGAACCGGGACGAGTTTCACGGCCGGCCGGCGGCGCCGCTGGCGCCGTGGGACGACCCCACGGGGGTCATCGGCGGCCGCGACTTGCAGGCCAATGGCGCCTGGTTCGCGGTGGATTCGCGCCGCCGCTTCGGCATCGTCACCAACTTTCGCGAGTTCGGGCGCCGCCGGCGCAACGCGCCGTCGCGCGGTGGGCTGATCCCCGGTTATCTCGCGCAGGATGCCGCGCCCGGCAGCTACCTCCAGTCGCTCGAAACCGATGTCCCGGGCTACGCAGGGTTCAACCTGCTGCTCGCCGACCGCGATTCGCTCTGGTACGCATCCAACCGCGCCGACCAGTTCGCCCGCGAGTTGCCCCCCGGCATCTACGGTCTCTCCAACGAGTTCCTCGACACCCCGTGGCCGAAGCTGATTCGCGTGCGTTCGCGGTTCGCCGCTCTGCTCGCGGCCGATGCGCTCACGCCCGACCCGGAGTTGGCGACGCGCTTGTTTGCCCTGCTCGCGGACCGCGAGACGGCGCCTCCCGAGGCCGTGCCGGCGGGCGACTTGCCCCCGGAGCTGGCTCGCAAACTCTCGGCGCCCTTCGTGCTGGATGAGACTTATGGCACCCGCTGTTCGACGGTCCTGACAATTTCCACGGACGATGCTCTGCGCATCGCCGAGCGTCGCTTCGACGCACGCGGCGATTCGAGCGGTGAAACTGAACACGTGCTGAACGGCACGTCGCGAGGTTGATCGTCTTCTCACTGGCACGCGGAACCCGCGCGCAACCCCCCGACTCTCATTAGAATCTCCGCCATTCCCGCCCCAAAGCGGTGTCATGCCGACGTTGCAGAACAACTATTGCGCGCGCCTTTCCGCACTCACGCTGCTCGCGTTGGGTATGGCGCAGTTGTCGACGCCTGCCTGGTCCGGCGTCGTGGTCGAATTACACGGCATCGACGACGAACAAGGCATGCGCTCGAACGTGCTCGCCTATCTATCGTTCGAGCGATACAAGAACTCCGACGCCCTCTCGCCGGAATTCGTCGAACGCCTGCAGGAGCGCAGCGAGCGCGAAGTGCGCGCGGCGCTGCGCCCGTTTGGTTTCTACGAACCGACCGTCAAGTCGGAGGTGAAACGCGAGGGTAATGGCAACGAGCAGAACTATCGGGTCACGTTGACCATCACGCGCGGCGTGCCGGTGGTGGTCGAGAAGATCGATGTCAGCGTGGCGGGCGCCGGCGCAAACGACGAACGGTTCACGAAGATCACCAACGACCTGCCGATCCACCCCGGCGATCGCCTGAATCACGCCGGCTACGAAAAGATCAAGGGCGACCTGCTGCGCACCGCGCTCAACTACGGCTACCTCGACGCGCGCATGGTGCGCAACGAGATGCGCGTCGATCCGCAGGCGCGGGTCGCCAACATCAACATCGAGTTTGTGACGGGCGAGCAATACAAGTTCGGCGCGACCACGATCAGGCAGGATGTGGTGGACGAGGCGCTCGTGCGCCGCTTCCTGCGTTACCACGAGAATCAGCCCTTCAACGCCGGCGAGCTGCTGCGCACCCAGTTTGCACTCGATGACAGCCAGTACTTCTCGACGGTCGAGGTGTTGCCCGAGGAACGCGACCCCGAAACGCGCATCGTGCCGATCAGCATCAATGCGGAACCCAATCGCCGCAGTCGTTACTCATTCGGCGTGGGTTATGGCACCGATACCGAAGCGCGCGGCACCGCGGCCTGGGAAAACCGCCGTGTCAATCACAGCGGTCACCGCTTTCGCACGGAGATCAAGGCCGCGGCGCTCGAGCAATCGATCGACGCGCGTTATCTCGTGCCGATCGGCGATCCGGCGACCGAACATTTCACACTGCAGCTCACGGGCGGACAAGAACGCATCGCCGACTTCGATACGCGCTCCGTCAATTTCACGCCGAGCCTCACGCACCTGCGCGGCTCGTGGTTCGGCAACCAGAGCTGGCAACGCGTCACCTATGTCGAATTGCTCGACACGCAATCCGTGGACATCACCTCGAACGAGCGGGACCAGCAAACACTGCTGATTCCCGGCGTCAGCTTTGCGCTGGTTCCCAAGAACTACCTTGGCGAGGCCCTGTTCAGCCGGGCGATCTTCGCGGAGCTGCGCGGCTCGCACACGTCGCTCGGTTCCGACTCGGACTTCCTGCAGGTGCGCCTGCAAGCCGAACGGGTGTTCGATTTCGCAAAGCTGCCGAAATGGCACCTGCTGCTGCGCGGCGACCTCGGTGCCACCGCGCTGTCGAAGACCAGCGACCTCGCACCGACCCAGCGCTTCTTCGCGGGTGGCGACCGCAGCGTGCGTGGCTTCGGCATCAACGACCTGTCGCCCGTGGAGCAGGCCAGGGATCGGGAGGGCACGCTGCTCTTCAACGAGGATGGCACGCCGAAATACTCGAAGGTCGGCGGCAAACATCTGTTCGCAGGTTCGGTCGAGATCGTGCGCGACCTGCCGAAGAGCTTCGCCGTCGCGGTGTTTGCCGATGCCGGCAACGCGTTCGACAATTTCGGCGACCCGCTCATGTATTCGGTCGGCATCGGCGTGCGGTTGCGGCTGCCGGTGGTCTCCGTCGGCATCGACATCGCACAGGCGTTGACCACGCCCGCCGGCAGTACCGAACGGCCCGGCCCGCGCCTGCATCTCAATTTCTCACCCAAATTGTGATGAAGCGCCGGCTCAAGATCACGGCCCTGATCCTCGGGTTGTTAGTCCTGCTCCTGTTGTCGTTCGTCGCCTGGGTGGTGTACTCGGAGGCGGGCCTGCGTTTCGCGGTGGCGCGTTTGCCCGAGAAAATCGGCAAGGTCACGCTCAAGATCGAAAAGGTGCACGGCACGATCGCCGGCGGTTTCGGCGCCGAGTGGGTCGATGTCGATCACGAGCGCACCCATGTGCGCGTGGAGCAGGGCCAGGCGCGCGTGAACATCTGGCCGCTGCTGGTCGGCCGCATCGCGGTGCGGGACGCCCGCGCGGACCTCGTGCTGATCGAAGTCAAACGGCGGCTGACTCCTCCGCCCGATACGGAGCAGAAATTCCTGCCGCGGCTGCTGAGCATCAGCGCCGAACACGCGAGCGCTGCGAGTCTCGTGATCATTGCGACCAATGGCCGGCGCGTGGAGTTCAGCGACGCCAGCGGCGCCGGGATCGTCGCCAGCAAGTCGATCCGCGTGTTCGAGGGCAACATCATCTATGGCATTCTGCAGGCACGCGCCATCGGGGAGCTGCGCGCGGCCGATCCGATGCTGCTGCGCGGGGAGGCAACCACGCGCATGCTCATCGAAGGCCAGCCCGAATGGCGCGCCGACGCCACTTTCGACAGCAGCCTCGACAAACTACCGCTCACCGCGATACTGCAGGAGCCGTTCCGCGCGGACATGCGCGGCGAACTGCTCGAGCTCTCCAGCAATTTCCACTGGACCGGCAAGGCGAACGTGCACAACTTCGATCTGCGCGCCTTCGGCGCCGGCGGCGCGCTCGGCATCATCACGGGCCCGCTCGAGGTGGGCGGCGAGATGAACGAATTCCACGCGCGCGGCCCATTGCTGGTGCCGGGGCTGGGGGCGGGTCCGTTCGATCTCGTCTTCGACGGCAACTACGCCGACCGCGTCGTGAATGCCACGCATTATTCGGTCACGCACCGCGCCACCGGCAGCACTGCCTCCGGCGAAGGCACGATCGAAACCGCCGAGAACGGCCCCAAACTACTGCTGCACGGCGACTGGCGCGGGTTGCGCTGGCCGCTGGTCGCGCACTTCACCACGGAGACGCCGCAGATCTTCTCGAGCCCCGAGGGCAAATATCACCTCGCGGGGTTGTGGCCTTACGCGATCACGGCCACCGGCGATCTGTACATCCCGCAACTCGACCCGATGGCCGTGGCGCTGCGCGGTGCCCTGCACAAGGATCACCTGCAGATCGATCAGCTCGATCTCGGCGCGTTCGGTGGGCACGCGCAGCTTGCGGGTGAGGCGCGCTGGACTCCCGGCGAGAGCTGGGCGCTGGCCGGCAACGTGAAAGGCTTCAACCCGGCCGAGTTGCGGCCGGGGTTCACCGGCGCGCTCGACTTCAATCTCAAGGCGAGCGGCGCACCGTTTGGCGCCGACGGCGCGCTCGATGTCGCGTTCAACGATCTCACCGGGCGGCTGCGCGGCAACGCGGCGAGCGGCAGCGGCCGCGTGCTCCATCAGGGTGAGGACTGGAAGTTCGAGAAGCTGCGCTTCCGCGCCGGCAACACCAGCCTGGCGATCGACGGGAGCCTCGGCTCGAAACGTGCGCTCGATCTCGACTTCAGTCTCGACGCCGACAATCTGGGCTTGCTGGCGGACGGGGCCCGCGGCGAATTACATGCCAAGGGCAAAATCGGCGGCACATCGGAAGCACCGATCATCAAGCTCACGGCGCAAGGCAGCGGCATTCAGCACGAAGACGTGAGCGTCGAAAAATTGTCGGCCAACATCGACCTGGACTGGCGCGGCCAGCGCGCTTCACACGCGGACGTCGCGATCACGCGACTCGAAATCGATCAGCGTGCGCTCACGCAGTTCAACGCCACGCTCGACGGCCTGACTACCGACCACAAGCTCAAGGTCGACGCGCTGGCCGGCAAGACGGCGCTGCACCTCTCGGGCAAGGGCGGTTTCGCGGATGGCGTCTGGAACGGCACGATCGCCGACCTGTTCATCGACGACACCGAAAACCTGAACCTTCAGCTCGACGAACCGGTGGCGCTGACGGTGAGTGCCGCGGCCGGCAAACTGAGCTCACTATGTCTGCACGGCAAGGTCGCGCGTCTGTGCGGCGCCGCCGAGTGGACGCAAGCGGGCTGGAACGCGCGCGCCGATGCACGCAACCTGCCTATCAACACCTTGACCGCGGGCCTCACTCCGAAGGTCGACTACCAGGGTACGCTCAATGCGACGGCCAACCTGAGCGCGTCGGGCGGCGCGCCGTTCGTCGGAGAGGCGCGCGTCGATCTGGTGGACGCGGCCATCCGCCACAAACTCGCGAGCGGGCGCACCGACGTCATCACCTTCGGTTCCGGGTTCGTCACGCTCAAAGCCGAACCCGATCACATGAACGCAGAGCTGCGGCTCGACGCCGCGGCGCGCGGCCTGATCTCGGGGCGCATGCGCGCCGATCGCAACGGCGATGACATGATCAACTGGCCGATGCGCGGCCAGCTGCAGATGGCCACCGGCGAGCTCGGCTTCATCACGCTGTATGTGCCCGACATCGATCGTGCCAGCGGTCACTTCGACGCGACCTTGAGTTTCGACGGGACGGTCGGCGCGCCGAACGCCAGCGGCGTGATCAAGCTGTCGCGCGCGGAGCTGGACCTCTATCAACTCAACCTGGCGTTGCGGCAACTGGAAATGGAAGCGCGCATCGTCTCCAACAATCTGGAGTTCACCTCCACCGCCAAGGCGGGTGCCGGCAGTCTCGCGAGCTCCGGAAAGATAGACTGGCGCGAGAAGCTTCCGTACGGCGATCTGCGTCTCTCCGGCGAGAACCTGCGGGTGGTCGACGTTCCAGAAGCCCGCATCGATGCGTCTCCCGATCTGAACTTCCACATCGCGGGCCGCGAAATACTCGTGAAAGGTGAAGTCAAAGTGCCGCTGGCGCGTATACAGCCGGCCGACCTCACCAACGCGGTGTTGCCTTCGGCCGATGAAAGGCTGGTCGGGCCGACCGAAGAGATCGAGAAGGATCCTTTCCGCGTCACCAGCGAAATCACCATGACGCTGGGCGAGAAAGTGACCATCGAAACGTACGGATTGTCGGGTCACCTCACCGGCAGCATCTCGGAGCGCACGTTACCGGATCAGCCGAGTCGCGCCACCGGCGAGCTGCAGGTCAAGGACGGCCAATACACCGCGTTGGCCCGCAAACTCGACATCGAACGCGGCCGGCTCATCTTCAACGGCGGGTTGTTAGCCGATCCGGCGGTCGACATCCGCGCGGTGAAGGTGTTGCCCGACGTCAAGGCGGGCGTGAACGTGCGCGGCACGTTGCGCGAACCGCGGCTCACGTTCTTCTCGGAACCGTCGATCCCGCAATCGCAGATCGTCTCGCTGATCCTTGCCGGCAGCTCCCTGGAATCCGCGCAGCGTTCGGATCGCGTCGGTACCGGGGCGGCCGGGCAAGAAGTGGCCGGACAGGCCGCGGCGTTGCTGGCGGCACAATTCGGCAGCAAACTCGGCATCCCCGACATAAGCGTCGAATCCGATACTTCGAACGACACCTCGCTGGTGCTCGGCAAATACCTGTCGCCGCGGCTGTTCGTGAGCTACGGCGTGTCGCTCACCGAATCCATCAACACCATCAAGATGCGTTACACGATCAACGACAAGTGGACCATCAAGACCGAAGCCGGCAAGGAACGCGCCGCCGACCTGGTCTTCACCATCGAGAAGTGAACACGCTCGAACTCTTCGCCGGGGTGAGCGCGGGCGAGGCCCTGGTCCTCGAACCCGGCATCACGATGCTGCGCGGGCTCGCGCGCTCGACCGAACTGATGCCACTGATCGAATCGGTGGCGGCGGTCGCTCCCTTCCGCCATCTGGTGACACCGGGCGGCCAGGCGATGTCCGTCGCGATGACCAATTGCGGCCCCGTGGGTTGGGTCAGCGATCGCAGCGGATATCGCTACAGCTCACGCGATCCGCTCACCGAGCAGGACTGGCCGGCGATGCCCGAGGCCTTCGTCAACCTCGCGCTGGACGCGGCCAGGCGCGGCGGGTTCCCCGATTTCGTGCCCGACGCCTGCCTGGTGAATCGATATTCGGCCGGCAGCCGGCTCACGGCGCATCGCGACGCCGACGAACAGAACTACTCCCAGCCGATCGTCTCCGTGTCGCTGGGACTGCCCGCAAGTTTTGCCTTCTACGGACTCACACGTGGCGGCAAGGGCAAGACCGTGCGTCTGACCGACGGTGACGTGCTCGTGTGGGGCGGGCCCGCGCGGCTCAGCTATCACGCCGTCCGGCCGATCAAGCCGGGCACACATCCGGTTACCGGCCTGTTTCGTTACAACCTGACTTTCCGCCACGCGCGCTGACGGCCTTCACGCGCCGTTTCACGAACTTGCTAGTCGCGGGCGTGCAGCATCCGGTAGAGCCGGTCGCCCTTGAAGCCGTAGTGCTCGCGTGCGTACGCGAATTCCCACAGCAGCGGCGTGGAGTACAGCACCGTGCCCACTCCGGTGGCCGGATCGAGCGACAACACCACGCTCGCCGTGCATTCGGTCTTGAGCCCGTTGCCGGTCGCGGGGCACCAGCGCCAGATACTGAACTTGCGGTCGGCGACGTCCTGGGAATCGCCCTCCAGGGTCTCGATCAGCACCCTGCCGCGGCGCAGGTAGCCGTTCGGACGGCCATACTTCGCCAGCAGTTTTTCCACCATGCGATCGTAGTTCGTGACGTAGTCGTCCGGCAGCTTGCGCAGTTGCTCGCGCGTTTCGCTCTGGAACAGGAATTTCACGCCGCAGAACTTGTTGAGCGAATCGAAATTTGGTGGTGGATCGGTTTTCTTGCGGCCCTGCTTCCAGTTGGCGCAGAACTGGTAGATGACCGGATGCAGGACGACATTGTCGGCCTCGTCCCCAAAACGAAATCCCTGGCCGTCGATGCTGAACTCTGACAACACGTAGTAGCCGCCGCCATCGAATTCCGTGCGCAGTCGCAGCAGCGTCGCCTGGAAATCGCAGCCGCCGATAGCGCCGCTGATCTGCTGACCGGCAGAGACGGGTACGCAATGGAAGTCCTTCTGCGTCTCGAGGGCACGCATCCACGCCGCGCCCACACCGCTCGGCTCGTTCGGCAGTCGGTCGAAGCCGCTGCGCAGCTCGCCCCACTTGTGACCGGCGAAACCATCCGGTGGCACGTATTTCACTTTCCCGGGCTTGTCGGCGGCGAACGCAGTCTGAACGCCGAGCAGCGCGAGCCCGCACGCCAGGAAGACGGAAGACAATCGAGTCTGTTTCATGGATGGCCGATGGTTTCGAGAAGGGGCGAATCGTATATCGAGGCGGGCGAAATTACCGGCTCGTCGAGCGGCACGCTCGTGCCGTAACGTTCGCGCATCTTGGCCTTCACCGCAGGGTCGCTCAGATCGAATTCGCGCAGTTTCTGCAACGCTCCGATCTCGACGCCGACGGCCTGCGAGTACATCTTCCAGACGAGTTCCGAGCAATAGATGCCGCCGTCCGACCATTCGAAGTACAGGTCATAGGGCTTGCCGGCGAATTCCTGCGCGGACCGGCGCAACTTGACCGCCTGCGCCTTAGTTAGCCCGCGTTTCAGCCGCTTCACCGCGAAGCGTGCTTCCGTGCCACGCGCCGTCCATTGGGCGAGCGGTGTGTAACGCACGGTGGCGATGGCCTCGAAGACATACGGCTTGCCGTCGCGGATGAAGATGATTCCGACGTGGCTGAAGGGAGAATGCGTCGCCCGCTGGATCGCGAGGCTCTGGCCCGAGCGCGAGGTGTGGAAAATGATGTCGCCGTCGCGCCAGCCGGACTGCGCCGCAGAAGCACTCGCCACGAGACAGGCCCAGACGAACAACAGACGCGCGGCATTCATGCCGCGAACTCTACCTGCCGCGACGCCCGGTGTGCACGCACCGGGCATCGAGCGTCGGGACTCAGGGCGCCGCTTCGATCTGGTTCAGGTACTCGGCGAGCTGGTCGATCTGCGCGGCGCTCAGCGACGTCAGGTTGCCGTGCAAGCCGGCGGCATTCGCCGTCGTCAACACGTCACGCAATGTCGCGGCCGAACCGTCGTGCAGGTAGGGGGCCGTCGCCCAGAGGCCGCGCAACGTCGGCGTGTCGATGCCATCGAGCAATCCGCCCAGGCGACCGCCCGACGACGCCTTGATGGTGCCGACGTCGTGCCGCTGCGCATCCGTCATCATCGGTCCGCTGTGGCAGGACTGGCATCCGCGCGCCGTGAACAGCGCGAGACCGGCGGTGGCGTTCGCGGTCATCGTGCCGTTCGACTGCCGCTTCGGGCTGCGGCCCGGGCTCGCCAGCGAATTCACGTACGCGGCCAGCGCATCCAGATCGGCGCTGACGCCCGCCTTCGGCAGCCCAAGCGGCTGATTACGCGTGCCGGTGTTGAAGTCGCCGTTGGCCATGAAGCCGGTGCCGCCGAAGAACTGGCGGATATCGTTCTCGAAATCCTGCACTTCGTCGAAGTTGCCGCTCCAGTGCAGCGGCGCCGTCGCCTGACCACCCTGGCCCCGCAGCGATTGCGTATTGCGCAGACCTTCGCCGCGATCGGTGAAGTCCCACACCTGGCCGTCGCTGTCCCCGTCGATGTGGCAACTCGCGCAGGCGATGTAGGCGTCGAGGCTCATGCGCGGGTCGGCGGCGTTGTAGAAGATCTGCTTGCCCTTCAGCACGGAGGCACTCAGTTTTTCCGCCGATACCGTGTTGATCTGCGCCAGGCGCGGCAGCTGGTTGAGCGACTGATTCATCACGGGCGCGCCGTCGAACACGCTCACCGTGCGGCTCATCAGGTCCTGCGTGAACACGCGCTTGGTGACCGGGTCGATCACCACGCCGCCCGGCGCGAGGCCGGTATCGTTGCGCGCGAGCTCCTGTCCCAGCTGGTCCAGCACGAGGATCCGGTTGTTGCCTTGCAGGGTCACGAAGGCCAACGCCCCCGATTCACTGAGGGCGACCGCCGAGGGCGAGCTCATGTTGTCGAGATCGACGCGCCGGCTCAGCTGCTCCTGGCCCTGGTTGAGATCGAGCCGCGAGACGATGGCGCGCACCGTCGTTTCGAACGTGAGCGGTTTGCCGTCACGAAAGGCGCCGCGCAGGATGTTGTCCTTCTTGGCGACGACCCACGCGATGCCATTCGCCGGATCGGCCGCGATCCCGGCGAGGTAGTTAGGCACGCCGCGACCGCCGAGCGAACCATCGGGCGTGTTGACCTCGAGCGGCAACTGCAGCGTTCCCGCACCCGCGAAAGTGGCGAGGTCGACCGTGCGGACCGTGCCCGCATTACCCGTGGAGATGAACTGCGACACCAGCAGCTTCTTGCCATCCGCGGTCACGGCGAGCGCGCCCGGTGTCGTTCCCAGGGCGAGAAGCGCGCCGAGCGTCGAATTCGCCGCCGTGAATTTCTGTATCTGCCCTGCGCCCTGCAGCGCGAGGTAGCCGGTTGCGCGGTCAGGCGTGAGCACCACGCTCACGGGAGCTGCGCCCCACGCCAGTGTCAGCACTTTCACGGTGGCGCCGGTGGTGGCGTTCAGCACCCACACGGTGTCGTCGTCGCGGCACGCGACCCACAACTGGTTGGATGCGTCCACGCTGACGCTCATCGGGTGCTTGCCGACGGCGATCTCGGTCTGGACGGCGAGTGTGTCCGCGTGCAGCGCGGTCACGGTGTCGGTATCCGGATTGGCCACCCAGACCCGGCGGGCGGTCGAATCGATGGCGATGGAGCTCGACCGCGTCGGCTGCACATTGGTCGCGCCCGCCACCGGCGTATTCATCATCGTGGTGACTTCAGCCACCGGTAGCGCGCGGTTGAAGACGCGCACCTCGTCGATCCGGCCCGTGAAGTACTCGCCCCAGATGGCATTGCCACCGATGCGCAGCGGGCTGGCCGAATTCGCCATGTTGCCGGTGGCGGCGACGGTACTGGTCAGCACGCCATTGACGTACATCCGGATGTTGGCGCCGTCGTAGGTCGCGGCGAGATGGCTCCAGGTATTCACCGGGAGCGCGCTGGTTCCGCCCGCAGACCTTTCGAGGGCTCCCGAACGAACCAGGCTGACCGGCAACGAAGCATCGCCGGAGCTGTAGAGCGCGTAGACGAGGAAGGGCGCATTTTCCTTCAGGATCACCGTGCGCCAGGCCGGAGAGCTGGTCGTCGGGTAGACCCACGCCGAGAGTGTCATCCCGTTCGTCAGGTCGAGCGTTGCGTTGTCGGGGATGTTCACCTGGCTGCTCGTGCCGTTGAACGTGAGTGCGCTGCCGAACTTGCCCGACGTGGTCCACGTCGTGTTGGCCAGTGTGCCGGTATTGCCCTTGCCCGAAATGTCCGCGGCCGTGGCTCCGCTGCCGGCGTCGAACGAGTAGGCGGCAACCAGTCCCGCGGGAATCGGCGCGACCGTGTTCAGGACGACGACATTGACGCTCAACGACTCCGCCGTGTTGTTGGACGTATCGCGAGCGATGGCGGTCAACACGTGCACGCCATTCGTGGCGCTCGTGCTGTTCCAGTTCACGGAATACGGCGAGCTCGCATCTTCGGCGCCGAGCGCCACGCCATCGAGTTTGAATTGCACACCGGCAACGGCGATGTCGTCCACCGCATTCGCGGTGAGCGCCAGCGTTGCGCTGACGGTGTTGCCGTCGCGCGGCGCGGTGATGACGACGACGGGTTTGGTCGAGTCCGGCAACACGCTGGTGAACGAGATCGTCGTCGCGTCGGACCCCGTGATCTTCGAATCGTCGCTGCGCGCGACGAAACCCGCGAGCGTGTGCGCGCCGGGCGCGACGCTCTCGATCTGCAGCGCGCCGGCCAGCGCGTTTACCCGCAGGTCCGGGCCGCCATCCAGACGCACGTAGACGTGGTCGGCCTCGGCCTGGTCACCGCTGGTCGAGTAGCTCACGCTGATCGTGGTACCCGAGATCGTCGCGCCGTTCGCGGGCGCGGTGATGTTGAGTTTCGGCGTGTTGCTGGTCGTCGTGAACGTGATCGCGCTCGCATCGGAGCCGGTGATCTTCGACTGATCCGAACGCGCGAGGTAGCCGTTCAGCGAATGCACTCCGGCCGCGACGCCGGTGAGCTGGACGGGACTGGTCAGCGGCGCATACGTGATGGCGCCGCTATCTACCCTGAGGGCCGCGAAGCTCGCCTGACTCACGTCACCCGCGGTGGTGAACGCCACGGACACGGTCGAACTCGCGATCGTCGCGTTGTTGGCGGGCGATGTGATGGTCAGCTTGGGCGCGGCCGGGGGCGCGCTCAGGTTCATGTCCGTGGAAATTTCGGCCACGGACAGCGCGCGGTTGTACACGTGTGCTTCGTCGATGAGGCCGGCGAAGTATTCGCCCCAGATCGAGTTGCCGCCGATCCGCAGTGCCCCGGTTGAGGCGGCCATGTTGCCCGTGGCCGCCACGGTGCGAACCAGCGTGCCATTGAGATAGATACGAATGTTCGCGCCATCGTACGTCGTGGCGAGATGGCTCCAGGTATTGAGCGGCAGCGCGCCCGTGCCGAGCGCGGATTTGTCCGCGCTGTTCGTGCGGATGTAGGTAGTCGGCAGCGAGGCCGTATCGGAGCTGTAGAGCCCGTAGACGAGCGCCGTGCCCGCTTCCTTGAGCAGGACCGTACGCCAGTCGGCGTTCGCCGTCGGATTGACCCACGCGGACAGCGTCATCGCGTTCGTGAGATCGAGAGAGGCCTTGTCGGCGATCGTCACCATGCCGCTGGTGCCATTGAAGGATGCGGCTTTGCCGTATTTGCCGGTGGTGCTCCAGGTCACACCCGCGTTGAGCGTGCCCGTGTTCGTCTGACCGGAGGCGTCGGCGGTGGAGGTGCCGGCACCCTCCTCGAAGGCGTAGGCCGCGACCAGCCCGGCCGGAATGTTGGCGCCCGAATTGCTGACCGTGACGTTGATGGCGGCGGAGACCGTGGAATTGTTGGCGGCGTCGCGCGCGACGGCCGTGATGACGTGCGCTCCGTTCGCGGTGTTGTTGCTCGTCCACGAGATCGAATACGGTGCACTCGTGTCCTCGACGCCGAGCGCGACGCCATCGAGCCGGAACGTGACTCCGGCGACCAGCACGTTGTCCGACGCGTTCGCCTGCAGGACGAAGGTGCCCGAGACGGTTGAGCCATCCGCGAGACCAACGATCGAAACCGCCGGCGAAACGGTGTCGGCCTGAACCGTCACGGAGATCGTGTTCGAGGCTGCGCTCTTGCCACCCGCGGCGTCGACTGCCAGCACGATGTAGTAGTAAGTGCCCGCGGCGATTCCCGAATCCGAATACGCCGTGCCCGAGGTCTGGCCGATGAGGTTGGCGGCCGACGGTGTGAAGCCGGGTGAGGTCGAACGATAGATCTCGTAGCGCACGACACCGATGTTGTCGGTGGACGCCGTCCAGGTGAGCGAACTGCTGCCGACGCTGCCCGCGCCTTGCAAGCTGCCCGGCGCACTCGGCGGCTCGCTATCCTCGTACGGCGCGGGGAAGCGCACGTATTTCGACACCGACGGCACGCCGGCATTGCTGATGAGGAAGAGCATGTAATAACCAGGCGGCACCAGGTTGCGGTTCGACGGCGCATTCACCTGAATGCCGCCGGACACCACGCTGAACGTCACGGGCACGAAGCGCTGGTCCTGGTCGAAACTGTGCGTCGAGGAGCCCTGTCGGACCAGGTTCACCGCCCTGATGCCGGCGCCGTCAGGCGTCTGCACAAAAAATGAATCGCCGTACTTCGCGAGCGCCGGCGCCGCGGTGATCGTCGGGCGCGGGCCCTTGAACAGATACGGCGGTGAAAAGATCTCGAGGTTCGTCTGATCCGTGGCGCCCGCAAGGTTGCCGGAACCGGAAATCACGACGCGCGCATCGGGCAGCAGCACGGCCGTGGAGTGATAGATGCGCGCCTTCTGCATCGAGGCCATCGTCGTCCAGGTCTCGGTTTCGGGCGACCACAACTCCGCCTGCAGCACTCCCTTCGAAAGATCGGTGGCGCTCTTGGTACGGGAACCCGAGCTCGCCAGCACGGAGCCGTCCGCGAGGCTGGTGAGATTGTGATACGTGCGCGGGAATGCCATCGACTGTGTCGCCCGCCACGCCGGGGTGCCGGCGTTCATGTCGAGCACAAAGGCGGTCGCGACCGACGGGTCGTTCTCACCGTCCGCATCGCCCGAAGAGCTGCCGGTTTTCATGATGCGGCCGGGCGCGAACTGCACGCCGCTGCCGCCGTTGAGCAGCTGGGAGTCGATGGTCGTCCAGGTCTGCGTGCTCACGTTGAGCGTGCGTGTGACGGTTTTCTCTTCCGTCGTGCCCGATTGAAGCAGGCGCCCGTCCGGCAGTAGATAGACCATTGGGTACTGCGGAATCGACATCCG
>Ga0307513_10004798_pt1 | contig 17959 bp, 16 predicted proteins | sample 15_EM_MG_FD_202174 | JGI IMG/M metagenome (GOLD analysis project Ga0307513, IMG submission 202174) | Populus trichocarpa ectomycorrhiza microbial communities from riparian zone in the Pacific Northwest, United States - 15_EM | ecosystem: Host-associated > Plants > Roots > Unclassified | place... | reverse complement strand
TACCAACGCGTCGGCACAGGATGGCACCGGGACGTTAAAGACAGTTCCTGCGGAGAAATACGCGGTCGCTCCGGGAGGCGTCGACATGCGAACCGGCCAATATGTCTACAAGAGCACTGATCTCTCGGCAGGATCAGCGGATGGCGGTGGAAAACTCGCGCTGACGCGTAGCCTGGAATATCAGGTCCAAGGACACATCAATCCCTTCGCCAATTTCTCGCACAGCTGGGACATCATGCTGACCCAGAAGCGGATCAATATTCAGCAGGGCAATTATAACGACGGCAGCGGACAGGACTATCAGGTCAGCATTTATTACGGCGGCCGAGCGCAGACGTTTCGGGCGGGGTCAACCAATCCCTTTAGTGTCGAGTCCAAGGCGGGCTGGGGCGGGCTCACGTATAGCGGCGATCGCAACGCGGGCACTGCGATCTACACTTATACTGCCAGTGACGGGACACAGGTCGTGTTCAGGTCGCCGGGGAGCAGCGATTGTTCGGCGATGATCGCCTGCGCCTTTGCGTCGTCGGTCATCCTTCCCGACGGCACCAAATTCGCGCTTGCGTATGAAACGCAATCGACCGGGACGAATCGCGCACGCCTCAAGACTGTGACGAGTTCGCGCGGTTATGCCTTGTTATTCGAATATGCCGGCGCCAACTGGAACCTGGCATCGAAAGCTTGCGTCCTCAATCTCGCACTCGGGCCGATTCCGGTCTCTGGCTTTTGCCCGATCGGTGCGCCGGCCACCGCGAGCTACGGTTACGCGACCTATAACGGCGACCGGCTGGCGAGCGTGATCGACGCGGCAGGCAAGACCTGGTCCTACACCTATGCCACTTCGGGAATCGAAATGGCGATGGGGTTCAAGAAACCCGGCGCCGGCGTGCCGTGGCTGACCAACTATATCGACGTGCGGTCCAACAGCGAAGGCGTGGCACAAGAGAATGTCGGCTACCAGAGTTTCGCCGACGGCAGGACCTATACCTACACCTATGATTTCCCGCCCGAAGTCGATGGCGTCTCGATCAGTGTCGCGGGCGGGAGCTATACCGACAACAATGGACGCACGAGCAGTGTAGTATTCGACTTCCCGGTTACGCCCGGTACGGGAGCAGGAGGAGTTTGCCACCTCTATCCATGTACCCCGACCAACGTCGGAATGGTCGAGTTTCAACAGACCAGCGGTCCCATCACCGTGACCGATCCGCTCAACCGCACGACCAAATTTCACTATTGCGATTTGAACGCGGAGGCGAACTTGCCTCCAACCTATCATAATCGCTGCTACGTGACCCAATTGCAGTGGATGCTCGATCCGGAAGGCATCAAGACCTATTACACTTGGGACAATATCGAGCAGAACATCCTGCAGATCCGCAAGGTGGCCAAGCCTGGCAGTGGGCTGGCCGATGCCATCACCTCTGCAACTTATGACTGCACTCATCCGGTATCGTGCGCCAAACCTACGTCAACGACCGACGCCAAGGGAAACGTGACGACCTATACGTACGATCCAACCCATGGCGGTATTCTGACCGAGACCGAGCCCGCGGCGCCAGTGAACGGCGCGGGCACGCCGATCGCGGCGGTCAAGCGCTACGGCTACTCTTTGCGCAAAGCGTGGGTCAGCAACGGCGCGGGCGGCTACTCCCAGAACACCGATGGTGTCTATCTGCTCACAAGCGAGAAGACGTGCCGGTCGACCGCGACCAACCTGTCGACCGACAATTGCGCCGGCGGCGCCTCGGACGAGGTGGTGACAGCCTATGATTACGGACCGGATAGCGGATCCAACAACTTGATACTCAGAGGGACGACGGTCACCGCCGATGTCGGCGGGACGATCACGACGCTGCGCTCCTGCTTCGGCTACGATGGGCTCGGCAACAAGATTAGCGAAACGAAGCCGCGCGCCGGCTTGACGGTGTGCCCATGAGCGCGCGGCGTCTCTGGGCCGCGGCCGCCGCCGCGCTGGCAATTCTCCTGCCGGCGGCGGCAGGCGCGCAGGCCACGCCCTCCGCTTTCACCTCGGCAACGCGATACGACGCGGCACGACGGGTGACGGGAACGATTGCGCCCGATCCTGACGGGGCGGGGTCGCTCCACTATGCGGCCGTCCGCAACACCTATGATGACGCCGGCCGACTGATCCGAGTCGAAAAGGGCGAACTCGCAATCTGGCAATCGGAAGCCGTCGCGCCGGCGTCGTGGACGGGGTTCACCTTGTCCGCAAAAGCTGAGACGAGCTATGACGCGCTCGACCGGAAAGTGCTCGAGACGGATTGGGGTTCGACCGACGGAGGCGCAACTTGGGCGCAAGGTAGCGCAACGCAATATAGCTACGACGCGTCGGGTGAACTTGAATGCACCGCTGCCCGGATGAACCCGGCGGCGTGGAGTCCACTACCCGCCACGGCTTGCGACATGCCGACTGTTCCGACAGCGGGCGCTTATGGCCCCGATCGCATCACGAAGAACGTCTATGACGCCGCCGGACAGCTGCTGAAGGTGATCAAGGCATATGGCCTGACGCCCGCCAACGGTCTGCCCCAGCTGCAACAGGATTATGTTACCTACACCTATACCGATAACGGCAAGCAGAAGACGCTCAAGGACGCCAACGGCAATCTTACCACCTACACCTATGACGGGTTCGATCGCCTGGCCGCCTGGGCGTTCCCGTCGAAGACGGTGACCGGCAGCTCGGCGGCGTGCACGATCGGCATGATCGCCGAGGCGACCGACGGCTTCGGCAACACGGTGGCCGGTCCCTCGGAGACGCGGACCGCCGGCGACGATTGCGAGAAGTATGCTTACGACCGCAACGGCAACCGAGCCAAGCTGATGAAGCGCGACGGCAATGTCATCCGCTACTCGTTCGACGCACTCAATCGCAATACGATCAAGGACATTCCCGGCGGGACGGCGAACGACGTCTATTACGGGTACGACCTTCGGAGTTTGCAGACCTTCGCGCGATTCGTCTCGACAAGCGGCGTTGGCATCATCAACACCTATGACGGGTTCGGTGAGCTCAGCAGCACAACCAACAATATGGGGACGACGGCTCGGACGCTGGGCTACACTTACGATGCCGACGGCAACCGGTCGCAGCTCACATACCCCGACAACTCGTACTTCACCTACGTCTATGACGGGCTCGACCGGCTGACGACGATCAAGGAAGCTGGGACGACTGCCATCGCCTCGACGATCTTTGACGTACAGGGGCGAGTAAGCAGCCAGACGCGCGGCGCGGTGACGACGACCTTGCTCTATGACGCGGTATCGCGACCGCAGAGCTGGACCGATGATCTTGCCGGCACGGCAAGCGACGTCACCAGCACGTTCGCCTACAATCCGGCGAACCAGATCACGAGCAAGAGCCGCTCGAATAATAGTTATGCCTATACCGGCTACCTTTCGGTTAGCCGGCCCTATTCGGTGAACGGACTCAACCAGTACACGGCAGCCGGCCCAGCCAGTTTCACGTACGACGACAACGGGAACCTCATCGGCGATGGATCCAATAGTTACGGCTATGACTTCGAGAACCGGCTGACGTCCGCGAACATAGCCGGCGCAGGCGCGGTGGCGCTCAAATACGATCCTAATGGCCGTTTGTGGCAGGTAGTGTGGTCGGATGTAATGATAGAATACACCCATGACGGGGATTCTATCGTGATGGAAGTAAATGGCCCGAACACGTATAGGTATGTTCACGGTTTCGGTGCTGATGATCCCATGTTTGAATATACCAACGGGATAAATCGGTATAGCTATCAGCCCGACTACCAAGGATCGATCGTATCCGTTGCGGATGCTAATGGAGCTACAATTCGTATTAATAGCTATGACGAATACGGAATCTCGCCGAGTTCAAATTATGGTCGCTTTCAATACACTGGGCAGGCGTGGTTGGCTCGCCTCGGACTTTATTACTACAGGGCACGGATGTACTCGCCCACGTTGGGGCGATTCATGCAGACTGATCCGATTGGGTATAAGGATCAGAATAATCTTTATGCTTATGTCGGGAATGATCCGATTGATGGGCGAGACCCGACGGGACTTCAGAATGAATCTGACTGGAAGCAGCGGGTTGTGGATACCGTCAATGGCGCTGCAGAAATCCTTGCCGGCGTTGCGATAGTTGTAGGAGGCGATGGAGCAGCGGCCGCTGGAGAGGTGGGCACGGTAGGTGCCGCCACCCCCATCGCGGCACCCGTAGCAATCGTCGCGACGGCTACCGGTGTCGCGATGATAGGTGATGGGTCGCGCCGGTTGATGAACGGCTTGCGTGGTTCCAATGTGTCAGAAAATAGAAGGAGTGAGCAATCAGGCTCCTACACTAACACGCATGGGAGTGGGAAAACCTATAGCGGCAAGGGCTCGCCAGCTCGGTCTCAAGCAAGTGGTCGTCGTGTGGAGCGCGAGACAGGTGACACGCATACCGCTACTGACTGGAGGCCATCCAACTCGACGCGTGATGCTTTCAAAGACGAGTCGAGACGTATCGATAAAAGTGATGGGCCTGGTTCCGACAAAAATTATAATAAGATAAACTCCCCTGGAACGAAGTATCGTGCACAGGATGGGGAAAATTAGAAGGAGCGCAATGTGGCGACGAACAATTACCCCAATGATGATAACGGAGATGCCTTGCGAAATATGGAGGCTTTGGGCGACGATTTAAGCAAAGAAAGAGACATTAATTTCTCAGTTGCGTTTACCGATATCTCATCTTCAGCAAAATTCTTGGAGGCCGCTGAGCGGGATGGCTTGCGCGCCAAGCAGGAGCCAGACAGCGCAACAGAATCGATGTGGGATGTTACAGTTACAGTCTATATGGTTCCGAGTCATGAAGCCATCACCCAGATGGAGCGCCGCTTAGATAAGATCGCGTCTCCACTTGGCGGCTGGAACGATGGTTGGGGATGCTTCGACGTCAAGAGTTGAACTATCAAGAATTACGGTGCAATTACGCCACGTCACCGAAATCCTCCACCGAAATGACGCCGCCGCGCCGCACCGTGTCGAATGGGTCTGGGTAAAGGGCCATGCCGGTCACTCCGACAATGAGCGAGCCGACAAGCTGGCAAGCGACGCCGCCTTTGCCGCGGCGAAGGGGTAGCACCGGTCCAGCGGAACCGAACCGGCACCCCGAAAAATCAGCTGTTGTCTTCGACCTCGGCCCCCGGGCCGTTCTTCTTGATCGAGTCGATGGCGTTCTTGGCCGAGTCCTTGCTCGTATACCCTTCGGTCGAGAACATGATCTCGCTATTGTACTTGAAACGCACGCGGAACTCGCCGGCCTTGTCCTTGTAGATCTCGAACGTGTGAGCCATCGGGGCCTCCTTTATTGGCTGATCCAGACTAGCGGGAGGCGGTACGCCGCGCTAGCGCAACCGCGCGGGGGTGTAACGATCCCGGTCGATTTCCGCGACGAGCGGATCGGGCACAGTGCCGAGCAGCAGTGATGCCGCGACCAGCGAGGCCGCCGGCGCGGTCTGGATGCCGAACCCGCCCTGTCCCGCGCACCAGAAGAAGCCGGGCACGCGATTGTCGAAACCATAGACCGGCAGGCGGTCGGGCGCGAAGCTGCGCAACCCCGCCCAGCTGCGTTCGACCCGCTCGATCTTCCAGTCGACGACTTGTTCCAGCCGGTCGATCGCGATCGCGATGTCGATTTCCTCGGGCTGGACGTCGCCGGGCTCGCTGGGCACTTCGTCATGCGGGCTCAGCCACAGCCGCCCACCCGATTCGGGCTTGAAATAGAAGTCCCCGCCGATGTGCGCGACATGCGGTGCATCGTCGGGCACCGGCGGATCGACGCGAAGCTGGACGAGCGCGCGGCGCAGCGGCTGGATGCCGATCGGCGCGACCCCGGCGATCGCCGCGACGCGATCGACCCAGGCGCCGGCGGCGTTGACCAGGATTTTGGCGGCGAACGGGCCGGCCTTCGTCTCGAGCCGCCACGCATCGCCGCTCCGCGACGCCGCGGTCAGTGCGGCGTCGAGCATTAATTCGGCGCCCGCCTTCTTCGCGCGCGACAATGCGGCGGCGTGGAGCCCGGCGACGTCGATATAGGCGCAGCTCGGCTCCCACACCGCGAGATTCCATTCGGGGCGCAGGCCGGGAATGCGGTCGCGTGGGTCGACCAATGTCAGGTCGACGCCGGTGCCGGCGAATTCGGCCAGCATCGCTTCGATCTGGTCGCGTTCCTGTTCACGGCCGATGTGCAGCCCGCCCAACGGCTGGAGGAACCCGCCGGCGTCGAGCTGCGAGCGCGACGCCGCGGTCAGCGGCTGAATCGCCGGGCCGCCATAGGTCTCTTCCCAGAACGCCGCCGATCGTCCGGTCGCGTGATAGCCGGCGACATCCTCGGCTTCGAGGATCAGGACGCTGGCGTGCGGCGCGACCTCAGCCGCGAGCGCGGCGCCGGCGATCCCGGCGCCGATGATGGCGATGTCGTACGTCATTTTTGTGCTCGTGCCGAAAGGAAGATGTCGATTTCCCCCAAGGCGCGATTGCGGACGGGGTCAATTTCGCGCAGGATTTCGTGCGCGCTTTCCTTGCCGAACCGGACCAGGCGGGCATCGGGCAGCAGTCCGGCGACCTTGATGGCGTCGGCCGCGCGAACCAGCTTGTCGGCCTCGGCGACCAGCATCAGCACTGGCGTCCTGACCCGCTTCACGCGCTTGCTGGCGCGCAATCGCCGCGTCGATTCGAACGCGCGCACGACCCAGCGCCAGCTCGGCGGGCCCAATTGAATCTCGGGTTTCTGGTCCCACCACCATGGCTCGTCCGAATAACGGTCGGGATCGTGGGTCAACAGCGACAGCCGCGAATCGGTGGTGCCGGGCTTTTCGTTCGATTTCCACGCGCGGCGCTTGGGATTGCCGAGCTTCATCGCGATGTCGGCAATCCGTTCGCCGAACCCCGCGCTGATCGGCGCGTGCAGCCCCATCATCGGCGCGATCAGCACCGCGGCATCGGGTGCCGCGAGCACCTTGGCGAGCGCCCGGCAGACCAAATGCCCGCCCATCGAATGCCCCATCGCGACATGCGGCGCCGGCGTGGCGGTCACCCATTCCTTCCAGAACGCGCCATAATCGGCGAGATAGGTCCCGAACCGGTCGATGTCGCCGACATGCGGGTCGTCGGTCAGCCGCCCCGATCCGCCCTGCCCGCGCCAGTCGAACGAGGTGATCGCCCAGCCCTCGTCATGCCAGTGCCGGAAGGCCTCGAGATATTTCTCGAAAATGTCGCCGCGCCCGCCCTGGAACAGGATCGATCCGCGGGGAACAGCGGCGCCGGACGGCCAGTCGAACCGGCGCAATTGCCAGCCGTCGGGGGCGGTCCAGAACGAGATCGTGCTGCCGTCGGGATAGGTTCGGCGCGCGCTTTCGGAAGATACCATACGCGCTGGTTACTTTTTAGAAAGCCATGCCGTCTAGGTCTGTGATCTGATGGGCTGGGGATTTTTGCCTTATGTGCTCGGGGGAGCACTCGTTCTGATCCTGCTTTCGGCGGGCATCGAGGACGCTCGCACCCGCGAGATCGCCAATTGGAAGAACGCCGCGATCGCGTTGATGGCACCCGCCTGGTGGTGGGTGCAAGGCTTTGGCTGGGCCGACGTGGCGTGGCAGGTCGGCATCGCGATCGGCGTGTTCACGCTGTTCGTCGGCGCCTTCCATTTCGGCTGGATGGGCGGCGGCGACGTCAAGATGATCGGTGCGCTCGCATTGTGGCTTCCCGGCCAAACCCTTTTCTACATGTTGGTGATCATGTCGATCGTCGGCGGCCTGCTGACGCTGATCATGATGTTCGACCATTGGCGCCGCAAAGCGCCGGGGGCCGTCGAGACGCCGTACGGTGTCGCGATCGCAATCGCATCGATGATCGCGCTCGGTGAACCGATATTTAACCACTTTGCGTAGATTAACGGCGATCAAACCGTGGTCATCGCCACAACGGGGCACGAAGCGTCATGGATAGTCGGAAGATCATTTTGCTGGTTGGCGCGCTCGTCGTAGCCGCCATCACCGCGTTCATGGCGCGCAGCCTGATCGTCGGATCGAGCGCTCCCGCGGCATCGGCTCAAGCGCCGATCGCACCGGTCGTGACAGGCACCGAAGTTCTCGTCGCGACCAAGGCGCTGCCGATCGGCACGATCCTGGATGCAACCAGCTTCAAATACCAGCCCTGGCCGAAGGAGCTGGTCGAGAACGCTTACTACCTCCGCAAGGACGGGTTCGACCCCAAGAGCCTGCAGGGCACGGTCGTGCGTTCGGTGATCACCGCCGGACAGCCGCTGACCCAGGGTTCGCTGGTCAAGCCGGGCGATCGTGGCTTCCTGGCCGCGGCGCTGACGCCGGGCATGCGCGCGGTCACCTTTCCGGTCCGCAACGAGAATTCGGTCGCGGGCTTCGTATTCCCGGGTGACCGCGTCGACCTGATGCTGGCGCAGACGGTTTCCGGTGGCGGCGATGGCCCGCCGCTCAAGGTCGCCGAGACGATCATGAAGAATCTGCGCGTGCTGGCGACCGATCAGCGCACCACGAGCGACGTCGACGATCAGGGCAAGACCGTGGTCCGCAACATCTCGATGGTGACGATCGAGGCGACGCCCGCGATCGCTGAAAAGATTTCCGTGGCACGCTCGCTGGGCGATCTGTCGCTGGTGCTGCGCCCGTTGGCCGACTCGGCCTCCGAGCTCGACCAGGCGATCGCCGATGGCTCGGTGAAAGTGCCCGACGGCAAGGATCCGGCCGCCGAAAAGGCGATGCTGGCCAATGCCGAAATCCAGCCGCAGGCGACCGCCGGCAAGAGTACCTTTGCCACCGGCGCCGACGTGTCGCGCTTCCAGCGCCGCACGGTACCCGGCAAGGCCGAATCGGCCACGACTACGGGCGCTTCGGCGCCCGCCGGGGGCTATCCGGGTGGAATGAATACAGGTCCCGTGGTGCGTGTCATCCGCGGGAACAGCGTGACCGACGTATCGACCGGTCGTGGGGGGAAGAAGTGATGCAAGCGACAATCGTATTGAACCGGATCGTGGCGGCGACCGTCGCCACGGCGCTGGTCGCGACGATGCCGGTCGACGCTGCCGGGCGGCAAGCCGCGCGCCGTGCGCCGGCCAAGTCGGTCAAGACGGCCCGGGTCGGCAGCCTGCCGCCGGGCACGCAACGCCCGACTACCGAGGTGCTGCTGTCCACCGGCCAGGGTCAGGTCATCACCTTGCCGGCCGATGCCGCCGATGTCTGGGTCGCCAATCCCGCTGTCGCCGATGTCGACGTCAGCAACCCGCGCCAGATCCGCCTGTTCGGCAAGGATTTCGGCGAGACCACGGTCTTCGTCACCGCCGCCAGCGGCCGGGTGATCTATTCGACCAACGTCCGCGTTGCGCAGAACCTGACCTCGATCGACCGCATGATGCGGGCCGCTATGCCGGACGCCGACATCAAGGTCCTGACGGTCGGCCAGATCGCCGTGCTGACCGGAACGGTCGCGGCGCCCGCCGACATCGCCCAGGCGCAGGCGATCGTCACCGCGTTGCTCAACCCCGGCGTCGATGCCAGCAGCGCGACGGCGCAGCTCAAGATTGCGATCATCAACCGCTTGCGCACGGCGACGCCGTTGCAGGTCAATCTGCAGGTCAAGATCGCCGAGGTCAGCAAAGCGTTCGCCAAGGATATCGGCAACAACATGCTGACCAAGGACAATACCGGCGGGTTCAACTTCGGCGTCGCAACGGGCCGCTCGCCCGGAGCGCTTACGTCGAGCCAGCTGTCGACCTATCCGACGGCGCACATTCCGCTGGCCAATGGCGGCTATGTCGACGGCCCGTATAATCCTACGACCGGCCAGTTCATCAATCCGAGCAGCACCTCGGTCGCGACGCTCGCCAAGGGCGCGGGCAACACCACGCTTGGCTTCGCCGGACGCCTGTTCGGGCTCGACATCCTGTCGGCGCTCGACCTCGGTGAGACCGACGGCCAGGTGACGACGCTCGCCAACCCGAACCTGACGGCATTGTCGGGCGAAACCGGATCGTTCCTGGCCGGCGGCGAAATCCCGATCCCGGTCAGCCAGGGGCTGGGCGCGGTGTCGGTCGAATTCAAGCAATATGGCGTCAGCCTGTCCTACACCCCGACCGTGCTCGCGGACGGCCGCATCTCGATGCGCGTCCGCCCCGAAGTGTCGGAATTGTCCGCGGCCGGCGCCGTGACGCTCAACGGCGTCACCATCCCGGCGCTGACGACGCGCCGCGCGGAAACCACGGTCGAACTCGGTTCCGGCCAGTCGATGGTGATCGGCGGGCTGCTGCAGAACAGCACCAACAACCAGATCGACAAGGCTCCCGGCATCGGCGACGTGCCGGTCCTGGGCGCGCTGTTCCGGTCGACCAGTTGGAAGCGCAACGAGAGCGAGCTGATGATCGTCATCACGCCGTATCTGGTGAAGCCGGTCAACGCCAACGAGATCGTCCTGCCGACCGACGGCTACAAGGCGCCGACCGACCTCGGTCGCGTGTTCCTCGGCCGTCTCGGCGACGGTACGACCGGCGGCGACCGGCCCAAGCCGACCATGGCGACTCCGTCCACGGTCGGCCCGACGCTCGGCGCCAGTGCGCCGGTGCCGACGGCGCCGAACGGTCCGCAGCCCGCGCCCGACCCTGCCTTGCTCGACAAGAAGGCGCTGCTGCCGAAGAAGTCGAAGAACGGCGGACCCGCGGTCGCCCCCGGATTCAGCCTGTAATGTTGCCAGCGAGGGACAGTCACACCATGCGTACGATCCTAATCGCCGCCCTCGCCGCTCCCGCGCTGATGCTCGGGGGCTGTGGGACGCTCAATCGCGGCGTCGACTCGATCAAGCAGCCGGTCGTCAGCCGCACCGACTATGTATTCGACGCGCAGTCGACCATGGCTGGCCTGGCCCCCGGTGAAGCCGACCGCGTCGCCGGCTGGATGGCGTCGATGAAGCTGCGCTACGGCGATCAGGTTTCGGTCGACGATCCCAACCCTTATGGCTCACGCGCTCGCGCCGAGATCGCCGAGATCGTCACCAGCTATGGCATGCGACTGTCCGACCGTGCCCCGATCACCAACGCGCCGATGGCAGCCGGCATGGTCCGGGTTGTGCTCAGTCGCACGACCGCGTCGGTGCCGGGCTGCCCCGATTTCACGCGCAGCGGCTCAAGCGAGTTCGAAGGCAGCGCGACGTCCAATTTCGGCTGCGCCAGCAATGCCAGTCTGGCCGCGATGGTCGCCAATCCGCTCGATCTGGTCCGTGGCCAGGCCGATACCGACACCACCGACACGGTCACGTCTGGCCGCGCGATCAACAATTATCGCAAGGCCGCGCCGACCGGCAACGGCGGCACCACAACCAAGTCCGAATCGACGGGAGGCAAATAAGATGAACGCGCCGTGGAAACCCGCTGGCGTCGCGCATCGCGAGCCGTTCGTCGCCTATGTCTGCGACGAGACGACCGCCGAAGCGCTGCGTCCGATCGTCAGCGAGATGGGCTGGTCGGCCGAGAAGGTGAACAAGGGCGGGCTGCGCAACGCGGTCCAGTCGCTGTCGGTTTCGGCGAGCCCGCAAATACTGTTCGTCGATCTCTCCGAATCGGGCGATCCGCTCAACGACATCAACGCGCTGGCCGAAGTCTGCGAGCCCGGCACCGTCGTCATCGCGGCGGGCCAGGTCAATGACGTCCGCCTGTATCGCGACCTGACCGCGAGCGGGATCCAGGATTATCTGCTCAAGCCGCTCAATCCCGACGTGCTGCGCGAAGCCTTTGGCAGCGCGCAGTCGGTGTTGAACGCGCCGCGCCTGAACGAGGTCTCGGCGGACCGTCCGCATTCCGCGACCGCGGTGATCGGCACGCGCGGTGGCACCGGCGCTTCGACCATCGCAACATCGATCGCCTGGCTGTTGAGCGAAAAGGGCGGCCGCACCACGGCGCTGCTCGACCTCGACGTGCATTTCGGCACCGGCGCGCTGGCGCTCGACCTCGAGCCGGGCCGCGGCCTGACCGACGCGATCGAGAATCCCAGCCGCATCGACGGGCTGTTCATCGAACGCGCGATGGTTAAGGCCAGCGAGCGCCTGGCCGTGTTGTCGGCCGAAGCGCCGATCAACTCGCCGATGCTCACCGACGGTTCCGCTTTCTACCAGTTGCAGGAAGAAATGCGCGCCGCGTTCGAATGCACCGTCGTCGACCTGCCCCGCGCGCAATTGATCGCGCACCCGCATCTGATCAGCGACATCCAGACCGCAGTGGTTGTCACCGAACTGACGCTGGCCGCAGCGCGCGACACGATCCGCATCCTGTCGTGGTTGAAGTCCAACGCGCCGGGGACCCAGGTCCTGGTGGTCGCCAATCGGGTGCCCGCCGGCGGGCACCTGGAGATCAATCGCAAGGATTTCGAGGGCTCGATCGAGCGCCGTATCGATTTCGTCATCCCTTATGACCAGAAACTGGCGGCGCAAGCAGCCAAGCTGGGCAAACCGCTGGCCGAGGCCGGCAAGGGATCGAAGACGGTCGCGCCGATCGGCGAGCTCGCCAGCCGGCTGTTGGCGGTCGGCGACTCGGCCGAGCCTGCCGGCAAGGCCGGGGGCAAGAAGAATGCGGGGAAATCGCCCGGTCAGTCGTTGATGGGCAAGTTCGCCGATCTCAAGTCGATGATGCCGGGCAAGAAGGCCGCGAAGTCGAATTGAATTGAGTTGAGTTGAATTGACTGGGGCCGGCCCATCCGGGCCGGCACGAACAAGTGGAGCGTTTGAGCGATGCCATTGGTGCCGCTGATCACGGTCATTGCAGGGGCGGCGACGATGCTGTTGCTGCTGGCGTTCGCCTTTGCGGGCCCGTCGGCGGCAAAGGCACAGACGCGCCGCCTGAGCTCGCTCCGCGAACGTCATAGCGGCGCCGCCAGCGATGCGGCGATGGCGGCGCAGATGCGCCGCATCACCGGCAAGCGCGACAGCAACATGGACACCGCGATGATGCGGTTCCTGCCGCGTCCCGCCGTGCTCAAGAAGCGCCTCGCCATGACTGGCAAGAACTGGACCGTCGGCCAATACGGCATAGCGACGTTCGGCATCATCCTGGTCATCGCGACGCTGATGATGATCCGTGGTGCGCCGATTGCCATCTCGGTCCTGATCTCGGTCGTCATCGGTGGCGGATTGCCGCATTTCGTGGTCGGCTATTTCATCAAGCGCCGGGTCAACAAATTCACCTCCAAATTCCCCGACGCGATCGAATTGCTCGTGCGCGGCCTGCGCTCGGGCCTGCCGATCAGCGAGACGATGGGCGTGGTCGGGGCCGAAGTGGCCGGGCCGGTCGGTGAGGAATTCCGCGCGGTATCCGACAAGATGAAGATCGGCCGCACGATGGACGCGGCGCTGCAAGAAACCGCGGACCGGCTCGGCACGCCCGAATTCCAGTTCTTCGTCATTTCGATCGCGATCCAGCGCGAAACCGGCGGCAACCTCGCCGAAACGCTCGCCAACCTCGCCACGGTGCTGCGTCAGCGCGGGCAGATGAAGCTCAAGATCAAGGCGATGTCGTCCGAATCGAAAGCGTCGGCCTATATCGTCGGCTCGCTGCCGTTCATCGTGTTCGGCCTGATCATGTGGATCAGCCCGGGCTATATGGGCAATTTCTTCGTCGATCAGCGTCTGATCGTCGCCGGTATCGGCGGCTTTCTGTGGATGGCGCTGGGGGGCCTGATCATGGCCAAAATGGTCAATTTCGAGATCTGAGGCCATGGAACCACATCCCACAACCCTTCTCGGCGTCGACGTCCTCTGGGTAGGCACCATGCTTGCCGGGGTGGCCGCGTTCGCCGTCCTGCTCGCGATCTACGCCGCGACCACCGTGCGCGACCCGATGGCGCGGCGCGTCAAGGCGCTCAACGATCGCCGCGAACAGCTGAAGGCCGGCATCACCGCGTCGACCAGCAAGCGTCGCGCGAAATTGGTCCAGAAGAACGAGACCACCGACCGTATCCGCAGCATCCTGCAGGGCCTCAAGGTGTTGCAGGACAGCCAGCTCAAGGTCGCGCAGACCAAGCTGCTCCAGGCCGGCATCCGCAAGAAGGAATATGCCGTCGCGGTCATCTTCGGCCGGCTGATCCTGCCGATCCTGTTCGGCCTGCCGATGCTGTATTTCGTCTACGGCACCGACGCCTTCGCCACTTGGTCGCCGCTCAAGCAATACGGTCTCGTCGCCGGCGCCTTCATCCTGGGCTACAAAGGGCCCGACCTCTACCTCAAGAACAAGATCTCGAAGCGCTCGTCGGCGATCCGCAAGGGCCTGCCCGACGCGCTCGACCTGCTGGTGATTTGCGCCGAGGCCGGCCTGACCGTCGACGTCGCGTTCCATCGCGTGTCGAAGGAGCTGGGCCGGGCCTATCCCGAACTGGGTGACGAATTCGCGCTGACCGCGATCGAGCTCGGCTTCCTCTCCGACCGCCGCCAGGCGTTCGAGAATCTGGCGATGCGCGTCGACCTGGACGCGGTCAAGGGCGTGGTCACGACCATGATCCAGACCGAGAAATACGGTACGCCGCTGGCCTCCGCGCTGCGCGTGCTGTCGGCCGAATTCCGCAACGAGCGCATGATGCGCGCCGAGGAAAAGGCCGCGCGCCTGCCCGCGATCATGACCGTGCCGCTGATCCTGTTCATCCTGCCGACCTTGTTCATCGTCATCCTCGGCCCGGCGGCGTGCAGCATCAACGACGCCTTCCTGCACGGCGGCCACTGATCCGGAGATTCGCCGGCCCGCTCCTCCACCCGGCCACCCATAGAATAGGCTGTTGGGAGGTCGGGTGGGGAAGCGGGCCGGCGCCGCAAACCGAGAGTGCTTCCGCTTGCGCCGACCCGCAACCGGGCGCAGCATGACGCGTTCACATCCCAACGGGGAGAGATGCGATGCTGTTCACCGACCCCAATCAGATCGCCATAGTCGTGCTGGTCCTGATCGTCGGACTGGTCCTCGGGCTGATGTTGGCGCCCCGGGGCACCAAGTGGCGCAAACGCTATGAAGCCGAGCGCGACGCGCATGCCGCCTATCGCCAGGACGCCGACGCCAAGACGCGCGATCGCGACGCGCTGACCACCAATCGCGACGCCTATGTCCGCGATCTCGAAAAGACCAAGATCGACCTCGCCGCCGCCAACGAGAAGCTCGCCGCGCAAAATGCGGAGTTGCGGGCGCGGGTTGCCTGATTCCTAAGCTCCCTCTCCCCTTGTGAGAGAGGGAAGGGGCCCGCGCCGAAGGGCGTGGGAAGGGTGAGGGGGACTCACAGGCGACGCCGCTTGTGACTCCCCCTCACCCTTCCGCGCCTTCGGCGCTCCCTCCCTCTCCCACAAGGGGAGAGGGAAAGTTGGCTACCCTCCTCTAACTCAACGCCTTGCAACTCGACTTCTTGCGCGCCGCATCGATCGCACCAAACTGCGCGCGATCGGGCGCCAGGATGCGGATCAGCGCGATCCCTGTCGTGCCGTTGACGCGAACCGCGGTCATCCCGTCGGGCACCGGCTGGCCGGGCTGGGCGATCGCGACGCGGATCGGCTGGTTGCCGGCATCGATATTGTTGCGGACATAAGCGACGTCGGTGCGCGAATCGAACACCGACAGCGACCAATAAGGCGCGGGCACCGGCTCGACATCGACCAGCACCGGCCCGTTGGACAGGTCGAACGGACAGGACGAATAAGCAAGGTCGGGGCTCGGCCGGACGATCGCGCGTGCCTTGTCGGTCGCAAGCGGCGCCGCGAACATCGCATTATAGCCCGCACCCTTGGCGATGCGGTGCGTGGCCAGGCCCATCAGCACGCGGGGGAATTGCGCCAGCGCAACCTGATAGCCGACGAACGCCAGGACGATTCCCAGCAGCAGCGGGAAAAGCCAGCGACGCATCAGCAGCCCTCCTTGACGATCGCGGGCAGCCGGTCGCGCGTCATCGTACCGAGCCCGCCATCGTCGGGAAGATAGATGCGCAAGGTCAGTTCGAACCGTTCGATCCGCCCCGTCGGCAGCCACAATCCGGCCTGTTCGGCGGGCGCGACGATCACGTCCCACGCCGCGGGATTGGGCACCGCGGCGCTGGCGACGGAGAAGCGATTGGCCTGGTTCGCGACCAGATAGCCGGGATGGTCGTAGAGCGTCAGGCTCCACCATTTGGCCGGGATTACTCCACCCGACACGCGATAGCGGCAGCGGCCGTCGAGCGGCTCGTTCGTGCTGTCGACCGCAGCATTGTAATAGCGCGCTTCATGCGCCGGAAGCGCGAGCAGCCCGCGCAGCGACACGACCGCCCGAGTATATGCACTGGCTCGAGCAGTGCCGAAATCGCTGCCCGTGGTCCACGGTCCGATCGCCCGGCTGGCGCCGAACACACCCGTGCGGACGTGCTGGATCGCGGCGCCGGCGCCCATGGCCAGTCCGAGCACTCCGCAGACCGCATAACGGATCCAGGGCTTCATGCCGCCTTCTCCCCTTAGTTCGGGCAGCGGTGGTAACGCTTGCCTTCCATCATCATCGCGTCGTCGCCGATACGGTCGACCTTGAGGATCTGGTCGAACGGCTTGTCGTCCGTGCTGTAATTGCCGGTGACCTTGACCGACTTGCCGTCGAGCGACCAGTGGCCCATCCCGCGCTTGCCGTAGAAGCCGCCGCCGGGGCCGAAATTGACCGCGCGACGCGCCGTGCAATCGCCGCTCTCCGCTCCCCAACGGCCCGACAGCCAGGCGCGGTTGACGCCGCCGGGGATCGGCTTCGGCGTCGGTTTGGCGGTTGGAGTGGGCTTGGGCGTCGGCTTGGCGCTCGGCGTGGCTTCGGGCGTTGGGCTCGGCTTTGGCGTCGGACTGGCCTTGGGCGTCGGACTGGCCTTCGGCGTCGGGCTGGGTTTCGGCGTCGGCTTCGCAGTCGGCGTCGGACTGGGCGACGCACTCGGCGTCGGCGTTGCGGCCGGGGTCGCGGCCGGGGTCGGGCTGGCCGACAGGTCGGTGACCGCGGGGCTGGCCGCCGGGCTCGGCGTGGGGGTCTCCGCATAGCGATTGGGGTCGGCGACATCGTCGCGGAACATCCAATTGTCGCCATAGCGGACGAAGCGCCCGGTGCGCGTCGCCGACTTGTCGCACTTGCCGGTGAACGGGCTGCACGTCGTCGCGCGATAATCGCAGACATAGCCCGGGCGGTCGGGCGCGGTCTTGCACGCGATGCGCTCGGTCGATTGCACCTTGGCACCCGACCTGCCCAGCGCGTCGGCGATATCCTTTTCGGACGGGCCGTCATTGCCGCCCATGCCGTTGCAGGCGGCGAGCGGCGCCACCATTGCCAAAGCCAGCCAGCGCTTCATGCCCAGATCCATCGCCGGTGAGTGCGGTCGCCGCGCGGGCGAAGTCAAGCCCGTCTCAACCCGCTTTGCGGCCCAGGGCCGCTTGCGCGGCGGCCAGCCGGGCGATCGGCACGCGATAGGGCGAGGCCGAGACGTAATCGAGCCCGACTTCTTCGCAGAACGCGATCGATGCCGGATCACCACCATGCTCGCCGCAAATGCCGAGCTTGATGTCGGGCCGGGTCGCCCGTCCACGGTCGGCGGCGATGCGGATCAGTTCGCCGACGCCCTCGACGTCGAGGCTGACGAACGGGTCCTTGGGATAGATATGCTTATCGACATAGATGCCCAGGAAGCGCGCCGCGTCATCGCGGCTGACGCCCAAGGTGGTCTGGGTCAGATCGTTGGTACCGAACGAGAAAAACTGGCCGACCTCGGCGATCTCGCCGGCCTTGAGCGCGGCGCGCGGCAGTTCGATCATCGTGCCGACGTAATAGCTGATCTCGCGCCCCTTGTCGGCGAACACCGCCTTGGCGGCCTTGTCGACCACCTGCTTCATCAGCTCGAGCTCGCGGCGGGTCGCGACCAGCGGGATCATT
>Ga0307513_10004797_pt1 | contig 17959 bp, 16 predicted proteins | sample 15_EM_MG_FD_202174 | JGI IMG/M metagenome (GOLD analysis project Ga0307513, IMG submission 202174) | Populus trichocarpa ectomycorrhiza microbial communities from riparian zone in the Pacific Northwest, United States - 15_EM | ecosystem: Host-associated > Plants > Roots > Unclassified | place... | reverse complement strand
AAAAACTTCGGAGGTGTGTTTTTCGACGTATTTCACAAATCTGAACAAGAATCCGAAAAAATCTTGACCCTAGATACATTCCTTCCCGAGATACCCAATTAGTGGGCTTTGCTTGTCCAGGACTGTAGGCGTTGCCTCGCTTCTTCGCTTTTGTTGCCATTTATTTATATGTTTGATTACATTGCAGTACCATGACTTGCCACGTATTGAATTTGAAACGGCGCTTGAAGCTGCTGAGTGCCACACGGCTGTCGACGCGACGTACTAGTACGGTACAGGACAGGGACTCGACAACTGTTCTTCTTCGTTTTGACTAAGACCACGAGAAACGCAGCTTCAACCTTGTCTCTTGGAGACTACTTCCCATACCAATCCCTCAATTGTGCCCATCCGTTTTGTGGTCAGCTTCTTTCTATTTTTCTATTGGAGGTGAGAACTCGGTCCCAGTTAATGCATAGTGTGCGAAGTAATGCCATCCTTCTTTCGTCGCTGCCAACTCTCTGACAGACAGTGACAGTTGTTTTCCTTGTTCCAATCATCGATGCCGAACGCGTCGGACTCTCGCGGTTTCATGAATGTTGGAATCACGCTTAACGACATCCAGGAGAATCCGAGGCTCATCATTCCGGGCGAAACTGGAAACCCCAGTTTGAAACTTCGCTGGTTAATTTTTCTCGAAATTGGTACATACTGCATGATCCTCGAATGTACGTGCTCGCATTCCTTACTTTGGGAACGAACGCAGCTGATGATCCATTCAGTTATGACCAGTTCCTTACTACTATACTCAACCGAGCTATTTTTAGCCAATCGTTGGTCATGGCGATACGTGTTTCCCCCCGCAATCCTCAGCTTCGTAGCTCTAAGGTAAAACGCCTCCCATTCGCCTTCATATCTGAGAGTCAATCAATTAACATTGATCATGTTGCCCAAGAGTTGGACGAAAGGTGTTTTGTTCGATATCGTGATCACGTTCCGTACGATCGTTGTGGACCCACCAAAATGCCACATCCTTGACATTGCCTCCCGGCACGGCCCTTACCTTCCGTACGCAGACGGTACGAGGCAAAAATGGAGCACGGGTAACTTGTCGTCTTATCTATCCCCCGTTTCTGACAGGATGTGATTTTTGGAAGGGGCACAGCATCCGTATTGGCCGAACGAAGCACGCTGCCAATGACAACCGTGGAACTGCAGGCTTAGCTTGTGGCAACCATCCTACACTGGGGAGGGTCGTCCTTGTTGATATCCCCTACCCGACGTCCTGAGCAAATAGGATCATCCCTTTCACATTTTTGACACGCGGTTCTCAAGTGATTTACAACGGCAGATGTACCGTTAATGAATAAACGACGATGCAGAAGATGGAAGTGTCCCGAAGCCCTGGCCTCTCAAGATCTCATCGTTTACTTGTGTAAGCGCTTAAGTACGGTTGCCTCCCAATGGGTTAGTAGTCCTTCTAGTGCAATTATTGGCTCTGGTGAGTTGTCGCTACTTATCGACGGGTCAAGCCACCTTAATTAAACCTCCTTATCTCATAGGTTTACATAATTATGCCCCTTCCTTACCACCGAGATGTGCTTCTTTGTCATCGCAAGGCAGCTTGTCTGCCAAGAGCATCAGAGTATGGGCTCAAGCTGGATATCTCTTTTACAACTCAATGAAATCGACGAGATCACACACACATCTATGTTTTATTGCTTCGCGCGTCACTTCAATTATAGATATTCTATCTAGGTATGAAAATTGACGCATCCCCGATATCGCCAATCGGTGTCCTGGGGATGACTCTTCGGAGTTATGTTTAGAACATCCAGTGATGTACATTTTTGAGTTCAACTCAACCGTCGTCCTTTGATCACTCCGAGTCCGATGTTACGATAGTGCATCCAGCCTTCAGATGTATCGCCTCCGTTCCGTTCTGAACGATCAACAATCTTAAGACTATAAGTATTCCTTTTCAAACTCTGACCGTTTGTTTGTACATCGCTTCCGTCTTGTCGGTATGAATATCGGTCCTTCCTTCAATACGACTGGTGAGTACATTTATGCTTGCTGGGAGTTCGGATCCATCGTACTAATAATTGGGGTGGATCCATATCAACATGGGATAGGTCCGGATAGACAAGATGATGGTTCACATCCACACCCGAGCGAGGCCGGTGTACTCGCCTTCGTTGCATTGAATCTCGCAGGGGGGGTCGGACTGGTCCTTGTGTTGATAACTGCGGCGTTATCCCGAAAGGTCAAACGGAACCCAACGTGGTACAGCTTCTGCTTTTCTTGGGTCTTCTATGCTGTCTCGTACTCGCTGCTATTTCTTGCGGGTGAACAAACAAATCCTACACCCCCATATTCATTGTGTTCCACCCAAGCCGCCCTCATTTATGCGCTCCCACCTACGTGAGTGCTGTAAATCATTATTGGATGCAGCTACCGATAAAGAACTGTTTAGAACGAGTTGCACGACTTTAGCGCTGCTGCTTCATGTGAATGACCCGCCTCGCTGATTTCTACACCTTCCAGTTAACTCATAGTCACAGGTTCTGCTGAGCATCCCAGATGTTCTTGAAGACACGCACATTGTGCAAATTAGCATAGGCATGTCTTTGCTGGTAAGGATACACTACCGTCCCGGGTCTGCTGGATGTCGCTGACCGATTGTAAGCTCTTGCTGGGTCCATACACCATCTTCCTGGTGATATTCGTTGGAAAAATGCTGGTATGACATCAAGTTTGTGAACGCGTGGTTGATTTTTATAATATGTCTACATTCAGCACTTATCTAAAATGTTTGTGGCTACCCAAAGTGGAAACATATTGGATACTGTTCAAAAGGTGAATTGGGGAACCTACTGCGAATCAGCAGACCGTTCTTGGTATGGCTTTCCTACTCGCATTAATCTCCTCCATTCAACCATGTGCCAACACAGGTCAGTAGTGTCATATGCGGTAGTTGCTGTTGTCACCTTGACTGTAATCCTCGTCCAAAGTACGTCTAGTTACACACACCTACTTAGTTCCAACTCAACCCAACTCTCTGGATAGGTCGAATAATCATCCAGCTACATTATCAAATCCCCAACTTCAATCTCCGTTCCCTTATTAATCATAATTCCAGACCAGTTGCGAACGGTATACGGGCAATATTATTCACTTTGATTTGGGTCACAAACCTGGTGTAATATTCTTGATTCCATTGCATACAGAGATTGTTTCTGACCATCTCTTAGAATGGCTGCCTTGATTGTAGCATTTACTACGGGTATGCGTAATCTAAAAGTTGACCTAATTCTAGCTACCTGTGAGTCATATTTTTTGTGCAAATCTACATACAACATATGCTGATCTCGCTTTCTTCCGACTGGTAAGTTCCTCTATTGACTTTCCTGGTATTTGGACTACAGAAGGTGCTCTTAAAATATTGTTCCCTAGGGCCTGCGAATGGTGTACTGACATGTGTTACATAAAGGATTTGATGCAATGTTGGATTTCTTGGCGAACCCCAAGACCCAGCACAGACACAAACCCCGCATAATGTTGAAGATCACCTCCAACGTGTGGGTGTGGGTGGTCGCCGGATCCTCATTACCAAATCACCTCGACCTTACTGTGAATCTCGCACTTGGAACAGCGAAAAACACGTCGCTGTGCCACCCATGGCCCATTGGTACCGCATGGGAATTGTTATTTGTGCACAACGCGAGGAAGATCTTGGAACGTCCTCTCTTCAGACCCACCCTCCAAGCACAACAAATTGTTCGGTCCAGAATCGCCGGAGGTTCGCGTTTTTGTCGGCGATTGGACCATCCAAGATTCAATTATCCTCCAACTCCAATCACTTTGTCCTCCAGCATTTCGGCTCCGCAACCCAATTTTATTCATATGATATAATATTTTCAAACTATGACATCCTCAAGGCCGGTGTTCTGGAGAGAACGGGGTCCTTTTTATATAAGACAGTAAAATAAAGTTGACCGCGCGATTACGTAAAGTTATCCTGGCCTCTTCGGCTGTTTATTTGTACTATAACTCAATCTTAAGAAATGTACCATACTGCATACGATAAAAGGTAGAATACGAGGGACAATCTACGTCGTCGTCGGAATGTCCTTTTTAAGCCTCTCAGACTGTCTTTGAAGGGCGAAGTCGAGCAGCACGCGCACCCCGCCGAAGAGAATCAAGTGAAGACCTCAACCTCCCCAAATTCGCAGCAAGGAATTGAACATTCGCAAGCGTGATCGGAATCTCCCAATAGGCGCTCACGAACACACCCAGCGCTCCGATCCCGGAAAGGAACAACAGAACAAGAGGAAACGCTATCGAACTGAAAATAAGGAATATCATGACGGCGATTGACACGAGAAACAACGCCGTAGATGCAAGATGGAGGTTGCCGCAGATGGAGAGGTAAAATTTAAGTGATTCGATGTCGCGGTTCGGTCCGCTGGTTGTGGTGGCGGTGAGCGTGGCGCCTCGACCAGCGAGGAAGATGTTGGCGAAATGAATCGAGAGAGCCATAAAGGAAAACAGCATGCCGACGCTGAATGCCATTCTGCGACGGGGACCGATGATCCCATCCACCAGGACAAGTAACAGCACAATCAATGCAGCCGTAAATGTCGACTGAAATAGAATGCAGAACGAAGTATTTAAATACAGTAATCCAAGTTTCGAATATACGAGCAACACTTACGATGACAACACGCATGTGGAACTGTTGCGCAAGCGTGGCGTACACTTCTTCCTCCTGTCCTCCAAGCGCTCGCGTAGCCTTATTCGCTTGATCTGCCTTCCCAGCCGCCCTTCTTCCATCCACAATTGGCGGGACAGAGTTCTGCAACACGCGTATATTTTCTAGATGCGTCGTCAAAAACGTCTGCAAAGCAGCCATATGTATCTCGAGTGGATTATTAGCAATTTGGACAACGGGACGCTGCGAGGGATCTCCGCTCTTTTCAGAAATTGCGCCCTCGGGGACCACATGAGAATGCGTCGACGCTGTAGCCGAAGGGCGACGAGATATAGAAACCGGCGTCACTGTCAAAATAATCAAGTGAGATAAACCGCGCCAAGCTTATATGTAGGTAGCCTCATACCAGTTCCTTGACTGACACGTGCCCGTGCCTCGCCATTCAAGGTTCCCGCCTGCGCTGCTGCATTGCTCTCCATACGACCTTGCAAAGCCGACACTTTCGATACATGCTGGGCAAGGAACTCCTGCAACTCGAATTGCAATTCTTCAAACGCAGCCTGCGTCTCTGGGAAATCAGCTAGAACTCCAAGTGCTCAACATTCGACATTCAATCTCTGGTCCTTCGGAATTGAAGGGCGAACCAAAAAAACAACACACACCTGTGACATCAGGCTCAACAACCGTACTTCTAAAATTCTGCTTGATCCTTTCAAATTCTTCTCCAGATTCAAGATCCATTGCGTGAATGTTAGACACTCTCGAGGGCGGCATATTGTGGGTAGCGTAGCTGTAGCAGTAGCTAGACGACGAAAAGAAAGAGTTTCAGAAATCACTAGCAAGCCAGAGAACTACCCATAAAACACGCTTCCTATCCTTCAAGGCAGCAACGTGGGTCCCTAAAGGATCAACGATATAATTAAAGACACCCCACATACAGGTTGTCGGCACGAGGCAGACGACGGATGGTTTACGCCAAATAGCGATAAAGCAGCATCAGAACATAATACAGCAAGTTAATTATCTGTTAGATACGTTAGCCCGGGGAGGGCATTCAACTAGTGGCGAATGAATAAACGACTCACAAATACGATAATAATTAACAACATTTTCAACTAGGGCTTATCATACGCCACCTGTTGTTGATCCTTCCGGAGCTTTGATCTTGAGGAACTTGCGTGGTTCGAGCTTATATTTAATTTTTGCCTTTGCTTGATGTTTCTTGAAGCGCAGTTTGCATTTTTCGCATATCGTGCCTTGCGTTTCAGCAGGAATAGAGCGACTACATGTCTTGGTAGCGCATGGACGCTGTAAAAAAACGACGTTAGATAAGAAGACCGAAACAGGACCGTTAGCAAGAAATCATACCAAAGCTGGCGCAGCAGATGTCGACGCTTCAGCCCCAGATTCCATCGTAGGCGTAGGAACATTCTGCTGCGCACTCTGCAACGCCGCTAAATCAGGAGGAGAGGCATCACGTCGAGTACTCTCCGACGACGCAGTGTTTTCTCCAGGAGGGATAGGAGCCGTACTTGGGGTGGATCCGGTGGGTCGATCCGCATAAGGTATAAGAGACATCTTAAGCACCGAAGTATGCGCTTTGAACTTCTCCAAGTAATTCGGATCCGCCTTCAATCGCTTCCTCGGCTATTTCCAACCAAAATCATTTCAACAGACACTCTTCAACGAGAAAATGTGCAAATACGTACCTCCTGCGGCCCTCCAGATTGCCCTAGTTTATAATGATGAAAGGAGAACGTTGTTAGCGCCTTCGCCTCACCCGTCTCTTTCTCTTTTTCTTTTTCTTTCCGCTTCGGTTTTGGTGGCGGACGTGCAGGTGCGGGTGCAGAGACCGGCGCGGGCGGTGGGGGCGGAGGAGGGTAATACGAATAACCAGGGCCAGAACTCGAAATAGGTCCAGGATACGGCTGTTGCCCCGAAGTCTGGCCATACGAAGGAGCAGTGTAACGTGGAGGCAAATAGGGATATCCAGGAGGCGGAGGCGCATTGTATGCATACGATGCAGGTGGATACGGGTAAGGGTAATAACTTGTTGGGGGCGGCGGGGCTGTGGAGGATATCATTCCTGGAGGTAAGTACGGTTGTTTAGTCGGATCCGACCCAAGCGGCGGAGGGGGATAAGGGTATTGTGGCATGTAATACGGATAATAGGGATACGAGGGAGGATATCCATATGGGATAGAGTATGGGTTTGGTGGACCGGTCATCGGAGGTACAAATGAGCTGCTAGAAGGACCCGCACTAGCGTTCTGAACGCTCTGCGACGATGACTTGTGTTTCCGCTTGCCTTTACTAGTCGACGACATTGTTGGCACATCCACGCCCGCTTTGTCGGGCCTCTTGGCTGGCGCATCATAGACAAACGGGGCCGATGTAGGTACCGTCGCAGTCGGGAGCGATTTATCTGACACCTCCGTGATAGTCAGATTCGAGGGCTGCGCTCCATTTGCCCCGTTTGTTGGTTCCGCCGAGTCCGGGGGCTGTAAGATGAGTTAAAAGCCGCTCCAGGAGAAAGCGAGACAGCGTAACGCACCTTGGATCGATCAACCTCTAATATGTCAGAAAAATCATCAACAGAGACGTGAGGATTATGTGCCAATATCCTACCAATGGCAGAAGGCGTCGTCTTGGGCTGGTAAACTCTCGACGTAAGTGTATCACTCAATTTCAACAATTCCTCCGAAGTCGCTTTCCTGACAGGCGGAGGAGGCGGAGGAAGCTGGACGAAAAACTTGGAAAAACCGTTGCCAGACGAGGTGGTCGGGCCATAGAGAATCGGGGTACTCTTCGTCGGCGGCGGCGGCGGCGGCGGCGGTTGAGCAGGGTGTGCACTAGGAGCGATCGGCTCATCCACCAGCGGGTATATGAGCTCCTCGCCACCATAATGCTCAGAGTCTCCATCGGCATCAGCATCAGGGTCGACATCCATCCGAGAACCATGGTTCGGTCCTTCAACACCAGCCTCAGCGGCACTGGTGTGGGTGGCCGCCTCCGCCTTCCTCTCTGCGCTCATCCGCTCGGAGATGCTCTTCCAGTAAACACTCTCAGCCGCCTTTTGGTCAGCCCTGACCTGGTGCTGCCGCTTCCGCTCGATCACCCTGCACTCGTCACATGTTCGCCATCGTTGAGTAGGAACCAAGAGATTATAACACCCTTCTTTCGTACAAGAATACACCTTCGGACGACCTTTGGACTAAAATAAAAATTAGAAAATAAACGAGAAGAAAACTGTTTGATGCTTACTTTCTGTTCTTTATCTTCTGTCGCTTCTTCCCCACTGGGTTTGGGCGAACCTTGCGTATCAGCGGCTTGGGGTCCATCCCCCGGAACTTCCGGACTACCCACCACCATGGGCTCTGATGCTTCCGAAACGCCATCCCTTATCTTTTTCCTCCCTTTATCCTGCTTCGGCTTCCTTTCCTTCTTCATCGTCTTCGACTGTTGCAACAATTTCAACAACTTTGCCCGTTCCGCACTATTGGGGGTATTCAGCCCAATTTCGTCGATTCCGAGCGGAGTCGCGCCGTCCTCAGGTCCAACCGACTTGACCTCCTTCTCGCGAACGCGCTTCAGCTGGCTGTGGTGTCGATTTTGGAGTCGGTGTTGCTCGCAGCGTTTATATCGGTAGTAGCCCGGTAGAATCTTGTGGCAGTGCGATACTGTGCACATGCGAGCTGGAAGAGGGGCAGCAGGCGCGCCGATGATGGTGTTGTGGAGATGTGGATATGGGGGGATGGAGTGTCGGGTGTCGATAGAACCAATCGTTGCTGGATATACTCCTGCCATGACCATGGGTGATTGTAAATCGGTGGGCAAAGTGGGGGCACCAGTTATCAACCGCGCAGTGTTCACGTTGGTGTCGTCCGTCTCTGGAGGTTGAAGTGCAGACATGGGAGGTGGAACTGTGGCGGGAAGTTCGATTTGCTCGTCGATGATAGACAGCTCCCATGCTCGCAATTCTTCTGGATTATCGGCGAGGGGCTGAAAAGTCGTCGAAACTTAAGGTAGTTACAAGTGCAAAAGGGGTATACTTACTCCCAAACCCTTGGATTTCCTCTTCTCGTCCTCAATGGCTCTTAATGATGCCATTTCGCGATCAAAAGCTTCTCGTTCCATCTTCCATTTTGCGCGTTTGGTATTTCCATAGGTTCTGTAGCGAGTACGACAAGGTGGACACATCTTGAATTCGTAGGACTCTATCGGCGGAGGTCAGGAATTGACCTTTGCGGAGAAGAAAAATGCTGACCAGGAATGACGGCCTTGCAACCCTTGACTGAACAAAACCTCGTCGAACCACCAGAACTATTTCCTCCTTCCTGTGGCTCGTCGTTGGGCTTCGAGCTTTCCGCGAGCCCAATCGTTGACTGATCCACAGGTTGTTGCGGAGTCTCTTGCGGCACCTTTGCGCGAGGCGTCGGGAGAATTAGGGCGTTCGCGAGCTCCGAGGTCGTGCTAGTGGTTTGAGCCGGAAACGGGCTGGCAACTATCCCAGTAGAGGCGAAGAGTCGAGGGTCGATGGCTTGATTCCAGCTCGCAGGCGACGACGACGACGGTGATTGTTGCGAACTGAGAGGCGAGGGGTCCTGAAAATGGGTCAGTCGCTATTCAGAACGCAGGTGGATATAAACTGCTCGTCGCAAAGCGCATATATGCGTCCAAAAAGGAATCCATGGACCTGTACAGCTCTTCGTTGCAAAGTCGCCAAATTTGCGCGTATATGCGTCCAAAAATGAATACATAGACCCATACAACAACTGCTCGTTGCAAGTCGCCAAAACTGCGCACATATGCGTCCAAAAGTGAATACATGGACCCATACGACATCCTACTCCGTGAAATTGCCACGAGAAGCACCCGGGGCATCATAGCGGGGCAAAAATAGACAGCCAAGCGCTCCCAAACGGAAAGTCAAAATAAACATACCTGTTGAAGAGATTGGGTGCTGGGCGATAACCAGGACGACGATCCTTGAGAAATGGAGTGGTCACTCTCGTGGATGAGCATAAGCGTATCGCTACCATTGCGTGCAGCAACAGCATTGGCGACGGCGGCCTTCTCTAACTTCCTCCTCGCTCTCTTGGTGCTCGCGTAGATGCGATGACGGCTGCGACAAACATCGCACATCTTGTTGTTGGCGCCATCGGTGAGGAGCTGGGTGCATCCGCGCACCGAGCACTGCTTCGGATCGTTGCTGTGGCCATGGTCGTTGTTTGGGAAACCAGAATAGACTTCACCAGACCCGTCCATATCTTTTGTGAGCGAGCAGACTCAGGTCCACCAGGACTGCATCGCCGAGCGGTGTTTCTGTCGGTGATTGAATTTGGCTTGTCGACGGTTGTTGGCTAATTGGGTTGGTCCCAGACGCCATCATGCACGCCAGGTGCGCAAGTCACTGTTATGTCCGCCTGAACACTTACTAGGGTCGTGTAGATCCATAGGATGATGTTAAATTTCTCACTCTGTTCAACAATTTCTATCAAAGGCGGTTCAAGAAATGACCTGTTTTGCAAAGGAGGGCAATTGGAATTGAGAAAGAAATTTAATATCTTCCTAAAGATCTTGGATAGAAAGGCCTCACATATAGCCATCGACGCACTGTCACACAGTATTTTCCTTTCCATTGGCTCTATAATGCGTGTGAGGTGCGAGAAAGATGAGTGCAAATTACCTCGATCATTGCATATTCATTCATTCCATCGCCCAATTACTGGGCTGTACCTCCCAAATTCGCCTCTATCGGCCAAAAATCCGCAGCCAGTTTTGAACAAGGATTTCTCCGTACGTACATACTAGTCTAGTCAATTCCCCAAGCTACCATTCCACAGATGTCATTCCCAAAATAACCAGGCCGTGACACTATTCGGTTGGCGCTCCTCGAGTCGTGAGTCGTGGTGGGTCACGGAAATAGATTTATATGAGGACCTGCTGGACGCACGCAACCGAGCGGTACTGCGGGCCTGCGGCCGTACTTGCGACTCGGAGTTACCTGATAAGAAATCCGGATTGCATCGCGGCAGCGAACTCTTAAAGGCGTTGGATTCTCCGTGCATCTTATAACATAGGTCAAGAACCTCATTCTCACGCTCTCCGAGGTTGATAAGCTCAAGAACGATGACTAAATCTCGAGTTAGACTGTCAAAGTCATGAGATAGAGAAGCATTTGGGAGCTAACAATCCGGAGAACGCGGTGGAAAGAGAGTACCTTGGAAAAGCCATATGAAGACCTTGATACGACACCCCACGAGTCTTGAAATCCCTTTCCATTATGCCAGACGCAGAACGCCAATTCGTCGATCTTATTTTTCGTGCCAGCGCGAAATATGGCAGCTGGGAACCCGAAGTTACTGTCGCGGTAGGCGACTATGGGGAAATAACTCGGGGAAAGACCTGTCTGGCGTTCTGGAGGAAATCGCAGGGCGTTTTTCTGAAGCATGGGAATATCTACGAGGAGGGCTTGGCGGAGAAGTATAATATCCCTGCGCCTGAAGAACGCGGCGTGGACTCGACGGAGGGAATATCCTGGATCACTTCAAACAATGCGAAGGAGGTCGATATTAGTGCAGAAATCTCAGCGTAGGTTTTTCCCTCTTGTTTTGCTTTCGGGGACCATCTTGACCATTTCTCCAAGTCCAGACAGACGCCGGCACTTATATCCTGTAAAACGAAAGGCGCCTTTAAATTTGTCTCGGGACCAGGAGCGATCATCGCCATGAACAACGATACAATATACACCATCGACTCACCAGGAAAGCTCCATCGCCTTCTGGAAGAGGAGGGGGTCAAAGGCCGCGTCATAGTATCCCAGGTCCACCGCTGTTCGTCGTACGCTCGATTCCTAGCCACAGAGGATGGGGCCACGGTGGCTCTCGGGCTCAGTGTTGCGGTCCCAGTCAGCAACCCTGTGGCCGTCGACGCTAAATGGGTGCGGAACTCGGGTGTGGGCAACTTTAAAGCGAAGGTTAACTCAACCGGGCAAAGGGATTTCTACCCTTTGTTCAAGCTCGTTTCGTTGACGGAGGGCGATATCACGACGTTGTTGAGATCCCGGCCAGATGGGGATGAAGAACGTCCGCTCCCTGATGCACAATTATAGTTGAATGAAGTGAAGGCGGCATCTATAGCTGATGCTGCATGTCAACACAAGAAGTAGAAGATATAAACAAAATGGACTGGGACTGACTGTAAGACCATTCCCGTGTACTCAGAGAATTATCTTGGAACTCGTGTAAACGGGGAGGAAGAGGAATCCAACAGAGACTCACACTACTCTCCGCGACAGCTTCCACTTTCTGCGAGAACGTCACCTTCTCCATGCTCACGATGTGTAGCTCAAAGACTCCCTCATCTGCAATTTCATTGAGGGACTTCACTAGTCCGTCAATATCCTCTCTCAGCCAAAGGAAGGAAGTGACTTAAAACCGACATCTCGAGTGAGTCCATGGTTGTTCGTGGTGTCCTTATACTAAACTCGCAGCAGCAAATGCAAATCGTCACGCCAAGACAGGCCGTCCCTTTTCTTGGGGAACGTGTCCAGCCGTGATTGAGGGAATGTCATTTCATGGTGGTGAGTTTGATCTTGCATTCCAGGTCCCTAGGCTGTCTAACGTTCAATAGCATTGGTGGGGGCGGGTGTAAGCGAACCTTTGATGGGTGCTGCTTTCCTCTCGACTTCGATTGAACGAATGGATTTTTGGCAAGATCTTGCCAACCTCAATCAGACCTTCGTATTTGAGCAGGCCATGGTTATTTCCAGATTGGCGGCGCACAAAAGGCGAGTTTAACCTGTTGTTCTCGTTCCTGACATTAACAATATTGTAGTCCACTATCTACACTGTGGCATAAGATGATCTCGAGCATGATGAACGTCACGGTGCCGAACCATTTCTGGGAGCCTCTTCGTCAACGACTTGTCCTAAATATGATTGCATATCTCCCTGTCCTAAACACCGCAGGGGCTGTCCTCTCGAACTCTAAGTCACCCTTGCCAATTGTAGTACATGTATTTCTGGGCAGGTGGTGGTCGAAGACTTACTCAGGAATCACAACTTTAATTGGGGAAAAGCCCTTGGGTTCGACGTGACGGCGTATGTCGTTCCGTTCCAAACATATAGCCTGCCGAATATGGTGAATCCTGGGGCAGGAGCCCACGATAATGTTACGTCTCCTGGCCAACATCTGGGAGGACGAAAAATAAAATGCGACAAGAGGAGGGCTAAGATGTCAGGGCGTTGAAGAACAACATGACCCCTTGAATCAAGACTCGAGGCTTGCAAGAGGCGTGAAAATGGTTACATAAGTAATAGAACTTGAGCATGTAACCTTTCCGCTTTTGTAACAATCTTCATGATTGTGCTTGAGCTTACACGGCGCATATCTAGTCCCTCGTAAGCATACCACGATATAAGTGATTTTTGATATTTTTTGCACGAATCACGGGCACCTCAGGCCTTTCCTGAAACGCAAAATCCAAAACTTGTCCTCCACCAAATTATTATCTCACCTTCCCTAGTCTCGTTCCCGCCGTATATGGCAATGATGGGAAAAAACTAGTTTTTTTCCCATCATTACCATATACAGTGGGAACGACTCCATCTCCCACAGATCCGCCAGCTATCAGAAATATTGCGATTTTCGCAAGGGAGGCCCGGGATGTTAAAATTTAAGAACATCAACATTGAAAATAAGGATCTGGCTGGGAAAACCGGGCCGAGTAGCAACTCCATGTGAGAACTTAGAGTTAGGGTGATATATATCGACCTCCCCATCGCGGAAGGAAGCGTGGAGGGGGGCTTATCAGGTGGGTTTGCGCTTTAAAAGGAAACCGGCCTAAAAATTCGTCCCATTCCTCAAGAGAACGCGCAGAAAACGATGCATTTGACTCTGTTCTTGTGATACATCCCCAAACTGAAGTGGAGGCCCCTGAATTATTCGACTAGCTCTAACCCTGAGGAGGAACGAATCAGCTCAGCAGTATAACTGGACCTGGGCTTGATCACGCATGGGAAATCCAATGGCTGGCTGTAAATGGCACATAAAAGCAAGTAAACTCAGGGCAAGACTATCGATGAAACTCACCATATCAGCGAAAGTTTATATTCCCTCTTGGGCTCAATTTCCCGATGATTTTCATCCAATTTTCTTTGCAAGTCAAAAGTTGACAAAACAGACGCAGCGGCGAGCGTGAGAGTCGAATGGACAAGGTGTTTTCCAGGGCAAACTCTACCAAGACGGTGATGGTTGTATTAGACGTCGTGATATGAACGAGTGGAAGGAATAAATGACGAATTCATCATGCCCACCTCCTACCGAATCCAAATGCGATGTCCATCGGGTCCCTAACTGAATCGTCGAGTTTTCTGTTCCTTAAAAAGCGTTCTGGCCGGAACTCGCGGGGTTCTGGGTAGTCTCGTTCGTCGTTCAACATCGCCCTATGGAATAAAGTTGTAGAAACAAGGAAAATCTAGTATTTTGCGACGGGGGATGCTCTCACCATTGGTTGGCGATCACAATAGAGTCTGCAGGGATATGATAGCTGTTGTAGAGATCGTCGCTGGCCGACTGATGCGCCACGCCTGGTTGAGATAAGGGCGTTCAGCTTAATACTATTTGTTAACTGAAAAGAGGCCTACCTAGTGGTGTTACAGGCTGCCATCTATAAGAAACCGAAACATGTCTAGCGTGAGGCAGAGAATTCTTGAAGCAAACTTCACCGTACCGATAAACTTCCTTGACGAGCGCCGAGAGGTATGGAAGCGACTCAATATCGCTATGTTCGGGAAGTATTCCATTGAGGACTTCGTCCAGTTCTTTTTGAGCCTTCTTCTGCACCCCGGGATAACAGACCATCGCCAAGAAGAACGTCCCAAGAGCCGAAACTGTGGGTTCTGCTCCTGCTGGGGTGACGCTCCAGTAGCCGAGAAGAAAGGATAACAGGCATATAAAACCTGCGGACTCACCCATATACGCCATAGCCGCAATATCTTTCAAAAGCTCGATGTCTTGGTTAGGGTTGTCTGTATGTTCAGTCTGCCTCAGCGCCTCAGAGACAAGCGAGGGATCATAGTCGCCGTTTTCCTGAGGGGGTGTCATCAAGGAGAAAAATCCAGAGAAATGGTGATGGAGTAAATACCATCACTTCTTTTGTTACTGCAAAAGTGGCATTGCGAATCTTTTCCGCGTGTGTCCGCGTCATGGCAGCTTTTTTCTGGAACTTGGCACCCGGGAACCAGTCAGGAACATACTTTAAGATAGGAATAATGTCCACGAGGAAAGTCCCAGCAATCATGAGTTCACTCATAGCCTCGGCGGCTTCTTCTGCAATGGCAATAAGGGGATCATCATAGGGGGGAATATTGATACCGTAGGTCATTGACAGTGTAGTGGAACCTACAAGACTAAGGAATGCAAAGAAAATAAAAATGCTATTGACGAGAGATATGGTAAATGGAACGTACGTGCGAGCGTGCTGCAAGAAACCGTTGGGCCTCTGTAACAGCTGACCGAGGAAGCGCCTGACGTACAGGATATCGCGCGGCCGATTAATACTACTGTTACTGAAGTGTTTTGTAAATATCCGGCGACTTTCCCGCCAGACATCTCCATAGGGAAGCATCCCGAAGAGAAAGCCCCAACCGGATCTATCGCTTCATTAGTGCTATTGTCTTCAAAATGTATACAAAGGACTTACAACTCGTGGAACATAGTAAAGTGTGGCCTAATTCAAGAAAAATTTTCTACGAATTCACCTGAGAAAAAGGTATTCGAACTTACCTGCTGGAGTAGTTACCGGACCTTTTGTCAAGGAGGTTGACGGCGACTTCGTACGAATTCAAAACAACAATAGATGTGCCTAAAGCGTTGACGTGAATAATGTCGGAATCTGTGCAAGGCATGAGATGAATATTGTGCTGGGTATCAAACACAGACCGTATTCTTTTCCCCACTTAGTAAACGTCTCCCACTCTGCTCTGGTGGGCATTAAAAGAAGGTTTCCGATAAAAGGAAGCTTCTTTGGCCCTGGAGGAAGATGCCGCCGTTGACGTTGCCCACTCCAGTACATGACAAAGACACCAAGAGTTCCAAAAATGAGAGCAAGTTGAGGCAGTGTCATCTGTGGAATGAAGAGGGGAGTATTGGAGTCACGATATTATAGTGAATCCAATCCTCACTGAAATACCTTATAATAGTATTCGTCCTGTCATCTTTGGTCCGACGACCACGAATGTATGGAAAGCCTCAGCAACGGTAATTAGCGAGTCCCACTGGGAGATGGCTGTACCACTTGGCATCCGGTTCGGTCCGCCCATCTGGCTACCCAAGCGCTCAGGCCCTCTGGCGGCTTGACTTTCCCATTCTCCGACGCGTTTCCCTTCGAGTTGCGTCATTTTGGAGTCCCCTTTGGAAAGTCACGTGATCCCAACTTTTGGATCCTTTTTGGCCAATTTTTGGCCCACCGCCAGAGCCCTCCGCACACCACGCTATTCGTACCCACCCGAATAGCTTGTTCATCATCACCATTCCCTTCTCATCCTTTCATCTCTCCTTTAAGCAAAGGGAAAAGCAGATATATCTTATCAAATGCTTGATCGCTATGCGGACGAAATTTGAGGAAATTGTCTCAAAGTCCTGAGGTCAATGTTCAGACAAAAACTGCCGGGATTTGCCGCACCGCGATAACGTGACCCTGCGCCTTAACTACGCAACTTCAAGTTGTGGGGAGGCGCAATGCCCGCGAGATCAAATCATGTTTGTCTTTGTTTGTATTCCTCTAATTTGACTCAATTCATGGAAAATCAATATTTGAGATGATCGGGATGGTGTTTTGCCCCAGATCTTCTTCAAATACGGATAAATTTCGAATATGCAGGGATTGGCCTTAGAAAATTTCAAGAAAGTAAATGAATAAGGCATGATTTAGTAGCTAATTTTCGCTGTAAAAATCTCAAAAAAAAAATTGTAAGGCCAAACCCTGGAAATCGAAGAATAAGACATCTTCCCTCTATAAACCCTTATGCAAAAATGTCATGTTGAGACAATAAACTGTTTTCAAAAACGAGCCGCGACGCTGTGTTTTAGGCGTTTACCTAAGCCATCAAATTGGATACAATGCTCTTGTACCCTAAAATGAAAGCCCCTCTGCTCATATTGTGAGCTTAAATAATTAAATTGGCATATGGTATATATATTTGAGGACTCTGGTCAAAAAATCCATTCAATTTAGCATGGACAGTTAGTTTGGACGGTGTTTGAGCATTTGGCTGATATTTTGTGGCTGTGCCATTAGTCATCAGGTCAAATCACTTGCAGGGGTTGCGCCTCCCCACAACTTCGCCAGGGCCCAGGCGCAAGAACTGCCACTTGTCTGCTACCTGGGAGATGTGGACAGACGATGGACTCACAATCGGGTCTTACGTACTACTAGGAGGGTGGATTTGCTACCGGTACCTTGTGACCTAAATTTTGGATGGCATCACCACCCTAGGTGCACCTACCCCGATGACGCACTCTCTTTGTTATAGTGACAGCGCCGAATGCAAGCGCAACATTGAGTACCATACCGCTTTGAGTATTAGAGCTATGACAGAGCAATGAGATTGTCGTTATGGACTGCTTATGGCGGGCTCACGGTGATTGATGCCACCAAGCTGAAATAGGTCGCAAATTGTCTTGTCTCTGAGTCTCTATCTCAACATCAATATATTTTATACCATATCTTATTTCAGTGCAGTAGGTAGGTATAACGTGTAGAGGAGTATCGCGAGGGAGGAGCGCTACTGCCCACACGGAAATTCCCGCCGCAGTGATCGCCGCAAACTTAAGTGAAGCCCCTTGAGTTTACTCAACTAGCTCTAACCCAGAGGAGGAGCGGATCAGCTCTGCAGTATAACTGGACCTAGGGTTTATCACGCATGGGAAGTCAAGTGGCTGACTATAAATGGCACATAACCCAAGGTAGGTAAAATTGTCAGGCCTCACCCTTCTTCATCCCAAAAAGGGATATGTCAAGCCAAAAAAGGAAATTTCTGAGCAAACATGTTATAAAAACATAACTTTCAGAAGGCTTCTATCAAGGTTGGAGTTTAGTATAACTATGAAAAGTTACAAGTTACTACTTCATAGTTGTAAGAACAAGCAAAAAATTCTAAAATTTTTCACGCTTCTTTGGAGCTTCTTTGGACATACAGCAGTATTAAGCTCAAAATGAAAATAAAATATCATAGTCACAAAGCATTGCGATCCAGGTAA
>Ga0307513_10004796_pt1 | contig 17961 bp, 24 predicted proteins | sample 15_EM_MG_FD_202174 | JGI IMG/M metagenome (GOLD analysis project Ga0307513, IMG submission 202174) | Populus trichocarpa ectomycorrhiza microbial communities from riparian zone in the Pacific Northwest, United States - 15_EM | ecosystem: Host-associated > Plants > Roots > Unclassified | place... | reverse complement strand
CGGTCGCTGAGAGAACAAGGGGGGGTTGTCCAGAGACCTGGGGGACATATGTCCTTGACATGGTTTTACCATGTCTCCCAGCAGGTCAGTACCCATGTCCACGGACAAGGTATAGTACCTATAGAGAATTCCTGTCTCCAGGTGGTCAACGAAACATTTTACCGACCTCTATTTACGCTATTCAGTGTAGGTCCACTATATTTGCTTCATGTAAAGCTATATCCGGACTTGAGAGTGAAGATTATTTGTTGGTTGACCGGACAAGGCTCCTCGCGCCACAGGCTCTTCGTTCCACACCACCCACAACCTCCGCAACTTTCTCAGGTGTCAGGAGGTGGCGGGAAAGCTAGGATGTACCTATTACATATATACAGAGAGAGGACCAACTGGATGTGGATTGGCTAGTTGGCTGGCTGAGGGACTGCTGTTGTTAGCCATGAGCATGAGATGGAGAGATACCAGCGGTGGGTCAACGAAAGCCACAACAGAAGCTACCAAACCCATGGTTCTTAATTGTCGAAGAGAGGAAAGCACATCAGAAAGCAAATGTATCTGACCTGACACATATAGGAGGTCATATTAGACACTGGCTGATGACGAAGTGAGAAGTTCAAGCAAGAAGGTACTGTGAATGTAATAATCAAAACACAAAACTACAATTCAAGAGCCCTTGGCAAGGTCTAATGCTGTGTACTAGTGAAAATCTCGGTCCAAGATGTTCCAAAGGCGAAGTCCTCAAAATCAAGAGAAACCGATCGAAGATTCGATGCCAGGGAGATTACAAGGAGAGCAGGTGAATGCAGGCCTGAGCGACAGTCTGGGGGTGCCCAATATAGTAAGCTGCCCTCTGAATCTCTGACCCAACCATCTGAATCTGGTGGAGCACAAAACTGCGCATGGAGTGGGCTGCATGAGGGGCAAAGTGAGGTGGAAACAGGGGGAAATGAGTCCCACACACGGAGGGTGCCATCGGCAGATCCAGAGATAATGTGTTGCCCATTAGGAGAGTAGGCGACAGACTGTACATCGTGAGAGTGTCCGGTTAGAGGCTTGGCAATTGCAGCACCAGTCTTGGCATCCCAGATTCGAATGGTCCTGTCATTGGATCCAGAGATAATGTGCTGCCCATTGGGGGAGTAAGCAACAGAGAGCCCTCCATCGGTGTGCCCCTCTAAAGGCATGCCTACTGCAGCACCAGTATTGGCATTCCAGACTCGAATGGTAAAATCGTCGGACCCAGAGAGTATATGCTGACCATCCGGAGAGAAAGCAACAGAGCACACATCATCAGAGTGCCCCATCAGGGGTATACCAACTATAGAACCAGTCTTAGCATCCCAGATTCGAATAGTCTGGTCACCGGATCCAGAGACAATGTGCCGCCCATCCGGAGAGCAAGCCACAGAGCGCACCCTCTTATTATGACCCTTTAGAGGCTGAACAGCTACAGCGCCAGTATTGACATCCCAGATTCGGATAGTGTGGTCATTAGACCCAGAAATGATGTGCTGGCCATCGGGAGAGGAAGCGACAGATCGCACATATAGGCTATGCCCCAACAGAGGCTTACCAACTGCTGTACCAGTGTTGGCATCCCAGACTCGAATGGTATTGTCCCAGGATCCAGAGATGATATGCTGCCCATCATGAGAGTAAGCGACTGACTGCACAGTGCCAGTGTGCCCTTCCAGAGGCCTGCCAACTATAGCACCACTCTTGGCATCCCAGATCCGAATGGTACTGTCAATGGATCCGGAGATGATGTGCTGCCCATTGGGAGAGTAAGCAACGGACCACACTCCCTTCGAATACTCTTCTAAAGGATTGCCGACTGCAGTGCCAGTCTTGGCGTCCCAAATCCGAATGGTTCCGTCCTGGGATCCAGAGGTGATATACTGCCCGTTTGGAGAGTAAGCGACCGACACCACAGCGGAAGTGTGCCCTTCCAGAGGCCTGCCAACCATGGCACCACTCTTGGCGTCCCAGATTCGAATGGTGTGGTCATTGGATGCGGAGCCGATGTATCGCCCATCATGAGAGTAAGCGATGGCCCGTACGATTGAAGCATGTCCTTTAAGGGGCTTGCTAGCTGCGGTGGCAGTCCCGGCATGCCAAAATTGAATCGTGTTGTCGCTGTACCCGGAGATGAAGTACTGCCCGTCGGGAGAGTAGGCTACACACAGCGCCTCACCGGTTTGCGATGCTAGGGGCTTGCCAACTGCCGCACAATTGCTGGCATCCCAGACCCGAATGGTCCTATCAGCGGACCCGGAGATAATATGCTGCCCATCGGGAGAGAAAGCAACAGACCATACTCGCTCAGAGTGCCCCATTAGAGGCTTGCCGACCAGCGCACCAGTCTTGGTATCCCACATTCGAATAGTCGTATCATCCGATCCGGAGGTGATGCGACTCCCATTGGGAGAGTAAGCAGCAGAATTTACTCCACCGATATGCCCTTTGAGGGGTTTACCAATGGGAGCACCGGTCCTGAGATCCCAGATTCGAATGGTACTGTCATCAGATCCGGAGATGATATGCCGTCCATCAGGAGAGCACGCAACGGATCTCACATCATCGGTGTGCCCCACTAGAGGCTCGCCAATGACAGCGCCAGTCTCCACATCCCAGATTCGAATGGTCCTGTCAAGGGACCCAGAAATGATGTGCTGCCCATCAGGGGAGTAACAAATGCAAGAGACGGTGCTAGTGTGTCCAATCCATTGCAATGGGGGCGCTGGCCATGACGACACTTGTCCGCTCTTCATTTTAATCGCTTTAGTAAACTCCGCGCTGAAGACGGTTGATAAAGGCGACTGTGAGGGTAGGAATGGTCGTGTCGAAATATAGGTGTGTGGAGCGCTGATAGAGATGGGTGTGTGGAAGGTGATGGCGAAACGACAGATGTCCTGAATTCTCCTCAGGAGCGTCGAGTCCATGCCCTACCATAAATTAGGATCGTTTTGGAATGAAAATCGGTGGTAAGTTGGAGCTGTACTCACGTTGGCCCAGGATATCACCCTTCGAAGGCTTGGAGCACCAATTGGGACCATTCCCATGATGCTCAATACTTCAACCCAAAATAATGGGTGTGATCCTTCAAAGAATTCACTCAAGCTTCCCCACACGCGCTGGTCACCGTTGGCGGGAGTAGAGCAAAGATGGTCCGACCAATAGAAACAACTATATTGTAGTGTGTCGGGAATGTTCTGCTCGATTCGGAGTTGGAGATCCTTGACATCTGCATTCGCGAGCCGAGAATCTTCGAGCTCACAGATGTTGAAACGGAGTTGGTCGACCATCGTCTTGAGGCAAGCAATGCCCAGCTCCACGTTCGCCTCTACGAGGTTGACTTGATAGTCGTAGTGACACTCCTTGCTGGAAAAGAAATCGGATATTGACAAATGTCGGACACGAATCCCTCCCTTGGCCGCTTGGTCTCGATATAGCAAGGAGCTGAGATCATCCACCCACTTTCTCACCAGATTGGATTTCACTCCCGCCAACTCTGCAATGGCCTCGTCGCACAGTGAGCGGTATGGAGCCGTCGTAAGAACCACTCCAATTACTCGCTGAAACTCAGTATTTCCAGGAGTTATTCGTTCCTTTACGATACTGGAGTAAAGGCTATATAGAGAGTTCAGGCCAGCACCGTCTGAATCCTGCACGGTTGCCTTCAAATAGGTTGTGGGGTCCTGGCAACGCGCGAGGGCAAGGACGACAGTCTTGATGAAGATGAAGAGACCGTCCGCCCGAGAGATAACTCGGTCGAAGAGCGATTGTTCTGGCCAAGGGCCGGGGAGATACCATTTTGAAGCCACCAAATCGAACTGGCGTTGGGCGAAGGTTCGTATATCAGTATTAGCTTCTTGGTCCATAGCCAGGTCGTATATTAGATGTGATGATCGGGTGGGAGTGTCGAAGAAGCGCTGGATATCGACTTCGGGTCTACTTGTGATGATAATCTTGAGCCACGGTGCTTGTGTAGCCGCATCAGTAAGAGCCTCCAGGATGTCTGGACGGCTCTGGTCGTCACCACATTCGTCGAGTGCATCAATGACAAAGGCGAGAGTATGGTCTGGGTGGAGAGGAAGTTCGCAGATGAAGTCAAGGAAGAGAGAGTGCTCCATAGACAGCGACGTCAGATTCGGATCGTCGCGAAGGCGGTCTGCAACAACGGTTCGAAAACTGGGCAAGGTTTCAGCCAGTGCGTTGATGAGAGTCGGAAGGATGTTTCTGGACTCGCTCAGGTTTGGGTCATCCCTCCGGCAGAAAAAGGCGCCTGCGAGGTGCTTTCGCTTATGGAGATTTGCACATATTGAATGAGCCAACGACGTTTTGCCGATTCCTGGTGAGCCATAGAACCAATAGGTGTTCCTCTGTGGTCCATCAATTTCCCCATGTGGGCTGGTGACCCAGTCCACGATTCGATTGAGGATAGATTGGCGGGTGCCTTCCATACAGCAGCGGTTCAAGGCATAGCCCGCTTCGACAGGTTTAAGCCGTCTACGCAAAAGCTTTTGCTCTCCTCGCTCTTGCTCTACGTAGCGCCACTAGTGTAAGAACAAATCAATTCATATCGGGGCGACGGGTGCTCACCACTCTTTTTCACCAGGTGGAGAGTCGTTTTAGCTAGGCGGAGACTCTCAACATCCACTGCACGCATGAAGTCCTCAATAACCCTGCCCAACTCCCTATCCATTTCCTGGATCGTCTCCAGGTAGGCTTGCCCACCAACCGTTCTCGCTGTGCCCATCAACACTTGCCAAATACAGGACGTGACCGCTTACCATTTCTGACATAGTCGCACGAAAATCTTGCGACTCTGTGCATCACCTCAAACATTCGGGGGATGATTTTCTCCAGGAGTTCAGTTTCTTCGCAGACAGTTTTATCTGCAACCTCGTTCGCCAAGGGCAAAATGCGTTGCAGCTGATCGAAAAGGCCCGAGGGCATCTGGTCGCATTTGGTTTGTTCCTTCAAGAGCTAGGCGGTCAAGCATCACCTCTGTTTTTCATATGCCAGTACTAGCGAGTACGAACCTCAAACGTGACGCTGGCAACACCGAAGATGGCTTTCGCAATTGGATTTAACTAAAGGTGTTAATGTCTTCCTGGTTTCCATATGGGAGAACCAACCTCTGCGAAAATAGCACCGTATTTGATACCCTTATCTACAGCCCTCTCCATCGATCCGGTCATCAGTGGGGAGTATTCCTTCAACATTCCTTCGAGTTCATAGAGCGACAAACGCAGAGATGCCGCCTATCCGAACATTATCATTTGGGTGGGACGGGCGGCTGCAAGGAGACGAACCGTAGTGTTTGCAGAGAATCGGAGTTCTAGAGACCAGCGATGCTCTCCAATGATAACGGCCTCTGCGCTTCTCTATCAGATATGAGCGGACGAGTCGGTGGTCACGACTGACGGGGTACCGTGAACTCGTGCTTCTTGGAGGACCAATAATCATCGAAAAGCTCTTGAATGTCGATGAATACACTCGTCTGTCGGTTCTTTTCCCAAAATAAGTGGCCGCTCCTCATCTGGACCTCCGCTCGCATTTTGGACGTCGGAGAAACGTCTCTACACATCCAGAACCATCAGTGAGTGTATGTAGTGGGGAATCAAGGGACATACGGGCGTTGGGTTGGCGTCCAGACGCGGCTATCTTGCGTGTGTAACTCCCTTTCCTCATTTCCTATAAACAACCTGAGCGTATATTCCCGATTGAGCACATTTTGGAGTCTAATTTCTATATGTTGCCCGAATCAGTGGTACGGATTTAAATTGTTGCAGAGAGGTGCCGCACGATCTAGATACAGGCTTGGATTGTCCATCAGGCACAATGCCGCGGTAGATAACCATCGAGGGTGCTCACAGGTTCTCTGGCTTGGTTTGTTGAGTCGCCATGTTGGTCTGAGGAGACTTAGGTGTCCAGGATCCAACAGGGCGATGCACGTGGGGTCGGCGTGCAAGCTGGTGATCAGAAGCTGTCACGTCGTAGTCCAATACGTCACACACAGGACGCGTTCTCGACACAATACCGCCCAAACTATCCGCGCTTCTCTCTGTCTCACCCATTCCTGTTGGAAATATGTTTCTCCGCACCGAGAAATGGGTTTTACTTATAGTGGCCTTGGTCTACTCGTTTAAACCGCACTCGTAACAGGACTCCTCAGACTTAGTTTGCTGATCGCTCACTGAGTCTGTAAGTCTACTTTCATAATACCTCTTTTGCTTGTGTCTGACCTGTACCAAAGTGACTTCGTCTAGGTACATCTATAAATAATCAGTTGGCTGGTCCCTCACTGAGTCTCGCTTCGTCTAGTTTTCGTCAGGTTATAAACCCTGCTTGTGCCTAATGTCCCAAGACACTTCATCCACTGAGCTCCTGGCCATCGCTTCTACTCTCTTCCACGGAATTAGCCCTGTTTGGCCAGCAAGCGTCGTCGTCATCCAACAGGAACGGGAAGAGAGATGGGAAGTATATTACCTGCTACGGATACGGGAAGAAGGGCCACATCAAATCAAAATGCCCAGATGGCGAAAAGAAGGACAAGACGAGTAACGAAAAGCGTGAGGCAAAACGGGTTGAAAAGCCCAATGCAGCGAAGGGAACGGAGGAGCCTAACAAACTAAGGCCCCCGACTGGGGTGCTCTACACGGCCATGTTCTACACGGCCATGTCTCACAACGCACTAGCCGACATTGGGAGCTCTGCAGAGGAGATGCCATATGTGGACTCTGGACCCTCGGATCACCTCATTCCTTCGCAAGACAACCTACATGCCTATCAAATTTGCGAAGCCCGTTGAGATATCAGCAGCCAACGGTGGAGAAATCTATGCTTACGGTTCCGGGACCTTGCGTGTGGCAACATCAGCCAACAGCCTGGGACAGGAAGCAAATATACAGGATTTATATTATGCACCTGAAGCACATGCGCGACTTGTGTCACTAGGAAAGCTAGAGGACCAGGGTGGGATGACCATCTATGTGATGGGACGATGGAGCCACGGGACCAGGATGGGGTCCTGTTTGCCAATATGGCGAACAATGTCTATCCGGTGAAGCTCAATGTGATTCCCCCAAAGGCCAGATTGGCTGCATGGACGACTGAGGGTGAATATCCGATCATGAGGAGTTGGTGGAACGTCTTGGAAAGATTGCGATGGTGGCCACGCCAAAAGGTGCCGACGGCATGAAGGCTGATGACCCGGCACCGACGGCTGGGTCACCTGTCTTTCAAGACTGGTTGCGTTAGCAGAGAACGGCGCAGACGGTATGGTGATAACGGACCTGCATAAGAAAATACCCGGTCTTGATGCATGTGCTGCATGTGTTGCAGCGAAATCGGTGCACTTCCCGCACAAGGAGGGGCGAAATCGTGCAGAAGCGTGCCTGGATCGAGTCCACATCGACATAGCGGGGCCAATGCCCACGAAATCGGCTGGTGGAAAGTAGTCTTTGTGCGTCTGAACTTCTGGAAATGAGCTTCGGAAGCTCCGCAGGTCAGGTGATATCCGGGTTTTGCATCGCTCAGTCTACTTAACGATTAGAGTGAGTGCGCAAGAATGTGGCCAGGCGTGAGCGTAGACGTGGTGAAGGAGAGCACGGTGCGACTATCTGACCATCTTTGTGACTCGCGAATGCTGTCTCCGATAGAGCCGGTAGAATCGAGCCACGCCTTCCTTTGTTTCCCAAACTTGTTCCTCTCCAAAAGTCGCGTCAAACACGCTCAAAACGCGTGGCCATGGACGAAGAAAGCTCAGACCCTATTGCACACATCGAACAAGACGCGTTTTCTCACCACCCTTCGAATCCGTTTGACCTGGCCGCAGATGGTGCTTCCTCGGATCCAATACTCCTGACACCCAGCAAGCGGAAGAGTAAAAGGGAGACGCCACGAGTACAGGAAATAAAGGAGGAACAAGTTGCAATGAGAGCTCAGGCACGGCCTGGTCCAGAATCTGATGCAAAGGTAACTTTACAAACGGTGCCCAGGCGAGAAGGACAAGAGGTGAATGCAGACTTCGATGAGACACAGGACATAGAACAGGTTATGGAGGATGAAATTATGGAGGATGAGACCATGGAGGACTACGACGAGCCAATCGAGGATAACGAACTTAGCGAAGGAGATTTCAAGGAACGTACGTCGGATGAAAATTTCACATTCCAACTCAAGTCTCCAGAGGAACAAGCCGAGATAGAAGAGGAGATAGAGGACCTTTTGCACAAGGTTCCTCAGTTGGCGGACGATTACGAGGTAATGGACCGTCTTGGGACAGGTGGGGTGGACCATTTTTGTGCAACACTTCCACCCTGTTCTAACAATCTTCCCCTACAGGGACTTTCTCTGCTGTATACAAAGCCATTGACATCCACCACCACGAGAAATGGGATAACACGCTCTGGCGTGACAACCACCCTCCGTATACATCTGCGTGGTACCAATCACGTCCACGTCAGCCTGGAAAGCCTTTTTTTGTTGCCATTAAGCGTATCCTTGTCACTTCCGCTCCGAGACGAGTGATGAATGAAATCGTGATCATGGAAACCTGCCGTGGATGTCGACACGTCGCCCAACTCGTCACCGCTTTTAGACACGAGGATCAGGTACTGGTTGTAATGCCGTACCAGAAGAGCGAGGAGTTCAGGGTCAGCGTTCTTGTATCAGTGGTGGTATGATAAACTGAGGGTTCTCTACAGGAGTTCTATAAGACACTACCTATAGAAGGAGTCCGACAATACTTTCGGTGCATGTTCCGAGCACTGCGCGATATCCACGCTCGTGGAATCATCCACCGTGATCTGAAGCCCGCAAACTTTCTGTTTAATCCTACGACTTGGGAGGGGACAATGGTCGATTTTGGACTCGCTGAAGTATGGCGTGATGTCGGACGATTCTCATCATATAGTCTGACTAGTCTCGACAGACATTCGAATATGACGACGGTCGAGAGACTGCGTGTCAACATACTGCACCGACAGAGCTCTACCCACATGGACAGCTGAAGGAAGGTCAAAGACATATGAAACTTATCATGCGTGCACATAAAGTTTCGCGGGACAAGTCAGTATCAGACGCACACTACGTAGGCTGGCCGACGGACGATACTAGGCATGTTTAATTCGCCACCATGACCTTCAACCCCTCATCACTATTCCATTTAGGCCTCCGGCCAAGGCAAATCGGGCGGGCACGCGCGGGTTTCGTGCACCTGAGGTTTTGTTCAAGTGCACCACCCAAACTCCAGGTTAGTATCCGATATACTTCACCGTCCGGATGTTAACATGGTCTCAGCGGTAGATATATGGTCGGCGGGAACGGTGATGTTGTTCTTTCTTTCGGGGAAGTTCCCGATATTCACTGCGAACTCGGACATGGAGGCGCTCACGGAACAAGCAGCCATCCTGGGAAGAGACGTAATGGAGGTCACTGCGGCTTTACATAGTAAGACACTTCCGTCCATCGAGGCTCACCTATTGAAGGAATGCACAGGCCGAACTTTCAGCACAAACATCACGTCCGTCGAAAAACGAACACCTTGGTCCAAATTCGTTCAAACGCTTAACCCTGATCTCTTCAATGGTGAAGCGGCCGCACCTAAGGATCCAACATCGACAAAACGGAGGGCACTCTTGAAGCACGCAGTAGATCTCATCGATAAATGCCTTGACCCCGATAGCGTGGCGCGAATCACAGCACGCGGCGCGTTGTACCACCCGTTCCTTGCGCCAGATGAAGAAGAACGAGCGGGCCAACCTAGCAACGGCATTATCGAGAGGGATGATGATGAACTCTTTCCGCATCCCCCTGGCTAAGGAGTATGTACGGATCTCCACTGGCAGGATCAGGAGACTGGTGTGTGGATGGCAATGGATCTGCAGGGGAGAGAAAGAGTGTTGCGAGCCGGAGAGGGGGAAAGATATCGGCTACATGGGATGTGAACTACATCCGTAGGTTGGTTGTATGGAGGAAGAGGGGAATTCTGCTGATGATGAGTAGATTGCCCTCGCATTCGTGTGACCCTGTTACTTCTTAGCGTATTTCGTGTATGGTCCTGTACTGTACTGTTGCCACGTATGTTTTGTTTTCTCTCGCGTCCCCCTGCAGCCGAAGGGAATTCACTTTGTCCCGCACCTTCCTCCCGACCATGTCCACGCCAACGAAAATCGGAGATTTCCTCATTCTGACAATCTCGTACTCGTCACAAGCGAGCCACTATTTGTATATTCGCACCCACGCCTCTCGTACGGTTTCGGACGACCTCCCAACCGACCGCACACTTTTTCTAGTCAACGTTCCTCCCGACTCGACGGAGCGGGAACTCATCACGCTGTTTTCTACGTGTGGTACCATTGATAAGGTCAAGTTCGGAGGACACGAAGCTCTTCCAGAACTGGACGGTGATTCTACAAGCTGCGATGAGGAAGACGGGCCAACCATAGAAGAGAATACTACCACGCAAGGCGCGACAAAGATAATAAAGAACATCAAAAGAGATAAAAAGCAGCCTCCACCGAAAGTTATTCCGCTGCCAACGATTGCAATTCGGCAGATGAGGAGGACAGGAGGCACCGCACACCTTGTTTTTACATCCACCCAGGGTCTCTCAGCTGCTCTCTCACTCCCTTCAACCACCACCTCCGACGAAACACGACTCGCGTGGCCAAAATTTAAGGCGACTTCTGCTGCGGAACCTTCTGGTTTGACCCACTATAAAGCCAAGTATCGGGCATTGCGACCACCTCTTGTTGCTGTCAGAGAGCATGCCGACTCCTCGATGGAAGTGTTCGAGCACCGGCAGGCGCTGGTGAGCAAACAAAACTCTAAATACAAAAAGGGCGAGGCGATCGTAGATGAGGATGGGTTCACCTTGGTTACCCGGGGTGGTGCTTATGGTCAAACTCTGGGTGGAGGTGTCGGCGTTGCGAGCAAGAAGTTTATGGAAGAGGTCAAAAGGGGCGAATCGAAAAGGGAGAAGAAGAAGAGCAAGGAGGGCTTCTATTCATTCCAAACACGCGAGAAGAGAATCCAAGGTTTGAAAGTCCTTGCGATTTTCCAGTGCATAGCTGACTCGAACCACAGAACAAGTTGCGCTTAGGAAGGCATACGAAAAAGACAAAGAGAAAGTTGAAATTGCCAAACAGCACCGGAAATTCAAGCCGTATTAAATCCGGGACCGTGTCCAAGTCATCTATGTTTTTCTATATAACAGCTTTCCGCATCGAATGATGCACGCGCAACTTCTTACCGCGATGCCCGGCACCTCTAACCAGAAACAAGCAAGTCGCGACCACCGAGCAAAAAATGCTCGAACCACAATTAACAAAGAAATTCCTGTTATTCTCTCTTCGGACACTAGGGCACGTCGGGGCGTTCAAACCTCAACGCTGTTGGTCAATCCTCCACCACTCCTCAAACCCTCACCTCCCAATGCTTCAATTGTCTACAATATCCGCATCTTGCAAACAGATACGATTTCTGCCGCTCGTGAATTGCACTTATCGGCCCCAAACGCAAAGATAGCCATCCTCAACATGGCTTCACCTCTACGCCCCGGAGGTGGCGTTCTTACCGGGGCAACTAGTCAAGAGGAGTTCCTATGCACTCGAACTACCCTTCTACCGTCGCTCAAAGACGAATTCTATCGCCTCCCAGAACTCGGCGCCGTATGGACGTCCGATTGCCTTGTCTTTCGAGATGCCGACGGGAACCACCTCTCAAAGGCGGATCGCTTCTACGTCGACGTCGTCACCGCCTCCATGCTGCGTTTCCCAGAGTTGAGAGGCGAGAAGGATGGACCAATGTCCACCTGGGCCAACGAACAAGATCTCGAGCTAGTGCTGGAAAAAATGAGGGTTGTCATGAGAGCGATTGCTAGCAACGGTATACAGCGGGTTGTCCTTGGAGCTTGGGGCTGCGGCGCTTACGGTAACCCTGTCAGGGAAATCGCTCGTGCTTGGGGAATCGTGCTTCTTGGCAACAGAAAGGGACGCAAGGAGGAGTGGAAGGGAGTGGAACAAATCGTGTTTGCGATAACTGACGGACACATGAGAGACGTTTTTAGCAACGTCTTTGCCGACTCTCTCACCTCGGACACCACAGGCCCAAGCTCCGCCGGTGTAGAGTAGTGTGAGTGTATTCGGTCTTAAATCAAGTTGAGAAACCACTCCGTTCGTTCCAGGAGTGAACCACTCAGGCCCACCTTTTCCGCCCCAGAACGAATCCAATAGGCATTTGGTCTGAGATGGTGTATTTAATATCTCTATAGTTGATGGTAAAACTGATCTCCTTACCCCTCGTGCGGCGCCCATATCGTTCAGTTCCGCGTCCACGGAATGCGCCAGGTCGTCGGTCATCTGCTAGGAGCCATGCCCGGACTGCCCGAGTTTCGGCGTCCAGCTGTTCTCCCTGACCCCCGCTCTCCTCGGTCTCGCCAGTGCTGGACGGAGATCAGGGTCCAACACTTACAGTTATTACCTCTGGGTGCTTATGTTATTGTGCACTAAAAGTGAATGTGTGTTGGTACGATACAAATAAATGCGCTGCCGATACTGGGGCTCGCCTGTTGTTCAATGAGTGGTTTGCTTGAGTCTCGGTCAATTTCGTTATAAACACCCTGAAGTATGGGGTGGATCACTGGGGCCGTGCTGTATGTTGTCTCGGTCAGAAGCGAGCGGGGCCTGACCGCGGGCATATAGATACTGGGAGTGCGGAACTGGAAGTTCCAAGCATTATAGAAGACTCAGGACAGTGATACAGCCATTAATGAGCACTATACGCCTCTGCCTGACTGATGGTGTCGGCTCAACGAGTTCCTCCGACCACTGTCCATAATTGTCTTCTCCATTGTATTGTGGATGAACAAAGCCTAGACTCGAACGGAATTTATTAGTGACGTGTGGCAATAAATGATAGAATGCGCGTTTGAAACGGGGGTTGATGAAGAAGGCGCTGCCTGTCGGTGGGAACCGTTGCTGCCACCTTGACTTCCAACCCCAACGGACGAGCTCATCAGCACCGATTCGTCTGCAGGAAATACGTCTCCGGACCCTCAGACCAAGACAAACCGTGCAATATGAGCTGGAGTCACTGCGCTGGTCGTCTAGCCGGTGCGTCGGTCTCCCTTTCTACCATCGCCCGCCTACCTCTCGTCGAGTATAACCACACTCACGTCTCTGCTACGTTTGTGCAGGCGACTTGTCCATCGCGGTTTCCTTTCCGATTCTTATTTCCAGGATCCTGCAGAAGGGACTCGCTGGCGTCTCCGTAACTACGCATGGTCCGTAATCAACCCCATCGGTTGCTCGAATGCTTACACGACCCATTCGGTAGGACTCCATTTGATAATCTTCCTTGCTCGTTACCTGGACTTGTGGACCACCACCTACTACCCTCGGACCGGCCCATGGAAGGAGTGGTTCAACACCTGGTACACCTCACTCATGCAGTTGTACTTGATCCTCGCTGCTAGCGTCGTTCTTATTGCATATGCGTACGCCCACGTTCGCGACAACCGCCCAACTCGCAAATCCACAGCCACCGATATAAAGTCCAACTTCACCTCTTCACTTAAGAACTTTGCCGTATATGTGATCCCAGCAGCTCTGCTCGCATATCGATTCCATTACGGCCAACACTCATACTTGTACGAGCCATTTGCTGCACCGACTTCGTCATTCGTGCCTAGCACACAAACCGAGGGCCTTGAACACGTCTTTGGGTGGTTCAAATCCGCAATCGAGTTTTTCTCCCCAGCAGATCTCTTCCTGATGGATAAGGAGGAACTCGCCGAGGTAGCTTGGTCGTTCTCGATCTACCTCTCTGCCATCGCCGATATCCCTCAATACATCACCTACTACCACTATCTGGGGTCGCGTACCTCAATAGACTGGTACTTGATGGCCAACATGCTCTTCACTGCTATGTTCAGAGGCTTCTACATCCCCCATTGGGTCATTCGGTACGTGCTATTATTAGATCCCCTTACGTTCCATTGACCAACGTGCCTATGTATAGCTTCAGCCAGGAACGCAGATTTGATCCAATCTCCTTCACTGCAGCCGTCGTCCAGGTCTTCGCCTTCTGGATGTTTTTTGTCCTGTGCTTCAACAAGGTTAACAACCACTTTTCCGAGACCGTTGATGAAGAAGCCCACTGGGACGAATTCGACTCGCGTTGGGGAACGGTTGAGACTTTTGCAGGTGAGTGGGATGGCCTCCTACTCCACGCCGAAGGACAACCACTTCAAGAGGAGGAGAAGCCTATCGCCACTAGGATCATCCCTGTCATTCGGGTCGAGGATGTGGATTCCAATCACCCTCCTGTGCCTTTACCCCCGCATTCACTGCGCGATATATCACCCTGACGATCCAACGCACCACTGTGCAACACTTAAATCAATCCTCCTCCACCCCTCCGTCGCGTTGGTCCAATCTATGGCCGAGTATGGACTGTGCAATGAAACTCTCATATATAGTTTGGTCTCCAACTGTATGCTGTCGTTACTGGAAATTTCATTATCATCTTATCAAGGTCACGTCAATTGTGGAGCATCAATTCCCAACATCTACGTACGATGAGGTACTAATATTTCTGGGAGACCGTTATACCACATCCATTGGTCGACGATAGCGGTGCTGAACCGCATAACTGAGCAAATTGGGGGCATGAAGGCTTACCATGAATGTGGTTGGCGAGCGGATGACGCTTGTCAATTCCAACCGGGTAGGAACATCTAGAAATCCAATTTGAGCGAACGCAATTTTCGCCAATATTAATGTTACAAGTCGGCTACCTAAAAGTACCGATCAATCCGCACAAACTCGCGCTGGAAGACGCGGATTCGATAGTAGTTCCAGAATATTAGAGCGATTTGATAGCCTGAACTAGTCTCTATTCCATCCCTGATCCGGTATATTTCTATCCAAAGCAGCCTTTAGACGCCATAATAATCCAATGGGCCAGACGCCTCCTCAGCCTTCATTCTTCTTGGCTGTGCGGCCTGTGGAGGCGGACCATTGTATCCCATAGCCTGTTCTTTCAGGATGGAAACAAGACTCTTGCCCGCTCCCGCAGGATCCTGTAGCGCCATTTCAGTCAAGCCGAGAAGTTTCTTGACACCAATGCTCAGTGTTGTCTCTCCAGTGTCATACTGCTCTTGATCCCGCGGTCGGAACGCCTGCTCGATTTCTTGCATGACCCGACGTCGCTCATCGCTCGCGGGGAAGAGCTGTACCTCCTTGAGGACATGTTCAAGAGAAAGGAGGGATGTAATTGGTGCGACTCGCAGTTCTGTGTCGAATAGCTCGGTGACTTCCAATTCTGAAAGCATTGCGGGGTTCGAGGTTGTCGCAATGATGAGCAGGCGACGACCCTGCACGGATAGAATTTTAAGTCCACAGCTTGCCTAAAGGCAACGGTCACATACCTTGGGTGGCCTTCGTCCCAGTAAGACCATTAGCGCTTGGACGACGCCGTTGGAGAACCGTGATCCGATCTTGACCCAGTCTATCAACCGCTCGATATTGTCGATGACAATCACGCTCAGAGGTGACTTGTAGCTATCGGTAAAGACCTTGTTGATGGCTTGGACCTTTTGTCCTTCAGAGAAGCCGACCATAGTTTCTGGAGAAAGAAGCTTGATGAAAGGATATTCGGATTGTACGGCAATTGATGCAGCAAGCGCCGTCTTGCCGGTTCCAGGTAAGCCTGCAGATATCGTTAGATATTATGAGGTCCAACAAAAACGGTCGCTCACCGTGTAGCAAAACTGAAACAAGTGGTGTACGCGTCGATGTTCGAACCTGGTCTACCAGCAACCTTCCGCGCTGCAGGATCGACTAGAGGGTTTCACCTGAATAACAAGCGCGATAAGAAGAGCCTGGACACACCTCGACTTGGTCATCATAGTGAATGATACCATTTTGGATAACGGCTTGTAGTTCCTCTTCAGAGACACCAAAGGCAGGTTGCACTTCAGTAAGGGCTAGCATGAAGTCGTCCCGGTTGACCCGGAGTTTATCAACGTCCTCCGAGATACCGGCCATAGTACCGACCTGTTTCCAACCACATTAACAATCGGCAAACCTCAATGCTCCGGAATCGTGCAGACTTGCCTTCACGTGTCGTTGGAACGCAAAGCTAGTCGCGCTCTTAATCAAGCCACCAATTTCTGCTCCACTGAAGTTCTTCGTAATAGCCGCAAGTTCCAGCAAGTCCACATCCTGATCCATGACATTGTTCTGTCTCATCTTTGCCGTATGAATGGTCAGTATTTGGAGACGCCCCCTCTCATCTGGCAATGAGATCTCCATGTGGACTTCGAGACGACCTGGTCGTAGAAGTGCTTCGTCAATCATGTCCTTTCGGTTTGTCATGCCGATGATGAGGATGTTGTTCAGTTGGTCGACACCATCCATCTGGAAAGGTTGAGCTGATTTGTATATTGGGAGATGAAGAATGATGGTACCTTGGAAAGTAGCTGGTTGACGACAGTGTCCCCTACACCAGTTCCGCTGTTCGTCGAGCCTCGCTGCTTGCAGATTGCATCCAGCTCGTCGAAGATGAGGATGTGCAACCCACTCTCGTCACCCTTTTCCTTGTACTATTTAGGGATATATTATTGGTGTGGAGCATGAATCAAAGTGATTGAGAACGCGCCTCTTTCTCTGCATCCTCGAACAGTTTTCGAATATTCTCTTCGCTCGCCCCAACATACTTGCTGAGAATTTCAGGCCCATTGACTATCTTTGGTTCTCTAGCATTGAGCATCTTGCCGATCTGTCTCGCCATGAGGGTCTTGCCCGTCCCGGGTGGTCCGTAAAGGAGCAACCCCCTAACGTGCTGAATGCCGAGCTTGTCCACGATACCAGGAGGGAATACACGAGATGCAAAGGCTCGTCGGAAGATAGCAGCAAACTCCGAGTCGAGCCCACCAATGCCAACATCTTCGAACTTGAAGTTCGGTGCGAGAATCGCGTTGGGAGGTGCCTTTTTAGATGATCCCTTCAGTTTAAGGTTTGCACCCGATGCCTTGACGAAGGTGACGTCCGTTTCTGGGATGAGAACGCCAAATGGTAGACTAGGACGGCCATCGGTCGCCGCCATCCCCACATTGGAAATAACTACAAGGACGATATTCAGCACTTGGTGGATATGGGTTTACAAAAGACGTTACGACACACATTTAATGGTCGCCTTGAGGAAATAGCCGTGGTATTCGAACAGTAGTACTTGCTTGGGACTAAATACCATACCTCCAAAACATTTCATGAAGGTTTTGGTAACATCATCTGTCAACAGTTCTTCCTCTACAACCGCGCGGGGCTTCATAGTGCCAAGTTCGATGTCGAGACCAGTAAGATATACATCCTGGCCGTATTGATTCAGGTCGAGTTGCTCTACTCCAACTTCATCTCCTGATGCATTGAGTTCCATCCACTGCCGCTGCGGTTGATTGGCGCCAATCATCCCTTGCCGGATCGTGCCCGATGTGTCATGCCTATATCACCATAGCGGGTTAACGTGAGCCCATAAAACGGAGGTAGGTAGATAGTTCAGCAGACTTACTGGGTAGTGACCGCGTATAAGCCCTTGACGAGGACATGAGCTCCTTGTGGAAAATCACCCGGGTAGACAATCAAACGATTACTCCTAGAATCCGCATCTGTGGGCGACGGAGTGACCGCGAATACACTGCAGAACCATAGGGTGCTAGTAAGCTCATCGAATGAACTCGAACAGCTCTAACCAACCGTGAGCCTCCTCCTCCCCGTCGGGAAGAGTATCCGCCCGGAGGCGTGCCCCCATAGTCCTGAGATCGGTAGTTCGATTGTGAAGGAGCAGGAGCGCCGCCCCCAACAGGCCGTCGTTCGAACAGCGCGCGAGATGGATCGGGGGGTGGCGGCTGGGGCATACCGCGTCCAGCGCGGGGCCCAGAGGGGATGCCTC
>Ga0307513_10004795_pt1 | contig 17963 bp, 17 predicted proteins | sample 15_EM_MG_FD_202174 | JGI IMG/M metagenome (GOLD analysis project Ga0307513, IMG submission 202174) | Populus trichocarpa ectomycorrhiza microbial communities from riparian zone in the Pacific Northwest, United States - 15_EM | ecosystem: Host-associated > Plants > Roots > Unclassified | place... | reverse complement strand
GAGCTCGCCTCGCACGTCGTCCTGCGGGTCCCGCAAGCTCCCGCGCACCTCGAGGCGATCGCCGCGGCGCGGAGCGCCGTGCGTGGCCTCGTCGTGTTTTCGCGCATCGAGCGCGAGACCGGTCGCGATCGCGCCGAGGCCACGACGCTCCTGTTGCTCGCGATTGCCGATCACCTCGCGCCTCCACGATACGAGGAACTCGCCGAAGTCCTCGCCGAAGCCGAGCACGACGAGGCGCTTGCTGCCGAGCTCGCCAACCTGCGCGCCCAGCTTGGCGCCTTGTGGACCATCACGGGCTCCCAATCAGAACCAGGATGAATCCTCCTGCAAGGCGTGATCGGGGTTTAGACGAATGATGAGATGATCGCGATGAAGGCTGACGCGATCCCAAACGGCCGGGGATGCATCGCTTGCGCTCAGCGCGCAAACACTGCATCGAGCGCTGCCCGCCGCGCGTAACCCCGCCGGTTACGGACGCTTACCTGCGCGACAAATATGCGGCATGGCTCCGCCGGACCGGCATGTTTTGCGCATTCCGGATCCGAAGTGGCGTGATTCAACGTCCAGTCACACGGCACGGTGCGTGAACTACATCTGCGTGGTGATGTTGCGCTCTCTGTACGTACTTTCGCTCGCCGCCGCCACGGTCGGGGTGGCCGATGCCGAGGAATCGGCTCAACGTTCCGACCCGCTGAGGGTGATCGACGTGATCACGCTCGCGCGCCAGCATCGTGCCGAGATCTTGGCCGCAAGGGCCCGCGCCCGTGCATCTGCGCAGCGGCCGGCGATCGTGTCCGCGCTCGAGGATCCCATGGTCTTGCCGGCGATCGACCACCTGCCCTTCATGGGCGGTGGAGCGAACTGGAGCTTCGTTGTCGAGCAGCGCTTTCCGCTCTCGGGCATTCGAGGTCACCGTGGGCGCGCTGCCGAGGCGGAGGCGCGCGGAAGCCTCGCGGAGGCGGACCGAGTCCAGCTCGACGTCGAGCTCGAGGCGACGTCGGCGTTCCTGATGCTGCGCGAAGAGCGTCAGATGGCGATCATTCTCGGCGAGCAGAAGGCGCTTGCCGATCACGTCGTGACGGCGGCCACGGCGCGTTATGGGGCAGGCAAAGGGGCGCAAGCCGAGGTGCTGCGCGCCGAGATCGAGGTCGCTCGACTCGCGGGCGAGGTCGAGGGGAAGGCCGCAGACGTGCGCGCGGCCGTGGCGATGCTCAATACGAGTATCGGACGCCCACCAGACGTCCCCATCGGCGAGCTGGCAGCCCCGCAAACCGACGAGCCGCTCGCACAACGGGGCGCCGTCGACGCGGCCCTTGCGAGGCGACCGGAGCTCCGCGCAGGCCAGGCCGAGATCGATCGTGCGCGCGCCGACGAGTCGGTGATGAACGACATGTACAAGCCGATGGCCATGGTCCAGACCGGGCCCGCGTACACGATGACCGACGGCGCGGGCTGGATGGTCATGGTCGGGATCAGTATCCCGATCTGGCGCGGCAAGCTGCGCGCGGGCGCCGCCGAGGCAAAGGCGATGACCGAAATGTCCGAGCAAGATCTGGTCGCGATGCGGCGGATGGTCGTTGGCGATGCGGTTGCTGCGCGCGAGCGTGTGCTCGCTGCGCGAGCGAGGTGGCTCGCACTTCGTGATCAGGTAGTTCCGCGTGCCAAGGCCGCGATCGAGCCAACGCTTTCGGCCTATGCGACGGGGCAACTTCCGCTCGTGAGCGTGCTCGAGGCTGTCCAGACGCTCTGGGCGACGCAGATGGAGCTGGTCTCTGCCGAGCGCCGGCTCGGCGAGATGTCGGCGCGGCTATCGCGCGCGACCGCACAAGGAGGACAGCCGTGATCTTGCCGCCCAAGGAACGCCATGCGCTTGCTGCGACTGCCGCCGCCGTCGTCGTGCTCGCAGGGCTCACGCTCACACAATACGCGCGGACCTCGTGGCCGTTCGCCCGGGACCGCGCGGCCAGCCCTCCGGTGGCCGATCATGCCGGTCACGGAGCGCACGCGGAGCACGGCGAGTTGCCTGCTGGATATGCCGCGGTGACGGTCGACCCCGCGCAGGCGGAGGCGATCGGCCTCGCGACCGCAGCTGTCGAGCAGCGCGACTTGACGCGGATCATCCGCACCGTGGGCATCGTCGGCTTCGACGAGACGCGTACCACCCACGTGCACGCCAAGGTTCGCGGCTGGATCGACACGATCCAGGCGAACTTCGTCGGTCGCTCCGTGCGCGCCGGGCAACCGCTGTGCTCGATTTACAGCCAGGACGTGTACGCCGCGGAGTCCGAGCTCGTGGCATTGATCGATCGACCTCAGGGTGACCCCCTGGTCGCAGCGGCGCGCCGTCGCCTCGCGCTGTGGGACGTGCCGAAGGCGGAGATCGCACGGCTCGAGTCGTCGCGCGAACCGAGCCGGACGTTCTCGCTCAGCGCGCCGCGCTCGGGCACCATCGTCGCCAAGGCCGCCATCGAAGGGACGTTCGTCGAGCCATCGACCGAGCTCTACACGCTCTCCGATCTCTCGAGGCTGTGGATCGTGGTCGACCTGTACGATCGCGACGCACCGTACGTCCATGTCGGCGACCACGCGAAGCTCACGATCGAGGGGCTCGGCGCGCCGCTCGACGCCGTCGTCACCTTCCTCGCGCCAACCATCGAGGAATCGACGCGAACGCTCAAGGCGCGCTTCGTGGTCAACAACGTCGACGGCCGGTTGCGCCCCGGCGCGTTCGTCTCCGCCGAGATGACCCTCGCGATCGGCACCGGGCTCACGATTCCCGAGAGCGCGGTGATCCGGACCGGGACCCGGTCGATCGTCTTCGTCGTGCACGGCGAGCACGTCCAGCCGCGCGAGGTCACCCTCGGCCGTCGAGCGGCGAGCTGTATCGCGTCGAATCCGGCCTGACGACAGGTGACCGCGTCGCGACGGGCGCGCAGTTCCTGCTCGACTCCGAGAGCCGGTTACGCGCCTCGAGCTCGCCGGGCGGCGGCCATGTCCACTGAGCGACCGCGCCCGATGGGACCGATCGCTCGGCTGATCGATCTGTCCGCGCGAAAGCGCATGCTGGTGTTCTTGCTGGCCGCGGCGCTCGCCGGGTGGGGCGTGTGGAGCGCGCAGCGCAGCCAGCTCGATGCCCTGCCCGACCTGTCGGACACCCAGGTCATCGTCGCGACGGAGTGGATGGGCCGCAGCCCGACGTTGATCGAGAACCAGATCACCTATCCGATCGTGACCACGTTCCTTGGTGCGCCAAGCATCAAGACGGTTCGCGGCTTCACGATGTTCGGGATGTCGTTCGTCTACGTCGTCTTCCAGGATGGCACTGACCTCTACTGGGCGCGTTCGCGCGTCGTCGAATACCTCGCAAAGGTCAAGGACAAGCTCCCCGAGGGCGTGACGCCGCAAATCGGCCCCGATGCCACGAGCGTCGGCTGGGTGTTCCAGTACGCGCTCGTCGACAAGACGGGGAAGACCTCGCTACAAGAGAGACGCGCGCTGCAGGACTGGCAGCTGCGCTACTGGCTGCAAGGCCTCGAGGGCGTGGCCGAGGTCGCGACTGTCGGCGGGTTCGAGAAGGAGTACCAGATCCAGATCGACCCGGCGCGGCTGAAGGCGCGCAACGTCTCCGTCGGGCAGGTCGCCGCGGCGGTGCGCGGCGCCAATGCCGAGGTGGGTGGACGCGTGATCGAGATGGCGCAGCACGAGTATGCGCTCCGCGGGCGTGGCTATATCCAGAGCAAGGCGGATCTCGAAGTCGCGGTGGTCACGACCGACGCTCGCGGTACGCCCATCCGGATCCGCGACGTCGCCGACGTCGTGATCGGCGGCAACATCCGGCGCGGTGTCGCCGAGCTCGATGGCACCGGCGAGGTCGTCGGTGGCATCGTGATCATGCGCTCGGGCGAGAACGCACTCGACGTGATCGGCCGCGTCAAGGCGAAGCTCGCCGACGTCCAGCGGTCGCTGCCGCCCGGCGTAGAGGTCGTCACCGTGTACGACCGGAGTCAGCTGATCAAACACTCCGTCTCCACGCTGACGACGAACCTCCTGCAGATCCTCGGCGTGGTGGTCATCGTGATCTTCGTGTTCCTGTTCCACGTGCGGTCAGCACTGGTCGCAGCGATCACGCTGCCTACCGCGACGGCGGCGACGTTCGTCACCTTCTACTATCTCGGCGTCTCGATCAACATCATGTCGCTCGCAGGCGTGATCCTCGCGCTGGGCGACATGGTCGACTCCGCGTGCGTTCTGGTCGAGAACGCACACCGACAGATCGAGGACAACGAACGCGAGGGGCGCGGCGAGACTCGCACCGAGGTGATCATCCGATCCGCGCGCGAGCTCGGGCCGTCGATGTTCGGCGCGCTGCTCGTGCTCACGATCGCCTTCCTTCCCGTGTTCGTGCTGCAGGGTGAAGAAGGTCGCCTGTTCCGCCCTCTCGCCCTGGCAAAGACGTTCTCGATGGCGTTCGCATCGATCTTCGCGGTCACGCTGGTTCCGGCGCTGATGGTCACGCTGCTACGCGGCAAGATCACGCCCGAACGCAAGAACCCGGTGAATCGCCTGTGCATCGCGCTCTACCGCCCGCTCCTGCGCTGGTCGCTTCGAGCGCGCCACCTCCTGATCGTCGGCGCGCTCGTGGCCGTGATCGCGACCATCTACCCGTTCACGCGGCTCGGCTCGGAGTTCATGCCACCGCTCTACGAGGAAGATCTGTTGTACATGCCGATCACCGTCCCCGGCATCTCGGTGGAAGAGGCCAAACGGCTGCTGCAATGGCAGGACGCGCAGATCAAGAAGGTGCCCGAGGTCGACCGCGTGTTCGGCAAGGCGGGTCGAGCGGAGACCTCGCTCGATCCCGCCCCGCTCTCGATGTTCGAGACCATCGTGCATCTGAAGCCACGTGACCAGTGGCGCTCCGGGGTGAAGATCGAGAGCATTATCGTCGAGCTCGAGCGAGTGACGCGCTCCCCCGGGGTTCAGGGCGCTTGGACGATGCCGATCAAGGCCCGGATCGACATGCTGTCGACCGGGATCCGGACCCCGATCGGCGTGAAGGTGTTCGGCCCCGACCTTGCGGTGATCACGACCATCAACGACGAGCTCGAGCGGGTGCTTCGCACGCAGCCACACACGCGCAGCGTCTACGCCGAGCGCGAGCTTGGTGGGTTCTTCCTCGACGTCACCCCGGATCGCGAGGCGATCGCGCGCTATGGCCTCAGCGTCCGCGATGTCCTCGATGTCGTCGAGAGCTCGATCGGCGGCATGGACGTGGCCACGACCTACGAGGGTCGTGAACGGTTCAAGATCAACGTGCGCTATCCACGCGAGCTGCGCGACAACCTGGACGCGATCCGCAACATCTTGGTTCCGATAGCGCCGCTCAGGCCGCGCAGGCTTTTAGGAGGGTCGACCACGTCCGGCGGCTCGATGGAGCCCCCTGCGCCGGCTGCCAGCTCGGGCATGGGTGGCATGGGTGCTCAGGCGTCGAGCTCGTCGGCAGGTGAGGCGATGCCGAGCGACGGCCGTGCGGCTGCACAGTCAGCCGGATCGCCGGCCGCAAGCGCGGCGTTCGTGCCCCTGGGTCAGCTCGCCAAGATCGAGCCCGTGATGGGCGCACCGATGATCAAGAGCGAGATGGGCCAGATCATGGGCTGGACGTACGTCGACATCGACAGCAGCGACGTCGGTGGCTACGTGAGGGCAGCCAAGGTGCGCGTGGACCGCGAGGTCAAGATCCCGGTGGGCTACTTCGTCAAATGGACGGGTCAGTACGAGTTGCTCGAGCGGGTGACGACACGCCTGACGTTCGTCCTGCCGCTGACGATCCTGATCGTGTTCGCGATCCTCTACATCAACTTCCGCGGCGCCGCGCAGGCCCTGATCGTCATGGCGAGCGTGCCGTTCGCCGCCGTCGGCGCGATCTGGACCTTGTGGCTGTTCGGGTTCAATACATCGATCGCAGTGTGGGTCGGGATGATCGCGCTGCTCGGGGTCGCGGCGGAGACGGCGAGCGTGATGGTCGTCTATCTCGATGAGGCGTGGGTCGCCGGACGCGCGAACGGGACGATCAACACGGTTCCCGAGCTCGCGGCGAGCGCGCTGGAGGCCGGTGCCAAGCGGGTGCGCCCCATGCTGATGACGGTGATGACCAACGTCTTCGGCCTGATGCCGATCCTGCTGGACGACGGCGTCGGCTCCGATGTCGCGAAGCGCATCGCGGCACCGATGTGGGGCGGCCTGGTGTCGCTGACGGTCCTCACGTTGCTCGTGATCCCGGCGATCTACGTGGTCTGGCGGAGCTTTCATCTCGGCCCCCCCACGACACCGACCGGCACGTTGGGCGAGGGGCAATGATCGCCGAGGTTGCCCATCGCGCCGACGCGATCGTTCCGCCTCCACACGATGAACCGGCCGTGAACGGTCTCACGGCGATCGAGGCTGCACACCGGCTCGTCGAGATCGGCCCGACACGCCCGCGTGGCAGTTCCTCCTCGGCCAGTTCAAGAGCCCGGTGGTCCTCCTGCTGCTCGGCGCCGCCCTGATCTCGGGCGTGCTGCGCGAGGCCGCGGATGCGATCGCGATCGGCGCCATCGTCGTGATCAACGCGATCGTTGGCTTCCTTCAGGAGTATCGCGCCGAGCGTGCGGTCCTCGCCCTGCGGTCGATGACGGCGCCACGGGCCCGCGTCCGGCGCGACGGCCAGCAAACCACCGTGCCGGCGAACGAGATCGTTCCGGGCGATCTGCTGATTCTCGAGGCAGGCGACATCGTGGCCGCCGACGCCAAGCTGCTCGAGAGTCACGCCCTGAGCGCCAACGAGGCGCCACTCACGGGTGAGAGCGTCCCGGTCGAAAAGACGACCACGCCGGCGGCAGCAGGCGCGGCGCTCGCGGATCGACACGACGCGGTCTTCCTGGGCACATCGATCGCGTCAGGAACTGCACGAGCAATCGTCACGGCCACTGGCATGTCCACGGAGCTCGGCCGGATCGCGACGCTCATCGAGACGGCTGACGCTGGACCCACGCCATTGCAGCGGCGGCTCGCACAGGTCAGCCGCACGCTGCTGGTGGCGAGCCTCGCGGTCGTCGCGGTCGTCACGGTGACCGGGCTGCTGCGCGGCATGAGCGTGTTCGACGTGTTCCTGTCCGCGGTGTCGCTTGCGGTGGCGGCGATCCCGGAGGGCTTGCCCGCGATCGTCACGATCGCTCTCGCCATCGGCGCGCGTCGGATGGCGGCACGCCACGCCCTCGTGCGGCGGCTGCCCGCCGTCGAGACCCTCGGCTGCACGACGGTGATCTGTACCGACAAGACGGGGACGCTCACGACCGGGATCATGACCCTGCGCGAGCTGTGCGGCCCCGACCAGCAACGCCTGCTCGACGCAGCGGCGGCATGCTGCGACGCCGAGCTCGGCCCCGATCAGAAGTCCGGAACCGGTGACACGACCGAGCTCGCGATTCTGGTGGAGGCCGCCGGGCGCGGGATCCAGCGCGATGCCATCGAGCAAGCGCGTCCACGCGTTGAAGTTCACCCGTTCGACTCCGACCGCAAGCGCATGTCGATCCGGCGTGCAGATGGCGTGCTGTACGTGAAGGGCGCAACGGAGGTGATCGTCACGCGCTGCGTCGCCGGGACCGAGGGGATGAGCGACGCCGCGACACAACTGGCGGCTCGCGGGCTCCGCGTGCTGGCGGTCGCGATCGGCTCGGGCCACGAGGAAACCGAGCTGACGCTTCTCGGGCTCATCGGCATCGCGGACCCGCCGCGACGCGAAGCCATCGAGGCCGTGGCCGCCGCACGTGCAGCTGGCATCCTGACGGTGATCCGGCAACGTCGCCGAGCTCGCGGTGATGCTGATCGCCTCGCTCGCCGGACTGCCCCTGCCCTTGTTACCGCTCCAGCTGCTGTGGATCAACCTCGTGACCGACGGCCTTCCGGCGCTCGCACTCGTGATGGATCCGCCCGAAGCGGACGTCATGAGCCGGCCGCCACGGCCGCCCACGGAGCCGATCCTCGGCCGTCACGAATGGATGTCGATCCTGCTCACCGGCACGCTACAAACCGCCGTCACCCTCGGGACCTTCGTCTGGGCGCTGCACGACCGTGACCTGCCCGAGGCGCGCAGCCTTGCGTTCACCGTGCTCGTGTTCGGCGAGCTGTTCCGCGCGTTCGCCGCTCGCAGCTCCACGCGCGCGTTCTGGACGGTCGGCGCGTTCAGCAACCTCGTTCTGCTCGGCGTGGTGACCGGGTCCGTCTTGCTCCAGCTCGCGATCCACCACCTGCCGTTCACCGAAAACCTGTTTCAGCTGGGGGCGCTCTCGCTGGGAGATTGCATACTGTCGATCGCGATCGGATTGGTCCCCGTCACGATCATCGAGACCATCAAGCTCGTACGGAAGAGGTGACCGCGGCGACGTCACGGCCAGCGTCGCGCTCGCGTCGTAGGCGCCGGCCCCGCGCGGTCAAACCGCGTGGCTTGAGCACGGACAGCGCGGTCGCGACCAGCAGGACGATCGCCGCGGCCGCAGCGTCACCGATCAGCCGAGCACGAATTCCACGCAGCGCATCGCCGGTCCAGGTCGAGTGGATCGCGGCTTCGGCCACGCGGTGGACCATGACCATGTGCAGCAACAGCACGCCGCTCGCCACCACGTTGATGACGAGCTTGATCGAGACCCAGTAGTGGCGGAACACGCCCCACTCCGTGCCGAGGGACAACACGAGTCCCGTGAGGAGGGACGCCAGGCTCAGCGGCACGATGACGGACCAGCCGATCAAATCCATGGCCACGTAGGCTCCGCGGACGTGTTGCATGTCATCGCCAAGCAGGCCAGCGACCGCCAGGACGAGGAATGCGGCCACGGCGCCGAGCCATCCGACGGAGGCCACCACGTGCGTGATCAACGCGAGCCGGCGGATCGCCGGGGTCATCGAGCGGCCCTACGAGTGACCATGCAGCCCTCCACAGGTGAGGTGTGCGACGGCAAATGCGATGACGAGCGCAAGCGCGATGGCGCCGAACACCTTGACCCAGCGCGGGGTAGGTTCGTTCGGCTCTTGGTGCGGTTCTCTGGGCATGGAGCTCCTCGGGCCATGAGTGTCTCCGTGGCTTTTACGATACAGTGTGTATCCAGTCAATCCAAAATGACTCGGCAAGCCTCGGGTATACTGGGGCATGCCGAAGCTGTGGAACGACACGATCGAGGCGCATCGACAGGAGGTGCGGGCCACCATCCTGGACGCCACGGCCGCGCTCGTCCGCCAGCACGGCCTGTCGTCCGTATCGATGTCCCAGATCGCCGAGTCCTCTGGCATCGGTCGCGCGACGCTGTACAAGTACTTCGCCGACGTGCAGGCGATCCTCGTCGCATGGCACGAGCGCCAGGTCGGCGGGCATCTCGCACAGCTCATCGGAGCTCGCGATCAGGCCGGCGACGCCGCGGAGCGGCTCGAGGTGGTGCTCGAAACGTTCGCCCTGATCTCGCACGAGCATCACGACACGGAGCTCGCAGCGATTCTCCATCGCGGCGACCATGTCGTCCGGGCGCATCAGCACCTGAGCGCCCTGATCCGGGACCTGATCGCCGAGGGCGCCAAGGCTGGCCTGCTCCGCGGCGACGTGGCTCCCGCCGAGCTCGCCACGTTCAGCCTCCACGCACTCTCGGCCGCGAGCAGCCTGCCTTCCAAGGCGGCGGTCAAGCGGCTCGTGGCCGTCACGCTTGCCGGCCTGCGCGCGCCCCGGCATTGAGCCACGCGAAACGAAACCGGCCGCCGGAAGTGGGCCGCCGCTCGCGGTGACGATCTAAACGAGGTCAAGACGCCGGGCGTCGCGACGCCGACCGGAGCGATGCCCCCGCAGAGCTTCGGGCGTCTCGGGAGTTTGCCGCGATCTGTCCTGCTTCCGCGACATGCATGCGTCTGAGCATCACCGCGCTACTCGCGGCGAACCGCATTACCTGAGCGGTCGAGGCGATTTCCTGCGTCCCTTGGCGGCGGAGCCCGTCTCCGGATCAGGAGTAGCGTGATGACCCGCATACGAACGTCGCCTCCCAGCGCACCGACCGCGTCTCCAGGCCCAGACCGGCGGCGATTCCTGATCGCCGGCGCTGCCGGAACGCTGGGCCTTGCGGCATGTCGCGACCGCTCGACGACGCGGGTCCAGGCCAGCGGCGCTGCGGCGCCGGCGATCCCGGCTGCGCCGATGGGCTCGCTGGGAGCTCCTCGACGAGCGTACGGCGAGCGGTCGGCGTTCGAGAAGCCCGTGCGCTCGTTCAAGGCAGACTCGCCGACGCCGGGCACCGGCTCGAGCCGGACACCGCTGCAAGACCAGCTCGGGATCATCACGCCATCGGCGCTTCACTTCGAGCGCCACCACCGCGGCGTCCCGTCGATCGATCCGACGAAGTACGAGCTGATGATCACGCTGCGTCGACGAGACCGGCTACCTGCAGCCGACCCGCGAGGCGTTGATCGCCGTGCGCGGCATGACCGCAGGCCCCGATGGATACGACCACTACAACGGGATCAAAATCTGGACTATCGCGAGCGACGGGACGGTGAGTCATGCGTAGGCGCTTCGCGATCGTCGCGCTGCTGGGCGCGACGACGATGGCGTCTGCCGCCCCGGTGATCTACGGCATCGGCCGGACGCCGAGCCCGGAGGAGCTGCGTGTCCAAGACATCTCGGTCGCGCCGAACGGCGCGGGGCTCCCGGTCGGTCATGGATCCAGCGCGGAAGGCGCCGCGCTGTACCAGTCGATGTGTATGGCATGCCACGGCGCCCGCGGAGAGGCCCTGGGCGACTTCCCCGCCCTCGTTGGTGGGCGCGGCAGCCTGCGAACCGCGAAGCCGGTGCTGACGGTCGGGAGCTACTGGCCGTACGCGACGACGCTCTGGGACTACATCCGGCGAGCGATGCCGTACCTGACGCCCGGCGTGCTCTCGGCGAACGACGTGTACGCGCTCACCGCGTTCGTGCTGCAGATGAACGGCGTGATCGAGCCCGGCATCATCTTGACCGAGAAGACCCTGCCCCGAGTCGAGATGCCGAACCGCGACGGCTTCGTCGCCGATCCGCGTCCCGATATTCGGCCGCGCTGACGTCCTGGGAGTGTCACGGCGTCCGCGACGGCTCCAATGAGAAACGGCCCGCGATGTTACTTGCAGGACCTGCAGCGCGGCGTCCGCGGCGCGACGTCCGTCGGCTTGCCGCGCGTATCGAGCGCAATCTCGCAGCACTCGTCGAACAGCTGACGAAGCTGGCTCCGTCCGCGTTGCACGCGTGACTTCATGCCTGACAGCGAGATGCCGGCGAGCTCGGCCGCCTCGCGCACCGTCATGCCTTCGAGCTCGACCAGCGTGACCGCCTCCCGGTAGGGCGATGGTAGCTGCGCCACGAAGCCCGAGACGCACGCGGCGAGCGAGCGCGCGACGTCGCGATCATCGTCCGGAGGGTCCGCTGCAGCCTCCTCGCCCTCCGCTCGATCAGGCAGAGGGTGCCGAGCGCGCATGCGGAGGTGCTCCGAGACCGAGCTGCGCGCGACCTGAAACAGGTACGACGTGAAGCGCTCCTCGTCGCGCAGCGCCGGGAGCCCGCGCTGCAGCCGGACGAAGACATCCTGCACGACGTCATCGACGTCGTGGGCCGCGATGCGGCGCGCCACGAACGGTCGCAGCCTTGCGCTGATGTCCTCCCACGGCTGCAGCGCGGAGATCATGCGCAGCATCCGGGCTGGCAGCAGGGACCGTCGCCGCCGGGCTTGCGGGCCTCGATCGTCGCAGAGGCGACGAATTGATCGGCGCCCGGAAGCCAGGACCCGACGATCTCGGCGCTTCGCGGGTGGATCGCCACGGTGATGCCGGTGAACCCGGCGGCTTCGAGCATCGAGCGCACATCCTCGATGGGTGCGGCCCCGCTGACGCAGCCTGCCAGCGCTGCGGCCTGTTGCTGGAGCTCGGCCGGGATGGGAGCGGTGGCGACCACATCGCTGATCGCGAGCCGGCCACCGGCACGCAGGACCCGGAACGCTTCCCGGAACACGGCTGGCTTGTCCGGCGACAGGTTGATCACGCAGTTGGAGAGGATCGCGTCGATCGAGTCGTCGGCGACGGGCAGGTGCTCGATCTCGCCGAGCCGAAACTCCACGTTCGGCGCGTTCACCTTGCGGGCGTTGCCGCGCGCGCGCGCCACCATGTCCGGCGTCATGTCGACGCCGATCACCCGGCCGGTCGGCCCGACGCGCCGCGCGGCGACGAACGCGTCGAACCCGCCGCCCGCACCCAGGTCGAGCACGGTCTCGCCGCTTCGCAGCGCAGCGATCGCGTTGGGGTTGCCGCAGCCCAGGCCGAGATCCGCACCCTCGGGCGCGACGGCCCGCTCGTCGTCGCTGTAGCCCAGCGCAGCGGCGTCGCTCGTCGCGGATCCGCCGCAGCAACTCGGCGCGCATCCCACACTGGCCCCCCGGGCCACGCTCGCATAGTGGTCGCGCACCACGGTCCGAACCTCGTCTGCTCTTGCATCGCTCATGAAATCAGCCTCCTGTTCCGGGAGACGGGAGATCACCCGAAAGGACGCAGCCAATCTGCAACCCGCCCGACGATCGGCCGTCCGGCGTCATTCCTTCGCTCCCACCCCGAGGGCGGGCTTCAGCTGGCCGGCGACGCGACGCTCCTTCTCCTCGCTGTAGCGCGTGGTGAGCAGGTCGACGTTGTCGCGCAGGAGCAGCGTGAACCGGAACAGCTCCTCCATCACGTCGACGACGCGATCGCGGTAGCTGGAGGGCTTCATCCGTCCGTCGGCGTCGAACTCGTCGAACGCCTTGGCGACCGATGACTGGTTCGGGATCACGAACATGCGCATCCAGCGCCCGAGCACGCGCAGCTGGTTGACCGCGTTGAACGACTGGCTCCCGCCCGAAACCTGCAGGACCGCGAGCGTCCGGCCCTGCGTGGGGCGAACGGCGCCCTCGCTGAGCGGCAACCAGTCGATCTGGTTCTTGAACGCACCGGTCATCGCGCCGTGCTGCTCGGGCGAGACCCACACATGCGCCTCGGACCACAGGCTAAGCTCCCGGAGCTCGCGGACCTTGGGAAGATCGAAGGATGCGCGGTCGAACACCGGCAGGCCGTTGGGCTGGTAGATGCGAACTTCGGCGCCGAACGCGGTGAGCACGCGCCCGCACTCCTCCGCGAGCCGGCGGCTGTAGCTGGTCTCGCGGAGCGAGCCGTACAAGATCAGGATTCGCGGCGCGTGCGTGCTCGGGCGGCGCGCGAACGCGGCGATCGTTTCCGCAGGCGTGTGCACAGGGAGGTCCGCTTCGATCGTTTCGTTCGGCTTGGTCATGACATGTGGTCTCGATGGAGATGGGACGAGGTAGAAACGGGTTCGGGCGCACGGCTCCGCAGCACGAGCAACCACGTGATGGGCGCCATGGTCGCCAGCGCGAGGGCGAGCCCGCCGAAGATGCCGATGGCTCCGCCGGTACGGTAGAGAGCCGCGACGAGCACGGGCCCAGCCGCGCGAGCGAAGCCTTCGTAGCGCGCCATCACGCCGTTCGCGCGTCCGGCGGCGGTGACACCGTAGATGGACTGCAGCGCCCACGGTCTCGCCAGCGTGTGCAAGCCGGAGCCAGTGCCGAAACACGCGACGCCGGCCGCCGTGATGCCGACCCAGCCTCCAACCGCCACCAGCACCAGCCCGATCGTCTGCAGCGCGAGCTGCAACGCGAGCAGGCCGCGGATCGAGCTCGCGCGACCGCCTCGGAGGAGCCAGATCCGCCCAGGTAGCTGCATGACGCCCAGGGCGGCCAGCACGGTCGCGCCCGCGGTGGCGGAGTGACCTCGGTCGACGAGCACCGGGATCAGCAGCGTGGTCAGCGACATGCTGCCGAGCATGCTGAGCACGAAGGTGATCGCGAGGACCGCGAACGTCACCGGGTGGCGCGGCCGAGCCGACGGTGCCGCAACGGCCGACGTCCGCGGGGGCTCCGTGAGCTGCGGCCTCATCACCGGCAGCACGAAACGCTGGAGGATCCAGCTGGTCACGACGAACGTGCCACCGACGACAAGCTCCATGGTTCGCCAGCTCAGCTGCTTGAGCAGGAACGCCATCACCGGCAGGAAGATCGTGCTGGCGAGGCCGGCAACCACCGTCACCGAGGCCAGCGCGCGCAGCCGCGCGCTGTCGTTGGTGACGGTCCGGATCACCAGGCCGAACACCGGCTCGTAGAACAGCGATGCCATCGCGAGGCCGAGCACGGCCCAGACCGCGTAGAGCTCATAGATGTTGGTGACGCGCGATCCTGCGACCAGCCCGGCGATCGCGATCCACGCGCCGATCCGCATCACCCACGGCGCATGATCGCGGTCGACCCAGCGTCCGATCTGGGGCGCCGCAAGCGCCATCACCAGCAGGCCCAGCGAGAACGCGCCGGCAACGATCGCGCGCGAGGTGCGGAGCTCGTGGGCCATCGGCTCGAGGAGCACCGAGAACCCGTAGTACAGCATGCCCCAGTAGACGCACTGCCCCGCGCCCAGGAACCAGATCGCTCGTCGGATGGCGGGTGTCATTGCGCGCCGCGCCGCAGCTACGGAATCTCCGTCGTGACGCAGGTGTTCCGCGGAGTGACCGACGTTGGCGCGCCACAGCTACTCGCCGGAGATCCACAGCCGCTGGCCTTGCTGGGCGCGTCACCGGCGAGCTGGGTGCTGCATACGCCGGTTTCGGGCAACACGAGCTCGACTCGACGCGCAGCCTCCCAGTCACCTGCGATCGCCGCGACGGCCGAGCGCACCTGCTCGTAGCCGGTGCGTAGCAGGAAGGTCGGCGCACGTCCGTAGCTCTTCATGCCGACGACATAGACGTCGGCGTCAGGATGCCGCAGCTCTTCGGCGCCGTGCGCGGGCACGCTGCCGCAGCTGTGGACGTTCGGATCGATCAGCGGCGCGAGCGCGGTCGGCGCCTCGGTCGCTGGATCGAGCCCCAGCCGCAGCTCACCGAGGATCGTCAGGTCGGGCCGAAATCCGGTGGTCGCGATGATCTCGTCGACCGCCGCCAGCTGCGTCTCGCCGCTCCAGGCAACCAGGCCATCGCCGCGACGCTCGACCCGATCGATGTGCACACCGGTATGCACCTGCGCTGCGCCGTCCTCGACGAGCTTCGCGAGGCGAAGGCCCAGGCGCCCGCGCTCCACGAGCTGGTCGCTGGTGCCGCCACCAAACACGGCAGCCAGCGAGGCTCGACGGATGGCCCAGTGCACCGACGTGCTCGCTGCTTCGCTCGCGACCGCAGCAAGGTCCAGCAGCACGTTGAAGGCAGAGTGTCCGCTGCCGACCACGAGCACGCGCTTGCCCGCGTAACGCGCGCGATCGGCGCCGCGCACGTCCGGGATGCCATAGGCGATGTGCGCCGATGCTGCCCGCTCGCCTCGTGCGGACAGTCCGGAGGCCCCGAGCGGGTTCGGTGTATCGATCGTCCCCGATGCGTCGATCACCGCCGACGCGACCACATCGTGTTCCTCGCCGCCCTGGACGTAGCGAACCACGAACGGCGCGGCGTCCCGCTGCCCGCTCTTCATCCGATCAAGGCGCTGCTTGCTGACGGCGACCACGCGCGTATGCAGGCGAACGTGAGGCGCCAGCTCCAGCGTGGCGGCCAGCGGTGCCAGGTACGATTCGACCAGCTCGCGCCCTGTCGGAAGCTGCTCGAGACCCGGAGGCATCCAGCCGTGTCTCGCGAGCAACTCGGCGCTCGCGGGATCGATGTTGTAGCGCCACGGCGAGAACATGCGGACGTGTCCCCAGCGCCGCACGCCGGCGCCGACCTCCGGCCCGGCCTCCAGGACCAGCGGGGTCAACCCTCGCGCGAGCAAGTGAGCCGCAGCGGCAAGGCCAACCGGGCCCGCACCGATGACGACAACGGGAAGCGAAGCGGACTGCATCGATAGACTCCTGCGAAACCTGAGGTTGTTAGTGACAACCATTTGGACAAAGGAAGCTACGACTCCGGGCAACAAATCGAGTCCGATGGGCCACATGGCTCGGCCCGGCCGCCCGGTCCGAAGCGCGCTGAGGCCGCGCGCGCGAGCCGCTGGATGACCTCGGTCGCGCCCGCCCAGACGCTGGGATCGAGATCATGCAGCAGCTCCACCTGCTGCGCGATGAGCTCGCGGTTGATCCGTTCGTACAGGCCCCGACCGGACCTGGTCACCTTCAAGGCAACGGCACGACGATCCTCGGCCTCCTGCGCGCGCTCGACGTACCCTTTGCGAACCAGCGAATCGACGACACGGGTCGTCGTGCTCTTGTCGAGCCGCAGCGCATCCGCCAGCACCTGGCTACGCACCACCCCGCGGTCGACCAGGGCTTCGAGCGCGTACCACTGCGTCACCGAGATATCGTGGCAACAGATCGTATCGCGATCCCGAAACTGGTAGACGCGGATCAGGCTCGACAGCGCCGAGTTCAACGCCTCGGCGTTCTCGGCGATGGTGACGGACGGTTCGCGTTTGGATCGAGGAGGCGCCACGGCAGCTCGTTTGGTTGGTGCCAACAACTATCGCATGCATCCCGGGTTCGTCAACCGCAAGCTCTCGTTCTCGGAAGCTCGGCCGCAGGCGAGCTACGCGGCGAGCGGCGTGCTCGGATAGAAGCGGCGCTTTGCCCATAGCGCGACGTGCACGAGCCCGATCAGCGCGGGGACCTCGACCAGAGGACCGATGACCGCCGCGAACGCGGCGCCGCTGTGGATGCCGAAGCTGGCGATGGCCACGGCGATCGCCAGCTCGAAGTTGTTCGAGGCTGCGGTGAACGACAGGGTCGCCGACTGCGGGTAGTTGGCGCCGGCCCGCTTGCTCATGAAGAACGAGACCGCGAACATCACGCCGAAGTAGATCAGCAGCGGGATCGCGATCCCAGGTACGAACCGCCGCCAGCCCCGCGCGCGCAACGCGGCGGATGTGATGGTCCAGGAGCGGCCAGACCTGCGAATCATCGATCACAAGCTTTGGGTTGCGGTGCAGGCACGGCTCTCGATGCTCAAGGAGCGCTACGCGGGCGGACGGCAGAAGGGCGGCTTGACGTTCAAGCGGGCGCCCTACCTGCTGTCGGGCATCCTCGTGTGCGCCGCGTGCGGGGCGCCCATGTCGATGAACGGTGGTTCGAGCGCGCGTTACTACCGCTGCCAGACCAACAAGACGAAAGGAACGTGCGGCAACCACAGGAACATCCGTGAGGACACGGCCCGCACAAAGATCCTGACCGCGATCCGCGATCGGCTGCTGTCGCCTGAAGGCGTCGCTCACACGCGTAAGCGCATCGCCGAAGAGTTGCGGGACTACTCCAACAAACTGGCCACAGACCTGCGGGATCGCCGCGAGCGGCTCGCCCGCACGGACGACAAGATGCGCGGCTTGGTCGACTTCATCGCGGGGGGCGATCGCTCTGAGTACGTCGTGTCCACCCTGCGCGATCTGGAGGCGTTCTGCCGGCAGGAGCGGGCCGCCCTCGCCGAGTTGGAGCTGGCATCACGCGAGCCTCTGCGCCTGCCCAGCATCGATGAGGTGTGCGCCCAGGTGGCGGACCTGGATGCGCGCCTCGCCCAAGACCCGGAGGCCGGCAGGGAGCAGTTGCGGCGCTGGATCAAGGATGGCTCGATCCGAGTCGGCCCCGACAAGGACGGCGCCATCGTAGCCGAGGGCGACCTGCTGCCGCTGATCATCATCAGCGACGGCGGAAGCCGAAAAGGGAAAAACTACGCGGAACCAAACCCTATGGTTCCGCGTAGTTCTTCTGTCGTAGCGGGGGCGCGATTTCTACGCTTAACAACCGGAAATCACTTAGATTTCCTCTCACCTAGCAGCCATGAATTGGCCTCGGTGAGGGCTGCCAGCGCGACGCGTCTGATCGCAACGATTCGCCCTTGGATTCCCGAAGGAGCTACGTTCTCAGGTAGTTCATCG
>Ga0307513_10004794_pt1 | contig 17965 bp, 17 predicted proteins | sample 15_EM_MG_FD_202174 | JGI IMG/M metagenome (GOLD analysis project Ga0307513, IMG submission 202174) | Populus trichocarpa ectomycorrhiza microbial communities from riparian zone in the Pacific Northwest, United States - 15_EM | ecosystem: Host-associated > Plants > Roots > Unclassified | place... | reverse complement strand
AAGCCGTAATAGGGTGCGTTCGTCCAGTATTTCAAGTTGTGACGCGCCTCGCGCCCTGCGAGGCAGAAGTTGGAAATCTCGTAGTGCTCGTAACCGGCGGCGCGCGTGCGTTCGATGAGCAGTTGATACATTTCGGCGGCCACGTCCGGGTCGGGCAGCGGCCAGCGGCCTTCGCGGAGTTGCACGGCGAGGGGCGTGCCTTCGTGGACTTCGAGCAGGTAGAGCGAGAGATGCGCGGGGCGGAGCGCGAGCGCGTCGTCCATGTTTCGCGCCCACTGTTCGAGCGTCTGACCGGGCAGCCCCGCGATGAGATCGAAACTCACGTTGTCGAATCCGGCCTCGCGCAAAACTGAGAGCGTGCGCCGCGCGTCGTCTGCGGTGTGCGTGCGCCCGAGGCGACGTAATTGCTCGTCGTCGAATGTTTGCAGGCCGAAGCTCGCGCGGTTGACGCCGCACGCGCGGAACGCTTCGACAGACTCCAAAGTCACCGTGCCGGGGTTCATCTCCAGCGTCACTTCCGCGCCGTCGGCCACGCGGAAACGCTCGCGCACCGCACGCAGGATGCGCTCGACTTGCGCGGGCGTGAGCAGCGAAGGCGTGCCGCCGCCGAAGTAGATCGTGTCAACGTCGGAAACCACACGAGCGCGCGAAGGGTTGGCGTGAACGTCGCCCGTCGCCGCGTCGTGCGAGTTGGTCGCGGGCGCAAAGTTGAAAGTTGAGATCTCCGTCGTCAGAGCGGAGACGTAGCGTTCCGCGAGTTGGCCTTCGTATGCGCCGGTGGCGAAATCGCAGTAGGAGCAACGCGAACGGCAGAAGGGGATGTGAATGTAAATTCCTGCGCGCTTCATTGGAAGAGAAAATTATAGCACGCACTCTCGCGCACGCGACTTTCGAGACGGCCTGCGCAATTCGAGACGCAAACAGATTTGATCAAAGTGACGACATGCGCCGTGTATTATTTTTAAAATACTGTGTACGACTTTTGCATGACCGCACGGTGTAGGCGGACGCGGGTTGAACGTGTTTTTCGGTCGCATCGCCATGCAAAACGGAGAAAGTGCGCCGGGCGATCTTTTCACGCGTCACACGGCACAAGGATTGATGAAGTACAAGTTTAGCAGAGATTTTTCGTGATGAATGCGGACGGCTTCCGCACATGTATTTGGCAGCCTACGCGCATTCATTAATTAAACGCAACCCCTCGAACAAACAAACAGGGAGGATAGATTGCGATGATTGACGAATCAGGATCAGGCGGCGGTAGCGGCTCCGGTGGCGGCAGCGGCTCGGGCGGCGGTAGTGGCTCGGGTGGCAGCAGCGGCGGCGGCAGCGGTTCAGGCGGCAGCGGCGGCGGTGGCGGCAGCACGGGCGGCGGCGGTGGCGGTTCCACTGGCGGCTCCGGCGGCGGCAGCGGCTCCGGTGGCGGCTCCGGTGGTGGAAGCGGCTCGGGCGGCGGTAGCGGCTCGGGTGGTAGCAGTGGCGGCGGCAGCGGTTCGGGCGGAGGCTCGGGCAGCTAGTTAACGCCGGACTATTCCACACGCTAACTGCGACTAATCGTCGCACCTATAATTGACGCGCGGCGTTGATCTCTACGTAGATCAACGCCGCATTGCTGTCTCAGGACGCGATAGAAACGATGAAGTAGGAACGATGAACGATGAATCAAAGATAGCGGCTTTTAATTCATCGTTCATCGTTCCTACTTCATCGTTGCCCCTTACTTCTTCCCTCCCTCTATGCGCCGCACGCTGCCGTCGCGGCTGACTTGACCGCCGGAGGCGCGCGCCGCGACGCGTTCGGCCTCTGCGAAGACGCGCAGGAAATTCTCGCCGAGCACTTTGCGCACGTCGCGTTCGCTGTAGCCGCGCCGCAAAAGCTCATAGGTGAGATTCGGCAGTTGCGCGATGTCTTTCATGCCTTCGGGCAGAGACGACACGCCGTCGAAGTCCGAACCGATGCCGACGTGATCGATCCCGGCAACCTTTGCCACGTGGTCGAAATGATCCACGAGGACGGACAGGGGCGTCGGCGGCAACGGGTTCGCGTCGCCGAGTTTCGTCAACTCTTCTTCGAGCCGCTTCGGATCATTTTTGTATCTCTCGTTCAGAGCGTCGCGCTGCGGCTTGAGACGTGCGGCGCGCGCCTCGCTCGCGTCAATCGCTTTCTGGTCGATGAAGATGGGATAGAAGTTGATCATGACGACGCCGCCGTTCTTGGCGATGCGGCGGAGCAGGTCGTCGGGGATGTTGCGCGGGCGGGAGGCGAGCGCGCGCGCCGAAGAGTGCGAGGCGATGACGGGCGCGGTCGAGATGTCGAGCACGTCCGACATGGTCTTGTCGGAGACGTGCGACACGTCTACGAGCATGCCGATGCGGTTCATCTCGCGCACGACTTCCTTGCCGAAATCCGACAGGCCGTTGTGCTTCGCGGTGTCGCAGCAGGCGTCAGCCCAATCGTTCGTGTTGTTGTGCGTCAAGGTCATGTAGCGGACGCCGAGGCGGTAGAAATCGCGCAAGGCCATCAGCGAATTTTCAATCGCGTGGCCGCCCTCGATGCCCATCAGCGCGGCGATCTTCTTCGCCTTCTTTGCGCGCCGGATGTCCGCGACGCTGTAGGACATCATCAGATCGTTCGGATATTTTTCCGCCGCACGGTAGACCATGTCTATCAAGTCCATCGCGCGCCGCGCCGAACCGCCACCGGCTGCGTAACTGCGATCCACGTAGACGGAAAAAAACTCCGCCGAGAGTCCGCCCTCCTTCATGCGCGCGATGTCCGTGTGATACTTGCCGACGGACGATTGGCCGATGTCGTAATTTTCGTCGAACATGATCGAGAGGATGTCGTTGTGCGAGTCTACGACGATTGAAGAGCGTTGCAGTTTGAGAGCCTTTTGCCACAGTCGCGCGTCGCGTTCACCGGGCGCAGCGCCGGATGCGCGCAGGGTGTCCGTGACGGGCGCGGCCTTCGTCGTCTCTTTGCTCTGCGGGAGCGCGGGCGCAGTCGCGGCGGCGATTAAAAGTAAAGTCAGGGCGGCGCGGAGAAAAGATTTTGTCTGGTTCATGGTGTGCTGCTTCGGGTTTCTTCGGAGATGAACAGGATGGAGCGTACTTTACCGGAGAGACTTGCGGGAGACAAGCCGCAGTTGCGGAAGCTCGCGGCGGTCGGCCACGCGCGCGCGGACTACGCGCCTCCGTCGTAGAGTCATTGTCGCCGCGAGCGATTTTGTGATACACAAGGACTCTCTCCAGCAACGCAATTTTAATGTTGCGGCGCGCGTCCCCCGCCGCCATCTTTTCCGACAGGAGATTCGAGCGCAGTTTATGTCTTCCTCGACGACGAACATCGAATCGGTGCTGCACGAGGAGCGCGTCTTCCCGCCCGCCGAAAGTTTTTCGCAAGCCGCACACATCAAGTCTCTCGCGGACTACGAACGCCTGCGCGCGGAGGCGACGAATGCGCCCGAAGAGTTTTGGGCGCGCATGGCCGGGGAGCTTCACTGGTTCAAAAAATGGGACACGGTGTTGAAGTGGGACCCGCCGCACGCCGAGTGGTTCACGGGCGGCAAGACGAACATCTCTTATAACTGTCTCGACCGTCATCTCCAGACGTGGCGGCGCAACAAGGCCGCGATCATCTGGGAGGGCGAACCCGGCGAGCAGCGCACGCTCACCTACCTGCAACTGCACGGCGAAGTGTGCCGCTTTGCAAATGTCTTGAAGCGGATGGGTGTCGTCGCGGGCGACCGCGTCGCGCTCTACCTGCCGCTCGTGCCCGAACTCGCCATTGCCATGCTCGCCTGTGCGCGCATCGGCGCGACGCACTCGATCATCTTCGGCGGCTTCTCTTCGACCGCCATCGTCGACCGCGTCAACGACGCGGGTTGCCGCGTCGTCGTCACGGCTGACGGCGGTTGGCGGCGCGGCGCGGAAGTGAAGTTGAAGGAGACGGTTGACGCGGCGTTGCCGCAGACGCCGACCGTCGAGCATTGCATCGTGGTGCGTCGCACGGGGTCGAAAGTCAACATGCGCGCGGGGCGCGACCACTGGTGGCACGAGTTGGTGGAGACGGTTTCGACCGACTGTCCGGCGGCGGAACTCGACAGCGAGCACCCGCTCTTTATCCTCTACACTTCGGGAACGACCGGGAAACCGAAAGGCATTCTGCACACGACCGCAGGCTACCTGCTCTGGACGCATCTCACGACGAAGTGGGTCTTCGATCTCAAAGACGAAGACACTTACTGGTGTACGGCGGACATCGGCTGGGTGACGGGTCACTCCTACGTCGTCTATGGCCCGCTCTCGAACGGCGCGACGACTCTGATGTATGAGGGCGCGCCCAACTGGCCGGAGCCGGATCGCTTCTGGCGCATCATCGAACGCCACCGCGTCAACATTTTCTACACCGCGCCGACGGCCATTCGCGCCTTCGTCAAGTGGGGCGAGCAGTGGGTCTTGAAGCACGACCTGTCCAGCTTGCGTCTGCTCGGCACGGTCGGCGAGCCGATCAACCCGGAGGCGTGGATGTGGTATCGCGAAGTGATCGGCGGCGGGCGTTGCCCGATTGTCGATACGTGGTGGCAGACGGAGACGGGCGGCATCATGATCTCGCCGCTGCCGGGCGCGACGCCCACGAAGCCCGGCTCGGCGACGAAGCCCCTGCCCGGCATCGAAGTCGACATCATGACGAAGACGGGCGAAGCGGTGACGGCGGCGGGACAGGGCGGCTATCTCGTCATCACGCGCCCGTGGCCTTCGATGCTGCGCACGATCTGGAATGACGACGAACGCTACCGCGCGGCCTACTGGTCGGAAATCGACGGCGTTTATTTCGCGGGCGACGGCGCGCGGCGCGACCGCGACGGTTATTACTGGATAATGGGGCGCGTTGATGATGTCATTAATGTAAGCGGACATCGTCTGGGCACAATGGAGATCGAGAGCGCGCTCGTCTCACACGAGGCGGTGGCGGAGGCGGCGGTCGTCGCGCGACCGGACGAACTCAAGGGTTCCGGCATCGTGGCCTTCGTCACGCTCGAAGGCACGCGCGAAACCTCCGACGCGTTGAAAGATGAGTTGCGCCGTCACGTCACCAAAGAGATCGGCGCGCTGGCGCGTCCGGACGAGATCAGGTTTACCGACGCGCTGCCGAAAACACGCTCCGGCAAGATCATGCGTCGTCTGCTCCGCGAGATCGCTTCGAGCGGCGCGGTCGTCGGCGACACGACGACCCTCGAAGATTTCTCCGTACTCGAAAAACTGCGTGCGCAGGAAGAAGAATGAAGAAAGGAAACGATGAATGATGAACGATGAACGATGAACGAAAGCCGGTTGCTTTTACTTCATCCTTCCGCGTTCATCATTCCGCGTCGGGTTTACTTTATGTCTCAACACTACACGACCGAGCAGCGAACAGGGCCGCGCTATGTGATCAGTTTGCCGGTGCGCGCCGAGTGGGATGACGGCGCATCGGGCGAGCACGTCATCGTTGACGGCCAGACGGAGAACGTCGGGCCGACGGGCGCGCTGGTGCATCTGGAGCAGTTGCCGGACGTGGGCAGCCGCGTGCAACTCGCGGTGATGCGCGAGGGCGCGCCGAAGGTGTCGGCGGTGGCCGAGGTCTTGCGCATCGAGCGCAACCCGGCGCAACCGCTCGCCGCGCTCCAACTCATGAACGCCAGCGACGAATGGCGCGGCCTCGTCTGGGAGCCTTCCGCCCCACACCTCCAACATTACGAATACGACATTGAAGACGACTGATGAGGAAATGATGAAGTAGGAACGATGAACGATGAATGAAAGCAACAAGCCCTTCATTCATCGTTCATCGTTCCTACTTCATCGTTAAATTTTATGGCTGAGGCGAAGAGCAAACATAGAAAAGAGGTAGAGGAAGTTGCGGAGACGGCGGCGGTGGCGGCTGCCGAGGCTTCGTGGCCGCAGACGCGCGTGGTGCTGCGTCTGATCTTGATCGTGCTCGGCGTGGCGACGATCATCTGGGCGTTGTACATGCTCGAAGGCGTCATCCTCTTGCTCGTGCTCTCGATCTTTTTCGCCTATTTGATCGCGCCGCTCGTCGAACTCGTCCACCGTCCCGCCAAACTTCGCGGGCTTAAACGACAACACCTCATCCCGCGCACGCTCGCCATCGGCGTCGTCTACCTTTTCCTGTTCGGCGGCCTCGGCCTCGCCGTCTATCTGCTGTTGCCGCAGGTCGGCGAGCAGTTGACGGGACTCGGCCAGCAAGCGCCCACTTATTACAAAGGCATCTCTGATCGCGCGCAGAACCTCGAACGCCTCTATCAACGCATCCCGCCGCCCGCGCGCGAGTCCGTCAGGCAAACCGTGTCGGAGACGGTTCACACGGTCGGCGAGTACATCCAGAACACTGCCGTCACGACGGCGACTTTTGCCCTCGCCTACGCGCCGTGGCTCGTCCTGATCCCCATCCTCGCCTTTTTCTTACTGAAAGACGCGGACAGCTTTCGCCGCTCCGCGTTGCAAATGCTCCCGCGCGGGCGCATCCGCTGGCGCGGCGACGAACTGTTTCAGGATGTCAACAGCACGCTCGCCGCCTACATCCGCGCGCAACTCATCGCGTGTCTTTTGATCGGCGTCATCTGCACGCTCGGCTTCATCCTGATCGGCGTGCCCTACGCGCTCGTGCTCGGCATCCTCGCAGGGTTTCTGGAATTCATCCCGCTCGCCGGACCGCTCACGGTGGGCCTACTGGCGGTGGCCGTCTCAAGTTTCCACTCGCCGGGGCAGGCGCTCGGCGTCTTCATCTTCCTCGCCGTGCTGCGCATCATCCACGACTACGTGACCTATCCGCGCATCATCGGTCAGGGCATACACCTTCATCCGCTCGCCGTCATCCTCGCCATCCTCTGCGGCGCGGAACTCGCGGGCGTCGCCGGAATCTTCCTCGCCATCCCCGTCATCGCCATCATCTCCGTCGGCTATCGCCACTGGCTCGAACATCGCGGCAAGGACGAAGGCATCGTCGCCAGCTTACTCAAGCCGGACGAAGCCGCCGCACCGCCGCCGACCCCTCCCGCCACGCCGACTCCTGCTACGACGGCGTCTCCCGCCATGCCGAAAAAACCGTCAGCCGAATTGCAAAGCGAAAGTTAACTATGCCTTAAAGCGTTCCCCCCGCAGACACAGAGGACACGAAGCGGGCACAGAGCAGAACATTTCAAATCTCAAATTTGAGATCATTTCCTGCTTAACTCTCTGTGCCCGCTCCGTGTCGCTGTGCCTATGACGGTGGTGAAGGTCTTTTGTCTTAGCCGGGCGGAGAACTTTAATAAGACGCGATTAGTTTTTGTGCGCCGTCTGTTCCATCAATTCGATGAAGCGACGAAAGTGGTGCGCGGCGTCGTGGGGGCCGGGCGCGGCTTCGGGGTGGTACTGGACGGAGAAGACGGGCAACTGTTTGTGGCGCATGCCTTCGACGCAGTTGTCGTTGAGGTTGATGTGCGTGACTTCCACGTCCGCCGGGAGCGTGTCGGCCTGTACGGCGAAGCCGTGATTGTGGGAGGTGATCTCGATTGTGCCGGTGGACTGTTCGCGCACGGGCTGGTTGCCGCCGCGATGACCGAAACGGAGTTTGTAAGTCGAACCGCCGAAGGCTCGACCGAGCAGTTGATGGCCGAAGCAGATGCCGAAGGTCGGCACGCCCGACGAGGCGACGCGCGCGATCTCTTCGACCACTCCCGTCATCGAGGCCGGATCGCCCGGCCCGTTCGAGAGGAAGATGCCGTCCGGCTTGAGCGCGAGCACGTCCGCTGCCGACATCGAAGCGGGCACGACCGTGAGGCGACAGCCGAGTCGCGCGAACTCGCGCAAGGAATTCAACTTCACGCCGAAGTCGTAGCAGACGACGTGGAAACGCTCCGCGCCTTCGGCGGGAACTTCGTAAGGCCGCGCGCACGTCACCACGCTCGCCAGTTCCCGGTTCTCCATCGACTCGGACGCGAGCGCACGCTCGACCAATCTCTCCGCGTCCAGTTCGACCGTTGAGAGGCACGCGCGCATCGCGCCCTTGTCGCGTATGTGGCGGACGAGCGCGCGCGTGTCGAGGTGGTCGATGGCGACGATGTTCCAACGCTTGAGATAGGCATCGAGCGTCTCTTCGGAACGCCAGTTGGAAGCCGTGCGGCTGGCCTCGCGCACGACGAAGCCCTCGACCCACGGGCGGTTCGATTCGGCGTCCGCCGCGTTCACGCCGTAGTTGCCGATGAGCGGGTAGGTCATGCACACGATCTGCCCGGCGTAAGACGGGTCGGTCAAAACTTCCTGATAACCGGACATCGAAGTGTTGAAGACCATCTCGCCGCACACTTCGCCCTCCGCGCCCCATGAGCGACCGCGAAACGTGCGTCCATCTTCGAGCGCGAGCAGCGCGGCTTTACGTTCACTCATAATTGGTTCGTGGCCTGCATTCTTAAAAACTGCTGCGCCTCGTTGAGCCAGCGTTTCTCGGCGCGGTACTTGTAGGCGGGCGCGGTCTTGACGGCTTCGATGCAGGCGCGCATCGAGTCGGCGGCTTCGCGCGTGCGCCCCATGCCGGAGAGCGCGCGCCCCATCAGGTACAGCCCTTCGGGGTCTGACTGGCGGCGTTCGAGGAAACGTTCGAGCGCGTCGTGCGCGTCCGCGGACTGCCCTGCGGCCAGATAGGTCGCGCCGATCTCACGCCAGATTTCGTGTTGCGAGTGGCTCTGGTCGCGCGTGACGACCTGCTCGAAACGCTGAATCGCGCGCGCGGGGTCGTTCTGCATGCGGGCGATGCGACCGAGTTGGAAGTGTGCGTCCACCTCGTCGGCGTCGATCTCGACGGCGCGCTCGAAACGCGCTTTGGCCTCTTCGAGTTCTTTGCGTTGGAGATGGCCGAGGCCGATCTGGTAATGCGCAGAAGCGTCCGCCGGGTTGAGCGTGGCGGCTTCGAGGCTCTGCCGGAAAGAGGCGCGGGCGCGTTGCGTGCGCATCACTTCGCCGAAGTAGCCGCGCAGCAACAGGAACAACATAATCAACAGAAACGGCGAAGCGAGATAACGACCGAGCAAAGCCAGCAGTGGCGACGCCAAGATCATGATGACGCCGCCGCCGACAATCGCGGCAGCCGCGCGCGGCCACGAGAGGCGAAACACTTCGCGCACGCCGATGAGCGCCCACAGCAGGAAGAAGGGCAGCACGAGCGTCGCAGACATGCTCTGTGAGAGTTGCTGCGGATCGGTGAGTTGCGCCATCACGTCGGGCGTCACGTTCTGTTGCCTGCCGAGTGACTCCCAGAACTCCTGTAGTTGCGCGAGCCAGTTGGCTTCAAAGCCGCTCGCGCGGGAGACGACGGCGACCGGCAAAGCGGCGAGGTGCGACGCCGCCCACGCGTAGAAGACGGCGGAGGCGGTCGGCGCAAACTCCTGTTGCAGCACGAGGCTGAAACTGCCGCGCCGCTCGAACAGGTTGGCGAAGAAGATCAAACCCGGCACGAAGATGACGGCAATCAGGAGCAGGCTGCCCACCGTCCCGCTCAGGACGGCGAACCCTGTGAACGCCCCGCCCACCCCGATCTGCGCGGCCAGATAAGGCCACTGCGTATAGAGCGTGTAAACCACTTTCGCGCCGAGCGCGAGCGCGGCGGCGAAACCGAGCGGCGCGCGGTCGCGCACCAAGCCCATCGCGCGCACCGGCGCGTAGAACATCATCAGGAACGGCTTCAACCAATCAAGCATAAAATAGCAGTCAGCGGTTAACGGTCAGCGGTCAGCGGTCAGCAAAACAGCTAATTAAAGCTGACGGCTGACGGCTGATAGCTGATAGCTGTTTACGGCTCACTTTCCTCATCTTCTTCCGGCTCGACGAAGGGCGTCGGGGGGGCGTCGGGGGCGGTGAGCGCGTAGTCGGTTTCGTGGCGGATGATGGTGGCAGCCGAGAGCGGCCAGTAGCGCAGCAGCGCCTTGCCGTAGATGTATTTTTCCGGCACTTGTCCCCAGATGCGCGAGTCGCTGGAATTGTCGCGGTTGTCGCCCATCACGAAATAGTAGTGCGGTTTGACGAGGGCGGGCGGCAGCGTCATGCGTCCCACGTTGAGTTGCGGGTCGAGGTACGGCTCGTTCAAATCCTGCCCGTTGATCTGTATGCGCCCGCCGCGCACCTCCACGATCTCGCCGGGCAGGCCGATCACGCGTTTGATGTAGCTCTTGTCGGGATCGTCCGGAAACCAGAAGACGACGATGTCGCCGCGGTCGAGTTTCGGCCAGTGGTAGTAGACGAGTTTGTTGACGAAGATGCGCTCGCCGTCGTGGAGTCGGGGCAGCATCGAAGTGCCTTCGACTTTGACGGGCTGCACGACGAAGACGACGAACAACGCGGCGACCAGCAGCGCAAAGACGAGGTCGCGAAACAGCAGGCGCGCCTCCGACCAGAAGTGCTTGCGCGACTCCTGATCAAGCCGCTGCACTTCGATGTCGCGGTCGTCCTCTACCCGGATGTCGCCGAACTGCGGGCTGTGGCGCGCGCTCTGACGCTTGAACATAGGCTTCTTCGTTACTCTCCCGCCGGTCTGTCGGCTACTCGAATATCACGTCTTTCGAGGTTAGCCGCGCGCCGCGCGCTTTGTCAACGCGGGGGGCGTCGGCGCGCTTTGGTCAACGCGAGGGTGTTTGCTTGACAGCGTTCGCGGCGCGTCTCTATTATCGTTTATCAAGCGGCGTCCATACTTTACAGACCAATTTCCGTCAGTCCGGCGGACGCGAACGGAGGCAAACCAAGCGTGATTAAACTCGACATCGTGAACCGCGTGGCGGATCGCACGGGCGTCCCGAAGATGAAGGCCGAGCAGGCCGTTGATGCGCTCTTTCACTCGATGAAAGAAGCGCTCGCGCGCGGCGAACGCATCGAACTGCGCGGCTTCGGCGTCTTCGTCGTCAAACCGCGCAAGCGCGGCGTCGGGCGCAATCCGCGCACCGGCGAAGAGGTCGCCATCCCGACGGGGAAGACCATCCGCTTCAAGCCCGGCAAGGAACTACAGGCGCACGGCTTCGACACCGGAGACGACGCCGGACACGACACCGACGTGCCCCCGGCGACAAGCGACGAGTAACGCTCGAAGACAAGTAAATGGTGAACGTTAGACGGCGAATGGAAGAAGACGGTTTTTCTCCATTCATCATTTAGCGTTCACCATTCGCCTTACCGTTCACGATTCGCCAGCCATGTCCGAGACACTTCATCCGCTCCCGCCTCTGATCGAGCGTCACGCAAACTGGGTTCGGCAAGCAGCGCGCCCGACCGCGCGCGAGTGGGCGCGCCACGCCGCGCTCTTTTTGCTGACCGCCGTGACGGCCACGCTCGCCGGAATAATGCAGGCCGCGATGGTGGCTCACGTCCCCGAATTTGAACCGAACCTCGCCGCGCCCGCCGGTTGGCACGATTACCTCTTTTACGTTCCGGCCTACTACTTTCTCTCCGTCCGCGAACTCCTGCGACAGGCTCTCTTGCATACGGAACTCATCGCGCAGGGCGCGACCTTTGCCGCCGCGCTGCTCGCCATCCTGCTCGCGCACGAGGCCGGGCACTACGTCGCTTGCCGCCGCTACGGCGTCAATGCCACGCTGCCATTTTTCATCCCCGCGCCGCCGCTCTTTCTCGCGGGCACTTTCGGCGCGTTCATCAAGATCAAATCGCCTATCCCGACGCGCCGCGCGCTCTTCGACATCGGCGTCGCCGGACCGCTCGCGGGCTTTGTCGTCATCATCCCCGTCGCCGTCCTCGCCATCTTGACCGCACAACCCGCGCCGCCCCTCGCCGAAACTGCGGCGGCGGGCACGCTCATCTCATTCAACGACCCGCCGCTCCTGCGCCTGTTCGCGCACGCGCTCGGCGTTCACCTCACCAACATCGCGCCCAACCCTTTTTACTTCGCGGCGTGGATCGGCCTGCTCGTGACGAGCCTGAACCTGCTGCCCGTCGGACAACTCGACGGCGGTCACGCCGTCTTCGCCGTCTTCGGCAAACGCGCGCACGCGTGGGTCGGGCGCGCGGGTTTCGTCTCGATGGCGTCGCTCGCCGTGCTCGGCTGGTACTGGCACAATTCGCCCGGCGGTTTTCTCTACGCGATACTCCTGTTCGTCATGCTCCGCGTCCCACACCCGCGCGCCGAAGACGAATTCGCCCCGCTCGGTCGCTCGCGCACGCTCGTCGCGTTCCTCACGCTCACGGTCTTCCTCCTCTGCTTCGTGCTGTTCCCCATCACGATCTCTTAAGGTCGTCGCTGCGCCCGGATTAAATTGTTAATGGAATCGGATTGCGTGCGTTAGTTAATTACTCGAACCGGAGGTTCGATCCGCGAAGAATGTTTTAGCTAAAGAGTGTCTATGCAAACCGAGACGAAAAGACGTGGAATGGGGAAAAGAACCTTAGTCGTGACGACGACTCTATTGTTGCTGCTAACTCTCACCGTTCTTTATTTTCAAGTACGAAAAAAAACCGTCGTCATCGACAGCGGAATTGCGAGACATCACCTCACGTTCACGGGGCATGCGGAGCGACTGTTTGAAGTTCAGTTCAGCCCCGACGGCGAAACGCTCGCGAGTGGGGGCATAGATGGCGGGGTTAAAATCTGGCGTAAAAGCGATGGTCAGGTAGTTCGCACTCTCGCGCACCCGATGGGCGTCACGGCTTTAGCATTCAGCCCCGACGGCACTTATCTTGCGACGGCCAGCTACGACTCACAGGTCAGACTATGGCGCGTCGCCGACGGGACACTTCTTAAAACTCTTTCCGGGCACGCAAACACCGTCTGGGCTGTCGCATTCAGCCCCGACGGGAAGACGATTGCGAGCGGCGGCGAAGACAAGACCGTCAAGTTATGGGATGCCAATCAGGGTAATTTACGACAAACCCTCGAAGGGCATTCTCTGAATATCTGGTCGGTCGCCTTCAGCCCTGACAGCAGCAAACTGGCGAGCGGGAGTTTTGATGAAAAGATAAATATCTGGAACGTGAACGACGGCAAACTAATCAGAACGCTTGACGGACATACGCAGGCAGTGTTGAGCGTCGTGTTTAGTAAAGACGGACGATATTTAGCCAGTTGCGGCGACGACTCGACCATCAAGCTTTGGAATACCGGCGACTGGACCTTAGTGCGCTCTTTCGGCGGCGATTCCGAACATATGTATTCCGTCACTTTCAGTCCTGACGGCAGACGCATCTTGAGCGGCGGCAGAGACAGTAATACGCTCGGAGAGCTTTGGCAGAATTTTTTCGGCGCGTCTGAGGTTAACAAAGGCGTGACCGTCCGGCTCTGGAACTCGACGGACGGCAGCCTACTTCAAACGTTCTCGCATCATTCAAACGACGTGTATTCGGTAGCGTTCAGTCCCGACGGCGCATGGTTTGCGAGTGCGAGCGAGGACAAGACCGTCGGCGTGTGGCAGTTGAAAACAGAATGAAGTTAACGGAACGCAGAGCGTCTTAATAGCGAGTTGGGATTAAGTAAGAGTTAAAGGAGTAAGACTCACCATAGAGACGCAGAGCACAGCCGCAGAGACGGCGCGGAGACGACAATTTCAAATCTCACATTTGAGAAGAGACGAACATTTCAATCTCAAATTTGAAAGAGGCACAGAGGAAGAGAATTTCAAATCTCAAATTTGAGATATGAATGCTTTCCTCTGTGCCTATCCGCGTCTCGGCGGCGAAGGTTTTAATTCAGACGCTTACGCTGTTGCCATCGCGGGCAGTAAGCCTTTGATCTCGCGCACGATCCGGTGAACGTCCTGCTGGTCTTTGAGCGCGATCATAAAAAATTTGTAGCCCTGCTGGAAGCAGATGACGCCGTTCGAGAAGAGCCAGATGCCTTCGAGGACGGGGTTGCCGCCGAGGAGCCAACTGATGGGCGCGCCGACGATGTTGCCCGGTTGGAAAATCTGCGCGCAGATGGCAAGCCCCGCCGCGCAACTGAACGCGCCGAGCAAAGGCGCGCCCACGTAGCGCACGATTGAACGCTCAAACTCCGCGCGCTTGCGTTCGGCCTCCGTCAGGTCGCCGGCGGCGACGAGTCGTTCGCGCTCGCTCAGGTAACTGTCAAACTTCGCGCCCGCGCGCCTGAGCGCCCAGACGGGCAGCGCGGAGTGCGTGAACCAGTGCGGGTGCGCGCCGATGAGCACGCCGTCGAGTCGCGGGAAGACCGCGCCCGCGCCCAAGCCCCCCGCAATCGAGAGCGACACCAGCACGGCCTGCTTCGGATTCGCGCGCGCCCAGTCGAAGGCTTTGAACAGCCCCACGCTCGCGGCGGAAGTGGCGCGCGTCACGCCCGAACCGACGCTATAGACGCGCGCCGCGCGTTCGTAATGCTTCTTCGCCCCGTCGAACACCTCATTCGCACGCTCTCCGGCGGTGCGCCCCGCGCCGCGCAACTTCTCGCCCGCATCGCGCGCCGCGCGTTGAGCCTCATGCGCGGCGCGGACGGCCTGCTCGCGCACCTCGTCCACACCCTCGCGCACGTCGTACTCTTCGCCCAAACGCTCGGCCTCGACACGCGCGCGCTCCGCTTCGCTCATCACGCGCGTCGCTCCGCGCTTCGCCGCGTCCTGCGCCACGCGCGCGCCCTCTTCGACGCGATCCTTGATCTTATATTTATCATCCAACTCACGCGCCTTGCGCCGCGCCGCCTCGCGCCACTCGTCCAACTTGTCTCGATAATCAGCCATGAAAACCTCCAGAAAAAAAGGATGAACGCGGAACTGGAAAGATTGCTTCAACGGTTAATCGAATCCATGAAAGAATGAATCAACGAGTCCATCGCTCTCCCGATCATCGTTCCGCGTTCATCCTTCATCGTTGCCTATGATACGCCGAGCGCGGGCGTAGGGTTCGCGTCGAGTGTGGCGGAGACGACGCGGTTGCGTCCCCGTCGTTTCGCTTCGTAGAGCGCGGCGTCGGCGGAGGCGTAGAGTTCGCGTCCGTCGCGCAGCGGCTCGGCGAACTCGGCCAGCCCGATGCTTACCGTGATGCGTCCGGCTTCCGGGATGTCGCTCTCGGCGATGGTCTTGCGCAGGCGTTCGGCCACTTCGAGGCCGTGCTCGAAATCCGTCTCCGTCAGGATGATGCCGAACTCTTCGCCGCCAATCCGCGCCGCCGTATCAACGCCGCGCGTGCCCGTCTGCAAGACATGGCCGAGACGACGGAGAGCCTCGTCGCCGCCCTCGTGCCCGTAGGTGTCGTTGACGAGTTTGAAGTGATCTATGTCGAGCACGAGCAGGCAGAACGGGTGGCCGTAACGCCGCGTGCGCGCCACCTCGCGTTCCAGTTGCCGCTCGAAGCGACGACGGTTCGCCAGCCCCGTCAGGTGGTCGGTGAAGGCGGCTTCCTCGCAGGAGTCGAGATAGTTTTTGAAATCTAGCAGCGTGCGCGCGCGCGCGAGCAAGAGGTCGAGATCGGTCGGGTCTGTGATGTAACCGAGCGCGCCCACTTGCGAGCCGCGCCGCGCGTCCTGCGCATCGGCCTTCGCCGCCGTCTGGATGATGACGGGGATGAAGCGCGTCTGCGGATTGGCGCGGATGCGCTTGACCATCTCGTAGCCGTCTACGTGCGGCATCATCACGTCCGTTACGATCAGATCGAAAGCGTGCGCCTCGACCGCCGCCAACCCCTGCGCGCCGTCGTTCGCCGTGTGGACGATGTAGCCCGCCATCTCCAGAGCGACTTTGAGCAACTGCCGTTTATCCGGCTCGTCGTCAACCACGAGCACCGTGAATTTGCTTAACATATCAACGCTGAATCTTCCCGGCCAAACTTAAAAAGAGGTCTTGCATGCGCCCGCCCTTCATGTTAGAGTGCGCTTTAACAAGGACGGTTGCCGTTGTCAGCCCACGTTTCGGTCGAACCACTTACCTGAATCCTTTCGATCATGTACGAATAAATCTCAACAGATCGAATGCTTGCTACCGGGCTTGCGTCAACTATTCGCTTCCTTGTCATTTGTGCCGATCTAAGTTCCACCAGCTTCCAAGACGCATCACCTCGCCCCGTGCCATTTCAAAAGCTGAGCTTGGTTTCCTTTAACCTTTAACAACTTCGAGGTTCCCCCGATTATGCCGCACCGAAGAGCCTGCGACCTGAACGTCGCGGATCGCGCAGACATTATACGCCAGTCTGAGATCGCCGCCGGTCTTGACGAGGCGATGGTGGCGAAACTCGCCGCCGCTTCGACGGCCATAGATTTCCGTCGCCGCCGCTTCGTCTACCGCGACGGCGACACCGCCGACGCGCTCTACCTGATCGCGCGCGGGCGCGTGAAACTGTGCCGCAGCGAGGGGGAGAAGGGACGCGAAGCCGTCATTGACATTCTGCCCACGGGCACACTCTTCGGCGAATTCGCACTCTTCGGGTTGGGGGATCGACAGATGTGCGCCATCGCCTTCGAGCAGGCGCGGCTGCTACGGATTCCGGTGGGGGATTTTCAAGAGGCGATGTCTCAAAGCCGCACGCTTTATGATTACACTTTCCGTCTGGTCGGTCAACGACTAGCGCGTTCCGAGCAGCGCGTGGCCGACTTCGCGCTCGACGCCATTCCCGCGCGTCTCGAAAAACTGCTCCACGAACTCTCCGAACGCTACGGCCAACCCGGCAGGGACGGCGTGCTCATCGATCTCAATCTCCCCCACCGCGAGATCGCTTCGCTCGTCGGCTCGACGCGCGAGAGCGTCACCGTCCGCTTGAACGACATGCGCCGTGCGGGTATGATCGACTTCGTTGACCGCAAAATTTTAATCAAGCCGCCGCTCTCCGAACTGGCGACGGCGTAAAAGGGAAATCAGGGCAAGGGGAAATGGTCAAAGGTTAAAGGAAAGGCAAGAGCGGTTGATTTTGAACGCCGCTTTTGCCTTTCCCCTTTACCCCTATCCCCTTTTCCCGTAGTTAATGCTTTATGAAGAAGTGTCCGACCTGCAACAAAGCCGTCGCGTGGCAAGACAACCCGCATCGCCCGTTCTGCTCCGAACGCTGCAAGCTGCTCGACTTCGGCCACTGGGCTGACGAAGACTACCGCGTCCCCGCGCACGACGAACGCCCCTCGCTCGAAGAGACGGAGCCGGGCGAAACGATGAATGACGAACGCGAACCGGTGAACTAAAAGCGAAAGCATTTCATCTCGCGTTCACAGTTCAGCGTTCATCATTCGCTACGCCGTCGTGTAGAATACGCCGCATCTCCCAGATGACAGGAGTTTGGAGTTAGCATGTTTTCGTTACGTTTGTTTCCGGAGAGTCGTTTGCCCGCAGTTGTCGGCTGCGTGCTCGCGCTCACGTTCGCGTCGGCGTGCGGCACGACCGATTACACAGCCTCGCAGTCGCCGTCGAACAAGGCGGCGACGAACACGCCGCAGGGCGAGAAGTTGCCGCGCACCGCGCTCCCGATGCCGCCGGTGGCGACGGCTCACGAGGCTACGACGAACGCGCCGAACGGCGTCGCCGTCGTCAACGCCTCGACGTGGACGACGCTCGACGGGCGGCGCGCGCGCGGGTCGGATTTTCAGGGCAAGGTGCTCATACTCGACTTCTGGGCGACGTATTGCCCGCCCTGCCGCGACGAAGTTCCGCACCTGATCGACTTGCAGCGTCGCTACGGCGCGCAGGGGTTGCACGTCGTCGGCCTGAACGTGGGCGGCGATGAAGACCGACCCAAAGTGCCCGCCTTCATCGAAGAGTTCGGCATCCAGTACGCGCTCGGCTACCCGGACGCGCAAATGTCCGAACTCTTTTTCGCCGACAACTCCGCGATCCCGCAGACCTACGTCTACGACCGGCAGGGTCGGCTCCTGAAAAAATTCGTCGGCTTCGACCGCGACACCATGCCCGCCGAACTCGAACGCCTCGTGCAGGCGGCGCTCGCAGACAAACCGGCGGCGAGCGACTAAAGAAACGTGAATCGTGAATCGTCAATCGTGAATAGAAAAG
>Ga0307513_10004793_pt1 | contig 17965 bp, 16 predicted proteins | sample 15_EM_MG_FD_202174 | JGI IMG/M metagenome (GOLD analysis project Ga0307513, IMG submission 202174) | Populus trichocarpa ectomycorrhiza microbial communities from riparian zone in the Pacific Northwest, United States - 15_EM | ecosystem: Host-associated > Plants > Roots > Unclassified | place... | reverse complement strand
GAAAGCTCTTAAAGAGGGCTTTCAAATGAGGTATGTACTTAGTGATTATGTCGGAAGGGGACGCCACAAATGGGCTGCTACCTCGGAATGCGATTCCGTGAATTAAAAATCGGAAGAATGGAGCCAGATTCCTTATTAACTTCATGATCCTCTAGGCCGCCCACCCTGATGTCGTTGATCTAATCACCAAACAGCTCAAAGGCCTGCGGGCAGTGGGTGTGACCTTGACCCTGCTAACTGTCCGTGCGACAGTGTATACAAACATCGACACTGGACACACTAATTATATCGATTGTGGATCTCCACGCCTAGTTCGATCCCGGCATCGACATCGTCCTTAATAATGGAGATCGATGACGCGGTTGCGTGTCAACTTGGGGATGTATGTTATTAGGAGGGAGTTGCACGGATATATCCACGATGCATGCTGCCAATTCCAGAGAGATCGCTGAGAGCATGGTACAGAGCTGAGGCTGAATGATAGACATTGATGCGGAGTGTCGAGGAAACGAGTGGGCATGCGTCCAGTTCGACGTCCATGCCAAAGATATCGGAGTTGGGGTTTTCCTGGTCGTAAAGGAAGCGTCGAATATGTTCCTCGAGCTGCGGCAGGCCAAGGTGTTGGGAGAGATGGGCGAGTGTTTTAGAGTACCCCGAGCTGTAGTACGAAATAGCATTTTAATGTACCATTGTGCCACCACCAACCGCGAAGATCATCATCACTACCGAAGTTGAGATAGCCCATGAAAAGTATTGATGAAAAAAAAAGGACGGGTGAAAGTCAAACGGAAAGAAAAAGACATGTAAAAGTAAAAGTACTTTTCCAAAGTGCACGAAAAGTATACCTAGAAAGATAAAGACCGATGAAAGTCAAGTGGAAAAGAAAAAGATGTGCGAAAGTGAAAGTACTATCCAAAAGTTAAAGCTAAAATCGAAATCTCCGTTCGGCGTCTCCATACCCAAGGAGCGCGTTCACCAACAAGCCTGATTCTTCCGGATTCAACATCCTCCAACATGATATGCTGATGGAGACATTCGTTCATGGAACGTTGACTTCACTGTAATTTCGGTATATTTTACTGATATTGAATGGCGAAATCGTGCCATGTTATCCTTCAGGGCGCTAAGGACTGGCTTTCCAGCCAGTGCCTGTTTCCTCGTATACAATGCCGAAATTATAGCAAAAATGACGCCAAGTACTCCGATAGGAATTGAAGAGGCCAACGCAGCTACATCTCCTGACCCTAGGCCACCTGATGATGTACTTGAGCTTGATGGCGTTGCCGTTATACCGTTTCCGTTGGAGGAAGTCTGAGGTATAAGGGAGGAACCTGCGAACGAGGGAGTCGTAGATGAAGAAGTCATTGACGAGGAAGTCGTGGATGAGGAAGTCATGGGCGAGGAAGTCATGGGCGAGGAAGTCGTGGATGAAGAAGTCGTGGACGAGGAAGTCGTGGACGAGGAAGTCGTGGACAAGAAAGCCATGGGCGAGGAAGTTGTGGACGAGGAAGTTGTGGACGAGGAAGTTGTGGACGAGGAAGTTGTGGACGAGGAAGTTGTGGACGAGGAAGTCATGGGCGAGGAAGTCATGGGCGAGGAAGTCATGGACGAGGAAGTCGTGGACGAGGAAGTCGTGGAAGAGGCAGTCGAAGATTCACTACCACTGCTGCTGGTCGCAGGGCCAATTGAGAATAAGCTGCTGGTAGCAAAGTTTTGGTTAAAATCGTTAGCAACAAAAGCCAGGAGAGCGTAGCCGCTTCTGCGAACGTCATCAGCCAATCATCAACAGCGGGCCCAAACTAAGAACATATGCCCCTACCCAACAGGAACAACGGGAAGCGTTAGAGTCAGTGATCTCGCAGAGGGATCCACGTTGTTGGTGATGAGGAACGCCTGGCTTATAAGGCCGTTAACGAGCCCAATATCCCAAGTCACCCTAAAACAAACTGTTGTTCGAATACTAAAGAACCATAAGGTGAGCGTACGGATCATTGGGCTCATTGATCCATGTGATGTCGGTCTGTCCTCCAGAAGTCGGGTTCTCGGGAATTTGAAGGAAAAGTGCTGAGGCCAAAGGGGCAACGAGTGTGAGTGTGCTAATTTTCCAGAAAACCGGTTAACAAAGGTTGTAAAGAGGAAAGGCGAGCTAACCAGAGTTTGTGGAACATCTTGGTATCGTAAGGCAAGAGGCGTAAATTACTGACGGGTTATAAGGAAGCGAAGATAGAATGGAGAACAACAACGAGCGCTCAAGAATTATTATAGTGTAATCGCAACAAAGGATCACACGGCGGACAGTGTCAAGTCGGCCGGCTGGTGGTCCTGGCCACCAGCAAGCCGTGGAAAATATGATAAGGTACATAGATATCATCCACATACGGTAGCCAAGCCGTAACAAAGAACGACGTAGTCCCCGGCTTTCGGTCAGCACTGATGGCTTCGCTGTCTGCGGAAATGAAACTTATGCAATCTCCGTCAACGATTCTCCTCTTGGCGGATCCTAAGCTCAACTTCATTCAAGACTAGATACTGTGTCTACAACGTTGGATGGCTCAGCGGTTAGTTAATTGCTTCATGTTTCTATGCACAGGCTCTATGGTTCGAACCTGCCTCGCATTTTTTTGGTGGACCTTTCTTGCATGTTCTAACTCCGCCAATGTCTTTTATCCAAATTATCATCTGAGTTCTATTTATCAAGTTCCTGAATAATCGATGCGTCCGAGTCACGCGTGATCACTGCTGAATGGCGGTAGTTGTCAGAGCCTAGATTGCGCATGCCTTTAGTCAATGGTTTATAAATTGAATAGAGTGGTCTCGTATCAGGTAAGTCTGCTCCGAGGTTTGGGTTCCGATAAACACGGAAAGCACAGGTCCTATAGTGCTTATCGATGAAGGATTATTCCATTTGAGGTTTGGCGAACAGTGCTCAATCCGCAACCCAAGCGTATAATGCCCACCACCAAGTTAGCAACCGATTCTCAAGGCCCAGCATTTTAGACAGCCTCGCAATGGCTCCTCTCCCCGTTCCCAGTCCTGGAGTTTGATATCGAATTCAGAACGTCGATTTCCGCACCTTTCTGGAGTGCCGCTCCCTTACCGACCTGGGCATGCTTCGTATGAAAGATAGCTATCCGCAACAGGTGGGATCTGCATTGAGATTTAATTTCAATGGGGCAACAGGAAAAAGCCGTGGCACAGCCGTGCCTACTGTGCAATTAGTAATTACCGTGCAGGGTCTACCGTGCACTTCCGAGCCTGACCTTTATCATTAAATTTTCAGTATTTTAGATACTACGTACTTAGTAAGTAGTGTATATCATGGGTGAATACACACTTTTGAGGTATTATTTACCACTCACATACATTAAAATGGACAATGCATACCGTGCACCCAGCAGTGCATTACCGTGCATAGCCGTGTTGTAGCTGTGAAGTACGTGGTACTACCGTGCATGTCCCCGCTTAATAAATGGTAATTGATCTCAGACGCTGGGACAACTTTGGGAGTTTGTGACACTGCCCGTTTTGTGCATGTAGCGCATCAAAACTTAATTTCGGAGTTCGAGAAAATAATCGCTTCTTGCGATTCAAATTTGAGACCTTTGAAGCAACTTATTCAACTATTTTAAAGTTATAATAGTATAGTGTGCTGCCTATAAAATAAAAATCTGGAAGGAATTAAATTCACTCACCAGTCCAACAAGGTTATGAGCTTTGTATGAGCTATACGGCGCGCTGATCTAGGATTTCCTTATTCAGAAATTGTGACACTTTGATAAGTGTGAGGAGTTGTCGTTCCCACTCTCTATCTCACATCCGCTGATTCTGACGCCTCCTTGTACCCTCCTATTCCTGGTTCTCATCGGAGCTGAATGCTTCGAAACCTAAACAAGATGATCCTTCCTGCGAAACTCCCCATGACCCACCAAACAAGTGGTTTTATAATGACGAATTCTCTCTGTGAGCCTGAAATCACTCCTAAGCGAATGTGCGCCAACCCTGCGTGTCAAGAACCTGATGGAAGGTTGCTTTCAGTAATGATTAATGATGTTTTCAATTCCAGCCTAGCGAATTATGGAACAGGCACGAATGTAGACACCCGTAAACCACTGAGTGGAGCAGCGCGATGGAGCTGTGTTATTATTCTTCCTGCTGGCAGGCGTCAAATAGTCCCATCTTGGTCTGATTTAGTCTAGTGCACAGATCAGATAACCTTCCGCCGTAAGACTTACCTCGCACGGCAAGGGATGACGGCATTCATTTTGGTCAGAAGGGCACCATTCCCGAGGTGTGCTAATTTGTTAATTGTGGACCGGAGGGACGCGTGTTCAATGGCTCCTCCACGCCTGAATAACTATTCTGTAATCCAATCGCCACTCTCATTCATTACCAGTCGATGAGTGCTCTTCCACCATGCCGCCCAGACATACATCCAACACTATCAGTTCCGGATGAAGGAGATGCAACCTCGCACTTACTGAGCTCTAGCATCCACGGTACCCTTGGTCGGCTTTTTTTGCCTCGATGTTCAAGGCAATACTCATATTTTACTAATCAGTTCCGGACACAGGAGCAGGGGCCCAATTGCGCGCTAGCCCCCGCGACGTGCTCTTGCTGGGTGGCATTTTCGTCGTACTGGTGTTGCCTTGGATATTCCTCACTATAGTTTGGGCACGTGGGGGCATACAGATACACAATTTCAACGGCGCAGAGCTTGTTATGAGGGAGCCATATCATGTAAGAATGAAATACTGGACTTACAATCGCCCTCGATCTACGATCTATGCGTACCCTTTCACGGCAGGACCCCTTAATCCGAAAATGGTAGTCCCGATGCTCTCCAGTTCTTTCACAATTTCACAATTTCACATTATCACACGACGATCTCCTCTCTTCGGTAAAATATGTTTTCCTATTTTATCTACCCCATCTCACATCCGGTCTGTACAGTATAAATACCTCTGTATTTTCGTGGTTTATCCTCGGTTGAATACAGGACATTCACCTCACAAAGCCACTAAGCTGAAGAGCTAAGAAACCGGGTGTTTCTCATTAGAATAATCCCTGCTTATCCCCTGTGAAAATTTCAGCTCTAGGACTAGGAATTAGTTCACTAGCACGACATGCCAATTTTCTTCTCTTTCCGTTCCTTCCTCACTCTAAATAGTGTTGTTGCCTCTATCGCTATAAATTAGTTCACTAGCACGATGTGCCAATTTACTTCTCTTTCCGTTCCTCCCTTACTCTGAATAGTGTTGTCAACTCGCCCTCAGTATCCAACCTCCCACCGTGGTTGCAGTTTTCAGGTAGGTCTTCTGAAATCCTTCTTCTCCATTGCATCCCGAGCTAAACTTCTGTCATGTCTATATATGTGCTCGAAAGTAGGGACCCAGGAAAAGGAAAACAGAGTGTACTACTTAGTCCCCAAACCCATGACCCATCCGAAATGACCGTGCACTCTGCATATTCACTACCGTCTTGTGCATGACCACATTATCCTTGATTCAAACCAAATAGTCCATTAAGGGGTGGTGGGATCCAGTCATATTTGAATTGATTGTCAGACTTTTTATGTCGCGCAAAGCACACTTTGCGTGATCGCGTGATGGCCCAATCGCGTGAGCACGGCCACAAGAGGATGATGACATTCGATCTAGACGGCGTTGCCACACACGACCAAAGTTCGTTTTCTTTTGTCTTTCTTTCTTCGTTCATCTTGGATTTCTTGCCGACAATAGATCGATACGCAGCCCATTTCTCACAGATTCAAAGACTCCTACAATTTGGATTTGGTATGAGATCCTTCACTTCATTGTTGAGACTTTTCCGATGCCCGAAATCACGTCGGTTGCTCTTCTCTCCTTTCTATTTCGGCGTTCTGACACCACCTTACAGGCACATCACTCACCATGAAATCTCCCTGAGCAATCACTTGTCGGTAGCTCTTGTACGTCACATTCTCGAAATCACCTTTGAACTGAACATTACACAGGATGCAATTCGGAACATTATACACAGCCGGTAATTGCCCTAGGGTGATCTCCTCCTGCTGTTTGTGTGCATTGTGGTTATATCTGGGTTGGGCCTCCGCATTGATGCGCGCACGACATCCCTTACCTTCGACTTTACTTCTGCCCGCTGCTGGGAAACTGTTGTGTGTATCTGTGATTACTCAGCCTTCTCAGTCTTCTCAATTGCTGCCAGCCCTAGCACGGCGCTCCCGGTTCAAGACCCTAACTTTTTTCTATTACCTGACGGTACTCTTTGTGGTTCTCTTTATCACCTCCCGCATCGACGTCTCGCCGTAACTGACGGGAAGCTTGCCTCATTTGGCCCGTATGTTAACATTGATTATATGCTTCCCGTCTTTCGTTTGGGAGTGTATAATCTCGGAACTATGGGTCGTTCGATGGGCCATTTTGTATAGCTGGGGTACGAGTAGGTTGCGAAAGGTCCCTGGACGATGGTTTATTATCCCTTCCCAAACACGCTGCTGTTGCTACTCCGCCACCATTCAAATGCGATCTGTATCGGCTGAGCTAGCTCCCCTTCGGGTCAAGGATGTTTGTATTCCGAACATTGGCCTACGATATAGCACTGTGTACCGTTTCTCGGTGTGAATAATGGATCAGTCTGCTTTCAAATTGGAAACTTACTTTTGGCCAGACCGCTGTGCATTTCCTCGCCATCTGCCACATGCATGGATCGAAGGTGGTGTAGCCGCTTCGTTTTCGTTTCCCCTTCCTGTTGGTGCATGTGGCATTCGCCATGTTCAAGTCTCGAAAAAATGGGAATGACCCAGAGGTAGCGCACATTCTTCCATCCATTCGGGTATGGATGCGATTACTACGCTGTGTTTAGGAATTTGAGGTTGGGCTGAGCGTGCAGATCGCATCCCATAGATGAAAAAGTCTCCATCTTTTCTTCCCAGTTGGACTTCAAGTGTCCCGATGTCCGTCTTACTCGCTCTTGTATTTATTTTCGGGCAGTTGGTGCGTCCCAGACAATTTCCCGATTTTCGTTCTTCCCATCCAAATATCCTTTCTCATCTTCCATCTGTCATTCATGTGGCAACCTCATTCATATGCTCCTCATATTTTGGGCCAATTTCGGTTAATCTTTGAAATCTTCCTCTTCTCAATGCGATGAGAAAATCAAATTCTTCTCATGAGAAAGAGAGGATCTGTTGTGAAATTCTTTGAATTGGCCCACTGGAGAATACTGTCGCTCCTTCAGTTCAATTCATCATCTCCCGACCTGATCTCCCCCAATATCACTCCTGAATCAGTCGACGGAAACTGGTTATCAATTATTTTTGTTTCAGATCCTCAATTGAGGACACGAGCTGGATACATTGGCTGGCACATCCATCCTACTTATGTGCACCCCTCGATCACGTATAGGTTGGCTTTCCGTTCGCGAAACAACTCGGGGGCGTATTTTTGCATTTTTGGATCTGGTCTTTAGTCGGTCTAACTGTGCATTTGAGAAATTGTTATACTTCGTTCTAACTTAATTGCGCTATTCGAGACCGCATAGGTCATGCCCACGGGCAGACACGGGTACAGATAATGGAGAGGTTACCCTGCATCACTTTCCCCTACAAGACTTTGCCTACGGTTTTCTCTGGATCATTCCTAACTGAATTAGCGTGTCAGTCGACGGTTGAATAACAAACTAATTAAGGTAGGGCAACTGGCCGATGTATAATTAGAACTCGTATTCAAACCGTGTTCCATGAAGAATTAGGCCCACAAATGTACATGGTAGACATGTGCGAGGAGTGATAGAGTCCGAGAAAGTTAATCACGTTAAATTGGGTAACATTGGGTAACGTATAGAAAACAACATACAGCACAAGGCTCGCCCACAAGGTGTCGTCTACAGGGACAGACTACAACTGAACGTGCAGTACCCTACCATACGCCCATGATCAAAAGGTGGATTTACCACCCCCGTCTGGATGATCCCATCCCCTGTCTCCATTGCGATTCCCAGGGAGATGCACTTCTTTTCCTTAAAGTCATCGTTGAGGCCGCTGAAGCGACCATTGGTACTTACAAGTATGCACGAGCGCTGGTCAGAGATATTTTTCATTGGCATTTACACTCTCCTCTTCGGCGTCCATGTCGTCTACCCCATTTTCGTATAAAAAAGTTGTCGATGAACCTGCAGGAAAGCGATTTTAGCCATTTGTTGATATGAAAGGTGGCCGACCTATATAGAGACGTCATAACCAATACACCTACACGCAGGTGGTAGTGTATATCAGGACAAGGAGCATGGGAGAAGCTAGGAATTAAATTAATGGAGACTTTTGTTCTGGCAAGGTTGCTGGCTTACCTTTTTTTCATCACGTCCTTCCGGCACTCCCGTCATCACCCCCCCCCTTACACTTTGTTCTTGGTCAACACCACCCATGTTAATTTAACGTGTTCCCAGGCTCCACGGTTATGAACCCGCGATTCTGGAAAACACGGGTTCATCATTGGTGGTGACTAAGAATATGTCAAATTGTTGCTCACAATGAGGTGTGTTGCTGCTATTGTGTCCTGAACGTTAGAGGCGTTATCGAGCGCAGGTGTTGTGGAGAGGACTTGTGATACGGATAAGGAGAGCAGAGCAGCGATTGGCGAAATTGGTGGCAGCTATGATAGAAAAAGCCGCGAACGAGTTAGATGCTATATGCATCAATGATATGATGAGGCATAGGTGCGATATTTCTGCCACTGCGAACGCTGATGGAAATGACATAAAGGTACGTATTGGAGGTGATTTGTTTCAGGAGGGCATGGGTGGGAATATCGAACACTGGGATGTCCGCAGGCGTTATCACGTAGTAATTCCCACAAATTTGGCCCTGGAACGATGCTTCCCCGTATCCGAATTAATGGAAGGTCGCCAGCCCACTCCATTCCAAAGGCATCCACTTTTGGGAAGGGGTGGAAGAGCAAAGGTATTTCGCCAAGGGATGAGGACGTCGATGATATCACGAACGAGAATGATCATTATGGTACAAGTTCCTTGCCATTTTTTACTCCGTTAGCATTGTTGCATTGAATTCCAATGAGTTGCATATTCTTACTCATATCTTGAAGGACCAACCATGGCTGGCAGATGATACCTTCCGTGTTGAAATCAGATCAGCAAGCTTAGTCGTTTGCAAGATCGAGATAAGATAAAGAATAAAATTTTCGTTTGTCTCGGTGAGCTCGATCGAGAGTCAAACGGATGGGTAACTACAGTACAAGATTTCCACCATATACTGTAGGCTAAAGAATGAAAGGAGAGAAAGATAAAATAGGGCCTGCAGCCCGAAGAATAATAAGATTGAGGGATGTACCTAAATTTCGGAGATGGCGGCGCATTGCGCACGCTCGCACAGCCTCCGGATATTCCAACACACCAAACTTCCAAGTCGTATGGCAGAGAGTCAAATCATTCCTACCTGATGGGCAAATTTGGTTACGGGGCTGGGGAGGTCGATGTTCATTTCTTGGATTCGGATTAACACTCGGATTTCTGAAAATGGACAGAAGTCAAAAGAGTCGGGGACTGGCGCCAAGGCGCCCCTAGGATGGAGAACCGGCGAAGCTTAAGAGGTCCCAGGCATCACTGAGATAAGATAAGCACCGGCAAAAGTTCGGCAGTCGTGGGGATTTCCTATCGGCTGTCGTACTTGCACAGTTGACACTTTGATGACGATGCCACCTCGAACTCACGATCTGCCTAATAACCACAAACAACAAATCGGGAACACTCTCGCTCTGCAACAGTTCGCTCGATATCCACTGCGATAACGCAGTTAGCTTCAACATCTCTGCGTTTCTTCGCCTCACTAGATTCACCACCTAGACTTACTCCAACTTCTTGAACAGTACCATGACAGCCATGTTCCCTCAAAATCAACCACTTCCACCCAATGCGTACGACCTCTCCACCCAGGCGCCCTTCCACGATGCTTATGAACAATGTTTGATGATGGAGACTGCTGCTGGCTCTGATAAGGTCGCCCTCGTGCTTGCTCACTGCCTGGGATATCTGATTCTGGAGCTCCCAGCCGAAGCAAACGGAGTTGTTGCCAATGAGGTCGCGCTGACTTTGAGAAGATGAAGAGTCTGTCCCAGTTGTATGTTGATCATTTGATCCGACTTTGTGAGTCCTCCTTTGTGCTTAATTTCCAACATCCGCCTCACCTTCCTAGTTCGACAAAGCAAAGGACGTACCCCAGTCCCATCAGAGCACCCTAGTCGACCTTCTTTTGAGACGCACAGTGCTTTCTTTAGCGAAGCGGCCGAACCATCTCCCACAGATCATCGAACTGCGAAAAAGTCAGTAAGTATGATAGCAAATTCTTTGTTGCGATTAACATTGACATCATCCCTTTGAAGGCGTTAAAGCGAGACAACTATCGCTGCATTGTGACGGGCTGGGCAGATTCATTCAGCTTCACGTCCATGGGACCGGCAGACTTGCAGAGGTACAGCTTGCACCACAATCCTCCCCCTCGTACCCGTACCCACTATTGCCACATTTTCCCCCTTCCACCAACTGGTTCTTCAACCCAGAGGATCCAGCCGAGAAGAAGGTGAGCCCCTTTTCTGCTTACATAACCTTTTTAATCTTTCGATATACTTCAGAAAAAATACGCAGGAAATGTATGGGCCATCATAGAGAGTTTCAGGCGCATCGATGTTCTCTCTGAGTTTGATGGTGTGAAGATTCATCACCTTGGAAATGGACTTACGATGAATGAGGAATTGCATTCGATGTTCGATGAGCTGAGTCTGTGGTTTGAAGAGATTGCAGTGAGTGCTCCGCCTATAGCTTCTTTCGAATGCCCTCTGATTCTGATTTCTTCGCAGAATAATACATCGGGTCTGTGCATTGGATCCTGGAGTTGGTCTTCTTACGATGTTGCCACCCAATCGTTCTATCACTTTCACATCCACCGATCCTTATCTCCCTCTCCCTAATCCTGAATACCTCAGGTTGCACGCAGCCGTCTGTCGAGTTGCTCATTTGTCCGGTGCGGCTGGCTACTTGGATTTAGAGGATCGGAAAGTTGAATGGTTGGGGGTCCTCGCTCGCGACGGTTCCTCTGCAGACCTCTTAGCATCTCGCCTCAGGTGCGTGGCGCTCATGGCGTAGTCGAGGGGTCTTATTACCTCGTTTGCTTGGAGTTTGATAATGTAAGATGGGATTCAACTCCACCGTGCTTCTCCAGTAGCTCCCCTTTTGTGTCATTTGACTATCTTTATTAGATACTTAGTCGACAGTCAACTAAGGAACATATATATATAGAAATATCAAAGCGCTCGACGGTGATGAAGGACCGCACGATGTCAATGAATTCGGAGGCGTCTGTGTACACCCAGAACAACCCCGAATTTCGTGAGTGGGATGCGGCTGAAGATCGAGAGTGCGGTGGTTTCTGAAGGGGGCAATCCTGATGTTCATGACGAAGACAGGAGCTTGGATACGACTCGGGATTTGTCAGGACTCGGTAACCATATCGTCTTGAGGATGAGCACGAGCTTCCCTCGCGCATTCTTAACAGCACGTTCAATGACGCGCACTCTTCTTCTTCAGAACATACGCCGGAAGCTTCTCGTTCGTCTTTTCCTTCAGTTTCGATGTACCTGCGTCACTTCTCATCTTCACAGAATCACAACTACGAATCTACCACTGAATTTCTTCAGTCTCGTGTACGACGCCCATATGTTGTATAAACCAACATACCTGGTGATGAACCACAAGTACCCACCTCACGATTGTCGGCACAGTTAAGGTGCGTTATCACTAACCTTCACGAGTACGGCGACAGCTATTGATGGACTACCTACCTCAGCTCTAATAATATTAATGTAAAATTGGAAGGTAGATTTCGAAGTCGCCATCGAGATAAACAGGTTCCACAAAACATATATATCCCATGCCGCCGAAGGTGATCTGGAGGATGGAGCCTGTTTATCTCGATGGCGCCCTCAATACTTACCTTCCAACTTTGATGTGAATATTATTAGTCTCTATTGATCAAAACGACGTTCTCGCCTCTAATATTATCTCCGTTGGCCATTTTTTGGCAAAATTATAAATATATCTATATAGATATAATATAGAAGAATGCTCCGGCAAATAATCTGAGTATTTGGTGTCCGCGTTCCTGCGATTCGTCCGGTTGGCGCAGGAAATTGATGATTAATCCAGTGGACACCACCTGATTATTAAGCCGTGTTGGGTTAACTTACTGATCGGTTTCCGCGTAACTTGTGTTCCGCGCTCTCTTGTCTCCCACCAGCACCTCCGCCTTCGCCTTCCTCTCCTCTCTCTCTCTTCGCCTTGAAACCGCGGCTGCGAGCCCCTCCCCTCTTCTGAGAGATGTGGGCTGGCCTTTCTCTGCTGGATGGGGGCTACATATGAAGGGGGGACCCATGAAGTGGGAGGCCCGGCAAGGTGAGTAATAGGACGGGCTCGCGATGATATCGCAAGCTCGTTCTGCTCCTTTTTCTGTGCTGATGATCTCTTCACGACCACCCACAGGTTCGTCGCGAACACCGCCCGTCGCTGCCACGCATCCTCCCTCGCTTGCAAGTGCGAGACGGAGGATGTTCGCCCAGCAGGAGTCTAACTGCCGCTGGGTGCTGCTTCTCGTCGATAGGGGGGCTCATACGCGTAGCAGTAGCGGCGCGTTAGCCCATCTGCACGTCTGTTCAACCAGACGTGCAGATTTCGCCTATTTATCCTCCTCCCTCGCTTGCAAGTGCGAGTCGGAGGATTTTCGCCCCATGCGAGGAGTCTACCTCCCGCATGGTGCTTATTTCGAGAGCGAGAGTGATCGAACTACTGAAGTACGTTCGTCCTCTGGGATGTCTGTTCAACCAGACATCCCGACTTTCGTTTCGGTGCCACCTCCCTTGCAGGATGGTGGCCTCTTGGCTCATGCGGAGGTTTGACCTTTGCATGTAGTTTTTTGGTGAGCGGGAGGGGTCAGATGAGTCGCGTTAGCGGCTCGTACACCTTCTGTTCGCCCTCCTCCCTCGCCTGCAAAGAAGAGATGGAGGTTTTTCACCCCATGCGGAGGAGTCTGACTCCCGCTGGGTGCTTCTTTCGAACGCGAGAAGGCTTGAACACGCCATTACTGCACGTTCGCCCTCGAGTTCTTCGATTTTGTGTTTGAGGTTGGCTTCAGCTGTCTTTGCGGATTTGCCGGCCTCAGCATGGGATTCATGATTCTTGAGAATGGCCTTCAGCAGCGCTGTGCTGTGAAATAATGACGACGACTATTTGGGATATCTATTCAACCAGACATCCCGATTTTCGTCACGACGCCGTCTCTCTCGCGGGATGATGGCTTTTAGCTCATGCAGAGGTCAGACCTCTGCATATAGCTTTTTCGTGAGCAGGAGGGGTTGGGCAAGTCGCGTTAGCTGCTCATACACCCTACCGCGCGTCTGTTCAAAAAGACGCGCTGTTCTCTCTCCTCTTGACGCCTCCGTCGTCTGCAAAGGCGACGAGGAAGCTTTTTCGATTTCGTTCGTTCGGTGCCTACCTCGCCTTCACAGGCGAGATGGCGGTTTTTAACTCATGCTTGGTGTGCAACACCTGCATGTAGCCTTCGTGAGGGTCGAACGCGCTGCTAACGCGTCTAGTACACCCCTAACTTCAATTATCACCTGCGTTGGTGCTTCCTCCGCCTCCGCTTCCACCGCACATGTCTCCTCCTTCTCACCCTCTTCTGTTCCATCCCGTCTTGTCTCCCTCTCGGCTTTGTAGGTACACATAATTGTATTCCGTAGATAATGAAACAATACATCTACTTAATATCTATGATCTCTACTTTCGAAAGTACAATTGTTCGCGGCAGAAATGTGGGGTACGTCCTCCATCGAGACTTGTTCCTGGAACAAATGTGGGGTATGTCCTCCATCAAGTTGAAACTCGACTTGTTCATGGAACAAGTGTGGGATACGTCCTCCATCGAGTTAAAGCTCAACTTGTCCAGCGTACAGAGACGTTAGCAAAATGCAAGGTGGAGGAAATAATACACTCACTGCGAGTGGTACCTCGTCGTAGATGGAGGATTTGGCCCCCTATTAATTCGCTTCGCTTGATGTTCGAGCTAGCTGGTGGCAGATGTGAGAGGGAATAGAACGTATGGAGACTGGTCGCCGACACGACGACAGCAAGGATCCACCTGTAGTGTCATTCGACCTCGAGGAACTGAAAATTCAGAAAGGTGTAGACTTACATACCGGGATATGTGAGTGGCCGTTGGCCCCCTCGATGTCGATGACGAGCGGATCAACGACCCCATCGAACCGTTCTCGTACTAAGCTAACAATACTAACATGGAATGAGGGGCTCTAGTTTCATGTTAATATTATTAGGGAGGGAGGGAGCAGGTGGAGTGGGAAAGCTAGAGGCAGGTCGTATGAGCCAGAGCGGGCAAACATCCCGTGCCGCAATTGTCCTAAAAACGCGGACTGCAGATTTCTATTCTTCCAACACCCTGTTCGATGTTCAAGTACAACCAACACTTCACACTATCGCCATCCACATGAACAATTTGATTCATATATGTCTTGGAACCTTCGGTGCTAAACTCCAACACGACCACTGAATCCTGATTCCCGTGAGAACGGGATTACTTTGACACTAAAAGTAGGGCCCAGAACGGAAATAGGTGCATTCGAAAGCTACGAATAAGGGCTTTCGAATGGCATACATATACCACTTCTCGAACTTCCTTATGTGAACTTCACAAAACGGCTTACCACAAATTTTCTAGTCAACTTATTTTTTTCTCCGACTGATGAAGCTAATAGGTTCGAGATGGTGGTGTTGGGTTCCAGGGATTCATGTTGGGCTGAAGATATAACATTGTTGTGTTGGGATCGACATGTTGGTATTGTATAATGACGTACTGGGTAGGTCTCCCTTTTTGTTCTCTTCCCTTCAAGTCATGTCGAACGTCAGGCGCACATCGCTCGGAAGAGGGAAGGGGCACGCAACGTGGTCATGCTCGTTCGAGCTGAACGCGAGCTGTGGAATGTTAGGGTTGTCGATAAAGTCAAAAAAGAATACATAAATAACTTACTCGACATTTTTGAGGTTCTTCCGGGGTGGAGAGGTGTGGGTTTGGGACTAACTTCTAAGGCTGGAGGGGCGGTTGCGGTCGGCTTCGATGTGCTTGTGTGGGGTTCAAATGTCTGACATCTTAGATTCGACGTGTTGGAGGGGCCTCGTCAACGACGACAACGTAGATGGACCTGACCTCAGGGAGTGAGTTGAAAGTTGGGGAACGAGAAAGAGAAGTGAAACAAGTCGTGTAGACTCGTTTCACAACACACCTCGCGGGTCTCCCACATCCTGGGGCCCCCCTCATGTTCTGTCTACCGGCAGGCCCGTTCGAGAGTTCAAACGTCAGCCCACAACCTTCAAGTCGCAAGGAGGCACACGACGCGGTGCCGTTCACGTTCGTTCGTGTCATGAAGTCCTGTAAATGCATATAAGATTAGTAAAATGAAAGAAGAATGGCAATAAGAAGTACTTGCTGTATGAAAACAGGTTTACACGTAGTAGCCGTCATTGAAATATACGGCACGAATTCCATTGACCAAGAATATCCCGAAACAACGTCATTCTCGATCGTTGAATATGGCGTATATTGATGAGCGCTGAAATGGGTTAGAGCAAAATCGTGGACGGCAGTGTCTAAATATGTTATCAGCAGTAAAGTGATTGCAATACTTTGCGGACTGGTTTTAAAGCTGTCAGTGCCGATAGAGGGGCCTAATAACTGCATCCAAATTCACCGCATTTCTACCGCACATTTTTGGTGTCCAGGGCTTGTCAGCCTTCAGGCCTGATGACACGGAGCACGGGTTCCTCTCATCATGAAAATGAAAACGGGAACATGAATGAAACTAACTATATGCAAATGATGAGCGGCGAAGGACATGATCACGATGCAGGTCCCCGCTCAATTTATTCGCCAAGGTCGTTGAATTTACCGACGAAATATTTTCAATGTTTAATTGGTCCCCCATTCAAGGACGCTTATCGAAGGAGGCACTATCTCCCTCTCTATCTATTTGTCTCTCTCTGAATAGACCGCTCTGTATCACTTCCAGCCTCCGTCCGGGACGGCGTCAAATTGGCGTCAAACTACTTAATCAAGTTAATGTGATAGGGCGGGCCGGGATGTCCTTAATCAACAACCCTAAACTCCCCCTTGACAATGAATGTTCGTCGGTCCGTCTCTCCGACTTTGTCGGTCTGAGTGCATTCGTGAATTGGAAAGTGCGGCGGAAAGTGCGGCGATCGTGTGCGGCGGCAAAACCCGCCGCACACATACACCCTAATTAGTAATCCCCCATTCTCTGATAATAGTATGTACCCGCCAATAACTACGTGGACGCTTCCCGCGATTGAATAAAACCACTCTATTAGGAAGTGAGGGTGTGGTTTTATTGAGGTTTCCGCAAAGGTGGGTACTTCATGGTGGGCACACGCGACGGTAACAATGAACATGACTTGTTTCATTCTCTATGCCACTCCACGCCCTCTATGATATGCTTGCGTAAACATATATCTGAGTGTGGACTCTGTCGAGATGCACTTTCACATTGAAGCTTCCACAAAGGCGGGTATGTACCTTGAAGCTTGAAGCTCGATGGACTCTACTAATTTCGTAACTTCATACTTACTTGACACATTTGATGTCAGCCACATGACCCAGCTTGCAAGGCACAACCACGCCATTGTAAGGTAGGCCTCTCAAAAATAGATACAGTGTTCATTCTTGTTTAGTATTTCGATATAAATTTACTACTTACACACCCAGACGCTTAGTTGAGCGAAACGCAAAAGGGGCAGAATGCGCATGATCCAAATGTGGATTTTGCGCAACCCGCATTTCCCGATCAAGCCACGCGCAAAATGATCGAGTTTGTGTCAAGGTTGAACCAGGAGTTGAAACAGTTTTAAGACGATAAATTTTGCGCTCAATACAACGCCCATTTGCAGCCATCTCATATTCCTCTGAACTCTATACGCAAGTGGGCTCACCATGCCATTTGAACCCAATCCGGAGTGTACGCTTAAGTCTCATCAATCAATCACTTTGACTCCGATGTGCTAAAGATAGACCTTTTTTATAGACTGGACTTGCCGTGTCAAAGCAAATGGAACATCAGTCTACATTTGCGAGGTTTGCCTGGACAATCGTGAACGGACTTCCCACCACTGCAAACAACATGAACAAACCACCAAGCATCAAGAGGCTCTCCAACATTATCGCCGTCCATCGACATCCACCCAAAATCCGGGTTACCTTCCTCCCACGCTTGACGAGGTTGTCATGGATGATGCTCTCCGCGCCTTGCTTGCTTCTGCAACTTCTAACCCATCTGAACACCCTCTGTATCCTCCAGACCATCCATCCCTTCCGTCAGACACCGATTTTGAAAACAATGCCCACTCGCCGTCTCCTGTCACTTTAGGGTTATGGGGCTATTTTTCTGGGGTAGGGTAGGGTAGGGTAGGAACTTTTGGGGGGGTGGGCTGCTTTTACGCCTAATTATATTAATCATGAACAACAAGGGGTTGTTTTCCAACGCCATCGAGATCTGAAGGTTCTTTGAAACCTATACTTAATTAGTCTCAGGCTGTCAGTCAATAGTCGAATAACAAACTAATTAAGGTAGGGTCGTATTTGGGATCTCAGGATGGGAATCAAGTGGGTGGGCGTCTATTACGGGAATCGAGGGTCTCAATTTGCCTTGAAAACTAAACGACCACCCGGAACACTAAAGCCCGGGTCATCTGGGTCGTGGCCTTCATGAAAAAAGTGCGATCCGAAGGGTAATTTGGGCCAGACATGGCGCTCACGCAGCGCTGCACAGATGGGGGACAAGGCAAGAGGAACGCGTGTGCTAATTCGATTTGGGTGAATTCTGAC
>Ga0307513_10004791_pt1 | contig 17969 bp, 19 predicted proteins | sample 15_EM_MG_FD_202174 | JGI IMG/M metagenome (GOLD analysis project Ga0307513, IMG submission 202174) | Populus trichocarpa ectomycorrhiza microbial communities from riparian zone in the Pacific Northwest, United States - 15_EM | ecosystem: Host-associated > Plants > Roots > Unclassified | place... | reverse complement strand
AAGAGAAGAATAGACCTCCTGGCAGTGGACGAAGACATGGACGATTTGCACACTTTTTACCGCCTGTTTTTGAATGCCCTAAACCTCATGGCTGCAGAGAAATCCCCCTTATTCTCCCTAGAAACCACGGCTCCTCCTCCTCCTCATACTGCCTCCACTGTCCCCCGATCGCCTCAAAAAATGCGCCCACAACATATATACTTGGTCACTGCTACTCCCAAACCTTTCGCTCATTTCCAGAAACAAAATCGACCAACCCAACACCGACATCCACCGCAAAAAAAACCACCGCCGTCCCAACCCTATCCTACCCCTCGTCAATGCCAATACTCTGATTCTCAGACAAAACCACATCGTAAACACCCTCCGAATCACAACCTCCCCACCAAAACCACACTTGACATCGGAAACAATGCCCGTCGTCGCATCTCCCAAAAGGCTGCTCATATTTCCCGACATTAACTCTGACCCCACACTCTTTGGACATTTTAGCAGATATTTCCCTAATACCTTACCTTTTCGACACCATTTCTCTGTTCTTATTTTTTCTTTTTGGGTTAATTTTCTTTTTATACAGTCCTTTTTCATACAGTCTTTTTTTCATACAGTCTTTTTTTGTGTGTTCGAGGGCGAACACATCTTGGAGGGGGGCAGATGTGGCTGTGCCGGGCTGATCCCGATCATTGTAGCGTAGCCTGTCGTAGTCACACATTCTCATTATCATACCATGTCAGACCGTTGCATTCCCACCCCATACCCAATCCCAGCTCGAGGTGGTCCCAGACCCCCTCCAGCGCATAGTGGGATTCGAAAATGCGGTGGATACGATGCGAAAAACCAGTGTGGGCTCGAGGTAACTGGGACTCAAGAACTTGGGACTCGGAAGTAGACGCTGGGACTCGGAGATAGACGCTGGTAGACGCTGGTAGATGCTGGGACATTGGGGATAACGCGGTGACAGAAGCACAGGTCGTTGATGCAATGTTGACAGCCTGGGGTCGATGATGTGGCAGTGAAAACCAGGGAAAAGTTGACAGTGCCGGGGTAAAATGCGCGTTTAAAGGCCAAAACTCACTCTCATCACCAAGATGGAATGGGCCGAGGTGCCCCGAGCTGGTCACTGGCTCGAGGAAGCAGGTAGGAATGGTGATGATAGTCTAACGATGTACAGGATGTGTCTACGGATAGGTCACATGGTCGTGGTAGACCCTATCACAGTGGTGGTGGTGGGAGGCACGTCGAAACTGCGAAATGAACCACCTCCAGCTCGCGTTTCAACGTGAGGGAGATGGTGGTGGTTGGATGCACGTCGAAACAACCAAATGGACCACCCCTGGCTCGCGTTTGGATGGGAGGAAGGTGGTGGTGGTGGGAGTTGCATCAAAATGCCGAAATCAACCACCTCCAGCTCGCATTTGGACACGAGGGAGGTGGTGGTGGTAGCAGGGACTTCGGGTGTCGTTTTGTCCTGGTGGTACAGTCAGTAAATAAATGGGAATGGGGGGATGGAAGATAAGAACGGCGAAAACGAGCCACGACGAAAATCGTAGCTCGTTTTTCACGACGCACCTTTTGCCCTGGTTCCTACCCTCCCTTAGCTCCTTGCTCCCTTCGCATTTTCGCCCATGCAGATGGGCCCACATCCCTCATGAGAGGGGAGGGGCATCTTGCGGGCGGCATTGGTGGTGGGAGGAGACAACGTGACACGATCACGAAGTTGTTTGGGTGTGTGAATGTGATCATGTGTGGACATGATCACATGACATGTTGACTTGTTGAATGTTCAAGTTCAACTTCTTCAAGTTCAACTCCACCTTCCCTCCCACCTTCCCTCCCACCTTCATCTGCCCAACACCACCCCCAACCATCAAACACTACACTAGCCGCCGTCACCACCTCCTTCACCCATGTGCCCCTCCTTCAAAAGATGTGGGCCATGTTCGGAACTGCCAGCACATCCCCCCTCGACCTCGTCGATAAGGACGGTGAGACTATTCTTGCCTCTCAAACAACACAGACGCTGACCCCTCCCCTTACCCTCAACGAGCGGTATCAAGGATCATCACCACCCCTCAGGCCCTCCGCTCTGCCTTGTCACTCAAGGTTGAGTGTCGAGGACACTTCCCCCGGTGCCTGCAACCTCCCTCCGCTCTGCCACGTCACTTGACGTTAAGCGTTGAGGGCATTTCCTCCCCCAGCACCGACCACTTTGCCCTCCGCTCTGCCATGTCACTCGATGTGGAGCATCAAGGACGCTTTCCCCACCGTCCTCCGATCTGCCATGTTAAGTGTTGAGGATGCCTCCCCAGCATCTGCCACCACTGCTATGATGATGCTGTGTGTAACCCACATGCTGTGTCATTGTTTTCTTTTTTTTTTTGTTTCCCCTCTCATTTGATGATGCAATGTGTAACCCACATGCTGTGTCATCAATTTCTTTTCCTTTTATTTGATGATGTGGTGTGTAACCCATATGCCATGTTGTTGGTTTTTCTTCTTATTTTCTCTTTTGTGTAATTATATATACTCTTAGAATTTATTAGAGGTGTAGTAGGCTATAATTAGGGCTGCGCACTGTCCGTATTACAGGTACGGCCGTCAAATTACGGTTCAAACGGGTCGTCTGAAATGCAAAATGGGACGGGTTGGGTGAAAAACGGCCATAAACGGTTGTGACGGCCGTTTCCCTTACTATCCAACAAAATTCATTATATTTTCAATTTGTATTGCCTGCAAGAACTTGCATTGAATTTGTGGGGTGTTCAAAACTTGTAGACGGAGAACAAGCTGAGTTCTGAGCATCAACAACCAACTTTACGAGGATACTGACATAGCGCAGGGTCTGAATTTGGATCAATCCCCGCCATTTTAGGTAGATCGGATACTCTTGGAGGCAATTTCAGCTCCAATTCAGCTTTGGGTTGTTGTCATTACATGGACAGAGTATCGCACAGGCTATATAATTTATTTTAGCAGTTAATCACCCATTGATAATAGGAAAATAATATGAATCTACAAGGTACCCGTACGACGGCCATAACGGGTCTCAACGGACAGGTCCAATGGTATGCATCTGAACCCTAGACGGGACGGGAGAATACCCATCAGACCCAGCTGTAAACCCATCGCCTATGGGTACGGTGCGCAGCCCTAGCTATAATCTATAATATTATTTCTATTGTTTTTTATTATTTGAATGAAAAGAATAAGTGCTCTATAAATGTTCTATGGGTGTTTTGGGAAGCTTTGAGGTCACTTTGGGATGCTCTGGGATGCTTTGGGCCTTTCTAAGGTGATTCTGTAGTTGCTTTGGTGATGCTTTGAGTTGCTTTGGTGATGCTTGGGTGATGCTTTGGTTGGCTTTGGGAGAGCTCTGGGAAAAATGTACTTAAGTAGGTCAGCTTTGAGGTTTACCTAGGACACTTTGGATCTTTGAAGTCTTTATAGTCTCTAGAGACACCTAGAGCAACCTAGGTTTCTTTAGGACCAAACCCCTTTTTCCTGATGAATCCCAGGATAGCGCCACTTATATACCGAGTCATGGACCAGCTGGGCCCAGACTCTCCTAATTTCGTCCAGTCCCCCGAAATACTTCAATCTCTAGGACCTTTCGTGCAACAGCTCATAATCTACTCTTGTTCCGAAGATGATTTGACTGTATTCCTAAAAGCCTGCCCCAATGTCCATCACCTCATGATCCATTTAAAAATAACTGCCAGTGGGACTTTCTCATTGAATCATATGTTCCTCATGCTGCAAGGGATGACACAGCTTACCCGCCTGACTGCAGCCTTGGATTCACTATGGGGCTTCTCCCATGGCAAAATTCTTCCCCAAGCCTTTTTAAATATCAGCCACCTGGATGTATATGCCTCAAGCATCTACCCTTGGAAGGATCAATGGGAAATTCTTACTCACCTCCCCAAACTGACACATCTGCTTATTATAGTGAGATATGTTCTTGAAGTCAAAGTCATTGTGAAACTCCTCAAATTTTGTCCGGTCTTAAAAATCTTGGCATGCATGATACCTCATTATCTCCATGTTGGCGATGGCGGTGCACTTGACAAAGTGGATGATAACCACCTTGTGTTACTGGATGGGAAAAATTATGCCAGTATGAACATTAGTGATTGGGGAAGAGCTTCCAAAGGATGTATAGGTGCAATGATTGTTTCCGAGCAGGTTGTATTCACTTGTGACAGTGAGTACTCATTCAGTTTCTCAGTAACATAGTTTCCATATTGAAAAAATGAATAGGAAACTACTTCTTGACCCAATTGCCCAAGTGGATTCCAAGTTATTTTGACTGGGAGAATCATTTAAATGAGGATGGTAAAAAGTGGTATCATGGGCTAAAATTAAATGATTCACAGGAGTCATGGGATGATATTGAAGTAGTCATTTGAATAGAGATATTTTTAGAGTCTAGTTAAATATTCTACAGGCCAATCGTACACTAATTATTATAAACTTCTGAGTCCACAATCCATCTTTCCTTATTCCCACATTCTGCAGGAGAAGGCTGTGTTGAAGGAAGTTGTGTGAGTTCCTCTAATCGTTTCACTGTCCATTTCTTTCCTTGTACTTTATTATTTATTGATCCTCTCGCATCCTCATCTGGGGTGCCTAAAAGCGTTTTTTGCTGTGGCAAATTGAGTTTTCAGATTTCGGGTTTTTTCGATATCCCAACTGATTATACTGTGAATCATTCTCTTTTTTTTTCTTGCTCAGTTTTGTTTCCTTTGCGGCTTCTTCAATTTTTGCATTTCTCGATCCTGTCTGACAATCTGGACAATTGTGGAGATACTTGCGAAGACCACCCCAATGATGACACCACAATTTGATGGTCATTTATGGGGTCTGTGATATTACCGCCACTCTCCCCCCTGTTTTACCAGGCCGTCCTATCCATGCATGGTTAATCATGCAAAATCGTCCAACCAGCACGATATTGTGACCTCCGCCCTTCATAAACACATTTATTTGCAACTCTCTTCTTCCAAGTTTGGTCTTCATCCCTTTCTCTTCATCTGTAGGTTTAACAAGGCGGATCTGCTCATCGAAAAAACCAAAAATTCGGTGAATTTCGACTTTTTCACAATTACATGTTCACATCAAACACTTGAAACAATGCAATAGTATCCTCAAACATTTGCTGCTCCTCGATTAATGAAAAGGGCCATCTGCCAGTGCAGTCGACAGAATATTCGTGCTAAAGATATAGATGAACCAGGTTCGTATTTGCTGCTTGGAAACGGATATACTCATATAGAGAGGTGGGTTATTGAATGTATTTGTTTCAACGAGGCTTACGTTTACTTGACAGCATCTGTTTCGTTAGGATTAAATAAGAGCTATGCAGCCTACGCTCTGCCCTTACTATCTACATATCCGTTTAATATCTCTCCCATCCTGGATCGCTCGGAGGACTTTATTCCTTGCTTCTTCATCGTCTATGAGATGAAGTGCGGGTCTCTTTACTCCGGGCCCAACTACTTTCAAAAAAATCCATCGTCTCCAACTCAGTCCCTCTAACTCACCCATCAGCATCATGGATTACCCTGCAACTATCAACAAATTTGAGTGTAACAATCAGGGTGAAATTCCGTTGTAACTTGCGAGCATATTAAGATAATAAAGGATATCAGGGGGCGCGATGGCATAGTGGTACCATCGCGCAGCCTGCCATTGCACCCCGGCAGGCACCGACCCTAGACGTCAACCTGGGGCCCTCAGTTCAAACCCACAGGACAACAGGAATATTTTGAAAAAAGGGTCGGACACGTTCTCTTCAGCCACTACCGATTACCATGAACATGTTCCTCGCATCACCACCACCCTGATACCACCACCACGGCAACTTGCACCGATCACGAGCAGGCGGACCGTGAAAGGTCCAGCAATGTCACCGCCATGCAGCCCCGCATCAGAGTCAGGCCGCCGCACTATGCCAAGAGCGCTGGTGCCGCCGTCCGGAGTGGTCAACCGAAAAAATGGCCGAGAGCGAAGGGCAAGTGCCGAAAGTGTCGATTGCACTGAGGCCTAGAAGCACCGTCGTCAGTCTAAGGCCGGATGCGCGCCGAGGTTAGGCCGTCACTCGGGAAGAGGTCATGGAGTAACATTGTTCCGGTATGATTCATACAACTCACTTTATGCACACTTTGTGCTGCCGGCGCCACCTTAGGAGGCCCACACAGTCAGGGTTAGCACAAATGGATTAGATAGCAACAATATGTAAATATGACGAGTGACGCTCGACATAGGCACCACTGCCCAACGAGCATAAATGGAACAAAAAAATAAAAAATAAAAAATAAAAAATAAATAAAGGATATCAACTGTCCATTGGTTACACATCGACAGATTCCGTTAGCACAAGGGGGAGATATACAATGGCGCTATACACGTCCACATTTCAATTATGCATCCCCGAAGTAAATCAAGGTTGGTGTTCTTGCATCGCGATGTGTATCGTTGTCTGATACTGGCAGATAACACTGTTCACAAGCGTAAAAGGTACATAGCCAAAAAATTGAGGGAGAGTTAGCCGTCAGGGAAGGCCCAGGGTATTGCGCAACCCACACATTCAAGGTCTTCCATTGAGTGCACACATTTATGGGTAGATTCGCAAGGCCTATCGGCGCTATCACGGTACTGGTGGCTCTTCGATGTGTACCGCAACATCGATACCCCCCCAGATGGGCGACAGAGAAATAGAACAATTAGGGAGAATATCGGTTCAATGGAACACGATGTATGAAGAAGAAAGGGCATCAAGTAATTGATGAAAATTCGTAAGCGGATAGGGAGTGAAACGGATGAGAATACCTGAGCACGAGAGACAACTTTCTTCAATATCCATCAATGTACCAGAGCGGTAGGAACAACGGTCAATTTGACGGATGGGGTAAAGTGGCTTATGCTCAGGTTACAACTTGCATTCCAGGAATACTCGAGCAGCGGAGCAGATGTGAGACATGATGTAGAGGAAAGGAAGCCGAAGGAAGGAGGTTGGATGACAACAGAAATGGAGTAAGAATCTCGGAACATTGATGAAACGGCCAGACTCCCATATCAAAAAAAAGGAAAACCTTCGTGAAGGATTGGTAGCATCGACCACTGTCGCTATCATCAAAGAACGATATGAAGATATGAAATAGGCTTGGTCGCGCCTGTGGTGCGTTTGAGGGGGAGGAGGGAAAAGAAGAAAACCGGAGAGAGAAGGGAAGGAATAAATGAACTCACAGGGGAATATGCATACATACGTAGCGGGGGGTCACTGGTCATTGCCCAATGAGTTATGAAAGCCTTCTAACAATCCAGACGTCGGTATCGGGGTCTTCGTGGGATCCAATAAATCGTGTTCGATCCATATGGCAGCATCAGCGTTATCCAGATACATTGAAAATTCGCAAGAGCGTGGGTAACCAAAGTGGCACTACACTGAATACCGAAGGAGGAACGGAGGAGGCATTCAGACTCGCTGGATTAGTGAGATAAAAACAATAGATCCCCACCCGTTTGATGGCGTCAACCCTTCCCTCAAATTTCATCCTATTCTCCCTCCAATAGTGCATACCTGATAGTCATAAATGTTAGAAACAATATGGTAAACGTAGAAATACAAAGTGACGAGATGATGGTGATGGTCGTTGTATTGGGTACAAAAGATCCACAAAACCATTCGACGAATATCTTGGGGAGGGATATAACCACACTGAGTGGAAGATGGTGAAATAGAAGGCATTTGGAAAGTCAACAATGTCGAGACGGGTGGGCCAAACTTCCAAAGTCGCACATCCTCTCACTCGTTGAAGTTTTTACAGAATAAATATATGTTAGGCTCGAGAAACTTGGAGGAAGACGTGTGTCGTGTTTCAAAACATAGCTTAAGGAGGATTGATGAGGATAATTGATGAGAGTAATCTATACATGTCGGTCCAGTTTAACAGGAAAATTTCGCTAACAGAAACTCACCATATGTTCAAAATCCAAAATCTCTGGACTTCTTTGGAACAATGTCTGCCAGTGCCATGCTAAGGAGGGGTCGAGGTGACCATTAGAATGCCCGGAGCCAAATGACATAGTTGAAAGAATGGGGACATATGATGTGATTCGAGAGGAGAGCAGGTGAATGAGTTCTGGAGCTGACGTGGTGGATATGGGAGAAAGGGAGGGATCGATAAGATTGGTCCTATGGGAATATTTCATTGATCACATCAATCTTTCGGCTTTATTACTCAGGGCACTGATGGAATCCCTCCGTGGTCTGGAATTGCTCGTTGGAGTAGTATCTGCCTCTCTTTTTGAACATCCAGCTCGGTGTCTCTGCAACGCTTCGTACCCCTTTTGCTTCCTGACACCCCTCTATATCTACTACCTCATACGACGGGATTATATAGGATCATCAACTAGGTAATGATTTTGTTCTCTCACCCTTTTCACCGGGTTGTTTTTGTCATTCCTCTTTCAAGGTTCCGTTGTGATATGCGTTCTGGATCGCTTCCTGAGCTTCTCGTTTGACGACAATTTCAAGGATACGTTTATATTCTGAATCATCTATAATTCCTCTTTCGTGTCATGTAACCTAATGATTCCCTCCGCTCATTCCATGTCTGCCACCCTGTCAGTTTTACATCTCGTTTGGGTTTACCCGCTTCCAAAACAGATCATGGGGGAATCGGAACGCTCTCAAGGTATGAATGTTGAACCGTGTGTACACTTGAGATTGTTCGCCGCACAGCCCACTCAACTTGCACATCTCTTCCTGCCCTTTTTAATTGGGCACTAGCTTCTCTATGACATCCTGCATGCGTTTGAGATCGTTACACACTGCAGGAATAAAGGGAGTCAGTCCGCTCAAGGTCCTTGGAGTGGACCAGAACTGACACTCTTTTCAATTCCAGCTGATCAGTCTCCAACAGCTTGCGCGTGTGTCCAAATCCCTTTGTAAGTCTCCTCCCCATACCCGTGCAATGGACGCCTTTTCATGTCAGTTACCTCTTTCACAGGTGCTCTTGTCCGACGCCAGAAAGATTGCTGTTAGTGGATATCAAATATCAATCTCACCCGTTTCGCGTTCCTCAACGCTTTCGAGATTCCTGTTTCTCGTCCTCCAACATATGTTCCTTATGCAGAAACCCTAACACGCGAGGCCGCGTACGAACTGGATGCTCGCTTCATCTTACACGCCCTTTTGAATCCAACGCAATTGACCTTCATCGCAATTGTCAACTAGTCAAAGGCTGTGCATAGAAACATGAGGTTGTACATTATTGACTCGCATGTCTGCTCTCCCTTGTCAACCCAATCCCGTCCTACCTTTTTCGTCCTCCAAATATTCATTAAATGGCTCGGTGGTTTTTTTGGCATCGAATCTATAACCCATCGCCACGACTTTATCACTTCTTCTGTCAGTAAACCACCTTCTTTTCAAATCTTCCGCTAGATCGAGCGGGGTTTTTTATATTTCATAGAAGTTACTATCTCTTCGTTCGCTCTGTATACCCCCAAATTATTCTTCATCGTTCTTTCAAATACCCAGATATTGGTTGAAGGCGCACACGGGAATGCATATGCGGATCCGTCCTTGTTCAATCAATCCTAATTTGGACATTGGTAAGAGAGTGAAATTTAAGTGTTCAACGCTAGCAGTAGGTATGACAGTAATGACCATTGTAAAGTGTAACACTTCAGGTAGATAGTGGAGAATATCAACTTTTTTGGTGGCCGTTCGATGGCTTCCATTCACGCGGCGGACAAAAAGTGCCACACCCATTCCTATTCGATTATGCATTATCGAAGTCTGGAAACACCAGCATTCCGTTGTTATGATATTTCGAGGATACAGCCCGACAGGATAGGGAGGATGGGTCGGCGGGGAGAGCCAGGAGCTTCGTCGAAAGGTTCCAATGTCTTATTAACTTCCAATACCCATGACGGTGAATTTATCCTCGTTAGCAAGACCAGTCGATTTTGTCCCGGTGCTCCTACACCCAGACCTTGCTACCCTCGAAATTGGTGATACAGACAGGAGTAAGGTTGGGTTACCCAGGGAGGATATCAAATATGTATAACACAACATGCGATGAAGAAAAAACACGAGAGGAATCGGGAGGAACAAACGGAATGAAATGAACCCGAGCGTTAACATCCAGGATATAGAAATGTACACAGAGAAATTTGGACTGGGCGAGAAGGAGCATGCGCTCGGGTTGTATTCCGCGAAAAATCGAGTGCAAAAGTAGATGCGCCATGTGCCAATGAAGGAAAGTTTAGAAGGGAAGAAAATGGAAAAAGCGTCGGGATCGACCAAACCTGACGATGATAGGGTACACCTCAATGAAGCAAGCGCATCAGGGATGATACATTGACTGACCGCCACAGCTATCATTGAGGTAAGATACGAAAGTGGCTTGGTCATATCCCTTTCGAAGCCGACTGCAGGCGTTCGAGGTGGAGGGGGGGAAAGAAAAGAAAAAGAAGAAATTGGTGGGTAGAAAGAAAAAGAGTCCCCAAATAATATGTCAAAGATGGGAAACGTACAGATGCTATGACCTGATGAATTTGAGTGTATTCCAAACGACGTCCAGTGAACTGGCGTCATTATTGGGATCGGAAAATCATGTTTGAGCCTGGGCGGCCACCAGGTGCGTCGATAATACGCGAGGACATAAGCGATGGAGAGGACGCTGTATCTAGGAATGAGGGCAAAACAACCGCAGGGATTCAGACAGGAGGGACGACAAAAATAGTGGATTCTTACACAGGTGACGACGACAACCCTTACATAGTATTTCTTTCACTCCCTCCTTGTACGGTGGGTACCTAACAAGAAAGAGATTTGGAAAAAAAAGGGAGATGGCATATGAAGTGGCGATGAGGTAGCGATGGTCGATCTGGACGAACCATAAAAGAGAAAAGAGTGATAATGGATAGAGAATACTCACTGCAATGTCACAAATGGGACGCGGCCCGTGTATATCTAAAACATCCAACTTCCTTTCAAGGACTGGTGTGTCGCGGGATGGGGCGACCTTTGAATGTGAACGATCGCTGGTGAAGGTGGTGGATATGGGAGAAGGGATAAAATTTAAATCGATCGCGTCTGTGGGAATCTCTCGTTGATTGCATCAACACTCAAACTTTCCCACAAATTCTGCCCGTCATCTGTCTCCGGGAATCTCTACCTGGTATGAGCCCTGGTCTTTGCACATCCTAAGTAAGTGCAGAACAACATACCTTCTTTTATTTATCCTTAAACTTATCTCTCTACGCTGTCGAGTCAGTGTCGACTTCTATAACTAGACTCCAGACACGGCAAGAGCAAGGCTGCGGTGACTGACAGTTCCTGACTCGGCTACATTCTGCGTTTTCATTCCATGCAACCAGGCCCCTGTCAGGCTCTCATTCCATCCGTAATGATAGCGGCTTGAGTCAACCGTTATATCTGCCGCGTCACCTTATGACATCGAATCTGGTCATTTTATCTATCTCCAATCCCGGATGATGGCAATTTCTACGTTGTTTTTCCACCTTATTTCCCAATTACTCCAACCTTCATATATTTATTTGCGTTTGTGACCAAAGTCGATTCTGGAGTCCGGTTCGATCCGCACTGCGTGTGAGGGAGCCATATCGCGTAAGAATGAAATACTGGGCTTACGATCGGCCTCGATCTATGATCTACGCGTACCCTTTCGCCGCTCGCGGCAGGACTCTTTAATCCAAAACTGGTAGTCCCGACGCTGTCGCGTTCTTTCACAATTTCACCCTTTCACATTATCACACGACGATCTCCTGTCTTCGGGATACTCAAATGACTCACAGTATGGTTTCCCATTTTATCTACCTCATCTCAGATTCAGTCTGTACTGTATAAATACCTCTGTATTTTCGTAGTTTTCCTCAGTTGAATACAGCCCATTCACCTCACCAAGCTAAAGAACTGAGTCAGGCTTTAATTGGGTCAAAGCGGACCCTTTCTCGCCTATTAAATCGTCACTTGTGATTGCAATCAAAGCGTCTGATTGCATCACTTGTGCCTATATCTACCGAACATACCTTTAGGACCTTTCGAGATTAGCTCCGCTAATCTCAAATCTTATCACTCTGTTATCTTATCGAAGATAACAAATCATAAGAGTAAGACTTAACTGTCTTTCACTGCGCACGGCGCCTTCGAAGATGGGCTTGTACTCATAAATTCGGCCAAAATTACTCCACTGATAGTGTGGTCATAAAGTGCTTTTGAACTGAACAAACTGTGAAAAATATCGTACAGGCTGCCTAAGTATGCATGTATGGTGCCCAGCGAAAGAGCAAAGCGAAATGGGGAATAAATCATATGGCAGTTCCCGTCCTTGTGGCTGAAACTTCGTGTTTCCTGCCATAGTGCCCACCAGCACCTATGCTATCGATGTCTCGTCGCCATTTGGCGAGACAGAGTATGATGGGGATCGACGGAAACGCAAAACGAAAGATCCACGAAAACGCCTATATCGCTCACAGGAGACGGTAAATCCAAATCCCCCTCCATAGAGTTTGGTGTCCCAATATTTCTGCTTTGGAAAACACCAGTTAGTCGCACGATAATCTTCTGATGCCGAAAACGAAGGCGAACGAACATATTACTCACTGATGCTAATAATTGCGCCAAAGAGGTTCGGGAGACAGATGACAGACAAATATCCAACTTCAATGGTTTTTTGCATGAACCTCATGGTGGACGGCCGAAGCAGCACGAGAACCCCATATTCCTCAATCATGGGTCTACTTCCGAACATTGAATCCAGCTGCAGACCAGCCACACCTTCTTTTCCCATTCTCCCAGGTTCACAAACCCGATCGTATGTGCAGGAGATCTATTTGTGGGGTTGGGCGATTCCAGCATCTATCTACGTTTCCAAGTTTATTTTTCCAATTCAAATCTCAATAGATCGCACAGTGGCATTTGGACTACACTCAAGTATTGGCCCAACACGAACCTGTATCCAATCACCATTCCAGGAATTCGAAGACGTCGGGACCAGTCAGAACGGACGGTAGCTTTGTCAGGTAGGTAGGGATAGGCAAATCCTTGTTCTTCAGCTCTTCCAGATCCTCGCTAATCGACCCTTCGCCCAAAGAAATAACCCCTATATTCCTCTTATTGTGTATTCTCCGAGCGGCACAGATCCAATGCTTATCCCGATCAACGAACTCCCGCATTATGATGTAGATTACTTCGTGGACTTTGGGATCGTTGTCATCCTCGACTTTGACGAACTTCCGGATTTTTTCCCAATCCATGGCAAACCCTTTCACGTAAATTATCGGGATTGACTTTTGGGGGGAAGTCAGGACACTGAACATAAGTATTATTGCACGAAACGGACCATTTGCGGAAAACTCTCCTAAAACATAGGGCAAGTGAGTAGCTTGTTTAGATGGAGTACGTAAGGCCATACCGATGACTCTGATGGTGTGGTCGTAGCGGTTGGAGAGGAATGTCTGTCATGGCTGTCGCAAGTTGAGGTTGAGTGTACTAATTTGAACTGCTTGTCGAGAACAGCGTGCGTGAATGGTAAGCAATGTGAAACCCGACCGCGTCATGGGATGAATCATAACTGGGAGCTGCCTTTACACTGACAATAGGGGTATTCTCGAAAGTCTCTCTGATGAATATTTCAGACCAACTCGGAGAAAATCCTGCTACGTTATTCTTCTTTGTAACGATTATGCCTCGCCCACCTGCTCCATTTTCACTTTCCCGTTGTCCCATTTTCTCACATCAGACGATCGTGCAGAGTCAAACCCACTTAATCTCCTTTTATTTCTTCCAGTTATGCTCGTTGGGCCTTAGAGCCCATGTCGAGCGTCGCGTGTCTATGACTCCCCTATGTCAAACCTTTCGGGTGGTGAGCTAATTTATTCCCATTCATTATGTACACCCAGAAATGACACGAATCGAGGTTGATCCATGGATCCCGTGCTACGCAATGTTTGAACAGTCAATGCTGTGGTTCAAAGTACGAATCCTCCTGTTGCTCAACATATGCAACACTCACCTTTGCAGTTGATAGGCATCACACCGAATATTCCCCCCCGACCCTCCAGATTTCTTCCCAAGGCTCACATACGAGCATATTTGACAGATACGCTCCTTCTAGTCTTACGCTAGGTGCTACAGGCTACAAATATAAATGCTTCAAGTACGTGTATCGTGACTATCTGGACTTCGCGCTGACGCGCTGACGATGTATCTGTGTTCCCCTGCTATAGCTCTCGCTGTGATGCGCAGACATCCTCTATGTCCAGCTGTTTGGTGCCCCGACATATCATCACTGGTTCACGTTTCTTCTTGCTCATGCCCCTGCTGGCATATCCTCCGACTCCTTACCATGCCGAGTGTGATTGATTGCCCAACCAATGAAATTCCCATTGCTTCCACATCTCAATCGGCTTCACAACCCCTTCATTTATGAGCTGAAACGAGGTTTGGTACCTTCTGCCTTCAGCATTCGGACGTACTCCTATTCGAACACAAACGGCACCGGCCATCTTTGGCGGACCTCCACCGCCCCATCGCGCGCCGCCCCCATTTCCCCTGTCACTTCCTTCATCGTCTTTGCCGCACTAATTTCTTCATCACTGCGCACACCGCCATCGCCATCATCCTTGCCCTGCTCTCGCTACCCATACTGCGATTATTTAGCCTGGGGTGCAGGAAACCTAGCAAGAACATCTACCGAGTATATTCGCCTCTGCTCCGCTGTGTTTTCGGTGCGCCTCTCTCACGAGTTGGATCCTGTTTCGTCACGATGAGAAGGTCAGGAGGTCGAGAGGAATGGAATACGTCACATGCCTATGGGGATATGTCGCCGCTCTCTTTTGTGAAGATCATCCAGGAGATGATCGATATAGCCCTTCCGTATCGACCACACGAACGCTCCACCGATAGCTCTCGCCGATGTTGTTCGCTAATCAGTGGGATTCAGTCATGAGTTTGGCACCTTGAAACGCGAATGGAAATGACGTTTCTGGGAAGGGTGGCGTGCTCTGGGACGCTTGGCATGCAAGATAAGGGAGGAGTTGGGTAGTGGAATTTGAAAGGAGATGCGAATCCGCAGGCTATTTTCCGTTACCGCTACTGCTGCACCCAACTGGGACCGTCCGCACGTTGAAGACGTTGAAATGCAGAAGGATGGTATATATTTGGCCGCCTTCGGCATCCATCCGGATCCGACGACGCCTCCCGACTCTTTATCCGTCGAATGACCAACAACTTCTGTGCTTCGCTCTGAACATATTTTCTTGTCTCACCGGGTTGTATTCTCACTCGCGTACAACTCAAAAACGACTGTCCTCGCCATTCCCGCGTGTCTGCCACGTTTACCTTTTGATCGACATGGCTTGGATTTCTGCAACTGCGCCCCGTTTCCACCGTGACATTCAATGTCATGTTCACTTTCAACTCAAGGGAGAGAGAACGCGAGACCTAATTCGAACTTCAAACACACGCAATTTGGTCGGCACTTGGCACATTTCGTATGCGGGTATCATGTGGTGAAATGCGGTAAGCTTTTGAGAAGCCGGTTCGTGCACTAAGACCGGAAACATCGCAATTAATCAACTTTATATGAAGGCAGGGATATATTTTTCTTGCTTGTCATTCATCTGTCCATATCGAATGTAAGACCCGCTGATAACCGTCTTGCGTTAATGAAGGGCGAAATTATGCCCACACGAATGATTGGAGGGCTCTCAATGGGTGTGTGGAGACAATAATGGTTGCTAAGCGCATTTTATTCGCTTGTGACAAGGAGGATTCATTCGATTTCTCAGTAACCCAGTCTCCACGTTGCAATTTTGTATAGGAAAATCCTTCTCGGCCCCATTACCAAAGTGGATTCAGAGGTTGTTCGATTGGGAGAAACATTCAAATGATGGGAAAAAATGGGCCTGTGATAATTTAAAGGTAGGCTTCGTCGCGACCTGTTCTGGCCGTCTGTTTTTCCTTCCTTGTCAGAGAAGTTGACTGACCATCCGCACATATGTATATCATTGGTAATACGGTCGAATACTCGACACAATGCGTCAGCTTGTTGACGCTGACACCAAGCTCAATTATGTCGGTTAAGGCTGCGTCGAGGCAGTATCATCTTGCAGCTTGGTAAATTCTGTTCAATACGGTGCTGTACGATTTAAATAATCCATATATAGTGAGAAAAAGCTCTAGAGCATCGAATCGATGTGACGTGGATCAGCAAACTGGGAAGGTGGAATCGCTGAAATAGAACAAATATGGAACAAGCAACCGAGAGGCCAATGGCCAGAATAAAGCCCTTCCAGCATATGAAATGATTCGAATACATAGTAGGGAACGGTCTGGAGAGCCAATTTTCAGTCCACCAAGGAGTAAACAGGTAGATCTTTCTGGGTGTAATGAATGAGAATTAACGACCCATGCAAGACTGTTAGGCATAGTATGGAGTGCGTTTGGCTCTCCACGATATTCCCATATGAAATCTATATACTCGCGGTAATAAAAGGAAGAAAAGGATACAATATCGAGTCATCCGCGGCGAGTTGAAATAATGGAGCCCAACAACCAAAAAAAAAAAGAGAGAGAGCTCCCCAATGACAAGCGATTTGGTCGAGTTGTCGTCAAGGAAAAGTCCACAGGTGCCGAGTCATTGTTTAATTTATTCCCCGTTAATTCAACGGCCCTTCCCAGGTCCGTGCGCCAAAGCACTCTTCTTTCTCTCTCCCACCATCTCAAAATCCCTTTCGTCCACGATACTGGGCCCTCTACCAACTTGCGACATTACTACCCGCTTCATTTTGTCGACATCATTCAAGTACGACTGCCACCCGTGAGGCCTTGAGGGCTGTCTACTTTCACTGGGGATATCCGTCCAGACCTGTCCAGGCGTATGTCCCTTGGCTGTTGCATTATCAGTAGGGTTTTTCATCGCAGCTGTTCACTTTTTGCCTTCTTGATCTTGTTCAATGACCACTACAATTGTCGGGATTGATCACCCTTGGCGAAGACCACACAATTTGAGTGGTCATCCATGGGTCCGTGATATTCGCTTGCTCTCACCGGACCGTTCTATCCATGGTTAATTATGCACCACCCAGCAGTGCTGGCTCGATGCCTGATGAATCACCTGCATAGCGGCTGTTTTCTTCCTTGCACTTAAATCCTGTTTGGGGCGCGTACAAGTGCTTTTCTCTCTGGTAAGCACATGGTTTAGAATTTTTAAGCTTCGATATTCCGGGCTGAATTATACCTTGTGGTTCGTCGGTATCCCAAAATTATCATCCGTTCCCTGCCCATTTCTATACCCTCTGGTCATGGCATTTTTTCGGATGCAAATCGTTCTCTTTTTTCCCCTCTCAGGTTTTTTTCCGTTGTGTCTTCAGTCTTTGTCTTTCTGGATCCTGTTTGACGACCTGCACAATTGTGGAGATATTTTCAAAGATCACCCAACGACGACGACACAAATGGCCATTGTGAGTCTGTGACCTTTTATCCCACTACCACAATTGTGTTCCTAGGCCGTCCGATTAACATGGTGAATGATGCAAAATTGTTGGCCAACTCTCACGATATCTTGACCTTCGCTGGTTATACACGTCTTCACACATCTCTCTTCTACCAAGTTTGGTCTGCATTCATTTTACTCTCGGCTCAATGAGGAGGCTCTGGCAATCTAAAAACCAAGCATTCAATGCATTTAGACTTCCTCACGATGCGCGTCTTTTAAAAACCATGTCAAACAACTAAAAAAATCACATAGGGACGTCTTCGAACAGTTGCGCATCGGCAGGATACTCTGAGGGAAGGAGTAAGGGTATAGGTGAGCCAGCTTCATATTTTCTGCTTGGAATCAGCTCTACTCACAGAGAGGTGCATTGAATGAACAGACTTGTTATCGAACGGATCCGTTGAAAGAGGCTTACGATGCGGTACTATCTTT
>Ga0307513_10004790_pt1 | contig 17970 bp, 26 predicted proteins | sample 15_EM_MG_FD_202174 | JGI IMG/M metagenome (GOLD analysis project Ga0307513, IMG submission 202174) | Populus trichocarpa ectomycorrhiza microbial communities from riparian zone in the Pacific Northwest, United States - 15_EM | ecosystem: Host-associated > Plants > Roots > Unclassified | place... | reverse complement strand
TTGCTCGGTATTCAGCGTTCGTCCATCTTTACCAGGTTTGGTGATGCTTTGAACCAACGTTTCGAAGTCTTCATAAAAGTCTTCATACACCATTTTCTCGATGCCCGCTTTATCGAGAGTTTCCTTTGTGCTTTCCAGGATCGACAAACTGCTCCCAACGGCAAAGTCGCGCTCTCTGCTATTGATTAAGTTTTCCACATAGGCAAATGCAAGTGCTAAATATGACCGATGTATTGTTAGCTTTCGCGTGAGTGGGCGAGGGAGAAAGCATTACATCTGTAAAAACAATCGCCATCACCTGAAGAGGCATTAACATCAAAAGATGGGTGCAGAGACAGAAATGGTCACCTCTTGTGCGCCGCACATGGCCAAACCCATGTTTAATGAGCCAGTCAATCTGCTTCAAGAACGTCGGTGATCCATTTTCGTACTCGGATCGAAGACTGGACATCGGCGACACGGCATCGATAAGTGCGCGCTCCGGTACAGCGTCGTTCATAAATTGCTGCAAACGCAAATTAAGCTACTGCAGGAATCTAATATTTTTACTCAGAAACGAACCTGGTTCATGTCGTATAATTGTGAAGGGGTAAAGCCAGAAAACTCCGAGGGTAATGTTGAAAAAACGGAGAACGACGCGTCTATATGGCCAGCTGTGTGGGAAGGGGATGATGATCTGGGCCTGTAGCCCAAGAGGCCTTCTTGATCAAAGTTTATTAGCCCACCTGCGGATGGCAGGTCCAGTGGCGGCAACTCGGACGACACGGATTCCATGCTTTGTTCCCGGCTGGGCCGCGGTGTTGAGTCGAGTGGGAGCTCGATCGGCCTTCGTATGCTCGCTAGCGCAAAATCGTAAAATTAGAAAGGGTATTATCAGAGGAAACTCACTCGGACTTGGTGGAGGCTTAGGTGTATCTGACATGACGATTAGTTTGGCGCTGGGAGGTGAAGATAGGCGATCGAGTGACGGGTAGCTTGTGTAGAGATCGAATTGACGGCGGCCACTCTAAATTGTTAGTTTTTGTTCTTTCGACTCCCTGTTATCGAACAAGGGGGTGGTTGGAGTAGAAGAGAGCTGCAGCACTCCCAAGTCCAAAATCACGATTCCTTGGATGGATTATATAATTCATCGGGCCGTTATCCCACGAGTTTGCTGTGACTAGTTTTTCGTTGTTGTCTCCTTGAAGCTCAATCAAAATGCCCATATTGTCTGGACTCTGTATGCAAATCTTAGCTGCCAACCTTTATTTTAAAAAAAGACTACGTCGTGCCGCGTTCCCACATGTTGAAAGAATACTTGATTGATATCCATCTCTTGCGTCTCTTGCGACAGCACAGTGATATAGGATTGATTTGGGATTGATTGATGGAAGTAAGGAATTGGTAAGGAAAGTTGTTACAGGTGACAACTTGAATGCGATAGGATACTCTATACATGGTGGTACTTCTGAACGGACGCGCAATAGCAATAGTAATATGTACGAGACACGACAACAGTCGAACAACGCAAACTTGAAATTGGGACTTGAATATAGCAACGGACAACGAAGACAATTGGTTATGCTACGACGAAACTTTCCTTTGACGCCCATTTATTGACAGCCTGTTTGAGGTCGATAATGTGTCCAATCTTGAATCCCATCTCCATGAGTTCAGTTTTAGTGATGTCCGAAAACGCATGAGTGCCGGTAACTGCATTCTCGTGGAAGAGACGGAGAATAGTATCTGGGAGTGAGTAGGCGTTACAGAACGTGTCAATATCCATTGGCTGCCCTTCTCTGAGAGTCGAGGGTATCAGAGGCTCTGAACCAGATGAAGTCGCACTCTGCCCGTTGACCAATTGCGGCGGCGCCTTGGTTTTCTCTTTCCTCCAACTCGAAAACTTCGACCAATTTAAAGGCTGGACCTTGGCCCGAGTACGACCCCTCGGAAGGGAGATAGACACTGCTAACTCCTTGGGCGCATGAGAATTATCCGTCGAGGCATCGTCAGTGAGAAAAATCTCATGATTATTACTTCCGGTGCTGGGGACGGTTGAATTCGGGGACCTGGTAGAAGGTGAGGTCGGCGGTGTCGGAGAATGATGTAGTTCTGAAGATAGTCTTGAGTCCCTCCTTCTGCCCCAATCGCTGAGTGACTCGACATCCAGTGGTGGCGACTGGGGGCGAATTGTCGACCCAGGGAGAACGGGCGCCGGGGACTGTTCTTCCAGACTCGGATGCTGTGGCTGATCAAAGGGATAGGAGATTTCATAACCGGGAGGGGAGCGTGAATACGGCATAGGGGACGGTTGCACGGGTGGCAGGTGGGACTGAGTAAACGGGGATGGTGAAAGATCAGAGTTCATGTGAGTCGGCAAAGGGGAAGGGGTGGAAGGGGTGTTTATAGCGGACCGTGCTTGCGCAGCGCTTCCTAGTAGATTGTGACCTGAGGTGGCTCGAGTCGCATGTGGTGCAGGAAGTGGTGGATACACGTGAGGCTGATGGGGGGGATAAGATTCTTCATACAAGGGATATACAGATTGTGAAGGTGGGCCATGCAGCGGTTCGGGGGCCATTCTTATCAAAGTCAGTGCATTTGGGGAGTGTACATACTCCAGTGTTCGCTGGGAAGTTTATAATAGGTAGTCAAATTCAGCGCTGGTTTATTAATTGGTGGTCATGATTGGGGATGGTACGTGGGATAGATTTGGCTATAGAAGACGCTGGGAACGAGTGTAGGGTCGACTCGGATTGGAATACTTAGAATAGATTTGTGTAGGCTTAGGTGAGGATCCCCGTGAAGGCTCTTCCCCTGGCACAAGGTAATTTCCCACCGCAAGCAGGATGTCAAAGATAAGCTCAAGTTGTCAAACCGCTACTCGAAGAGGATTGGAGCGGGGATTGTGGATGAAAAATAAAAGCGAATCAAGTGCCAGTGGGTGAGTGAGGGTCTCCATTTAACAACTGTACACAGAAACTATTTAGGTCTTCCTCAAGTTCTCAGAGAAGCGCGTCGGCATTGTTCTTTGTATTCGATGGCATGGGGCTCTGAAATTTAAAGGTTGTTTATGGGGATCAGGTACCAAGCTGTTACATAAACTGGGAATACGAGTATTCCAATTGGCCGACAGGTGTAGTGGTACCGAGGTTTGAACCTGAACCTCTTGGACCTAACTCAAAGTTCAGTTCAAGGTCCTGAATTTTTGCTGAACCGAACCTAAGGTCCAGTTCAGGTTCACACAAATCCCCAAAGAACCGGACCGAACTTGACTTCAGCATCACTAGACAGGTACCACAAACCTGCCTTTGATGGGTAGTCAACTACGTGATCACTAGAGGAGTCGCTAACGGAGTAAGAGTTCGTGTCCCGCACAAGATTGTTTTTAAGCTCATATAAATTCCGGATCAGCATTATACCTTTCCCTCCTTCCCGAGTACATCTCTTCGTTAAGGAGTCCACGACGATGGTGAATATCACATACGATGCCTGTAAGACTTTATTTGCCTTGTGATTGCAAATCTAAGCCATCCATCTCACCTGATTCCTTAGCACAGTCACTCGTATGGACTGATTCTGCTGGAAATACGGGTGTTTATAACCCAGGAGACATCGCCTGGGTCCTTGCATCAACTGCGTTAGTATGGATAATGATACGGTCTTGGGTTTTTTTATTCTGGTTTCCTTCGGTGCGTTAAAATGGAGAACTCGACTGTGGGAAATTTGGTTAAATTCATGGGAGTAGGCGAAAAAATGCATTGTCCATGATGTACCTGAGCATGATGACCACTGCAGTCGTATCGTTGCAGGTGCGTCGACCCTTACAAATTGAATGATTTCATCCGATGTAACCTTGCTATCCAAAGTGGTTCTTCTGGGGTTTTTCACTTGTGTATGGTGATGGAGCCACTCCTTTCATTGGAAATCTAAGTGGGTCAGCTCTTCCTAGCATGACTTAAAGACTCGGACTATATACAGGTTTTATTCTTTCGCAGAATATTTCGCTTTGAGGGGTGTTCTCGAGGTACCCTCCATTGGAAGGACACGCATCCCATCCATCGTGTTCTGCGTCTATCAAATGATGTTTGCAGCGTTCACGTGAGTGTGAACCTAATGCAGGTCCTTATAATGCCAACGCTAACTTCCATGCCACAGACCTATGATCGCGATTGGAAGCGTTGCAGAACGTGCGCGCCTTGGGCCCCTACTTGTCTTCGTCTTTTTGTGGTCCACTCTCGTTTATGACCCCATCGCATACTGGACGTGGAACTCTAAAGGGTGGTCCTCCCATAACTATGACTTCGCGGGTGGAACACCTGTTCATATCTCTGCTGGCGCGGCCGCCCTCGTCATCTCTATCTACCTCAGAGAACGACATGGATTTAGCGCCCGGACGTTTGACTACCGGCCTCACAGCATCAGCCATATTATGCTTGGAACTACTTTACTTTGGTTTGGATGGTTCGGTTGGTTCTGAGCATGATGTCAACTATGAGCGAATTTATGGTGACTTTTCTATCAACCAGGCTTCAACGGAGGGTCTGCCTTTGCAGCTAACTTGCGAGCTGCCCAAGCCTGCATTGTTACCAACTTGTCAGCAAGTGCCAGCGGCCTGACCTGGATGTTGTTGGTAAGTTCAGGTATTTTCACTTATGCTTCTTCGCGTTGTGCCTCATTGTTTCCTTCCTCTCAGGAATATATGGATGGGAGGAAATGGTCCGCTGTCGGCTTTTGTTCAGGTGCAATTGCAGGCCTCATCGCCATTACTCCCGCCTCTGGTTTTGTTAGTTCCGGTGCGTTTCTTCTTTCCGTTTTGAGAAAGAAATATCACAACTTGCTTCAACTTTTTGTACTTCTGATAGCTCCTGCCATTTTGTGTGGGGGACTGGCTGGTACATCCTGCTATTTCGCGACTCAGCTCAAGTACCTCTTGGGCTTTGATGATGCTCTAGATGTGGGTTCTACAGCGCCTTCTCAAAATACTATCTGGTATTAATTTCCGTCTGTATAGGTCGTTGCGACCCACGCTATTGGAGGTCTCCTCGGCAATTTGTTCACCGCTATTTTCGCCCGAGCGAGAGTAGCTAATTACGATGGTTTCACTGTCATACGTGGCGGTTGCTTGGACGGCCACGCTATCCAACTCGTATGGCACCTCGCTGACTCATTTGCTGGTTTCGGATATTCGGCTGCCGTGACTGTGAGCACTCCATATCTAATTTTTGGAACTTTTCATTGGCAGTCCTCTCTGATTTCGTTCTTCTTTAACTTGATATGCAGGGGATTATCTTGGGTGCCATGCATTTAGTCCCCATTTTCCGCCTTCGTGTTTCTAGAGACAACGAAGAAATTGGTATTGATGAATCTCAAATGGGTGAATTCGCATACGACTACGTCTTCCTCAGGACCGAGCTCCGGCCACAAGAATACCAGCGCCCAGTGGCAAATGGCGCATTTCCGCTTCAAGATATGCCTGCCGCCAATTAAATACTGCATGGGAGAAGCACGTTGCAAGTTCGGCTTTGGTAATTGCACAGGTGTTTAATAGATCTTTATATGACCAATGGGAAGACCATGAACCTTCTGGCGTGAATTCGAATTTGATATTGAGACCTTGGCAAGGAGCATCAGTATTGATGAGTGCAATCTGATCTGCGTTATGATAAGATAAGATAAGATCGACGCTTACATAAACAAATTGAAAACGCGTCGTTCCAAGTTGTCGCAGTTCCTCGTTCTGGTCCTCCATATTCATAATGTCCACACCTGTATTTGTGATGAGTACGTCCTTTTTACGTCATTTTTTATATTTATTCGACCTAGCATCAATTCAGACACGGCGCCTGAGCGACAATCAGGTCGAAAGGCGCAGATTTCGAACATCACCGCGGCAAAGGTGCATACTGTGCTTTTGTTGGATCAGAAAGCGATCTAATGTACTCTAGACCGTCGCAGATGTTATTAGGACGTGCTTAGGCCCCAAAGCTATGCTTAAAATGATTTTGGATCCTATGGGCGGCATCTTGTATGTCCTTGGCCTTTACGTCGCTCTTTCGCAGACAGGGTATCTGATCATCCTTTCGTTTCTTTCCAGGCTCACAAATGACGGGAACGCCATTTTACGAGAAATTGACGTTGCACATCCGGCTGCGAAGAACATGATCGAACTCAGCCGGACGCAAGATGAGGAATGTGGAGATGGGACGACAAGTGTCATCATCCTTGGTGCGGGTGCACTCCTTTTCATTCGCACCTTTTGTTTAAATTTTTATTAGCCGGAGAGATCCTTGCTCAATCCCTCTCTCAACTCGAACGCGATATCCATCCGGTGGTGATCATCTCCGCGTACAACAAAGCCCTCAAAGAGGCGTTGGAGATCATCAAACGCATCTCTATCCCCATCGATGTCAACGACGACGCACAGATGCTGTCCCTCATCAAAACTTCCATCGGCACCAAGTTCGTCGTCCGCTGGTCTGATTTGATGTGCAAGCTCGCACTCGAGGCGGTGCGCACAGTGTCAACAGACATTAATGGGATGAAGACCGTCGACATCAAGAGATATGCACGGGTAGAAAAGATTCCTGGAGGAGAAATCGAGCAGAGTACGGTGCTGAAAGGCGTGATGGTGAATAAAGACATAACCCACCCGCAAATGAGGAGAAGAATCGAGAATCCAAGGATTATCTTGTTGGACTGTCCGTTGGAGTACAAGAAGGGCGAGTCGCAAACGAACATGGAGTTCTCCAAGGAAGGAGACTGGGCTAGGGCCCAGGAGATTGAAGAGGAGCAAGTTAAAGCGCTATGTTACAAGCTGCTGGAGTTCAAACCGGATTTGATCATCACGGAGAAGGGCGTTTCGGGTAGGTCTTCATTTTTTCCCCGTATATTCTTCCTCATTGTTTTCAGATCTTGCGCAACACATTTTCGTGCAGCATAATGCCACTGCCCTGCGCAGAGTTCGGAAATCGGATAACAACCGCATCGCGCTGGCCGTCGGTGCCACCATCGTCAACCGAATCGAGGACATGCGCGAATCAGATGTCGGCACCGAATGCGGGCTCTTCCACGTTGAGAAAATCGGCGACGAGTGAGCGCTCTCGCCAGTCCTATAAGTCTGATCTGACCCTGTTCATAGGTATTTCTCGTTCCTCACCGAATGCACCACCCCCAAGGCTTGCACCATCCTCCTGCGCGGGCCGTCAAAGGACATCCTCAACGAGATCGACAGGAATCTTGCGGATGCCATGTCCGTTGCGCGTAACGCGGTTTTCAACCCCACCCTTTCTCCGGGTGGTGGTGCCACGGAGATGGCTATCAGTGTTGGTTTGCATCAGAAAGCAAGGAGCGTCGTGGGTGTGGAGGGGTGGCCTTTCCGCGCAGTGGCTGATGCGATGGAGGTGATCCCGAGGACACTGATACAGAATTCGGGAGGGAATGTGATTAGGGTGTTGACGGAGCTGAGGGTAAGTTGAACTTTTTTTTTTCCCATGATTTTCTTGTAATCCTTTTCCTTACTCTATTGATCCCCCTTTTTTTCGATCCTTTTAGGCTAAGCACGCGAACGGCGAAAACTCATGGGGTGTGAATGGAGACACTGGAAAAATCGTTGACATGAAGACATATGGATTGTACGAGTCCGCCAGTGTTAAGGTGTGTCACCCTTCTCTCGTTGGCATATTTTTATCTGACCCTCTCCTCTCCTACTTCACAGATCCAAACCCTGAAAACTGCGATCGAAGCTTCACGCATGCTCCTCCGTGTTGACGATGTTGTGCAAGCTGTCCGCAAGGAGAAGGAGGAGGGTGGTGGCGGGGCGCCGCCTGAGGAGGCGATGGGGGAGCAGTGATAGATGAGCTGGACGGACATGAAAATTAAAGCATACACGGTTATTGTAAATAATCTTTAGCACTGGAGGTGCTTCATGATCTACGGTTTCTTTTGACCTCACTATCGGGGAAATTTATGAATCATATTCCTGAAAAATGGAATAGATTCTTGAAAAAAGCGCCCAAAATAGACCCTTAATTTCCTAGGGTACTGTGAATAACTTGTCAGACAATATTCCCGCTACCTTTAGGTAGTGGGTCCTAGAGACGTTCGACAAAAATTTTTGGCAGTACTCAAGCTGTGCACCTGACTAAGCAAACACGTCATTCTTCTCCCGAAAAAAACTATCATGTCTTCCACTGCTGGCACCGTTGCTGGCATCGCCGCACATGTTTTCCTCTCTAACGATGTCGTTCAGTCTCGCCTTTCTACGCACGTCCGAATGTATAGTCTGCAATTAGCCAAGAAATTCGCGGTAAATACTGTTCAACATGAAACTGAACTTTAAATTAAACACGAACTGCAATACACAGACTCCTCTCTCGACTTACATCCCTGACACCATGCAAATATTGATATAAAAAAAAGGCACTTGCAACCACCGAACGAAGATGGCAAGCACCCCACAGAAAACGTCAAACGTAAGCGCTATAACTTACCACGAATCATATTGTACTAACACTGCTATAGCTAAACCGCATATAGGAGGCTTCTACAACCCCGAACTCCTACACTACCTACCCTGCGAATTCGACCTCAAAACCGATAAACTCGTCCAACAAAACATCGCCGACACCGATGGGGAAGAACAATCTTGTCCAACTTCGTCCTGGCACACTCGTCCTTTGCGTGATCACGCTCCACACATGGAACATACGAAATGACGGACGGTTCAAAAAAAAAGAAAGAGGAAGAAGATGGATTTAAAAGGGTGAGTAATTCACCACAACGGAAAATAAAAATAAAGATTGATAAACGGTACAGTTCTACACCTCAACGCACAAAGCGTTTGAGTTTCAAAAGAATTGCCGACGCCCTTTTCCACGGCCATCACAACTTCCCCTCCTAATTCTTCGGACACCGAAGACACCCTCCGCACAAGACGAATTTGATAGCTTCACCACCACAAAAAGGAACGGAAGCCAGGACCGACAATGTCCTCGACGCCAAATCGGAAACCGTCCCAGAACCCAAACCAAGCACTTCTCGAAGCCGAAAATCCACCAAACCCACCAGTTCCGAGTGGCAATTGAACGAAATGGACACGAGCACGTAATAAAAATTCACTCTTCTTTTTCCTTCTACTCCCACTTTCCTATCCCCTCGTCCGTCCTCTAAAATCGTTCACTGTATATTAACTGTAACAACTGCTGTTCCATACTTTCCTATGTATTTCGATGTATTATAAATTTATCTTCACGGATTAACAAAGCGCCACTAAAAGCATTGGTAGTAGGTAGCGGGCTTTGCCGCTTGTCGGCCCTATCGTTATATGTAACGTGTAACATGGCATGAACAATCGGTAGAAAGTTGAAACACTACGGTATGCTAAAATTTCTAATTCTTCGCTAGAATTCCGGCGGGTCTCTCCATCCCACCAGTCAACATCGCACTATTGGCCTGCCTCTCATGACTTTCGCCGAACATGACGTATTTATCATCATGCCACTGGACAGCCTTGACCTTGTTACCCTCCACATCTTCGAAAAGGGCTTCGCTTTCCGGTCTTAGGAAATAGGCGATAGAGTATCTGTCCTCGTCGCTGGCAACAGGTATAACGCGGTGCAAGCAGCTGTTGAGCTTCTTCTCGCTGAGGTAACGCAAGGAATCGCCCACGTTGACGATTGCATGACCGTCACGAGGAGCAACGAATTCCCACTCACTCGATCCGGGTTGCTGCAATTGAAGACCCCATTGTTCGGTAAATAACAAGGTTAGGGTGCCAATATCCGTGTGCTTGTTATGTCCCATTCCTTCCTTGACGTCCTGTTTTGGGTAATGGAGCAGAACGAGCGTCGTATTTGAAGGCTTATCCTCACGGTGATGCGCCTCGAAGCGAGTCGCACCTCGAAGGTTGAGCATATCGGACAGAGTGGTAAGCATGGTCTTGTTGACGAAGTGGCAGAGTCCGATGAAACTCTCGAAGAGGTCTTCCTGCTGTTTGACAGGAGAGGTGAGCGAGACATCATTTCAGCGTAGGCAACCTATTAATATATTCACTTCACTGGTTACAGAATACATGGTGGAATTTTGGACAAACCTTCAAGGTCTCGTAACCGTCGCGGGCGCCTTCTTTGAAGCCGGTGAATGTCCCAGCCGGTTTAAACCTGTTCGAAAGATCTTTAGCGATGAAATACTCAGGTAATTCATTGTAAACTTACCCATGGGTATGGGTGCCTCGATCGTCCTTCATTTTGACGTCCTCGGGGAGAGAAAAATATTTCTCCATCATAGCGACGACGTTGGTTTTATCAGAGAGAATCTGGCGGATGCGTGGACCCCCAAGGTCCAGGTAAAAGAACCCATCCTTGACGCACAGAGCGAGAAGTTTGTACTGCTCAGTAAGGTCCTTGTCGAGGAGCCGGCTGAAGTCAATAGTATCCATGAGAGCAATGCGGGAGCCAGCTGGAGGTGGTCGCATAGGCATTGTAGTACGTAAAGGTTGAGTAGTTAAGTTGGGTGTTGAATGCTATTGTTGTAGATGAGTTGGTAGATGGAGAAGTGCAATTATGTTGTTCAATTTATAACCGGACGGCTAGAGCGGTAAATCGGGAGGGGACCCTGACACGAGAGCCCACGAAATTCAAAGGGCAAGGCGGGAAGCGAGAAATTCACATATAGAGGTTGGCCAGCATTGGACTAGCAGCCTGACTGACGTGAAAGCTCCCAGCATAGCCGATGAATCGATGAATCGAAGGAGTCGATGACCTCCGATTTTCCAAGCCGAATTCGTGGGGTGTTGAGATGGTCGCACGAGGCTCGTTGTTGCAGCTCATTTTTTACCTCGTAGTCCTTATGCTGGGTGGCCGCTGAGCAAGGGCCTAGACCATGTCGAGACTTCGGGCTTTCAGTATTTAAAAGGCATTTAAATTTCATCGCGAAATTGTGATTGATATTTCAATATTTTCCAGTTGAAATATCATTTACAATTTCACCCTTTAAACACTGAAAATCCCGATGTGATAGTGAGAACACGGTGAGGCCATTTTTGGATTTTGTTTTGAAAATGGTGTCTTTTTGGAGTTTGATGCTTGTGGGGCCCGTAAATCGAACCATAAAAAATCATTACTATGACAGCTACATATCGGAGAAATGCTAGACCGCTTTTCATTTTCCGAGTTTGTGGCTGTGCATGGTTCCAAGCAACTGTCAGAAAGTCCGGAAATTGGAAAAGGCCGTCCAACCAGCGGTACACGTGTGCCTTAATGCGACCATGCCGGCGCGTCGCGTCCCCTCCAGGTTAATAACTGGGCATTGAGCACACCACTCAACACGAAGACACAATCACCCTTTGCATAGTGTATAATACAGTGGCTAACGTTAAAATAAATAGGTATCAATGATTTATTTAATGAAATTTGACCCAAAACAATGAACCTGGCACCCAAGAAAGTGCTCCACTTTTTCGGGTTTGTACCTTCCATTTTTGGTTTAGTCAATGGGCTTTTGATCCGATAGACACTCCGTTTGCAAATGCCTCTATTTTACTGGCTGACATTCTTCGCAACGACATTGTAAGTACAAGTTTCTTCTGCTCAATAGTTTCCAGGCATTGTAGCAAGTGAACTGGGGAAGAATGAATTGTATACCAAGTAACCAAGCCACAAGCTACTGTTGGAATATCCGGAGGCTGTGCGAGCGTGCGCAATGCGCCGCTATCCCCGGAATCTAGGTACATTCCTTATTTCTTATTGTTTTCTTTCATTCTTCGGGCTGTAGGCCCTATTTTATCTTTCTCTCCATTTATTCTGTAGTCTACAGTATATAGTCGAGATCTTGTATTGTAGCTACTTATCCGTTTGTCCTGTGGGGACAACCGGAAATCTTATCTTTTATCTCAAGTTTGCTGATTTGATTTCAACAGCTACTTAGTCTCTCGTAGACAGACCACGATACAAGTGATTTTTTTGATGTGTTGTATGAATCACGTCGCCAGGAAATGCTTATGTAAAGTGCGGACTTTGAAAGTGTAGTCGCGCTCAATTAACGAGATGAGGGGAAAGTGTTTTATATAATTTTGGAGAGAAAGCTGTCAGAAACATCTTAATTAACATTGTGCTGAAATTTGGAGAGACAGCGAGGTGGTATGGATGAGTTGGGGAATTGGTTGTACTTACTGGTTGAGGTACAGCCAATGATCATGTGATATACTTTACTGTCGAATCCTTGGGAATGAAAGCGACGCACAGATCTGCTCCTCTCCACGAAAAATATTTCAATTAGTGATTATTGAGCTAAATTAATACACTTCGACTCTGAAAAATAAAGAAGCCCCCACATCGTCGCGTCGATCGGACGCGACGATATTCAAGCTCCGCACTTTACATAAGCATTTTCTGACACGGTTCGGGGGGCGTGATAAGAACAGGACTACAAGCTACTACCCAATTCGTTGTGGAGCAAAGCTCCACGGAAGTCGGTCTCATACCGAATATGGTCTCCAGGTGCAGGCATTGCTAAAATAGGTTGTTTGGAGCAGCGGGAGGCGCATTTGAAAAATGTGGAGCACTGTCTAGGGTTTTGCATACAGCTGGAATACTCACCACTGTTGGAGAGCATGATGAATGGGGAACGCGTTGGCACTTCCAGCAGCCAAGATAGACATTTGCATAGCATTCTTGATGGAAGAAGTCGATGGCTTGTCCAGCTGTTTTCGTAACTTTCACGCGGTCATATATCAATATATCAATATTGAGTCCAAATGAGACTCTCCGGAGTAGTAAGAAATACTCTGCTGAGATCCTTTCCACCGTGAATTCAGGATTTTCCCCTGTAAATTAATTAACGTTAAACCGGAAACATACCATGCCAATCCTCCGTATTCACAATGTCTACACCCGTCTTTGTGATGAGTACGTCTTTTTAGTTTGTCTTTATCTAACTTAGCATTGATTCTGACCCGAATGCGGGCTCTTCCACGTTGAGAAAATCGGCGACGAGTGAGCGCTCTCGCCAGTCCTATAAGTCCAGCGCGGGCCGTCAAAGGACATCCTCAACGAGATCGACAGGAATCTCGTGGAAGCCATGTCCGTTGCACGCGCGGTTTTCGACCACCCTTTCTCCGGCGACGGAGATGGCTATCAGTGTTGATTTGCATCAGAAAGCAAGGAACGTCATGGGTGAGGGGGTGGCCTTTCCGCGCAGTGGCTGATGCGATGGAGGTGATCCCAAGGACACTGATACAGAATTCGGGAGGGAATGTAATTAGGCTGTTGACGGAGTTGAGGGTAAGTTTTTTTTTTTTCCCTATGATTTCTTGTAATCCCAATGTAATCCTTTTCCTTACTGTATCGACGCCTATTTTTTTTTCTTTTCGATCCTTCAGGCTAAGCACGCGAACGGCGAAACTCATGGGGTGTGAAAGGAGACACTGGAAAAATCGTCGACATGAAGGCATATGGACTGTACGAGTCCGCCAGTGAAGGTGCGTTTCCCCTCTCTCGTTCGCTCTGACCCTGTAACCAAACCTTGAAAACTGCGATTGAAGCTTCGTGCATGCGCCTCCGCGTAGACGATGTCATGCGCGCTGTCCGCAAGGACTCCAAGGAGAAGGAGAAGGGTGGTGGCGGTGCGCCGCCTGAGGAGGCGATGGGGGAGCAGTGATTGATGAGCTGGACGGGAATGAAAGTTCAAGCATACACAGTTATTGTAAATAATATTTAGCGTCGTCGATGCTTCATGATCTAGGGTTTCTTTTAACCTGACTATCGACGAGAGGGGGCAATTTATGAATCGTCCTAAAGAATGGAATAGATGTGAGAAATAAAATAAAGTTCGATCTACATTTGAATACGTTTAGGGTGCACTCCAGGACGCATTAATTTAAGCTGGGGTTATAGGGAACCACTTATTAAAGATACCGTTAGGATCGTAGTGTTTCTTTATTTTCTGGAGCTTGGGATAACTCTCTGCGAACACCAACTTAGCTTTATCTGGAACTGATTCCTTTTCGCCCGTAACAGCCTGGGCATCTGGAACGAACAAAACAGCGTTAATCGGTGGGAACATCGTAGTTGTCCAATGTAATACCCACCATAATTACTGTACCCTTGGCTTTGCACATCGGTTAACTCTGGATGCGCTCCAGTCACGATCTGCGCCAACTCGTGGGCACAACTACGAGCAATATCTGCGTTCCTCTCCGTGTTTTCCTTCCAGACAACACCGATTAACACGCCTGGGGTAGCATCACGGCGGAATGCGGTGGTGCCAGCTGGGACAGAACAAACCTTCCCAAGTGGAAAGTATTCGTAGAGGACGATGCAGTGGAGTCCCGTGCTTTTGGTAAGTTCGATTGTTCTTTCGTGCGCTTTTGCAATGGAGCTATAGTGTGGGTTTCGATGGGCTACGCCTTTGAAGTAAACACATGATCCATGGGCGAACGAAGCGTTCTGGTTCTGATGTTAGAATGTATTTTGGGGAGTTGGATTAGGTGTACCTGTATCGCGTTAACCTCCTCGTATGGTAGTTCTTTCGTTGTATCCATGATAGGCCCTGGTAGAAAGATGAGATTGATTTAAACCAGTTTGCAGTTGGGAGGTGCATATACCAATGTCGAGGAAAGGTTTGAATTTGGCCCTTCCTTCAGCCTCCGTGCCGTTATAGAATGGCATTAGAACAACCACAGGCTGTAGCAGTGTAGTAAATAACGTTAATAATTGTTTTCTGTTTCGCTTGGGGAACTTACATTGCCATCGGGTCCCACTGACATAACCTGTCCTAAGGCTTGTTTTGTCAAGTTCTCGCCTGCCCACCATTCAGCAGTGACCGAGACTATTTTCTCCAAGGCGGTTGGAGGGTAGATAAGCATCCCTGCGTACACGGTAGGACGCTGAGGATGGAGCTTGTAGACGAATTCGGTGACGACGCCGAAATTCGAGCCTCCGCCCCTGATGCCAAAGAAAAGATCCGGATAATCTTTTTCGTTGGTGGTTATTACCGAACCGTCAGCGATGACTACTGTCGCCTATGTGTATATAAGAATGCGGTGGATAAGTTAAGTCAAGGCAATAAAAGCAGCGTACTTGAGCAAGATTGTCGACGACCATGCCGTGCTCGGGGGTAAGCCATCCATAGCCTCCTCCAAGGGTCAGGCTACATAACGCGGATTAGTTTGGGGCTGAATCCATGAGGTTCGTCACAAACCCTCCGATACCAGTCTGCAGAAAAAATGAGCGACGATTCTTAGATGGAGAAAAATGGGTGCTTTACATGGTTGACGGTTCCTCCGACTGTCGCCAAGCCATGGGCGATGGACGCCTTGTCTACAGCTTCCCACAGAGCGCCGCCACTAGCATACGCCAGTCTTTTCTCTGCGTCAACTGTTACAGTGGTTATATACCTCGACAGATCGATGACAAGGCCGCCCTCGCTCGAGGATGCACCAGCAGGGCTATGTCCACCACCACGAATGGCAATAGGCAGCTTGTTGGCGGTTGCGTACTTGATAGCGAGGGCGACATCAGTGGTGTCTTTGACGAAGGCTACCACCTCTGCTCGGCGCTCGGCGTTGGCTGCCCAACGAGCGATAGCTTTGGCGTAGTCGGGGTCGGTAGGGGTGACGAGGTCGCCTTTGAATGTGTTCTTCAAAGCGTGGAAGTCGGTCATTGGGATATGTCTGTCGAGTAGTACGAATGTCTTGAGGTGCTGCGTTTGAATAAGTGTCTCTGTGGCCTTTTATTAAGAGCTATTAGCGTCCGAGGTTGGCGGGAACATGACATGGATAACTTGGTATGATAATACCTTTGTTAGGTGGCTGACGGTAAAAGAGATATACCCACCAACGTTAGTTTTGGATGGCCATGTCTGTCGAATGAAAGTGATTATTCTCCTCCATCTGGAGGGTTCCCCGAGGTATGTATTCTGGGGGTGAAGCCGGAGTGCAACTTCGGCTATCCCGGGTGAGGGCCACCATCATTCCGCAGAAATACTGTCAGAACCAGCCCAGTGAGTGCCTATCATTACACCGTCGGGCTCAAGTCAATGATAAATGGCTGTGCGTGCATAGTGTGTACTCACAATTGGTTTCATCCTCAATGACATTCCCTCAAGGCTCTACCCACCAAATGGCAGAGTGAGAAAACGGCTTGAGAGACGAATACCATTTGATCTAAACAAGTGGAGGGTCAGCTTCAGCCATGCTCAGTGTAAAGGTTTGGGTAATTTATCCCCCATTCGCCCCGGTGTAAACGGCTTAGCGATCATTGAAGTTTTTACGCGTGCGTGCCGTTGTCAATCCATCGCCACGAATACTCAACCATTAATGGAGTTGGTTGGTCCCAGATTGGCTTTACGTTCCTAGACCAGCGATCTGATCTTATATTTCCAAACGCTCTCAAAAAACTTCCTGCGTTTTTATACGCACAAGGTCCTTCTCTTTGAGTATGGGTCAATAAGACATAAAACTGGGCATCATACATATCTCGCAAAGATAATACATCTTACAACGTAAAATTACTACACCATTTCAAGTTCAGTATTTTAATCACGAGTTTATTTAAAAACTACACCTTCGCGGCCTCCTTCCCCTTACTACTGTTCTTGGCCTGATTTTTCTCTTCGTCTGCTTCCTCATCCGATTCTGGGGGTGACGGTGAGGGTCCTTTCCGATCAAGATCGTTGTCGTCGTCATCGAGCAGTTCTTCCGCATCGTCATCGCTAGAGCCTTCGCTAAGAATGATCCCGTGGTTTGGGTTAGCGACAAGTAGATCTTCAGAGTCTATTCCTTGTGAGTCGGCTGCAAATAAAATGGCACTAAGTCTGAATAGCAGGACGGAAATGAAGGGCGAACGGACGAACCTTTGTTCTTCCTCGACTCATGCCAGCTCGCCTCGAGTTCTTCCATTATTTTCGCCTGGATCGCGTCGATGTCAGCGGCTGTCGAACCTTTTTTGTAACGGTCCAGGAAAGGCCTGAGGGGGTCAAATTTTTCAAATTAGGATGAATATAAAAAATCTAAAAAAGTAGAGATGTTCCAACGCACTTGTTTACGGTAAAGAACGAACTCCCCCATCCGAACGAGCTGAGGAGCTTTTCGGCGTAAGCATCAAAGCCTGCGATTGAAAATGCTGCGGCGAGGGCTTCGACGCAGTTTAGTCGCCAAGGTTTACCATAGTTGGTCGGGTTCGTGGCGAGGAGGTAGGGCACTGCCGAGGAATCGTCAATAAAATCAATGAATCGACAAAAAAAAAAAGCACGCACACAGGCGTTCGTGGGGGCTGGCGATCTTGTTAAATGGAACGTCGTCAATGCGGGCCCAGGAGCACTCGACGACTGCCAGACCGCCTGCGAGGATAAGGTCGCGGTCAGAGGGACTGATCACTTGCTTCCCTTTGGGTCTGTGGTGCAATTTAAGGAGGTAATGACAAGATAGAAGAATGAACACTCACGAGACGACGATACCGCGGAATCGTGAGCCTACTCGCAGCTCTTTGATGAGGCCAAGTCGGGAGAGTTTCTTGCCTGAGCACCGACGCGGGTCGCAGTGGTCAAAGTCCTGTCGTCGAGAATGAAGTCTTGTATGTGGACAAAGAACAAGTATGACCTACCCACATAGCAACGGGAACCTCGATGACCACATCATCTTCTCCATCTGTTTAAACAAGCGTCAGCATTTTGCAACTGACAAACTGAGCTGTCTACCTTCCGACGAACCACTATCCTCCTCATCCTCGTCGACATCGTCTACCGCACTCTCTGGCCGCTCTTCAGTGCCACCTACGTCTCTTCCACCTATATAGTCCCTCCCATTACTGCGGCCCCTGTGTCCCGTAAAGCCTCTGCCTGGTGGGCGACCAGTGCTCTTTGGGTGTCGATGGCCGCGGTTGGTAGTGCCTCCCGTATTCGAAGATTTCTTTGCCATGTCTGCTTGTGAGGGTTATATAGATGGCTATTTATTCAAGTCCTCGAGTGGAGCAAGATACAAATTCATCCTTTGAACTG
>Ga0307513_10004789_pt1 | contig 17971 bp, 12 predicted proteins | sample 15_EM_MG_FD_202174 | JGI IMG/M metagenome (GOLD analysis project Ga0307513, IMG submission 202174) | Populus trichocarpa ectomycorrhiza microbial communities from riparian zone in the Pacific Northwest, United States - 15_EM | ecosystem: Host-associated > Plants > Roots > Unclassified | place... | reverse complement strand
ATGTCGCCAAAAGTCAAAGACAGCCTGATTCGTGATGTCGTCTTCCCAAAGCGCTTCGGAGAAACGCACGAGTTCGCAGATATGGTCCTGTGGCTAATTAAATCGACGTATGTCAATGGAGAAGTGTTCCGCCTCTCTGCTGGTGGTCGTATGCCAGGCAAGCTGTAACCTTGGTATACCAAAAAAATATGGAATAGTTTAAATAGCAGTTAGTTATCGTGCTGATATTATTTCTGTGCGGTCACATCATATCCTTCGTCTCGTTCGCGCTCTCTCTCACCATACCCTAATCTACAACCTGTACTCACTCCCAATGGAAAGGCCGTGTGTTCTATCTCTCCACAGCTAGGCTGCAATGGCTGTTATTTTGGCAGAATGGGGAGCTTTCGCAAGGTGCATGATCGTGAAGCGGTGAATGCCCATTCCAAGGCCAGGGAGGAGCTGGAGAGTGAGAAGAAAATGACAGAGGAGCCTAATAGACTACTGTGAGATGCGGGAAAGGTTGTCAAGCAACTGAAACACGAGAAAGCGACCTCAGGGAACCATGAGAGGAGCCTGACCGTGCACCGAAACCAAATGCCGAACACATGGAGGCCGAAATAAAGTAGTTTAGCGAGTAACGAACGCTGAAGCTACGAGGGAATGAAGCACGTTTGCTGCGCGCGGTGAGGCAGGCGAATGAGGAGAGGGAGTTGTCATCTACAAGAGAAGAAGGCCTACGCTCACATCTGCAGGACCTCGAGGTCCAAAGCGATTGGGCGTCAAAACTCGAGGCCGTCGAAGAATTAACGCCTCAACTTGCAACAAGAACCTGTGGACCTGGACCAAGCATTTTATCGAGTAGATGCAGATACTCAAGCGGGGTTCAGCAGATGATAGGAACTAAGATGATAGTTGGATGATAGTTGGGCGAGAGAAATGGTCCGTCCGGGACTCGTTAAGGCGTTCTTACTGTTGCAGAGTGTGGTCCAGATGATTGAAGGACCGAATGCTGTTCGAGTGACTGGGTCGGCTGGTCCTGATATGGTCCTAAATCCAGTCAAGGTGGATGATTCCCCGGTCGCCGGTCAGCTGGTTGCAATAGACTCCCGCCCGATCCGTTGGTACTCCCATATTTCTCGATTACTCAATTGGTATCTTATTTGCATATTAAGAACCTACCCCGCTTGATTCAGCTGTAGGTGTTAGAATTTCCGTTGGTTGTAGGATTTCCACTAGGTCGAAAACACGTAGCGATACAACAACGAGAATACGCGCTCTTATACATCCGAGAGATGACCATATGAAACGCAGTTCCCCAAACAATCAGCACCCCCTGACGACCGGAGCACTGAGCGCTCGATCTGAAATCCCAAATACATGCCAAATCCCGACAGTAGGGTTGAAGGTGTTCTGTAATTCACGCCTTTAATTCATGCCACTAGATGTATCAAGCGCTCATGGTCTCGTCCCTAGCTAGTTGTCTCGCCTGTTGCCTGTAATAAACAGACAAACCGTTTTTATTGTCTTGTGACTATGTATTACCAGAGAGGCTAGGCCAGGAGCTGGTAGGAACGTGTGTGAAGGGCGCGTTGGGGTGTACAATCTGTCACTTAATCTTCCGATGGGTAGCACACCATCTCCGGATCCGCTGACGGGTGGGATTCTGCAAGTGCTGCTGTGGTTGGTAAGCCTCTAAAGGGATACATCGATGATGTGTATGGTCTGTTGCTTACTGTCCCAATAGGCAGAACATCGTTGGATCCCATGTGTGTAACTCATTTCCACATGTTTCCATCCAACCTCTCCTCCCTCGCAACCCAATTCACACTAACCTCTATACTCAGCCACAGTCAGGTGGTTGAGTCAAGGATTTGGGTGATAACTTACTATATTGGGCACCTCCGTTCTGGCGTACAGACCTGCGTTCACCTACTCTCCTGATAATCCCTTTCTCCCATATTCAATCAGGCGCTCCTAGTTTGAGGACTTTGCTTTTGGAACTTCTTGGGCCCAAATTTTCGACATTAGTGCACAACCATAGCTTTTCCCTGGACTCTGTGCTTGTACTAACGTGTAGGTGAGCCGCTTGCTGGTGATTGCAGTTTCAGTCCCTTTCATCATCAATAATTCTCTACCAGGTTCTTGTTCTCGACTTTGTCCCTTTCTATATCTACAGTAGTTATTTCCCAGTCATTTGGGGTTACTATCTCCGCATATCTTACAATGTTATTCTTTACCTTCCCTAGTCACTGGTTGACATTGGTCGACTCTACTGCCCTTCCATCCCGAAATACACGATGGATTAAGAAATCTGTGACTGAGCGGTTATATTTTCTGTTGCCAGGAAGGTTACATTTTCTGCAACTCCCTATTCACAGCGATAGGTTTATTGAACCACTCTATATCTATCTCACATTATTGAATAAAGGGCGAAGGTCGCGGTTCAACAGCACATGTAAGTGCAGTCGAATGATATGATATAGTTTACGCAAGACTTTCATAGTGAAATGGAACGTCTGAATTAAGTCAGTCACTTCCGGGTGGTACTGATCTGCTCATGTTCATTGAGCTGGATATACGTAGCGCTAAGACTGAACTTGCAGCATGAAAGGTGCTGAAACATTGTTAGCTCATACAGGGTGATTATTGCAGTGGCGCGCTTTCACCCATCGTCAGAGGGCGCGCACTAACCACGACTTCCTCGCACTTTACCGACCACGAGACTCGTGAGCCGAGTGGCTTCCTAATCGATGTGTTATGTTGAATACTGGTGTTCCTTGTGTGAATTGAGCTTGCCCTTCGAAGATTAAATCCTTCCCCGCTTCCATGCCTTGAGGCAACCAGCAAGTGAGAAGACCATGAATGAGCTGCCTAACGTTCAATATTAAATGTCTTTTCACATAATCTCCACCCACCTGTGCATTGCTTGAGGCATATCGTTGTGGTCTGCCTCACTGTTATAACGATTTAGAGCAGAAATGAATCTCTGGTTATGAAAATGTAAACGAGAAAGGAGCTATCTCCAACGGACATCTTCCCAAGGGTGCGGCCATTCGTTCTGTCCAGTTCCGCTTGCCGTCGATATTGAGAGCGGATCGCGGCATGCCGACCTTGCGTGAAATTGGCATGGAATCGAGTGAATCGTGAGCGAGGACACCTTTAGTAATGCCAAAGACACGCGGCTACTGGACAAAGCAACAAATCGAGTTTCTTGGGGACCCCAACCCGCTGTTTTCAAACTCGGCGAGCACACTCAAACTCGTCCTCTTCTTCTGCTCTTCTCTTCCCTTCCCTAGAGCATCGCAGACGACCCCGTCCACCCTCCAACGTCACCCGATCGAGCCCACCGAAACCTGGACGTGCACGCCATTGGTCGTTGCACCCAGCTAGCGCACTGTCCCGTAGGACTATATCTTTTGTATCTCGAAAATGAGCTTTCCAAGCCATGAGAGAGTCGCCCACTTTATCGGTACGCACCGTACGAACCCATTGGAAGGGAAGGCTGACCTTTTCTCGTTTGCGAAGGCGGCAATTCGCTGGACAAGGCTCCAGTAGGCACAGTACACGACTTTGTCAAGGAACATGGAGGCCACACTGTCATCACCAAGGTGGGTTGGACCAATTTCGAACTTTTTGGGGACAGTGGGGCGCCGCTCCGGGCACGCGTTCGTCGCGCACTTGTCCTCCATTACGCGTCTTATTATATCCTCGACACAGTGAGACTACAAAGGACCCCATCTTGTCGCGTTTCTGACGCGGCAGACTTCCCTTCTCCGTGCTTCATTCTTTGTCATTCGATAGGTCACTGACTACGTCTCGTCTTACAGGTTTTGATCGCAAATAACGGTCAGAAGGATTCCTATCTATGCGAATAGCCCAGCTGACACCCTTTTCAGGTATCGCTGCTGTCAAGGAAATCCGCTCCATCCGCCAATGGTCCTACGAGACCTTTGGCACAGAGCGTGCCATCGAATTCACCGTCATGGCCACATCTGATGATCTTCGCGTCAACGCAGACTACATCCGTATGGCCGACCGCTACGTTGAAGTACCAGGAGGGACAAATAATCACAACTACGCCAATGTCGACTTTATCGTCGATGTCGCCGAACGAGCAGGAGTGCATGCCGTCTGGGCTGGATGGGGCCACGCCTCAGAGAACCCGCGCCTCCCCGAGTCGCTCGCTGCCTCGAAGCATAAAATCGTCTTCATTGGTCCTCCGGGATCAGCGATGCGATCCCTTGGAGACAAGATCTCCTCCACTATCGTGGCACAGCACGCCAAAGTTCCCTGCATGGCTTGGTCTGGCACCGGAATCGACGAAGTCGAACTCTCGGAGCAAGGTCTCGTCACCGTTCCCGACAAGGTTTACAAGAAAGCCTGCATCACCACTGTCGAAGAGGGCATGGAATGTGCAGCAACTATCGGGTACCCCATCATGATCAAGGCTAGTGAGGGCGGTGGTGGCAAGGGCATTCGCAAGGTCGAAAGCCCAGAGGCTTTCAAGCTCGCTTTCAACGCTGTATCTGGCGAGGTTCCCGGATCTCCCATCTTCATCATGAAACTTGCAGGAGCTGCCCGCCACCTTGAGGTCCAGCTCCTCGCTGACCAGTACGGTAACGCCATATCCATCTTCGGTCGTGACTGCTCTGTCCAGCGTCGCCACCAGAAGATCATTGAGGAAGCACCAGTTACCATCGTTCAAGGCGAGAGGTTTGAAGAAATGGAGAAAGCCGCCGTCCGACTTGCCAAGCTTGTAGGTTATGTGAGTGCCGGTACAGTCGAATGTAAGTAATCCACGGCTCTCCTTTATTACTACCTAACTCTTCTTCAGATCTTTACAGCCCAGCTGAAGATCATTTCTATTTCCTCGAGCTCAACCCTCGTCTCCAGGTCGAGCACCCAACCACCGAAATGGTCAGCGGTGTCAACCTCCCTGCAGCTCAGCTTCAGATAGCGATGGGTGTTCCTCTCCACTGCATCCGTGACATTCGCCAACTTTATGGCTTGAACCCCCATGGCACCAACGAGATCGACCTTGACTTCGAGAGGCCAGAGTCCGCCCAGCTCCAGCGTAAACCTCAACCAAAAGGCCACGTCGTCGCCTGTCGTATCACTGCTGAGAATCCAGATGCTGGGTTCAAGCCCTCTAGCGGCAGTTTGCAGGAACTTAACTTCCGCTCAAGCACTAATGTATGGGGTTACTTTTCCGTCGGTACTGCTGGTGGTCTGCACGAGTTTGCCGACTCCCAGTTTGGCCACATCTTCGCATATGGTTCAGATCGCGATGAATCGAGGAGGAACATGGTCATGGCCCTCAAGGAGATCAGCATTCGCGGTGACTTCCGCACGCCCGTCGATTTCCTGGTTACTCTTCTTGAGACCGATGCGTTCTCCGGCAACAGCTTCACTACAGGCTGGCTCGACACGCTCATCAGCGAAAACCTTACGGCTGAACGACCCGACCCGACCTTGGCTGTTATCTGTGGCGCTGTTCAGAAGGCTCACGTCTTATCCGAGGCGTGCTGGAAGGAGTACAAGACGATCCTCGAGAAGGGTCAAGTCCCTGCTCGTGACACTCTTAAGACAGTCTTCGGGATTGACTTCATCTACGAGGGTGTACGATATAACTTTACCGCGGCTCGGTCATCCTTAACCCTCTGGACGCTTTATCTCAACGGCGGAAGGACGACGGTTGCGGCCAGACCCCTAGCCGACGGCGGTCTGCTCGTCTTGGTTGATGGGAAGAGCCACTCTGTCTACTGGAGGGAGGAAGTCGGTGCCGTACGGTTGATGGTCGATTCCAAGACGTGTCTCATCGAACAAGAGAACGACCCAACTCAATTAAGGAGCCCTAGTCCTGGTAAACTTGTTCGCTTCCTTGTGGATAGTGGCGACCATGTCAAGGCTGGTCAGGCTTATGCCGAAATCGAGGTGAGAAAACCCGTCTTGATACTTTGAATGGCTACTGAAGTCCCGCTACAGGTCATGAAGATGTACATGCCCCTCGTTGCCCAAGAAGATGGTGTCCCCTTGTTCGTCAAGCAAGCCGGCGTCAGCCTCGAGCCTGGTGACATAATCGGCATCCTTACCCTCGACGACCCAAGCCGTATCAAGCACGCAAAGCCATTCGAGGGTCAGCTCCCCGATATGGGCCACCCTAGCATCATTGGCTCAAAGCCTCACCAGCGCCTTGCGTGTGATATAGACATTCTCAATAGCACCCTCGACGGTTTCGACAACCAGGCAATTATGAATGTTATTCTCAAGGATCTCTTCGAAGTCCTCCGAAATCACGAGCTACCTTACGTTGAGGCTACTGCAGTTCTCGCTACTCTCTCTGGTCGTATACCTAGCAAGCTCGAAGAGTCGGTTAGGCATTTGATCGATGTTGCCAAGGCTAAGTCCTCCCACGAGTTCCCCGCCGCTCGGATCAAGAAGATTCTCGATGCATACCTCAATGACCTTCGACCACAAGACCGCACCATGGCCCGGTCCTCTATCCAAACTCTCATCGATCTCGCTGAACGCTACAAGTACGGCTTGAAAGCTCATGAATGGAACACCGTTGCAGCGCTCTTCGCTAGATATGTCAACACCGAGAAGCTCTTTGGTGGTGACATCGAACAGCGCGTCCTTAAACTTCGAGAGGAGAACAAGGATCATCTCGAGAAGGTCGCACAAATCGTTCTGAGTCACATCAAGGCCCCTTCCAAGAACAAGCTAGTTCTCTCGCTTCTCGATACCGTCAAGGATTACGGTGCCGCAGCGTTACGGCCTGAAATTAACCTTGCTGGAGTGCTAAAGGACCTTGCCGCGCTCGAAAATAGATCAGCTAATCCAGTGTCACTCAAGGCTCGTGAAGTGCTAATCCTGTGCTATATGCCCTCGTATGACGAGCGGAGTGTTTCTATGGAGGCGGTCCTTAGAGCTTCCGTCACTCCTGCCACTTACGGCGAGTCTACTGTTCGAGGGTAACTGCTTCCCCATCTATACCAGTTACGAAAGGCTAATGTCTTATTGAACAGTGATCCGAATTTTGAAGTGCTCAAAGAGCTGACCGACTCGAGATGGATCGTATTCGATGTTCTACCTACATTCTTTTGCCATGACGATCCGGGCATCGCGCTTGGTATGATTTCCCTATTATAAACTCGCTCGCTATCGCCGACGTTCTTTTAGCTGCCCTAGAAATCTATGTTCGTCGCGCGTATCGGGCCTACACCCTTCTCAGCATTGACCACGAAGAAGGCGATGGACTTGAAGACGGCGACGCCCCTCATATCGTTACATGGAGGTTCAAGCTTGGCCAGAGCAACTCTCCACCATCCACCCCTCGACTCGACGAACACGAGTGAGCCCATTACATCCGTTACCACTTCGATTGTACTGATGGTTGCGTTAGCACGAAGCGTCGCCAAGGATCTGTCAGTGACCTGAACTATCTTATTTCGCGCAACCAATCGGCGCCATTCCGTACCGGTTCCATTGCATCCTTCAGCGATCTTCAGGCCCTCTACAAGGGCTTCGACAAGGTTGTCGGCTCTCTGCCTGGCTTCGATAAAGAATCATTCGAGTCAACCTATGGTTCGAACGGAGAGCCTCCGAACGTCGTCAACATCGCGCTCCGCACCTTTGACGAGGCCGGGGATATGGCGGACGACGCCTGGAGGGAGAAGTTTGTCGCTCTCACCAATGAACGCGAAAGCACGCTCAATGCCCATGGTGTACGCCGTATATCTTATCTCATCTGCCGCAAGGGCCAGTACCCGGTGTACTTCACTCTCCGTGATATGGGCGGGACTTGGCGCGAAGAGGCGGCCATTCGTAATATCGAACCAGCCCTGGCTTACTTGCTCGAGCTCAGCCGTCTTTCCAACTATCACATCACAACTTGCTTCGCCGATAACCGCCAGGTCCACATCTATCACGCCGTCGGTCGCGAGAACCAGCTTGACAGTCGGTTCTTCATTCGCGCCCTGGTCCGCCCTGGTCGCCTTCCTGGCAATATGCGAACGGCCGAGTTCCTCATCTCCGAGACAGAGCGTTTTGTCGGTGCCATCCTTGACGCTCTTGAAGTCGTCAATGTTCAGCATCGTGGTACCGATTGCAACCATATCTCTATGAACTTCGTCTACCACCTCAATGTCACGCTCGACGAGGTCTACGAAGCCCTCGCTGGCTTCCTGGACCGCCATGGCAAGCGCCTGTGGAGACTACATGTTACAGGTGCCGAGGTCCGCATCTCTCTCGAAGCTACCGATGGGATGGTCACACCGATTCGAGCCGTCATCGTCAATGAGACTGGCTTCACCGTTCGTGTCGACGTGTACCAGGAGATCGTCACCGACAAAGGACACACGATCCTTAAGTCCATTGGAGAGAAGGGGCCGCTCCACTTGCAGCCAGTCAACATGCCTTACCCAACAAAAGAGAGCTTGCAGCCGAAGCGTTACCAGGCCCACCTCACCGGCACCACGTACGCCTACGATTTCCCTGACCTCTTTTCCAAGTCCGCCTCGAACATCTGGGCGGAGTACAAGTCCAAACATCCCGATATTGTCATCCCAAAGGGCATCCTCCAATCCCGCGAACTTGTTCCAGATGAGAACGGCCAGATGGACGAGGTCGAACGGCCAGCAGGCATGAACACGTGCGGTATGGTAGCCTGGGTCTTCACCATTAAGACTCCAGAGTATCCAAAGGGCCGTCGAATCATTGCGATCGCCAACGATATCACGTTCAAGATCGGTTCCTTCGGTCCTCAAGAGGACGAGTACTTCTACCAGGCTTCTCAATACGCTCGCAAGCACGGCATCCCTCGTATTTACCTCTCTGCCAATTCCGGCGCTCGTATTGGTCTCGCAGACGAGGTCGTCGGTCTCTTCTCCTGCGCGTGGAACGAGCCCGGCAAGCCAGACAAAGGTGTAAACTACCTCTATCTCACACCTGAGGCACACCTCAAGCTCAACGAGAAGGGTGCTCCCTCAGTACTCACCGAAGAGATCGAAGTGGATGGTGAGAGGCGCTTCAAGATCACCGACATCATTGGTTTGCAGGACGGCCTTGGTGTCGAGTGCTTGAAAGGCTCTGGCCTGATCGCGGGTGAGACCTCCAGGGCGTACGATGACATATTCACCATTACACTCGTTACTGCTCGCTCTGTTGGTATTGGTGCTTATCTCGTCCGTCTCGGTCAGCGCGCAGTTCAGGTCGAAGGCCAGCCGATTATCCTCACTGGCGCGCCGGCATTGAATAAGGTCCTGGGCCGCGAGGTCTACACATCCAATCTTCAACTCGGTGGTACCCAAATTATGTACAAAAATGGTGTCTCTCATCTAACGGCTGGCAGTGATATTGACGGCGCGACCAAGATTCTGAAATGGCTCTCCTACATACCGGAGCACAAGGGGGCCTTACTGCCTACAAGGATCTCTTATGATACTTGGGATCGCGATATTGGTTATGTACCACCAAAGACGGCCTATGACCCTAGGTGGTTCATCGAGGGCAAGCAGGATGAGGCGTCTGGGGAGTGGTTGAGTGGGTTCTTTGACGAAGGCTCATTCCAAGAGACTTTGAGCGGGTGGGCGCAGACTGTCGTTGTTGGCCGGGCCCGCCTAGGTGGGCTCCCCATGGGTGTCATTGCGGTTGAAAGTGGGTCAATCTATCCTCCAAACTCGTACACTAAACTGATTGATTGATAGCTCGAACTATCGAACGAGTTGTGCCTGCCGATCCGGCTAACCCACTTTCTTTCGAGCAGAGGATCATGGAGGCAGGCCAAGTCTGGTATCCCAACTCGGCGCACAAGACTGCTCAAGCCATTTTCGACTTCAATCGTGAACAGCTGCCGCTCATCATATTCGCTAATTGGCGTGGATTCTCTGGTGGCCAACAGGACATGGTATGTCAAGCCATAACACTTCCTGCTATGGCCGGTTCTTGACTCTCCCCAGTACGACGAAGTCTTGAAGTACGGTTCAAGAATCGTCGACGGCCTATCAAGCTACAAACAACCAATCTTTGTCTACATTGTTCCCAATGGCGAATTGAGGGGTGGTGCTTGGGTCGTCCTCGATCCTTCTATCAACCCAGCGCACATGCAGATGTACGCAGATGTTGATTCGCGCGCTGGTGTACTTGGTAACGCCCACTCACTATCATTATGCTTCCGGCTGACAACCGAGCTATTATAGAACCAGAAGGTGTCGTCGAGATCAAGATGCGCCGTGACCGACTTGTATCCTTGATGGACCGCTTAGATCCTGAGTATTCTGCCTTCAAAAAGGCTAGTGGCGACAAGACCAAATCAGCAGAAGAACGTGCCGCCGCTACTGAAGGTTTTAAGAAGCGTGAAGCTGATCTAATGCCTACATACAAGCAGATTGCCCATCTCTTTGCTGATCTACACGAGTACGTCATCCAGCATGGCTATTTGATACCTAAGATGATTTCCTGACTTGTCGGTACCAGTCGCGTTGGTCGCATGGAGGCAAAGGGTTGTGCCCAGCCGATGTCATGGACGAACGCTCGTCGCTCCTTCTATTGGGCCCTTCGCTCTAAACTGGCGCTTTCAATGCACATCTCGCATATCCACCATGCCTCACCTAACCTCTCGCACGCTGCCGCTGAGCGTGAGATTATGAACTTGCTCCCTAGCCATGTCACTTCGAACCAGCGCGGGAAGGACAGCCAAGTGATGGCGGAGGCTCTTGAAGTAGTTGATTTGGCTGAAATAATCCATGACTTGCGGACCGCTCATGTGGCGAATGAGATGCTTCACCTCGTGCGCGGCACCGAACGCGGCCGTGTGCAAGTGCTCGCAGGTGTGGGGGCAAAGGCAGGCCTGGCGGGATTGGTTAGCATGGTGGGCTCACTCACGACAGAAGAGAAGACCGCTCTTGCAGCCGCCCTTCAAGCCGCCGGTTCGCAGGAACGAAGCCCGGGTCCACCGTCCTATGCTGCTGCGACATAGAATTACGAGGCTGTATTCCCGCACCGCTCTTTGTGGTCTGTGTTTCTTGAAATTGTGCGTTGCAGTCATGTCTAGTCCTTTTTGCATGTCCACCGCTGCATCGTTGTGCATAGACGGTTGATAGATTCCTTTGACTCTCATTCTTGATGAATATTAGTACTCGCGAATTCAATCCTCTCCTTAATATGTAGCCTACGATTCAGATCTATACTCAACTACACCGTAACCGACGGAAATTGACGGCGAGCGCGAGCGAGTTGCCACTTGGAGTTCAACTACAACGCCTCTTCCACAAAATTACGACGCGTTAGACGCGTCCATACTCGGTCTAATGGAGGAATATGATCAAGATAACTACCATTCCCAAAAACAAAAACAAACCTACCCAAGGCTCCGCGGGACAAGCCAACACCCTCCAAGCTCCTTTGGCGACGATTTTGGCGACGGCTTTAGTGGAGGAAAAGCAAAAAGAGGAAAAGTGAAAGTGAAAGCAAAGAGTATGGTGCATGCGGGTGTACCGTACATAGAAGCGTCGCATCCACCGCCCGTCACAGCGAGGTCTCGTCCTCGCTATTGGCGAGACACTGCTCTGATCATATCGGGCCCCGAGGACAGTGGTAGTGCAGATGAACTGAACCTATGTGGCCCTCAATCCGAAACACAGTCTAGAAGCCGGAGAGCTGGCACTCGTACCTATCGACCTCTTTCGAATACCTTCAAGCAGAACCAGTCGACCGCACGGAATGAGCGCGGTATGCCGCAGTCACTTGCCCGAGGTGCATGGGCTGGGGCTGTTGAAAAGGAGACAGAATATAGGGTGGCAAAGGTTGTTCCCTTACCATCACAAAAAGAAGGGCGCCCTTTTCAGGAACTTCCTTTGAATGCCCCAATCCTCAAAGTAACGGATCGCACCGTCTCTTCGTCCAGAATGTCTACCCGCCGTTCTCGTTCAATACAGCGGGCAAGTCGAGCAGCCACTCATACTGTCGCGCCAACTTCACCCAGTAAGGTCCCTCTACATCATAGACCATCGCTATCCGATCTTCATTCACTAGCTACTTCCGGTGACCTTTTCTCCTCCACTGAACTTGTCCAACCAGATAAATCATCGAAGACTCGGAAGGAGGAATCTGAACTAGCTCTACCAAACCGTTTCGAGTCGCTCAATAAGGAATACGATCTCGGCATGAACCGATTGCCTAGCGAGAAGCGGAATAAGAAACCATTACTTGCGTCCCAGAAGGGAAAAGCAAGTTCCTTTTCTTCCACTTCCAGTAATTTCTCATCTTCCACTCGAGGCTCTCGCTCCTCAAAGGCCAGCACACGAAGTGGGCGGAAACGATTCGAGAGCGACGGAGAGAGCTCATCTTATCAAAGGGAGGAAGTACCATGGGCTGACCTTATGAATTTCCCATCTTCTCTGGACCGCACGACACCAAAGTCACGCAGCACTGGCACCTCAAAAAGCAGCCAGAGCTCATCAATGTTCCCCATGCACCTCACGCCTCCTAATTTGCGAATGAAGAAGCAAGCAAACCTGAACAAGCGAGACGAATTAATACCCTCTACCTCGGGCAATGGAAGCGGACGATCACCCAAACGAAAGCGATCTAGCACGACGCAGATATCAGACTTTAGTGACGAGTGTGTCATTGTCCCTTGGTCAGAATATTGTTTCTAATCCGTTTACAGTGGCAGGGCTGCCAACACAACAATATCCTATGCCGAGATCATTCGAGAGAACAGTAGTGAGTCCAAACTAAAGTGTTATTTCTCTTCCAGTATCTGATGAAGCACTTAGTTGATCCCACAACTCTCTGTCCCTTCTGCGACGACCCATTGCCGGCGAACCCATCATGGAAGTTACGCAGTCAACTCGCCCGTTTCCGTGAAGAATGCGAGAGCGATTCACGTTGGGGTAATAGTATGGGTCTTACCGCGCCCGTCAATGTCTTCGTGGGCTTCTGTGCTCTCCACAAGGCTGAGACCGAAGTTATCCCGCAAGGTCTCAAGTACGGATGGCCACAGGAGATTAATTTTAAAGCTGTGGCGACAAGAGTAAGGAAGCTCGAAAGCAAGCTGAGGGCGGTCATTGAAGACCCAGATGGACGCGGTGCGGTCTTCTTTGGACCCCTCAAGGAGAAAACAGCCAAATACGGTATCGGTGCCGTCACTGGTTCAAAAGGCAGTTGGAATAGCTTTGAAAGTGCTCATGCCGGATAGTTCGTCGCTCATTTGACTTCAATGTGCTCCTTGTCTGACGTCCTTGCAGCTATGGCGAGAAAGGAGTAGTCATCATCTCTCAAATCCTCTTTGACTTGTTCCCATCTATTCCAGGCAACAAAGTGCAACCATTCGATGCCGACTTTTTTCGTTCCCATGTTCTCGTTCCTGAAGCTGCGCTACTCCTCATTCGCGAAGATTTATCAAAACAGCCAAAGTGGATGGGAAAAGCCGTTCCTCGTGCCCTCGCCTTCAAGGTACTGCAAAAGAGCGCTGCGTATGGCAAAGCCATGTTCGCTGAAGAAGATGGTACGGCCGGCGTTGCTGACCAGGCGGTCCGACAACGGGCTGCGGTCAGAAGAAAGGAAATTGAACGAGAAGAGCAGAAGGAAGCGGCAGAGGAGAGGAAACGGCAGAGAAGTAGTCAGGCGAGGTCAAAGGCAGAAAAGGAAAGAGATCGAATGGGTCCGGAGGTGGAGCAAGTAGATTGTTGGGACGATGTCCCAGTCGAATTCTCGTCCTCGGATCGGGACGAGGCCCCGTCCAGAAGGGCCGCCACCATTGCTCCCTCAAAACAGCCGGGGAAGCGAATCAGATCAGGAGGCAACAGACCAGTTTAATGAAGCAAGACATGAGATAATATATACCCCCGAGTCTCCTGCTTGGTATCGGCTGCATCTGCGACCGAGTGCATCGAACGTCGGTGTTGGCGGTTCTTAAATTTAAATAGTAGCCTACAAAGAAACTTAGGGTATTCCTTAGCTAGAGCAGGACTATATATATACGGCCACCGCAACTACAGGTACACCAGTCGCACAACTATGAAATTGGGTCGCCGCCTAGCCACTGGCTCTGCAAGCATGCGGATCGATAAATAATACACAACGGTGCGGAAGACGAAAAGGGTTGACCGCTTTCACCTATACTTTTATGTGAATGAGGCGTTTCTTGCAATTGCCTCGGCGCTTGAATCAACTCTCGATAGTGCACCTCCGAGGGCTCAGAATAAGAGAGCGAGAGTGAGTGACCAATAGTCGCACAGACGCCGTATTTATTCGGCACCCCTTTTCCCAACGCAACTCTCGTGCACTGCGTACGTGGTGGGCTCAGTGTCTTAATCCACAGATACGAAACGGTCATAGGAACAACATAAGTGCGTCTTATGAGTTATTTCGCAGCCGTCGGTGCGCAGGAGTGACACGTAAACAAATCCGTATTGTTCTGCCCTCACCATCCCTGAAGCCCAGGCGGCCAGAAATGATTTCAGAACCATCAGGTATAGGAGGACAAGTTGGACGTTAAAAACCGAATGCCCTGTGCTGCCCGGTAAAGACCACTAGACAGAAGCTCGTGATCAGCGTTTGGAGGCTGGGTGGCGCGTGGGGCACATAATTATTGCACTACTGTGAACGTAACCTTGATACAAATACCTCTTATCCCATACTATAATGATAAAATTTATAACAAAATCACATTATGTCGACAATTACGGTTCTTTCGCTTGGTGCACTAGTTCAATACGATAGTCAGTGAGGTTTGAACACGCATTCCCGGCTGGGGGCTAACACTGACGTTCGCATTTCTTTTAGGATATCGTGCATCCCCTTGTATGGGCTCACTCGACGAGCAATGCCAGGGCAAGAGGTGCTGCCAACTGGCAGTGCCTCGACGAGCTCCCGTAGTGTAGCTCCATTTCAAATGCGCTTGATATATCTATCATGGTCCATCCCCCGTGCAATCGCCTAATACGTCCGCCTGCCTCGAGTGTACCATTGACCGATGCCGACTCGGCTGGCTTCGCTTCCTCGTACCACTGCGTGTACCAGGACCAACACACGCCAAACAATTATCGGATGTTGGCACATGAAGGACACCTCCAGCTATAACGACCATTTTACACAATCGCCCGTAGCCACTCTTTCCATTCTACGTCGTTCTGGGTGCATGGGTGCCCACAACACCGACACCCCAATAGGACACCCTCCTGCTAACTTCACATACATCACACGTCACGCACAACGAGCGATCACTTCTGTCCATACTACAATATGCAGACCGTCGCTCTATTTCTACCGTCGCTAATGGGGTTGGGATGAATTGATTACACTGACGCAAGGCAATCTAATATATATCTAGCCGACGTGGGAGTTCCGTCAGTGCAGCTATTCACTTAGGCTTGTAATTCCCTCTTCCTCCGCAAACACACAAAATATCTGTACGAGATTAATGCTACAATATAGGGCCATAAGTTCACAGTGTGTTGTCAGGAAGAGGTGAACACGCTCACGAGTTCTATAACATCAAGACCTAAACTGTCGTCTCGATGGACAAGAGGATTGGGCGGGGTGCTTAGTGCATTCGCTGCTTTTCGTATTTCTTCGTATTACCTATCAGATCGAGATCGGATTCATAGCTTGCGGAGTCCTTTGGTTTGCACATTTGCATGTGCACCCGATGATATGTGAGTGGCTTCATTTCCTATCAGTTTCTGACGTATGCACCAGTGGCGTTATCTTGCATTTAGGCATTTATTTTCAGCAAACAGTGGTATTTGCTTGTAGAAAAAATTCCGGGTGTACCTGGATGTATGAGCGTGCTCCCTGAGAACTAGATTCCATGAGTCTCATGGAGATACCCTAGGTAGCAAGCAAGGATCTGGGCAAGACTATGGATATCATTGAACGAGAGAGCGTGATGAGATATTCAGAGCTCTATACTGGATTCAATGAACAAAGTCGGTGGGTATAATCATTTGTATGACAGATAATGCGTGGACAAGGGCAAGCGAATGTTATAGACGCCAAACATAATAGAAGACCACAGGGAACGAAATTAACCTCAGGTTCGCAAGCTAAATCATTCTGGTACGATAGATACAAAGCAGAATAAACAGGTACAGTATAGTAATAAGCGTGCCAAGCGCGCGATTGGGTGGCATTAGCTGCCACCCAGCCTCCAGCGCGCGGCGAATATGGGCCGCGAAAAGAAGCACAGTGTTAACAACGAGGCCAACATAAGCCTCAATATTATTCCGATAACTGGTTTTAACGGAAGGCAAATTTTGGAACCTCGCCCGCGCGAACGAGTCGCATCTTACTAGAACAATACTTCCGTCATACTTGCAACGAGTCGTCAGGGTATTATCATGGATATATTTTATATATTTCCTGAATAGTGATGCCGTTTATGTATATATGCTGCGGGTACAAACAAAACTCCTCTTAAACTCCAACCTATCCCAGACTACTCGCCCAAGCCGCTGCGTCTGATTTTGAACTCACCGGTCGTATCTATAGTTTTGAACCTTGTTACATTACAGCTAAGAAATGCCCGGAGATGACCACGATAAGGTCGTTGTGCTCGTGCCGTTCACTTATGACACTGGATTTAGGCCTCGCCTCATCGAAGAGTTCAGGGAGCTTTTGGGGCAATTCGGTAAAGTGTGAGCGCTAGTCCACCTTCTGCTTGGCGCCTTTTCGCTGACGCTTCTAGGGTAACTGTACAACCATGGCTCTCATCAAAAGCAAAAGGTCACGCGTTTGTGACTTTTGAAGATGCTGAGAGTACATCAAAGGCCCTCACTGCCCAGAAGGTCTCTTTCGGCGATGATACCCTCTTTATCAAACCCGTTCTCGAAACAATGTGGGGACGGTACATCCGCCCTGGACCGGATAAATCATCCCGTACACCGAAACATTTTCGCCGTGCGAATGAAAACCCTGCCTCTAACCAATTGCAACCATCAATATCGTTCTCCCAACCAAACCACATGGCCGGTGGCATCAACCTCCAGCCATCCGTACCTTTTCCAACTCCCAAACCGAATATGAGACATCGGATCTCTGGTTCCTTAGATACAAATCGTTCCGGTGCGGCGAAGGAACCTAGAACCTTCATACCAAACGCATCATCGAACATTCGACAACACAATCAACTCGACAAAGACGGCACCGTCAAAAGGAAGCCGTCTACGCCTTCCATGACTGATGTAACATCCATCAATTCCCACGTCGTGGAAATGAAAGAACGAAACTCCGGAGCTATGACAACAATGTCGCAGCACATGCTCTACGATACTGGAGACTTGAATGGTGACGCCCCCACGTTGGGATCCGAAGCCGACCGACTTCGAAATGAGCGCGACGCCGCATTTATACGCGCTGATCGCCTTACGGAGGACTTCTCGCTGGCTGACCAGGAGATTCGTCGCCTCTATATGAATTTGTCCGATCTTGGTACTGAAAATAGTACCTTGAAATGGACCATCGATTCTCTAGAAAAAGAGCTGCAGCTCACCCAAGCACGCTTGATCGATGCGCAGCGACAGGCACCAACGAACTACCCTCCTTACGATTCTTACATCTATCACGAAGATCATGCCGCGGAACTCGCAGAGGTGCAAGCACGATACGCTCGTGAACAGCGCCACCTCGAGCGGTTAGATGAGGAACGGAAAATCCTACTGGATGACAACCAAGACCTGCAAAGGATGATAGAAGGATTCAAGGATGCGGAAATAGATCTCAAGAGGAAGCTTAAATCCTGCCGCAATGATAATGAGGCATTACGCGAGCGTCTGGCTGCCGCAAACAAGTCCGCCCGATCGGAATCAATGCTCGATCAGGAGATAGAGAGTAAAAGGAACCAAATTGCTCATTTGACCCGAGGCAAGGAAGACGCCGAGCGCGCCCTGGAACAGTTCAAGAGGGCTGTCAACGTAGGGCCAGAACTGATCAACGCTTTCTCCGAGCTTGAAGCGATGGCGGGTCAAGGGGGAAACTTAATAGC
>Ga0307513_10004788_pt1 | contig 17971 bp, 19 predicted proteins | sample 15_EM_MG_FD_202174 | JGI IMG/M metagenome (GOLD analysis project Ga0307513, IMG submission 202174) | Populus trichocarpa ectomycorrhiza microbial communities from riparian zone in the Pacific Northwest, United States - 15_EM | ecosystem: Host-associated > Plants > Roots > Unclassified | place... | reverse complement strand
CCCGGATGCGGCTGTTGAGGTCGGCGCCGTCATCGATGTGGCCACATGCCTGCAGACCGGGCCGACGGGCTTGCGCGGATCATGGCGGAGATTCGCCCGGCAGGCACGCGCACGATGGCGTATGCGCGGGCCGAGGCCGACCTGCGCGCAGTTCTCCCGCTGTCGCCGTCCCGACGCTCATGTCGTACGGCGATGCCGACGAGCGTGCGCCCCGACCGCGCGCTCCACGTCGCGATCCCGGATTCGACGCTCACTGTCCTGCCCGGTCTCGGCCACGAGTGCTTCCTGGAGTCCGCGGCTGCGTTCGAGGACGCGGTCCGCGTCTTCCTGCGCGACGTCGGAGAATTCGACGCTCGTCCTCGGTAGTCGATCCGAGGTCAGGAGAGCGGCGTGATCACCTCGGCGCCGTAGCGCTGCAGCGCCTCGACACCCGCCTTCGCGTCGCCGGCTGGCACGTCCACGACGAACCAGTCGGCGCCGGCGGTGGCCAGCTCGTGCAGCCGTTCGGCGTGCTCGTCGAGCGGCTCGGCCGCCAGCAGTGCCCGGTGCTCACTCGTCGACTCGATCTGCACGGCGACGGCGCCCGGGTCCCGACCTGCGTCGGCCACCAGCTGCCGCAGCTCGGTGACCGCGGTGGCGAGCCTCGCCGGAGTGTCGATCAGGGCAGTGCGGGTGGTGGTGGCGGCCGTCTCGTCGTTGAGCAGGGGCGTCCAGCCGTCGCCGTAGCGGGCCACCCGGGAGCGGGCGACGCGGCTGTTGCCGCCGATCCAGAAGGGCGGGTGCGGCCGCTGCACCGGGCGGGGTGCGGCCGTCTGGCCGGGGGCGGTGAAGTGCCGACCGGTGAAGGTGAATCCGTCGGTGGACCAGATGCCGCGCATGGCCTCCACGGCCTCGTCGAACAGGGCACCGCGCTCGTCGAACTCGACCCCGAGCGCGGCGAACTCCGAGCGCAGGTATCCGCTACCGGCTCCGATGATCAGCCTTCCGCCCGACAGTACGTCGACCGTGGCGAGTCCCTTCGCCGCCAGCAGCGGGTTCCGGTAGGGCAGCACCAGCAGGTACGTCATCAGGCGGAGCCGGCTGGTGACCGCGGCGCAGAACCCGAGCGCGGCGATCGGATCGAACGCGTCGTGCCCGCCGGCCCGCATCCACTTCTCCGACGGGGCCGGGTGCTCGGTGAACGCGATGGCGGAGAACCCCGCCGTCTCGGCCTCGACCGCGAAGCGCGTCACGACCTCGGGATCGAGGAACGCCGGGTCGTAACCGGTCTGGGCGATCGGGTACTGCGCGGTGAACTCCACAGATCAACGATATAACCTGCACCGAATTATCGGTAGGGCTCAGAGTTCGAGATCGAGCACCGTTCGCGTGTCGACGGTTTCCCCGAGCCCCCGGTGCACGTCCTCGAGATGTTCGCGCCAGTGTCGGGCGGCCTCCCGGGCGGCACCGGCCTCGATGAGGTCGACGACGCGGGAGTGCTGGTCGAGCAGCCTGGCCGCCTGCGACGGCTTCTGCTGAGCGAGGCGCTCCGCGTTGTGCCGCTCGATCGGCACGTCCAGCAGGCCCGCGAGCAGCTCCGCGAACAGCGTGAGCGAGCGGTTGCCGGTGAGCTCGACCAGGCGCACGTGGAACCGGGCCCCGACGCGTCGGAACTCGACGGGGTCGGTCTGGCTGATGGTGTCGGCCACCAGCTTGCGGAGCGACGCGATCCCCTCGGCGTCCACCGTGCCGGCGATCTCGGCGACGGCGGCGGGTTCGAGCAGCATCCGTGCGATGTGAACGTCGTCGAGGGTGGCGCCCTGGAAGAGCAGCAGGTTGTTGAGGTAGCGCCCGGCCGTGCCGATGGCGGGCCTGCTCACGCGGGTGCCGCCGTTGCGCCCGCGCTGGATGCGGACGAGGTCCTCGTTCTCCAGGATGCGCAGCGCCTGGCGCAGCGTCGGGCGCGAGACCCCCAGCTCGGTCATCAACCGCAGCTCGGGCGGGAGCAGCTCACCCTCGGTGCGTTCCCCGAGCACGATCTGGCGACGCAGCTGGCCGGCGACGAGCTCGGCCGCCTTGGGTACCTGCACGGCGTCGGTCGTCGCGGGTTCCGACATTCGCGGTCGCCCTCCTCGGGGTGGATCGCGCGCCGGGGACCGGCGCAGAGGGTCATTCTAGGAGCGGATAGGTCGAAACCCTTCGCGGGCGCGCGATCAGGAGCGGGGGATCCCGATGAACGCGAGATCCTGCAGGGTGCTCGGCAGATCCCGCAGCGTAACCGCAGCGCCCAGCCGGCGGGGAATCGTGACCACGCGGGCGTCCCGCTCGACCGCCGCGGTGATGCCGCGCGCGACGATCTCGGGCGTCAGCACCGGCAGCACCTTCGCCAGCCGCTTCGAGACGGCGTCGATCACCGGCGACAAGCGAGCCTGCTCCATCATGTAGGTGCCGGCCACCTCGCCGAGCGTCACCAGCGTCATCCGTACCCCGCTGCCGGCCAGCTCGCGTTGCGCGGTGGACGTGTAGTGGTGCAGCGCGGCCTTGCTCGCGGCGTAGAGGGAGATGTCGGGCACCGCGCTGACGGCCGCAAGCGTCGACACGTTGACGATGTTGCCGCTCCCGCGCTCCAGCATGCCGGGCAGTGCCTGGCGGGACAGCTCCATCGGTGCCACGGCGTTGACCAGCATCAACTGCCGGGCCATGCCGATCTCGGACCGTGCGGCGGGGGAGACGTAGGCCAGGCCCGCGTTGTTGACCAGCACGTCCAGCGGCCCGTTGGCGTGCTCGGCGTCGGCGATGACGCTGTCGAGCGCGGTCTCGTCCTCCAGGTCGACGACGAGCGGCGCGCAGCCGAGCTCCTCGGCCACTGCGGTGAGCCGCGCCTTGTCCCGCCCGAGCACGGTCACCTGAGCGCCGCGGGCCCGGAACTCCCTGGCGATCTCGATGCCGATGCCGTGCGACGCGCCGGTGATGAGGGCGTGCCTGCCGCTGAGCTTCATGGTCGCTCCGGGTGTGATGGCGGTTACGGATTAATCACTGTAACTTGTATCGATATGCGTGTCTCCCTCCGGATTCGATATGCGGGTCCCGCCCCGCTCGCGGAGCTCGTCCGCGCCGCGGAGGAGGCCGGGTACGACGGAGTGTGGGTCAGCGAGCCGTGGGGGATCGACGCCGGACCCGTGCTGGGCTGGTGCGCCGCGACCACCCGCCGGATGCTGCTGGGCACGCACGTGGCATCGGTGTTCGCCCGCACCGCCGCGGCCACCGCGGGCCTCGCCGCCTCATTGCAGACGCTGTCCGGCGGCCGCTTCCGGCTCGGGCTGGGCACGTCCGGGCCGCGGGTGGTGGAGGGCTGGCACGGGGTGGCGTTCGCGCGGCCCGTCGCCGTCACCGCCTCGACGATCGCCGTCGTTCGCGCTGCGCTGGCCGGCTCGGCCATGCCGGGTGGGTCGCTGCGCTCGGCGTGGACCGGCGATCCCGTCGACGTGCCGATCTACCTCGGTGCGCTCGGGCCGCGCAATCAGCGACTGACCGCCGATGCCGCCGACGGTTGGACGCCCACGCCGTACTCGCCCGATCATCACGCGGTATTCGCCGCCCCGTTGACCGAGCGGCTCTTGGAAAATGGCAGGTCCGTCGCGGTGGCCCCGGTCTGCCCGGTGGCGATCGGCGCGGACGTCGCGTCGCTGCTGCGTCTTGAGAAGAGCTGGTCGGCGCTCTACCTCGGCGGTATGGGCGCGTTCTACGGCTCTGCCGCCCGGGCCATGGGGTTCGGCGACATGGTGGACGAGGTACAGAAACGCTGGCGTGACGGTGATCGGCGGGGCGCGCGCGATGCTGTGAGCGACGAGTACGCCGATGCGATCGGGCTCTTCGGATCCGTCGACCGGATCCGCTCGCGAATCGACCGGTACGCCGTCGACGAACTCATCGTCGAGCTGCGGAAACCCGACCAGCTCGACGACCTGCGCACACTACGGAAGGCGATCGGCTGAGTGGACACCTCGACCTTCACGGAGATCACCGTCGACGTCGCCGACGGCGTCGCGGTGGTGACGCTCAACCGGCCGGATCGGCGCAACGCCTGGAGCGGGCGGATGGCCGTCGAGTACCGGTGGGCGCTGCACCATGCGCACGTGCGGTCCGACATCCGCGTCGTCGTGGTCACGGGGGCTGGTGGTGACTTCTGTGTCGGCGCTGACTCCGCGGCGCTCACGTCGATCTCGGCTGACGGCGGTTCCTATGCGCCGGAGAAGTTGCCGTTGCCGCCGTATCCGGACGGAACCCCTTCCGGCATGCAGCGGAATCACGCGTTCCCGCTGGCGATCTCGACGCCTGTCATCGCTGCGATCGATGGCGCTTGTGCTGGGGCAGGGTTCGTCGTTGCTACGTATGCCGATCTGCGGTACGCGTCCCCGGGGTGTCGCATCACCACGTCGTTCGCGACTCTGGGGCTGCCTGCCGAGTACGGGATGGGGTGGCTTCTTCCCCGTCTCGTCGGGATCCCCAATGCGTTGCAGATGCTCTACACCGCGTCCGTTCTTGATGCCGCTGCTGCTGAGCGTCTCGGGTGGGTGCAGGGGTGTCAGGAGTTCTCCGAGACCCTCGCGTTCGCTCAGTCTCTTGCGCGGCACTCTTCGGGGGAGTCGCTGCGGATGATGAAGCGGCAGATCTTTGTCGATACTACTGGTGACTTCGGTTCGGCTTACACGCGGTCGGTCTCCGACATGAACAGTGCTCTTCGGCATCCTGATTTCAAGGAGGGTCTCGCCGCACTTCGTGGGCGTCGGCGTCCCGACTTCCTTTAGAGCCGGGGCTTCGCCCCGTACCCCGGTCCTCCTCTGGTCGAGCTTGAACTACGGGCGGCTCCACCGTCGACCAGCGCTGCGGCTTTGCGCGCACGTCCGATCGACGGTGGAGCTTCAGCCATCCCGTGTGGTTGGGCGGTGCCGGGGTGCGCGGTTGCGGCGAAGTAGTGTTGATCACGGGAAAATGGTGGCTGGTGGAGATCAACAAGCAACCATTTGCCCGTGATCAACACCAATTCGGTGTCCCGCGGGCCATGATCGCCCGGCCGGGTCGGGGTGGCGTTGATCAAGGGCAAAAGGTCGCTCTTGGAGATCAGCTAGCGACCTTTTGCCCTTGATCAACGCAATTTGAGCCGTCAGCCCGTGATCGACGCCGGGGGGAGTGCGCCGAGGCGTTCCAGCTCGGCCCTGCACTCGTCTATGCCCGTGAACAGCACCGGGTGCAGGCCGAGAGCCGCGGCGGCCTCGGTGTTGCGCGGGAGATCGTCGACGAAGGCCACCTGCTCGGCGGAGAGGTCGAGGCGGCGTAGCAGCTCCTCGTAGATGCGGGGGTCGGGCTTGCGGACCCCCAGCTCGCTGGAGTCGATCACCACGCTGAACAGGTGGTACGGGAAGGTGGCCCGCCAGCCGGCCGCGGCGACGTTGTTGGTCACCAGCGCCACCGGACGGTGTCGGCCGAGCTCCTCCACCAGCGCGATCATGGCCGGGTTGAGCCGCTCGCCCTCGGCCGCGGCGGTGGCCAGCGCGCGCATGTCGATCCGCTGCCCGTGCGTCTGCTCCGCGGTGATGCAGACGTACTTGAAGTAGTCCTTCGAGGTGATCTCGCCGAGCTCGAGCTTGGCCATCATCGGGTCGTCGCGGAAGTAGCGCACCAGCGCGTCGTCGGGCAGGCCGAGGGTGTGGCCGTACGCCGCGATGCCGTCGAACGCCGAATACGTGAGCACGCCGCCGAAGTCGAACGCCACCGCTGTCACGTTCGGTTCAATCATCTATCGAATATAACGTAAGGTGCGCTGCGAGCCCGTCCAGATGACGAGCCATGGCGTGCTCGAGCAGGCCGTCGAAGTCCTGCACGCTCTCGACGTGGAGTGCGGCCAGCCGGGGGAAGCGGCCCGAGGCCAGTACGGCGTGCACCTCCTCGTCCAGCGCGATCCACCACTGGTCGTTGGCCAGCCCGGTCTCCCGCTCGGCCGCCTGCTCCGCGGTGGCGCTGATGGCGAGACCGCGGACGAGGGCGGGCAGGGTGAGTGCCTCCCGCGTCTTCTCGGCGGGGGTCAGCGGTAGCCCGTCGAGCGCCCGCAGTGTCCACTCGGTGTGGGCCATCGCCTCGGGGATGAGCATTGGCCTGGTCAGTGAGACCAGCTCCGTCATCCACGGGTGCGTGCGGTAGGCCTGCCACTGCACCCGGCAGACCAACTCGAGCTTCGCGCGCCAGCCGGGTGGTCCGGGTTCGGGTAACGGGCAGGCCCGGAACACGGCCCGCAGGAGCAGGTGGTCGAGCTCCTCGCGGCCGGAGAAGTGGCGGTACAGCGACATCGGGCCGACGCCGAGCGCGCCGGCGAGCCTGCGCATCGACACGGCATCGAGGCCGTCCGCGTCGGCGATCGTGATGCCGGCGGCCACGATCCGCTCGGTGGTCAGCGCCCCGACCGGTGGGCGTGCCCGGCGCGGCGGCGCGTCCGGGGTACGCACGACTGTGCCCGATCCCTGCCGGGTGACCACCAGTCCCTCGTCCCGCAGGACCGCGAGCGCCCGGGATGCGGTGGCCATGGCGACGCCGAAGTCGCGGACCACCTGACGGGTGGACGGGACGCGCTCGCCGGGACGCAGCCCGCCCGTGGCGATCCGCTCGCGGAGAGCCGCAGCGATGCGGAGGTACGGCCGATCGCTCTCGTCGTCTGACGGCACGGCGGAAGTGTACTAGTACGAAGGGAGGCGAGGTTCGGGTTCTCCCTACCTCTGATTCGGGGGTTTACCGGCGTAGTCGGAGAAGTGCACTGGGAGACTTCGCGGCCACCCGCCGAGGTCCATACGTTGTACGCATGACGTCCACAACGCTCGACAACGAGGCCGCCGTCCGCCTGCTGGTAGCGGCGTTCGCCGACGATCCGGTGGCGCGCTGGCTCCTTCCCGGAAGCGCCGGTTCGGCGGACCGGGTGTTCCGTCCGGTCGTCGAGCAGTCGGCTGCGCTCGGCGAGCTCGCCGCCGACGGTGCGGCCGTCGCGGTCTGGCTGCCGCGCGCGGCCGACCCGCCGGAGTTCGACGTGGATCTGATCCCGCGCGAGCTCACACGCCTGCGCACCTTCATGGCCCTCACCGAGCAGCGCCACCCGGCCGGACGGGCGCATCTGCACCTCGTCTTCCTCGGCGTGGCACCCGACGCGCGCGGCCGCGGGCTCGGGAGTGCCCTGCTGCGCGCACGGCTCGCCGAGGCCGACGCGGCCGCCGTGCCCGCGTACCTCGAGGCGAGCTCGCCCCGCAGCCGGCCGCTCTACGAGCGGCACGGCTTCCGCGTGACGGGCGACCTGATCCTCCTGCCCGACGGGCCACCGCTGTGGCCCATGTGGCGCGACCCCCGTTCCTGAACCGAACCGAAACAGGAGAACAGCATGTCCGTCACCACCTCGATCGTCGCCGGCGGCAACACCGACTTCATGGCCGTACGGCACGTCAGCGCGTCCGGGAGCCAGTCCGAGATCGGCAGGGCGCTCGCGGAGCAGGCCCGGCGCACCTACAGCTGGACGCCCGCGCCGGCCGACCGGACCAAGGCCCGCGCCCGCCGCGCCTGGTTCGCCAGGCACTGGCCCCAGCACCTGGCGCGCATGCAGGGTGCGGCCGCGGCGGTGGGCGTCGATCCCGCCACCGACGAGGTCTACCTGGACGGCTTCGGCGGCCTCCCGACCGGATCGGCGTGCTCGGCGACCTACTACCCGCCGGACGGCACCCCGGACGGGCGCGCGGTGCTCGGCCGCAACTACGACTTCTTCACCACGAGCGCGAGCGAGCTGTTCGCCCTGATGTCCGGTGCGCAGGCGCCGGACGGTGACGAGCCGGCGTGGTCGTCCCGCCCCTACGTGCTCACGAGCACGCCCGACGACGGTCCGGCCACCACCGTGCTCACCATGAACGAGCTGGACGGCTGCATGGAGGGGATCAACGAGCACGGGCTCGCCGTGGCCCTGCTGATCGCCGACGCCGAGTCGGCCGGCGCTCCGGCCGTAGCCGGCCCGCAGGTCGGGCTGTCCAGCACGCAGCTGCCGCGGTTCCTGCTCGACACCTGCGCGACGGCGGCCGCCGCTGCGGACGCGCTGCTCGACGCCAAGCAGTACGACCTCGGGATGCCGCTGCACTACCTCGTGGCCGATCCCTCCGGTGATGCGTTCGTGTGGGAGCGCGGCCCGGGCGGCGACGAGCACATGATCCGGGTCGATGCCGGCGCGCTCTGTGTCACCAACCATCCGCTGCACCGGCACCCGGATCCGGCCGATCTGCCGCCGGACAACCCGGAGACGATGCTGACCTACCAGCGCTACCGCACGCTCGCCGAGCGGTCGACGGGTGCCGGACGCGCGGGGGCGCGGATGCGCGCGGCGCTCGACGCCGTGCGGGTCGATGCCGCCACCGACACGCCCTACCCGATCCGCACGCTGTGGCGGACGGTGTTCGACCTGGAGCACCGCACGATGGCGACCCACTTCTACCTCGGCGACGCCGCGGACGGCACGCCGCGCTACAGCCCGGAGCTGGAGTTCGCGGTCAGGGCGCTGCAGCGGCGCTGACGGCGTCGGGGAACAGAGTCCGCAGCGAGGAGTCGACCACCGCCTCGAGCTCGGCCCGGGTGGCCCCGCCGGCGGCCTGCACGGCCAGGCCGAGGCCGAGCGTCCAGACGAACCGGGCGAGCGAATGTGGATCGTGGCCTGCCGGGAGCTCCTGCAGGGCGGCCTCGTAGCGCCGGCGCAGGGCGATCTCGCCGAGACCTCGGCGGCGTGCCAGCTCGTCGCGCACGGCCTGGTTCTCGGCGCTGCAGGTCAGGCCGGTCTGCACGGTGAAGCAGCCGGCCGGCCGGTCGGGTTGGGTCAGCTGCGCCGCCCACCGGTGCAGGAACAGGTCGGTCGCCTGCTGCACCGTCGGCTCGTCGAGCGCGCGCATGGTGTCGGCGCCGTCGACGGCGTAGTAGCGGTCGAGCGCCCGGAAGAACAGGTCCTGCTTGCTGCCGAAGGCGTGGTAGAGCGCCGGGCGATTGATGCCCATCGCCTCGGTGAGGGCGCCCAGCGACGCCCCCTCGTAGCCGTGCGTCCAGAACGTGACGAGTGCGGCGTCGAGGGCGTGGTCGAGATCGAACGCGCGCGGTCGGCCCGTCTTCGGCATCCCGAAACCCTACTTTCCAACTGTTCGGTAGGGAAGTTGGACACCCTGTCGAGTGCGATGCTACGGTCTTTCCGACCAATCAGTAGGAAAGTCGGAGGACGATCATGACTGGCGTGGTGCGGCTCGACGAGCACGGTGGCCCGGAGGTTCTCCGGTACGGGTCGGAGACGGTGGGGGAGCCCGCGGCCGGGCAGGTGCGGCTGCGCCAGGAGGCGATCGGCGTGAACTTCGTCGACACCTACTTCCGCACCGGCGCCTTCCCCGTCGGCGCGTTGCCGGCCGTGATCGGCGGAGAGGGCGCCGGCGTCGTCGATGCCGTCGGCCCTGGGGTCGACGTCGTGTCGGTCGGGGATCGGGTGGGCTACTACTTCTCGCCGGGCGCCTACGCGGAGGTCCGGTTGATCGCGGCGGACGAGCTGATCCCGCTGCCCGACGACGTGCCCGCGGTCGAGGCCGCGGCCCTGCTGGCGAAGGGCCTTACCGCCTGGGGCCGGTTGCGCCGCGTCCACGCGGTGCGCGCCGGCGAGATCGTGCTGGTCACGGGCGCGACCGGCGGCGTCGGCTCGCTGTTGGCGCCGTGGGGGCAGCACCTGGGAGCCACGGTCGTCGCGCTCGTCGCCGGCCCCGAACGGGTCGTCGCGGCCCGTGCGCTCGGACTCGAGCACGTCGTCGTCGCGGGTGAGCTCGGCGCGGCGGTGACCGCCCTCGGCCCCGGCGTGGATGTCCTCTACGACACCGTGGGGCGGGCGACGTTCGCCGAGGCCGCAGCGGTGCTGCGCGACGGTGCCACCGTCGACCTGCTCGGGGCGGCATCCGGCGATCCGGAGATCGACGCGGCTGATCTCGACCGCCGTCACATCACGGTGACCCGTTCGGCCGCGGGCCAGCACCTGCCGGACCGCGCGACGCTCCTCGAGGCGAGCACGGAACTGTTCGCGGCCTGGCGCTCCGGTGTCTTCGGGAAGCGCCAGGTCCGCAGGTACCCGCTGGCCGACGCCGCGCAGGCACACCGCGACCTGGAGTCACGCATCGACGGCGCGGCGCTCGTGCTCCTACCGGCCGGGAACTGAGCCGGTCGCGCTCAGGGCGTCGACCGCACCTTCAGCGGTGCTCCGGTGGCCGCCCGCACGTCCTCTTCGCTGACGTCCGGGGCGGTCTCGACCAGCTCGAGCCCGTCGGGGGTGACGTCGATGACGGCCAGGTCGGTGATGATCCGGTTCACCACCCGCAGCCCGGTGTAGGGCAGGGTGTTCTCGCTGAGGATCTTGTGCGAGCCGTCCTTTGCGGTGTGCTCCATGAGGACGATGACCCGCCGGGCGCCGTGGACGAGGTCCATCGCGCCGCCCATGCCCTTGACGAGCTTGCCGGGGACGGCCCAGTTGGAGAGGTCGCCGCGTTCGGAGACCTGCATCGCGCCGAGGACGGCGACGTCGATGTGTCCGCCGCGGATCATCCCGAACGAGAGCGCCGAGTCGAAGAATGCGGCACCGGGCTGGACGGTGACGGTCTCCTTGCCGGCGTTGATGAGGTCGGGATCGACCTTGTCCGGCGTGGGGTACGGGCCGGTGCCGAGGATGCCGTTCTCGCTGTGCAGCACCACGTGCACGCCGGCGGGCAGGTACCCGGGGATGAGTGTGGGGAGGCCGATGCCGAGGTTGACGTACTCACCGTCGTTCAGCTCGGCCGCCGCACGCGCAGCCATCTGGGGTCGGGTCAGACTCATCGGGCGACCTCCGTGACGGTGACCCGCTCGATGCGCTTCTCGACATCGGGGGCGTGGACGACGTGCTGGACGAACACCCCGGGCAGGTGCACGTGCGCCGGGTCGATCTCGCCGGGCTCGACGAGCTGCTGCACCTCGGCGATCGTCACGCGGCCCGCCATGGCGCACAGCGGGTTGAAGTTCTGCGCGGACTTGTCGAACACGAGGTTGCCGTGGCGGTCGCCGATCGCGGCCGCGACCAGGGCGAAGTCGGTGGTGATGGCCGACTCGAGGACGTGGGCGACGCCGTTGAACTCCCGGACCTCCTTCGGCGGCGAGGCAAGGGCGACCGAGCCGTCGGCGGCGTAGCGCCACGGCAGGCCACCGTCGGCGATCTGGCTGCCCACCCCCGCCGGGGTGAAGAACGCCGGGATACCGCACCCGCCGGCGCGCAGCCGCTCGGCGAGGGTGCCCTGGGGGCACAGCTCGACCGTCAGCTCGCCGGCCAGGTACTGCCGCGCGAACTCCTTGTTCTCCCCGACGTACGAGCCGGTGACCCGGCTGATGCGGCCGTCGCCGAGCAGGACGCCGAGGCCCCAGTCGTCCACGCCGCAGTTGTTCGACACCACTTCCAGCCCCGTGACGCTGGTCTTGTGGAGCGCGGCGATGAGGGTCGAGGGGATGCCGCATAGTCCGAAGCCACCGACGGCGAGCGTGGCGCCGTCGGTGATGCCCGACAGCGCTTCCTCGGCGCTGACCACCTTGTCCATCGAGGGTCTCTCCTTGTACGTCGCAGACGCCCGTCAGCGCGCGCGACGATGCGCGCCGGGCCGGCCGTTGGTGTCTACCAGCTTCTGCGCGTCGATGACGAGATTCATCTCGGACGACGGGGAGGTGTGCCGAAAGTTACTGACCGGCGAGGTGCCCGGCGAGGTGCGAGACGACGTGGTCGGCGTCGGAGTCTGCGCCGTCGATGAGGGTGGACTTGCGGCGGCGCAGGAACGGGAGCCCGGTGACGTAGAGGCCGGGGCTCGCGGTGATGACCCCGCCGTCGTGGCGGAGCCGACCCTTGCGGTCAAAGAGCGGAAGCTCACCGAGCCCGGCGAGGAAGCCGAAGTCCGGTCGCAGCCCGGTGGCCCAGACGATCGAGCGGATCTCGCCGCTGCGCAGGTCGAGCTCCTGCGGGCTGGGCTGGGGCACCACCGTCGGCTCTACCGGTTCGCCCGCGGGCAGACCGGCTGTCCGTTCGGCGCCGGCTGTCGCCGCCCACTCGTCGAAGCCCTTGAGCAGGCGCTTGGCCTTGAGGTCGGCGAGGGTGCACACGTTGGTCAGCGATCCGGCGAGCTGCGCCGTGCCGTCGAGCACTCCGGCCAGCCGGCCGACGATCCGCACACCGGCGCGGGTCAATGCGTTGAGATCGAGCGTGGCGCGCTCGGGCGTACCGACGAGCTGCATCGACGGCAGCGTGCGGGCGCGGGCCAGGTCGGGGATCTCGTCGTAGCGGTCGTCCAGCAGGCCGGTGGCGTCCATCCACCACAGCACGTCGTGGCCCCGGTAGGTGCGCGGCATCCGGACGTGCTCGCCGACGGCGAGGGTCACCGGTCGCCCCGACGAGTGCACCTCCTGGGCGATCTGGATCCCGCTCGCGGAGGGGCCGACCACGAGCACCCCGCCCGCGGGCAGGTCGGCGGGGTTGCGATAGCCCGGCAGGTCCTGGGCCGAGCCGGCCGCGGCGCGGTGCTCGATCCCGTCCGGCACGGCCGCGCGGATGTCCGGCACGACGGGGACGGTCGCGCCGCCCGACGAGATGACGACGGACCGGGCGCGCCACGTCTCCTGGTCGGTCTCGACGACGTACCCGCCGTCGGTGCGGCGCACCGCCGTGACCGTGGTGTTCGCCCGGACCGGCGCCGCGATCTCCTTGGCGTAGTTCTCGACGAACGCCACGACCTGCTGCGCGGACATGTAGCCGTCGGGGTCGTCGCCACGGTAGGCGTAGCCGGGAAGCCGGCTGAGCCAGTTGGGGGTGAGCAGGCGGAGGGAGTCCCAGCGCTGGGCGCGCCACGAGTTCGCCACCTCGTTGCGTTCGAGCACGACGTGGTCGATGCCGCGCTCGGCGAGATGGCGGCTCACGGCGAGCCCGCCGTGGCCCGCGCCGATGACGACGGTGGTCACGTGCAGCACAGGACTCCCTCCTACCGGATGTGGAATCAGTTGACGTCGACGGCGACCGCGACGGGGTTGGTGAGGCTGTCGTACACCGCCGAGCGCTTCTGCGACTGGGCCACCACGGCGGCGATCTCGTCCGGCGTGGCGTCGGCGTCGATGTCGAAGTGGACGTTGATGCTCTTGAAGCGGTTCGGCACCTCCGGGTCGGCGCCGAGGATGCCGAGGATGTCGTGCTCGCCGGTGATGGTGGCCTTCACCGAGCGGAGCTGGATGTTGCGCAGCTGCGCAACCGACGCGATGCCGCCGGTGAGGCAGGCACCGAGCCCGACGAGGACGATCTCCACCGGGGTGGCGCCCTGGTCCTCCGCGGCGAAGTGCTCGGGGTGGTCGGCGTCGAAGGTGAATGTGGAGATGTGGGTCTGCTCGCCGCCGAGGCCGCTGAAGGTCTTGACGGAGCCGCGGGAGTGGGTGCCCTTCAGCCACTCGGTCTCCGCACGCCACTGGAACTGGGCCCCGGCCGGGGCGTCGCTCAGGGCCGCGCGCGCGTCCAGCAGTGCGCCGACGTTCACGCCGTTGTCGACAGTGGGGGATTCGGTGGCAGTCATGTCTTGTCGTGCTCCTTCTGAGGTGCGGTCAGGTGTGCATTCAGGTCCCGTCGGTGGCCACGTACGGACCAGGACGGTCATCAGAGCTCCCCGGCCGGACGACCTCGTCAGGACGCGGACGGGCAGCGCATTGCCGGGAGAATTACGTCGGAGTTCTGCTGGCGGAAAACGATCAGCAAGAACCCGGACATGCGCACGTCTGGACCAAGCAGTGGTCGACGTGCCGACGCCGCACGAGGAAGGCGGCGGCAAACATGCGACGTTCGTACCACCCCGGCGCGGACATGCCAAGCAATCCTGCCGGTGTGGTAAGTCCGATGGCAGAGATATGACAGGCGCCCGTCACCGCGGCGTCACTTGCAGGCGTCATTGGGGCCAGCACGGCTCGGTGATGGTGGCGGCGAGCGCGTTCAACAGCGTCTGGGCCGGCTGCGACGCCGGTGGCTTGCCGTACACGGCGGTGAGCACCTGTCTGCGCAGCCCCTCGACGCGGTCCAGGCGCACCCCGGCGTGCCGATTGGCGAGCAGGGTGAGGCCCGGGAGCAGGCTGACGCCCAACCCGGCGGCGACCAGCGCCTGGACGGCCACGTAGTCGTCGGTCTCGAAGTCGACCGTCGCGGTGAAGCCTGCCCGGTCGCAGGCGACGACGAGGTGCTCGCGGCACCGTTCGCATCCGGCGATCCACCGGTCCCCTGAGTACGTGGTCAGCTCGTCGCGTGGCCCCGACCAGGCACGATCCGCCGGTGTGACGACGTACAACGGTTCGTCGAGCAGCGGCGTGAGGGTGATGTCGCGGCGGTCGCAGCGGGGCGGGTCGCCGTGTTCGAAGATGAGGGCGACGTCGACCTCGTCGTTGCGCAGCGCACTCAGCGCCTCCGGCGGCTCGGCCTCGGTGAGCGAGAGCTTGACCCCCGGGAACTCCTTGGCGACCCGGGCGGCGGCCGACGGGACGATCGTGGCCAGAGCAGAAGGGAAGGCCGCCAACCGGAGGTTTCCGGTGCGCAGCCCGGCGACCTCGTCGAGTTCGGCGCTCACCGACTCCATCTGCGCGAGGATGTGCTCCGCGCGCTCGGAGAGCAGCCGGCCGGCGTCGGTGAGCCGGATGCCGCGACCCATCCGCTGCAGCAGCGGAACCCCGACCTCGGCCTCGAGCTTGGCGAGCTGGTGGCTGACCGAGGGTTGGGCATAGTGCAGCGCCTCGGCTGCCGCGGTGATCGAGCCTTCGCGCGCGACGGCCACCAGCACTCGCAAGCGACTGATGTCGAGCACCCGCGAAGCATAGGCGCCGCCGATGAATGCCTCGAAAACTGGCATTGGTCCGAATCGGGCGGCTGCTGGGATCGTGACGAACGATTCCCCGAGGCTGTGCCCGTTGCAAGGAGATTCCGCCCATGTCCTCACCAGGAAACCAGGCGACGCAGTCGGTGTCGCTGAGTGATGCCGCCGCACGGACCCTGGCGAATTCGACCAAGACCGTCCCCCAGATGGGGAGCATCACCCCACGCTGGTTGACCCATCTGCTGTCGTGGGTGCCCGTGGAGGCCGGCATCTACCGGGTGAACACGGTGGTCCACCCGGAGTCCGTGCACATCCAGTGCGACAACTACGACGAGTCGCCACTGCCCGACACCTTCGTCGACTACGGACAGGATCCGCGGGAGTACCGGCTCAAGGCCGTGCAGACGATCCTGGACGTGCACACCCGCGTGTCTGATCTGTACTCCAGCCCGCACAACCAGATCGCCGAGCAGTTGCGGTTGACGATCGAGGCGGTGAAGGAGCATCAGGAGAGCGAGCTGATCAACAGCCCGGAGTACGGGTTGATCGCCAACGCGGCCGAGTCGCAGCGGATCATCACCCTCGGCGGCCCGCCCACCCCCGACGATCTGGACGCGCTGATCCGGAAGGTGTGGAAGCAGCCGGCGTTCTTCCTGACCCATCCCGACGCCGTGGCCGCGTTCGGCCGGGAATGCACCCGGCGCGGGGTGCCGCCGCCCACCGTGAGCATGTTCGGCTCGCCGTTCCTGACCTGGCGCGGCCTGCCGATCATCCCGTCGGACAAGGTGCCGGTCGAGGACGGGAAGACGAAGGTCATGCTGCTGCGCACCGGCGAGTCCCGCCAGGGTGTGGTCGGGCTGTTCCAGCCGGGGCTGACGGGGGAGCAGGGCCCCGGGCTGTCGGTGCGGTTCATGCAGATCGACCGCAGCGCCATCGCCTCGTACCTGATCTCCCTGTACTGCTCGCTGGCGGTGCTCACCGAGGACGCGCTGGCCGTGCTCGAGGACGTCGAGGTGGACAAGTTCCATGACTACGCCCCCAGCTACCGGTAGCGGCGGAGACGGAGCGCTGCCGGGCTGGTTGCCGGACGAGCAGACGCTCGCCCGGATGGCGTCGGAGATGTTCCGCGCGCTGCCGGGGCACGAGCCCGACGCGATGTCGCCGCCGGTCGATGCCGCCCCGAAGGTGGATCTCCCGCCGCCGGCACCGCGCTCGCGCCCCAGTGCGTTCCGCAGCCCGCCGCCCACGAGCGTGCCGGCCACCTACGGAGCGACCGCTCCGGGGCTGGTCCTTCCGCTGGTCCCGGAGGTGCCGATGCTGGCGGACCTCGCCGCCCAGGCGTGGTCACCGGACGTGCCTGCCCCGGACACCGGCTCGTTCTACTTCCTGAACGGGGCGCCCGGCTACACGCCGGCCGCCCCGGCCGTGCCCGGGTTCGGCCACACCGCGGCCCCCTCGCTGCCGCAGTCCCCGCCGGCGACGCCCGACGGCGGACGGTTCTACTTCCTGGATTCGTTCACGGACGATGTGCCGGCACTACCGCTCGACCCGCATCCCGCGTTCGACGTGCACGCGGTGCGGCGGGACTTCCCGATCCTGTCCGAGCAGGTCAACGGGCGTCCGCTGATCTGGTTCGACAACGCCGCGACCACCCAGAAGCCGCAGGCCGTGATCGATCGGCTGGTCGAGTTCTACTCACGGGAGAACTCCAACATCCACCGCGCCGCCCACGAGCTCGCGGCACGTGCGTCCGACGCCTACGAGAACGCCCGCAAGACCGTCGCCCGGTTCATCGGCGCGGGATCGCACGAGGAGATCGTCTTCGTGCGCGGCACCACCGAGGCGATCAACCTCGTCGCCAAGGCCTGGGGGCCACGCAACCTGCGGGCCGGCGACGAGATCGTCATCTCGCACCTGGAACACCACGCCAACATCGTCCCCTGGCACATGATCGCCGAGCAGACCGGCGCGATCCTCAAGGTCATCCCCGTCGACGACGACGGCCAGATCCTGCTGGACGGCTACACCGCGCTGCTGTCGGACCGCACCAAGCTGGTCTCGGTCACCCATGTCTCCAACGCGCTGGGCACCGTCGTCCCGATCCAGCAGGTCGTCGACATCGGGCACCGGGCCGGAGCCACAGTCCTCGTCGACGCGGCCCAGTCGGTACCGCACATGTCGCTCGACGTCGCTTCGCTGGGTGCCGACTTCGTGGCGTTCTCCGGGCACAAGGTCTTCGGCCCGACCGGCATCGGCGTCCTCTACGGCCGGCAGGAGGTCCTCGCGGACATGCCGCCGTGGGAGGGCGGCGGCAACATGATCGCCGACGTCACGCTGGAGCGGTCGACCTACCAGCCGCCGCCGGGCCGTTTCGAGGCCGGCACCGGCAACATCGCCGACGCCGTCGGGCTCGCGACCGCGCTCGACTACGTGGAGCGCATCGGGCTGCCCAACATCGCCGCTTACGAGCACTCGCTGCTGGACTACGCGACCGCGGGTCTCCGCTCGGTACCCGGGTTGCACCTGGTCGGGACCGCGGCCGAGAAAGCCAGCGTCGTGTCGTTCGTGCTCGACGGCTACGAGCCGACCGAGGTCGGGACCGCGCTCAACGAGGAGGGCATCGCGGTGCGGGCCGGGCACCACTGCGCTCAGCCGATCCTGCGGCGGTTCGGGTTGGAGGCCACGGTTCGTCCGTCGCTCGCGTTCTACAACACGTGCGATGAGATCGACGTGCTCGTCGCGGCGGTGCACCGGTTGGCTGCTCGGCGGTAGCGGCGCGCCGCCGGGTCGTGGCGGGGTGGCGTTGATCAAGGGCAAAAGGTCGTTGTCGGAGATCAAGTGGCGACCATTTGCCCTTGATCAACGGAACGTGGGGCTGGCCCGGCCCGTGTCAGGCCGGGCGGGGGAGGGGTCGTGACCGGCCGCCCGCGCGGTACAGGTTGCTGCTGAGCTCGTGCCCGACCAGCCGTTCGACGACGGCGGCCGCGGCCAGTACGGCGTCGAGGTCGATGCCGGTCTTCACCCCGGACTCCTCGAACAGGTACACGACCTCCTCGGTCGCG
>Ga0307513_10004787_pt1 | contig 17975 bp, 8 predicted proteins | sample 15_EM_MG_FD_202174 | JGI IMG/M metagenome (GOLD analysis project Ga0307513, IMG submission 202174) | Populus trichocarpa ectomycorrhiza microbial communities from riparian zone in the Pacific Northwest, United States - 15_EM | ecosystem: Host-associated > Plants > Roots > Unclassified | place... | reverse complement strand
CTTCTGAAATGTATGTACGAGTAATAACACCGGAGAAGCTACCTCAAGCTATCCACTGACAGATACATATTTAGATTCCTACTAGCCTCGTTGAATATTGATGCGATCCTGCAAGAAACCACAATCCGTCGCAGGCGACAAAAGCTCAACGCAATGACTGGCGTGTTAGGGTTAGGGGATGCTTATGGGGGGACGTTGAGTCGGATAAAAGGACAGGGTGGGGGGAAATCGAGGCTTGGTATGGCCGCATTGATGTGGATCTCTCACTCGGAGCGGCCCTTGAAGGTCGATGAGTTGTGTCACGCCCTAGGAGTCGAAATAGGATCGGTCGATCTCGATGGCGACAATGTCCCTTCAATAGGGACATTGTTAACCTGTTGTCAGGGGCTTGCTGTGGTAGACAAGGAGGCTTCAACGGTCCGGTTAATCCATTTTACTCTTCAAGCGTACCTACTAGCTCATCCCGAGCTTTTTAGCGCAGCTCACTTGACAATGGCAGAAACCTGCTTAAGTTATCTGAATTCCCGTCAAGTCAAGGCTCTCCCGATTAGTCCCTCTCCCGATCTCCGGGTCACACCCTTCCTGGAATATTCTTCTCTATATTGGGGAATACATGCCAAAAGAGAACTTTCAGATTATGCGAAGCAGCTTGCACTGCGGCTATTTGACGACTACAGCAACCACATATCCACTAAAATCTTCTTGAGTGCGGAGAAGTCTCGCTTCTTCCATGTTGACCCCGATGAGCTTTCCCTGTTTAGTGGTCTACACTTTGCATCCTTCTTCGGGATTGTTGGGGTTGTGACTGGCTTGGTAGAAGTGAAAGGTTGTGATATCAACCAAATAGACTGCACGGGCAGTACACCTCTCGTGTGGGCTTCTTTGAACGGGCACGAGGAAGTGGTTAAAATACTACTCGGGCGGGGCGACATCAATCCCGACATACCTAATGAGGACGGACGAACACCGCTCAGCCGTGCTGCTTCGAATGGACACGAAGGGGTGATTAAAATGCTACTTGGACGAGACGACGTGAACCCCGACAAACCTGATAAGTACGACCGAACACCACTCTGGTGTGCTGCTGAGAATGGGCACGAAAGAGTGATCAAAATGCTGCTTGGGCGAGACGACGTGAATTCCGACAAACCGGATATCTATGGCCAAACACCAATCTGGTGTGCTGCTGAGAATGGGCACGAAGGAGTGATCAAAATGTTGCTCGGACGAGATGACGTGAACCCCGACAAACCTGATAAGTACGACCGAACACCACTCTTGTGTGCTGCTAAGAGTGGACACGAGGGAGTAGTGAAAATACTACTGGGACGAGACGACGTGAAACCCGACAACCCAGATATCTGCGGCCGGACACCACTTAGATGCGCTGCTGAGAATGGGTACGAGGGAGTGGTGAAAATACTGCTCGGACGGGGCGACGTCAATCCCGACAAACCAAGTAAGGACGGCCGGACACCACTTTGGTGCGCTGCTGAGAATGGGCACGAGGAGATGGTGAAAATGCTAGTCGTACGGGGCGACGTCAACCCCAACGAACCTAATGAGGGCGGTCGAACACCGCTCTGGTGTGCTGCTTTGAATGGGCACGAGGGGGTGGTCAAAATACTACTCGGACGGGACGACGTCAACCCCAACGAACCAAATGAGGATGGCCGAACACCGCTCTCGTGTGCTGCTCTGAATGGGCACGAAAGAGTGGTGAAAATCCTACTTGGGCGGAGCGACGTCAACCCCGACGAACCAAATGAGGATGGCCGAACACCGCTCTCGTGTGCTGCGTTGAATGGGCACGAGGGAGTGGTGAAAATATTACTTGGACGAGACGACGTGAACCCCAACAAACCGGATATCTATGGCCAGACGCCGCTCTGGTATCCTGCCGTGAAGGGGCATGAGAGAGTGGTGAAAATACTACTCCGACAGGATGGCGTCAACCCTGACCAACCAAATAAGTACGGCCGAACACCCCTCCGGCGTGCTGCTGAGAATGGGCACGAGGGAGTGGTCAAAATACTACTCGGACAGGGCGGCGTCAACCCCAACACACCTAATGCAGATGGCCGAACACCGCTTTCGTGTGCTGATCTGAATGGGCACCAGGGAGTGGTGAAAATACTCCTCGGACGAGACGACGTGGACCCTGACAAACCGGATAGGTGCGCTCGGGCACGACTCTTCTCTCCTCTCAGACAGAGCCATTCGACCAGCCATTCGAGCGTAGACTACGGTTCGAGCGCGGGCTACAATTTGAGAGTGAGCAGCCATTCCAGCACGGATTACTATTCGAGAGTGGGTAGCCATTTGTTGGTCCGCCGCCATTCGAGCGTGGACTACCATTCGAGCGCGGACTACCCTTCGAGCATAAGCTACCATTCGAGAATGAGCAGCCATTCGGGGGTGATCACTCCTCTACTACCCCGAGTATCTGCACCTTCCTACCCTCCCGCGGTCTGAAACACCGCTTTCTAGTGCTCGCTATCTTTCCTTTCCTTCTAATGTAAGTTCGTCACCCAAACTCTTATTTAATGTTTTCCCTTTGGTCGCAGGAAACTACTTGTGATCTGGGTGCGCAGATCTATTACAGGGCTTGCTCCACGAATCACTGGTGGTCAGTATCTCCAGCCGAAATCCAGTTTCCATAACAGAGAGCTGTACAAATTGGTTTCCGAATGACCACAACCCAGTTCCATTTCAGAATGCCCTCGCGGTGGCATCTCTTCCTCAATATATCCATCATTCTCTTGTGCTGTCTGACCTCCGTCCACTCGTATGCCTCTTAGTGAGTGCTATGCGATCTGCGGCCCCGGACACGGCCCCCTGGAGCGCCCACCCCGGGAGACTCCCAACTCCTTCAACAATAATGCTTGCAATAGGACAATAGTAGAGATTAGCCCCTTCAATCCCTGGCGGTATTTCGTGAAGGATGCTTTTGTGAACAAAATTTCCGGCAATCGCACTCGTATGCCTCTTAGTGAATGCTATTCCATCTGCGGCCCCGGATATTCTCGATATCCTCACTCAAACATTATAAAGAGGGCAGCATTGTGGCTTATTCCCGTCTTCATGTTAGTCGGGAATTTCCAATTTCCACCTTTAGGACCTCTCAATAGCTTCTACATCGCAATACACCTGTTGGGGGACCCCATACACACAGTGTACAGTCTGCTAGTCAAACTTGAGGTTTCACGAAGGATACACGCCCTCTGGGTCAATTCTCCGCCGCCGATTAGGGAGGGGGAACTCTACCAAGGTGAGAAGGAGCGGAGGAGAGCACTTCGAGATATTGCTACTGTCAATGTGCTCTTCGATGAATGGAACTATGACGCAATTGGCGTGTATCCTGAAATGAGAGTCACTCGATCTATTGGAGGGCGAGAAGAGGACAAACTTTATCGCTGCTTGCAGGGAGGCTGCCCATAAACTGTCTGATTCCCGGGTGAACGATTCTCTTCGAACTTGGCTAGCGGTAGGCGGATACATCGTCAGTATCATCGCCGCATATATGAAAACAATTGAATCCGGAATGACCAGCCGCCGAGCCCATACTATAGCCTTTGCTATTCTTTATTCGTGGCTTATTCCAGCAGTTGTGATAAGTGCCAATGTTGATGGATTCGCCAGCACACGAGCGGGAAGGCGGGTGATAAGGGAGATCAAAGACGAATTACGAGATGACTGGACGATCGCAGACCCGGCAGATGTTACATACCCCTCAACCGTTAGGCTTCCGCTCTTAGATGGCCCCGTACTCAAGGACACTACAGGATTGGAAGAGTCATTCAGCTTCTTCGGAAGCTACAGTTTCCGTCATAACACGAGTCTGAAATTCCCCAGCCCAAACGCACTAGAAACAAGGCGAGCGCACCCTCGGAACCGACCAAATTGGTTCTTCCTACTCTTGTCCTGCCTCCCCATAATCATCGCAACCTCCAACGCGGTTCTCCTGAGCTGGATGCACCCTCCCAACGGCTTGGGATGCCGTTCACTGACCCAAATCGTCTACTGCATAACCTGGCTCCTAAGCGCACTCTTCACAAAACTCACAGGCAAATTATTCTCCGGGAAATACTACTTCCGCCTGGTCATCGTGAAGGATCTAATCCTTGCCGTAATGCAAGTCGGCTTCAGGCTAGCCGTTCTCGTAGGGTACTACAACAGCTGCTTATGTTGGTCAAACTACTTCTCATTGACCCGTCGCGGGCCGGCCTTCCTTGAAGTGGTCCAGCCACAAGAGCTAGAGGATATGGTGCGGATAAGGTAGCCAGTCATCGTCGTCGTGGGGTTGTCGGCGTAAGGACTAATGTTACTAATAATATGCCTCTGGGCAAGAGACTGAAGATATTCGAGAGGAGCGAGGCGGAGCAGACACGGATATTTGGTGACTTAATGGAGCATGAGAAGAGGATTACTAGGGAGTGTGGTAGTGCCAATTCGGAATACGGTCACTCGGCAAAAGTCTTGGTGAAACTGTCTGAGATTTGTCATCCAGCCTCGCCTAGGTGAAATTGCCCGCCATGATCAACTTCCACACCCAAATTTCACAATTAACTTTCCTGATTGATTCTAGTTTTCCAGTGCCTTAATGGCCTGTTCTGCCATCTATTTTTATTGTCCTCACTACAAGCACAAGGGTACAAGGGTACAAGGGTACAAGGGTACAAGGGTACAAGGGTAAGTCTGGTATCCACTTCCTATTCCAAAGCATGCCCAACCTTTTTCCCACTTATCATATGGCAAAGGTCACAAAAGGATATACAAAATGTTAATTTGTATAATAAGTATTATCTTTTAATTTTTAATTTTTAATTTACATGCTAACTATTGATTGTGGGCTCTTGACCGTGGTTGCACGGTTGCGAAGCTAGCCTAGCATCAACCTACAAGCATTGCCCGGACAACAATGGCGCAATCAGCGACATGTCTTGAATCACGAACACTTTTGCCGAGTGACTGTACATAGGTGATGGGGGGAGCCGGAAGGGGAGTGTTGGTGATGAGGAATGGGAGATTCTTTTTGGCACAAGTTGGGGACCTTAGCACAATAGTTTTTTCTATGTCAGTTTCTTGGGCAAGCGGATGGACGAATTAGTGAGTTATGAATTTTTGTATCAGATTTTTGGGCCAGGTGTCTATTCTATCGTTAAAATTTACCATTCTCTCCTGCTACCATTGTTCAGCTCCACACCCAAAAGCACATGAAAAAGTATTTCTTGACTATTATGGTAATACTATCTTAGACATCCCAGCGCCAGTACCGTGGTGCATGTATCATGCTCCCTGCTTCTCTGCCACGAGACCTTGTCCACCAACTGTGCTGAGGGGTTTGGGCAGGTATGTGTTTGGATCGTGTTGGATACGATCAGTGGGGACTCATTCTTATAATATGGTATCATCTCAAATAATTGAATAATGTGTTAGGTCGTTGGAGTTGCCTCCTCAGGTGGGGTCTGGTATTTTTTCATTTTTTTCATGTCTCTCAGAAGGGCTGGGCAGCTCTTTTTTCGCCGCGATTCCCCCCCCTTCCTAAGGTATGGAACTTTCAACTACATGGCGCATAGTCCAATTATTCGAGATTCTTCGGTAGTTTCCACCACAGGCTCTTCGACATGATTTTTGTGTTACGGCTACAAAGTGCTATCGGAGTGGCAGTGGCAGTAGAATACTATACACATGGCCCAATGCTCGAAATATCATAGGTAATATATTCTTGGTGCGGGGAGAGGGCTGCTACCGCTGTTTCTAACTATCTAGTGTGCAGGATGGTGGATTATTAGTGAACCAAACCCATCACCGTTTCCGGAGACTTGAAAGAAGGTATCGTCCCACCTCAATGACTGGGTATGTTCGTGTTACGCGAGTACTCTACTTCTCATGCACAAGCATGTTCTAATCGATAAGATCATGCGCTTGTCACACAAGCCTGCTCCTCCGTCAACCTTAAACCTGGAAATTACTCGTGACGGGAAGAAATCCCCGTTTACCGATAGACGGCCGTCTAGCAGCTCAAGACGGTGCCGACCCTTAAGAGGAACTTGACTGTTGAGGTGTGTGGGGGTGGGGAGGGGTGCGGGCAGGTAGATGGCCTTCACCTAAAGTAGCTTGCCATCTAGAGTCCGGTGGGATTTGCCAACACATCTCCGAGGCGACGTCACGTTTTGACCGTCTAGCTATGATACAAGAATTTAGGGCGGTATCGTAGAAAATTAGGTAAGTTAAACATCTTTACACCGTCTATTAGGTAATGGCCCCGGTTGGCATGCGGCAGTCTAGCTTTATCACCCAAGTTTTGGGCGCAGCCACGATCCCCGCAAAATTTAGCACCCATGATGACCACAGTAGTGATTGCGATTACAACAACTATAATGACCATTAATGCTAAGGTCTGTATATTTATTTCCCTTCTCTCTACAAGTATGGGATCTGGTAACGACCTTTTATTTTGACTGATTTGAGTTGTTGTGATAAAGCGATGGCTGAGTCTCAGGACTTATTCTCGTCGCGGGTATGGCGTTAGGTAGCTGAAGCCACTGGCTTCCCTAGCCCTGGAGTAGCTCTTTTGGGTTGCGTAGCTATACAACAAGCACGAAATAATGGGCGGCGGGCTTCGCACAGGTGAAATGTCGGTACCTGTGTGCGCTCACTACTTGGTATGACAGATCTCTCCCGGGGAATTTAAGATTCAAAGATGAGGGGAGGATACTAGCCCTGAGGTAGCGGAACCTTTCCGCCTCAGAGTCGATGCGGAAAAGGGAGCCTTGTGTTGTCAGCCTACCCCCACTTGCTGAGGCAGGCCTCAACTTAACTTTGTAGAATACCGGTACCTGATCCAAAAATGATATGATTCCATGCTTTGCGTTGCTATTTTAGATCGACATATCCCAACAACCACTTTCGAGGCTATATCGACATAGGTGCTCTAGGTCCTCGAGAAGGTCCCGGGGCTCCAATAGAGGAGCAAATATGGCCCGGGTCAGCTCGTCGACGAACCCAAGAGCTCACGTTTAAGACTTAATACAGTAGCGGGCTCCCTGACAAGGCGAAACAGTTGCAACGGTACTCGAGTTGGCGAAATAATCCATTATGCCGCCTTTGGCGGCCCCCCTCGGTTCGCCAGCTGATCGGCACTTTAGGTCAAAGTTTGGGGCGAGGTTGTTGAAACCTGGGATAGGAACCGTTGATTCATGTTTAGTTTTATTGTTATCGTGCATTAGTTTGTGTTTCTCCTCGTCTCATCAACAGTATCTGGAACACTCTTGTTACGAACTAGCCCTTACCTGTATCATGTGGAGGAAAAGCTTTTCTAGTCACTTTCTTATTGCGCGTTGTTCACGGGATAAAAGCAGGACTTTTTTCCTTATTCTTTTATTCTGATCATCAGTCTTTTCTCGTTCACGTCTTCACTCTTTTATCTTTTTTCTATAAGTCAATTAAACTACGTTCGCTCCCTCATAACATATTAAGAGAGGTAACTGCCGCTGTGTGGCCCCTAAAATCCCCCTGGAAGCACTCCCGAACATATAGAAGACACCCTGAATATAAGGTGGGCAATTTTGCTTCTGTAAGACATGTTTCTTTCAACCTTATCCAAATTACCACCCCCACCTTCTGATCCAATAGGCCAGCCCTTTCAACCAAATCTTATCTAAGAGACAGTATCAGTACCATGTTATTGTTGAGGCTACCAGCAATAGCGGGATCTACGTGAAAATGGGGCCCGTGTATTTGGGTGGGCGGTTAGATCCGCTGGGATTTCCCCGCAAGTAATTGCGAGTCTATCTTCAGGAATTTGTTTCCGGCTACAAGTGTCATAAAGTGGCTCGAATACCAGTGCTGTACTGTCAGGCATGGTACAACAAGGCTTATCTGGCCTTAGGACACACCATCCCACTCTGGTTCTCGGCTCATCAATTATCTTGGGACAGAATGATATCACAAGAACCTGCCCGGAGATAATAAAGTTGGATACCCCCAAAGTTCATTGCTGCATGGATTGCCGAGACAGCATACGGTAGAAGCCGAATCAAGTGCTATTTGGTCGGAGTTTCCTCCGCTGGCAAGATTTTTTCTCTTTTTTGTTTTTTGTCTCCGGGGCGATGGAATAGCTCTTTTCTTTACTGGGGGCTTACGACTGCATAATTCTCGGTTGGGTTATTCCGATTCCCACTGTAGGTTAAACCTCGGGGGCCAATTGCCCTTCAACCATACTTAAAGGTGTATTACTCCGAAGCGCCTCTCGTTCATGATACAGAATCCCCCCTACTAAGGGCACTGGGTGACATGTATACTCACCGCCATTACGAAACCTAACCCCCCCTCTCCGCTGGACAATCTGCAAAAGTCCATCGCCTAGGCGCCGGCACTGCGATCAAATGAGGTACCGGTACTCATACTTTCAACACAGCCTCTTCGGCTAACCGAACTCGCAAAATAACTCGCGGGGTGGCGCTTGGGCCCCCAATTGCCCCCGAATGAACCTCTCGCCTCAGCTCCGGGACTCTTGGCCTCTGCCAACTCAGGACCTTGGGTTTTTGGATCGAGTCTCCGATATGCCTACTTTGAAGCCACCTGACATTTATAAAGTACCACAAAGCCCGGAAAGCCTCGGTGTATATGGAAATTACTCTTAACCAACCATACAGAACACTGGCAAGCCTATTTGGGATTTAAGTGATCACAAAATGTCACTCGGCCGGGTGATAATCGGTAAGGGCAAAAATCTCGCGGAGAAGCAAATAGGGCCTCCCCTTCGGCCCATGGGAGGAAATAAGGTTCGTAGCCTATTCTACTATGAGAGGTATGATATTTGACCAATAAGAGCCACTTTGACGAGCCCCCAAATATTCACTTCAGCCCTGCCACATCATAAAACGAGTACTTATAATCATGTTCTCCCTTAAAATGATCGGTCACCAGGGGCAGCAAGCATCGCTGGTTTCGCTAGGACGGTTTGCCCCCGACCACCGATGCAACCGGCCCCAAGTCCGACTGCGAGGCATAATTGAGGTTCTCGGAGAATCCGAAAGAACAAGCCGGTTTTGTCTAGAATCGACATCAGCTGGCTCACTTGGCGCACTGTGGGGCCTCCTATCGACCTCCACCTAAGTGCGTGAAATATGGCTGAGTTTTTTCAGGTTTTCTCCAGAACTGCTTTGATGGTAGTTACCGCTGACAGCAGATATGGTCGATGCCGTGCATTGTTCGAAGATGGGTTTCCTTTTTTGAGATTTTTGGGGCCGACGGAGGACTGGAGTGAGTTGGGATGGATCGTGAGGGTTGCAGGAATGTTGTGGGTGGATTTTCTTCCAGTCTGGAGTTGGAATGATTCACAGAGAAGTCTCTATAAACACATCTTTCATTTGATATCGCGGGTGTAGTAAGCAAGGGGATGGGGGCACATGTTGGGGAAAACGGATGTATGTAGTGATCGGTGGAAGAATCAAGGTGATTTTCTTATGTTCTATATTACTCTTGTCTTTACTATCAGTTTACAGGGGCGCTGAGCGAGAAAGCAAAGTTTATGACTATAGCTTTCCAACAGGTAACTCCGCATTGGTAAAGTCCTGTCTTATTCGGCTCATGCTACCACCGTGCCATTTATCGGCCACCCCCAACGGGGCACCAAATTTGATCCGCAGATTCAATCCCAATATCGAATTCAAAAACCAATTCAAGTTCTCTCATGGTGGTTTGACCTAAGTAAGGTAAAATAAGCTCCCGCTTACTGATTGGCAAATATATCTCCTTAGTGTTTCCTTATATTGCTGCCTTTTGGGAGGCATGTGAACTGAGCTTGGTGATTCGAGGATGCACCAGGATGAATCTAACGGGATGGGAAAACCACTCTTCGGAAATTCAGAACAGAATGGTATCATAATAATTAGTTGTGGAATTGAACACTACACTTGGGTTTTAGGCTTGTGTGTGTAGAAGTTTTCCATAACGACCCAGCGAATAGTGACCCAGCAGACCGAACCTAAGCCTATAAGGGTTAACAAAAGGTAACTAGGGCAGAGGCAATCTGGTATGCCTTTGGTATCATACCTTCTCCGCTGGCGGCACTCCCGTCCACATCCAATACAGATATTATACTAATAACGATTTCTCTAGGCGCTACATTTAATTCCCCGTAATTTCCCTGATGTTTCTAGAATTTCAGCTATATACCTCTTGATCCTATACTCCAGACCCCAATTACCATCACTCCGTATCACTAGTTTATATGTTCTCATAATTAAAAGGAAGATGGAGATGGGATAAAAAGTATAACTATCGCGTGAATTGAACATAGGATCTCGGAAAATTGACTCCGGAAGCATGACCCTAATTCCTCACCGGCTTGAGTGTTATATGGTCCAACGGCCCAGGTGTATATTTTAAATGCAACACATGATAATATTATCATATATCATGGAGCCATTATTGTAGGAAGAGTCTGCAAGTAGGGTTGCTTGACTATTGCCCCCTTTCGGGAAAATAGCTAAGATTGGCCCTTCGTGTGATTCCACTCACTAAACTTTAGCCATGACAGTATAATAAGAATTGAGATCGCCTCACTTGAGCTTGGCCCTCAGCACAGTGGGTGGATAAGATCTCGTGACACAGAAGCAGGGAGCATGGTACTTGTACCACGGTACGGGCACTGGGATATCTGCAATAATATTACAATAATAATCAAGAAATAATGTCCCATGTGTTTTTGGATGTGGAGTTGAACAACTGTAGTAGGAGATAATGGTAAATTTAACGATAGGATAGACACCTAGCCCGAAAGTTTAATACAAAAACTCATAACTCATTAATTCGTCCATCCGCTTGCACAAGAAACTAACACACAAAACTACCCCAAAGCCCCCAGCTTTGTCAATAGCGGTACCAAAAACAATCACTCATTCCCCGCCTCACTGACACTCCCCTTCCGGCTCCCCCGCCACCTATGGACTCCGAATTGGCACTACCACACTCCCTAGTAATCCTCTTCTCATATCCATTAACTCTCCAAATATCTGCGTCTTCTCCGCCTCACTCCTCTCGAATATCTTCAGCCCCTTGCCCAAGCAGAGGTATATTACTAGTAGCACTAGTCCCTGAGCCGACAATCCCACGATGACGATGACTGGCCACCTTATCCGCACCATATCTTCCAGCTCTTTGGATTGGACCACTTCAAGGAAGGCCGGCCCGCGACGGGTCAACGAGAAGTAGTTTGACCAACATAAGCAGCTGTTGTAGTACCCTATGAGAATGGCTAACCTGAAGCCGACTTGCATTACGGCAAGGATTAGATCCTTCACGATGACCAGGCGGAAGTAGTATTTCCCGGAGAATAATTTTCCTGTGAGTTTTGTGAAGAGTGCGCTTAGGAGCCAGGTTATGCAGTAGACGATTTGGGTCAGTGAACGGCATCCCAAGCCGTTGGGAGGGTGCATCCAGCTCAGGAGAACCGCGTTGGAGGTTGCGATGATTATGGGGAGGCAGGACAAGAGTAGGAAGAACCAATTTGGTCGGTTCCGAGGGTGCGCTCGCCTTGTTTCTAGTGCGTTTGGGCTGGGGAATTTCAGACTCGTGTTATGACGGAAACTGTAGCTTCCGAAGAAGCTGAATGACTCTTCCAATCCTGTAGTGTCCTTGAGTACGGGGCCATCTAAGAGCGGAAGCCTAACGGTTGAGGGGTATGTAACATCTGCCGGGTCTGCGATCGTCCAGTCATCTCGTAATTCGTCTTTGATCTCCCTTATCACCCGCCTTCCCGCTCGTGTGCTGGCGAATCCATCAACATTGGCACTTATCACAACTGCTGGAATAAGCCACGAATAAAGAATAGCAAAGGCTATAGTATGGGCTCGGCGGCTGGTCATTCCGGATTCAATTGTTTTCATATATGCGGCGATGATACTGACGATGTATCCGCCTACCGCTAGCCAAGTTCGAAGAGAATCGTTCACCCGGGAATCAGACAGTCTATGGGCAGCCTCTCTGCAGGCAGCGATAAATTTTGTCCTCCTCTCGCCCTCCAATCGATCGAGTGACTCTCTCATTTCAGGATACACGCCAATAGCGTTATAGTTCCATTCATCGAAGAGCACATTGACAGTAGCAATATCTCGAAGTACTCTCCTCCGCTCCTTCTCATCTTCGTAGAGTTCTCCCTCCCTAATCGGCGGCGGAGAATTGACCCACCGCGCGCGCACCCCCCGTGAAACCTCAATTTTGACAAGCAGACTGTACACTGTGTGTATGGGGTCCCCCAACAGGTGGATTGCGATGTAGAAGCTATTGAGAGGTCCTAAAGGTGGAAATTGGAAATTCCCGACCAACATGAAGACGGGAATAAGCCACAATGCTGCCCTCTTTATAATGTTTGAGTCAGGATATCGTGTATATTCGGGGCCGCAGATTGCCTCGCATTCACTAAGAGGCATACGGGTGCGACCGCCGGAAATTTTGTTCACGGAGGCGTCATTCAAGAAATAGCGCCAGGGATTGAAGGGACCAATCTCCACTATTGTTCGATTGCAAGAATTATTGTTGAAGGAATGGGGAGTCTCGCTGGGTGGGCTCTCGAGGAAGCCGAGCCCCGCAATTGTCAGATTCCCGGCGGTGTCCTTGTCAGAGCGGACGGAGGTCAGACAGCACAAGAGAACGACGGATATATTGAGGAAGAGATGGCACCCTGAGGGCATCCTGAAACCAATTTGTACAGCTCTGTTAGGGAAACTAGGTTTCGGCTGGATATGCTAGGAGGTACTGACTACCAGTGATTCGTGGAATAGGCCCTGTGTTTGGATGGTGTTGGATACGATCAGCGGGGGCTCATTTGTTATAATATTATGGTATCATCTCAAATAATTGAATAATGTGCTAGGTCATTGGAGCAGCCTCCTCGGGTGGGGTCTGGTATTTTTTTCATGTCTCTTAGAAGGGCTGAACAGCTCTATTTTCGCCGCGATTTCCCCCCTTTCTAGGGTGGGGAATTCTCGACTGCATGGCACATTGTCCAATCATTTGAGATTCGACGGTAGTTTCCACTACAGACTCTTCGACATGATTTTTGTGTTATAACTACAAAGTTCTATCATCGGAGTGGCAGTGGCAGCAGAGTACTATACACCTGGCCGAATGCTCGAAATATCATAAGTAATATATTCTTGGTGAGGGGAGATGGCTGCTACTGCTATTTCTAACTATCCAGTATGCATGATGGCAGATTATCAGTGAACCAAATCCATCACCGTTTCCGGAGAATTGAAAGAAGGTATCGTCCCACCTCAATGACTGGGTATGTTCGTGTTACGCGAGTACTCTACTTCTCACGCACAAGCATGCTCTAATCGATAAGCTCATTCGCTTGTCACACAAGCCCGCTGTTCCGTCATCCTTAAACCTGGAAATTATTCGCTGCGGGAGTAAAGGCCGTTACCGATAGACGGCCGTCTAGCAGCTAGAGGTGGTGCCGACCGCTAAGAGGAGCTTGACGGTGGGAGGTGTGTGGGGGGTGGAGAGGGGTGCGGGCAGGTAGATGGCCTTCACCTAAAGTAGCTTGCCATCTAGAGTCCGGGGGGATGTGCGAACACATCTCCGAGGCTACCTCACGTTTTGACCGTCTGGCTATGATACAAGAATTTAGGGCGGTATCGTAGAAAATTAGGTAAGTCAAACATCTTTGCACCGTCTGTCGGGTAATGATCCCGGTTGGCATGCAGCAGTCAGGTTTTATCACCCAAGTTTTGGGCAGTGACGATCCACGCAAAATTTAACCACCATGATAACCACAATAGTGATTACAATTACAACAACTATAATGACTATTAATACTAAGGCCTGTATATTCCTGTCCCTTCTCTCCACAAGTATGGGATCTGGTAACGACCTTTTATTTTGACTGGCTTGAGTTGTTGTAATAAAGTGACGGCTGGGTTTGAGGACCTGTTCTCGCCGCGAGTACTCGAGTATAGCATTAGGTAATTGAAGCCACTGGCTTTCCTGGTTCTTGAGTAGCTCTTTTGGGTTGCGTAGCTATACAACAAGCACGAAATAATGGGCGACAGGCTTCGTACAGGTACCTGTGTGAGCGCACTTGGTATGAGAGTTCGCCCCCGGAGAATTTAGGATTCAAAAATGAGGGGAGGATACTTGCCCTGAGGTAGCAGAGCCTTCCGCCTCAGAGTCGAGGCGGAACAGGGAGCCTTGTGTTGTCAGCCTACCCCCACTTGCTGAGGCAGGCCTCAACATAACTTTGTATTACCTGTACCTGGGCCAAAAATGATAGGATACCATACTTTGTGTTGCTATTTTAGATCGACATATCCCAACAAATCCTTTCGAGGCTATATTGACATAGGTGCTCTGGGTCCTCGAGAAGGTCCCGGGGCTCCAATAGAGGAGCAAATATAGCCCGAACCCAAGAGCCCACGTTTAAGCATTCAGTAACGCGAAGCAGTTGCCGCTATACTAGAGTTGGCAAAGTAATCAGTTATCATGTCGCCTTTGGTGCCCCCTCCCTCGGTGTGACACCTAATCGGCGCTTTGGGTCAAATTTTCTAGCGAGGTACAAGTACCAGGCATGATGTTTTCGTACAAGGGTTGCCAAGTAAAGTCCTAAGGTGGTGGTAAGAAGGGCAAAAACACCGAACACAGGTCGGTGCGGCAACATGTTGCTATGTTTTCCAAGGCCACGAACTTTGATGTCTTAGACATCCCTGCTATCCACGCTTTGTACGAAATCATCTTGCCTGGCACTTGTACTATAACTGCCGCTGTACCGAACATGTTTTCTACAGAAAGGCCCTAAAATCCTTATACTTGTGGAACCACTCCCGAACAAGCCTAAGATACCCTGAACATAGGGTGCTAATGTTGCTTCTGTGAGACGTACCGTAGTATCACCTCCAACCTTATTTGGGTTGCCACCATTCCCCTCTGATCGGATAGGCGCGCTCTTTTAGCTAAACTCTATCTAAGATACAGTGCCAGTGCGATGTTATTGTTGAGACTTACCGGTAATAGAGAAGAAGTACATAAAAACGGGGGTCGTGGATTTGGATGGGCGGTCTGATACGATAGGGTTTTTTAGCACCTTTTTTGCGAGCCCCTACCTTCAGGAATCTGTTTCCTGCTATCATACAAGTATGATGGAGATTCCCGAATACTAGTACTGAGGGTACCTGTATGGCGCAGCAAGGCTTACCAATCCCGAGGACCCACCATCCCACTCCGGTTCTCGAACCAATTATCTTGGGGCAGAATGATATCACAAGAACCCGTCCGGAGATAACAAAGTTGGATACCCCACAAAGTTCATCGCTGCATAGGTTGCCCAGCCAGCATACGGTAGAAGCTGAACCAAGTGCTATTTGGTCGGGGTTTCTTCGGCTGCCAAGATTTTCTCTCTTTTTTGCCTTTGTCTCTAGAAGCGATTGAATAGCTTTTTCTTTACTGTTTCTCCCACCTCTGTGAGAGGTGGGGGATTGCTGCTGCATAATACTCAGTTGGCTTATTCCGATTTCCACCGTAGGTTAAACCCCGGGGGCCAATTACTCTTCAACCATACTTAAAGGTGTCTTCCTTCGAAGCGCCTCTTGTTTATGATACAGAATCCCTCTGTCAAGGGCTTTGGCATCTGTACTCACCGCCAATACGAAACCTAATCCCCCTCTACGCTGGACAATCATCAAAAGTCCATCGCTTAGGCGCCGGCACTGCGATCAAATGAGGTACCGGTACTCTTACCCTCAACATAGCCTCTTCGGCCTGGCTGAACCCGCGAACCAACCCGTGGGGCGCTTGGGCCCCCAATTACCCCCGAATGGACCTCTAGCCTCAGCCCCAGGATTCTTGGCCCGGGCCAGTTCAGGACGTTTAGTTTTGAGCTCAAGTCTCCGATACGCCTACTTCTAAACCAGCATTGATAAGGTACCCAAAGGCCTGGAAAGCCTCGAGGTGTATGGAAATCACTCTTAACCAACCATACAGAACACAGGCAAACCCATTTTGGAATTTTCGGGATCACAAAATGTCACTCGGCCGGGTGATAATCGGTAAGGGCAAACCCCCACGGAGAAGCAATAGGGTCTCCCCAGAGGCCAATGGGAGGAAGAAGGTCCATAGCCTATTCTATTATGAGTGGTATGATATTATCATAATATTATTTAACCAATAAGAGCCACCTTGCCGAGCCCCCAGATATTCACTTCAGCCCTGCCACATCATAAAACGAGCTCTTATTATAATGTTCTCCCTTAATATGATCGATCAACCAGGGCAGCAAGCATCGTTGGTTTCGCGACGATTTGCTCCCCGACTGCGAGGCAGAATCGAGGTTCTCAGAGAATCCGAAAAAGAAAGCCGGGCTTGTCTAGAATCGACATCAGCAGGCTCACTTGGCGCACTGTGGGGCCTTCTATCGATCTACCTAAGTGCGTGAATATGGCTGAGTTTTTTTTCGGGTTTTCCCCAGAATTGCTTTGATGGTAGCTACTACGAATAGCAGGTATGGACGATGCCATGCATTGTTCGAAGATGCCCTTCCTTTTTGAGATTGCTAGAGCTGGTGGAGGACTGGAGTGAGTTGGGGCGGATCGTGAGGGTTACAAGGATGTTGTAGGTGGATTTTCTTCCAGTCCGGAGTTGGAATGATTCACAGAGAAGTCTCATAGACGCATCTTTCACTTGATATCGCGGGTGTAAGAAAGGGGATGGGGACACACGCTGGGGAAAACGGATGTATGTAGTGATTGGTGGAAGAATCAAGGTGATTTTCTTACAGTGTGTTCTATATTACTCTTGTCTTTACTATTGGTTTACAGGGGCGCTGAGCGAGAAAGCGAAGTTTATGACTATAGCTTTCCAACAGGTAACTCCACATTGGTAAAGTCCTGTCTTATTCGGCTCATGCTACTACCGTGCCATTTATCGGTCACCCCCAACGGGGCACCTAATTTGATCCGCAGATTCAATCCCAATATCGAATTCAAAACACCCTTAACAAGTTCTCTTATGGTGGTTCGACCCAAGTGAGGTGAGCTGAGCTCCCGCTTACGGGTTAGCAATATATCTCGGTAGTGTTTCCTTATATTGCTACCTTTTGGGAGGCATGTGAACTGAGCTTGGTGGCGCGTGGATGTACCAGTATGGACCTAACAGAGTGGGAAGACTATTCTTCCAGAAGTCGAAACACAAAATGGTAGCAATTAGTTGTGGAGATCATCGCCCGGACTTCAGCCTCGTTTGTGTATAGTAGGGGTTTACCTTAACCCAGTGTTCCCAACGGGCCAGGCCGATGGTAGGCCGGCCTATAGGCCGTAGGCCGGGCTAAGGCAGGCCGCTCCGGAAGACAGCCTAGGCCCATATAGGCCGAATTCGATCGGCCTACGAAAGCCTATCAGGCCTGACAGTCAAATTCGACCCGCCGCTAGCGGGACTAGCTCAGAATAAGGTTAGTGCACAGGTTAGAATTAGTTTGGATAGGGTTTAGGCAGTCAAAAGAGAAGAGGAAGATTGAGAATTCGATAAAGCAGATAATTCCGATGTTCATAGTGATATTGTAGAGGCTTCCGCAGTTTGACGTGTTGTTTCCCCTTTGCTTATTTCCCCCTTTCAACCCCTTTTCTTTTCCGTTCATGCTTAAACTTGAACTCCTATCTATTTTCAACATAAACAATTTTACAAAGTATGATCGCATCTGGAGCTACTAACCTAACACAGATTAGCTATCACTGGTGGCGGGTCGAATTTAACCAGTTAATCCGGTATGGTGCAGCAACGCCTATCAAGCCTTAGGACAGGCCATCCCACTCCCGTTCTCGGCCCATCAATTATCTCGGGGCAAAATTAGTGTATATCACGAGCCGACTCGAGTCAAGCCGGACCATGGGCTCGATCCGGCTCGGCTGATGAGCAACGAGACTCGAGCCGCTCGATCTTTACCACAGGGCTCGAGCCTGGAATATATAGGCTCG
>Ga0307513_10004786_pt1 | contig 17975 bp, 23 predicted proteins | sample 15_EM_MG_FD_202174 | JGI IMG/M metagenome (GOLD analysis project Ga0307513, IMG submission 202174) | Populus trichocarpa ectomycorrhiza microbial communities from riparian zone in the Pacific Northwest, United States - 15_EM | ecosystem: Host-associated > Plants > Roots > Unclassified | place... | reverse complement strand
GCAGAAGCGCCCTCCACTTTTTTCACCTATACAAATAATTATCGATCCCCTTTTGACTCTCGCAACAAATTCAAATTCACTTACTCAAAAAATAACAAAGACCCTCAACGACAAAAATCCTGTTTATAATAATGTCGCAGGATCCCAGCTTCAAAACGATTTCGGCTTGGGCGACGAACACATCGCGCGATGCGGTCAGAACGGGGGCGGATGTTAGGCCCAACGCCAAGAGCGCTCACCCAAGTTTAAATTGTCTCTAGGCCAACTGCCTTGTGATCACGAACGAGATCAATTCCCTTGCAAAAGGGTGAGCAGAGGAGTATCGAGGACGAAACAAAGGGAACAACCTGTGACAACTCCGACCATTATTTGGTAAAGGCTTAGAATAAAGACAAAACTCACCCAGTTCTTTAATTATCCAGTTCCTTCGGTCCCCCCAAATACATCGATGACGGTGTCAATCGAACTCAACGATCCCAGGACGGGTCGCATCGTTCCCGTCTGTCAACTACTTCCCGCATCGCGTGTACAACTATAGTTGCAAGTTCTGTTTCCACACCGAGAAAACTTCGCACATCGAGTCACTCGACGATGCCAAACGCGGCTTGCGCATGCTGGCAGAGGCAGGCATGAAGCTCAACATCTCTGGCGGAGAACCGTTCCTCGAGGACAAGTCCCTGGGCGACATCATCAAATTCTCGAAAGTCAAACTTGGGCTGGAGTCGACACGGATCATATGCAATGGGTCCAAGGTCACTGAGGGATGGTTGGACAAATACGGGCAGTACCTTGACATCATGAGTATGGTGTGATTCCTTCGACGTCGAAACGAATTTGAAGATTGGGAGGAGAGAAAATGGGAAAGGGGTACACACAAAAGTGTTTCAGTGGCGGACTGCTGCGAGGATCAAGGGATCATGTTCAAGTTAAACTCGGTGGCGGGACAGCACAACTGGAAGGAAGGTATGAACAATGGGATCGATGAGATTACGCCATTCAGGTGGGAGGTGCGACATACAAGGGGTATACTTCACAGCATAACGAAGTGCTCACAAACTCATCCCAGGTGTTTCAAGTTCTCCTGCTTGACGGCGAAAACATTGGACCGAAGGCCATCCGCGATGCGCGAGAACTGGTGATCACGAAGGAACATCCAAGCTTTCTTAAAACGCCATGAGGAGCAAGCTTGTCTCGTGCCAGAAGACATGGCTTGGTGACAAGGTGGGCAATATATATATTTCTGTTGGGGAGATTGAGGGAGCTAAGTCAGATCGCCTTCCCAAATAACCGAGACGAGAACTTAGAAGGGTTATAATATAGGGTTGATTGATTTACAATGTAAAACATACATAAGGAAGAAAAGAATCTTCAAGGATTGTCCCTGTCCATACGTCTTCGTTTCCGTTCCTGTTCTTCGATGATTAGTCTCTCCGCTGCGGACATAGCTGCGGATCTCTTCTTCTCGTTGCCCGCCCTTTCGCCACTTTCGGTGGAAGAAGCTGGCGCAGCTGATTTGAATACATTTGGTCGCTTGAGTGGATTTGCTTTGAGGGGATTCACAGCAGGCTTTAAGGGATTCATCTTGAATCCAGTCGGTGCCGTAGGGGCGGCTGCGACGGCTGGCTTCATCGACAATGACAGCACCACCTTTTCTGTGTTCTCGTCGCGCTTCAAGCCCTCCTCAACAGCCGATTGCGTCGACGGCCCTGCGTCATTGCTTGTTTCTGCTGCCGCTCGCTCGATTTGCTCCGCGATTAATTGTCGCTCCCGTTGTTCGTCAGAAATCGTCGCCCTGTCCTTCGCTTGAGAAGCTTCCTGGAGATAAAATGGACATCAGTTCGCAACAAGGGCTGTTGGAAGAAAAATGACCCGAACGCACCGCTTTTGCCAGAGCTTTCGGGCTACTATCGATCCAAGCTAGATACCACCCCTTCTCGGTCTCATCTACTCTGGCAACACCCGTCCGTCCAAGGTGCTTCACAAATTCGGTCAAGGTTACCCAACGAGTGGAGTTCATGTGGAGATGGTGCTTGTCGGCAATGTATTCCTGATAGACCTGATTGGCTCGCACGCGTTTCGTCCCAAACCTGATTTCCGCAATGAATATAACTTAATGAAAGAAGAAAAAGAAGAAAGGCGGACCTCCGGGAGAGTAGAGCAACGAATTCAGATTGGAACTGGCTTGAAAATCCCGCAATATGACTCCCTGCGTGCTCCCCGACTACCAACATTTGTCGTAGATGTGACTCGGAGGCAGCATGACACTTGAATCCGTTCTCGTCTCGGCACTGTTTCTCGCAGACTTGACAGTACCACCGCAGGCGCTGAAGGCCCTTGGATTTCATCTTGTTCGCAACGAACTTTGGGGTTCCGACTGGATTCAGAGTAGCTGAATTAGCTATATTTACATGGAATATACGTAAAACTCACCTTCTGCACGAGGCATGACTGGATATTATAGTACACAACAAGAAAAAGAGAGGATGGAAACTTGCTCAACGACAAGAACGATGACAAAGAGGTTTTTGTTTGTTTCAATATTTGTTTCTAAACCTATCGATCACATGAAAGCAATCGGAGCCACGGGCCGACGGAGCGAACCCTGGAATGCAACAAGCAATGAATCCAAATGGAATCAAATTGGAATCAAATTGGAATCAGTACATTGAGTACTTGAATAGCTACGCCTTGAGCTTGATCGGCGATCGGATTGACCCTGCTGAGTACACCGTTTCTTTGAAAAGACAAAATGCGCTTCCGAACTTCCCCTGGCAAATCCCCATGTACCTTGCATGTGCCCATTCCCCCTCCGATATGACATGCCTGAACTTGTGAAAATGTTAATACAAAATGCTGATGGGTAGTGAGATGAAGCTGAGCGCTGAACCTTCTTTTACACCTGCCTAACCGAGACACCTCACATTTTCTGGATCTCGGGAATGAACCCCGATTGTCATCCCATTGGCGGTCCTGGGTATGATCCTTTTTGACAACACCGAGAGGGCAGAGAACTGGCAGAGACTGTACAAAATAGCTATCCACGCACACGGTTATTCCCATGCTTGTCATGAAAAAAGGTGAAGTCGAGATAAAGCATCATGGCGATATAGGCCGAAATAAACAGTGGTCTGCCTCCACGACCTCGAAAAAAGTGGGTGACGGCGCAATGGCAAGGGAAAAGGCACGGCTACCCGTCCGTTTTTTCAACAGGATGTTGAAATATTTCGAGAGAACAGCCGAGGAAGGACAGCCGAGGGCATTCTCCCAGATTGTCGCGAGCCATGATAGGTGGTTTACTTGGCGATACACACAGTAAGTCAACTAAATGTGCCTGACAGAGTATTCGTGACCGGCGTCGGTACCTGCCCGACGACAATGGGGTGAGTGCACACACAAAATAGATTAGGCTATGTATGTACATATCACGTTCCCGATCAACTTTCTCTCACAACCACACCCCAAAATCAAACTTCCTGTCTCATAAGTGATGCAACAAGTCAAAAGTCAAAAATTTGATGTCTTTGACTCGGAGTATAGAGCAGGTACAAGTAGGTACGAGTTGGGGGATATTAGATGACAGCGATCATCAATAATTTACAGGTAAGTAACTTCCCATGTATTTCGAAAGGATCGAAACGAGATGTACAAGGGCCTTCATGATGCTTTAGGTTTTCCTTTTTTTTGATATTTCCGGATGTACTTTCTCGCGCTCGGCACTCCGAACTAAATAACGTCAATCAGCCGTCATGCAGGGAGAACGGATAATAAAATAAACGATAAGAAGGAAGGGAAGCATAGGAGCATATTAACACATAACTCACCTGGACAGTGGGATAAAGCACAAGGAGAGCCGCCCCGATCATCCAACCCCACTTGACCTCGGACGGAAGAGGTTCAGGGAATTGCCCCTTACTCCATTTCGCGATAACCAGAAGCTCAGTGATGATTGTAGCAAGAAGGAGCCATACGTGTTGACCCATCCTCACAGCCCGTCTAGAAGTGATGGTCGAAGGGTAAGAACTCGGTCTGAACCTCGGGCGCAGCCTATTGAACTTAATCAAACTTACCGCGGATCGTTAATATATTGATACAGTTCTCGAACAGCTGGGAGGGCACAGAGGAAAACGAATGCAAGGCGCAATATGATTATAGGATGATCCGGTTCCATCCATAATAAGCTCTGTCCAGTAATGGTGTATCCGTATGAGGTTGATGGTGACTCATTCAAAATTAAACTAGCCGTACCTTGAGGTAGAACGGATTGAGTTCCGCCGCGAGGAAGACGGCAAGCAATAACACAACCGTTGAAAAATGGAGAAAGTCGGATGCGGTTCCCCATTCGAAATGCGTAAAGTCATGTGGTGAAAACTGGCTGAGTACCCGCTTAGCCTTGGAGCGAATCCCTCGCGTCTGGCGGAGCCCACGCCATTCATAGGGCTATAAAACATGTTGCTTAACAGAGAATTTTCATATCGAAGAGATGGCACATCGCACCTTGACTTCGAAATATTGGCAGACCTTCATGCCTCGAAACGGACAAGATTAGGATGTCGAACTTGGCATGTACGTGAAACTGGAAGGTACATACCTAGATAGGTCCCAAGCCAGTTGCAGATTAACACGTCGAGAATCCACTATCGCAATGACAGAAGGTGCTGAGCGGAAGTCCAAATGTAGGGTAGGAGAGACATACGTGATCCCACCAGCACTATAACAAAGTTATAATTTTGAAATATTTCCATGAGTAATTAGTACATACCTCAGCGAAATTTGGTAACTGATGCTGCAGACTATATTCTGCGAGTTCGAACGCAACGCTGAGTATCTAAAAAGATTGGCTCAATTAATGAATCGTCAGACATACTCAAAGACTAACCCAACAAAACCAGTAATCTCGTAGAATCATTGCCTTCCCGAACCATCCTAGAGCATGCGCTAAGCAGAAGATATCGATCGCATTCTAAAAGCCATTGAAGTGAGAAGATAGGAGTATGAAAGAGGGTCATACCCAAAGGGTTTGGGGTGTCAATGAACAGTCCTCTGCATAGCTTTTCTCAGGCAATGGTACACCGAGATTTGAGTCGATGTAGGTCAGCATATGACGAGCTGTACCGACGTCCTGGAAGAGTAAGAAGACGAGAGCCAGCTCGTACACTAGATTGACGCCTAAAATTATCCGCCAGAAGGCAGGATGAGGCCGGACGAAAGGTCCATCTCGAAACTGTATCATGGCGAAGAGAAGAAACGAAGCGATGGCGGCGTATGCCCCCCTGAGACAACATAAAGTAAGGCGAAGAACAGACTGAAAGTAAAGATGAAGGTCGTACACGCGTCTCTTGTCTCGCCCCTCCTCCAGCACATCCTGGGTTGTTGCGACATAGGCAAGGACGATCAAACCGCAAGAAAGTGCCGATAGAGTTAATGGCTTGTAAAAGAATCTGTGCGTGGGTTAACCTGCGCACGGGATACGATCTAGGTCCACCCAAAAGCAGCACGTACTCAACGCTTGTATCATGCTTTTCTTGAAAGGGTGTTATTCGTGTGTAAGATTCTGTACGGTCCGCCTGATCAACAAAAAAAATGCTTTCATTGAGATCAAAGTCGTTTTGAATGCAATTTTGACAAGTTGAGCAGTACGTACATCGTACCCTACACAGACGCATAAGGAGTCAAAGTATGAGGTTTGCACGTCGTCGGACCTTGTTCTGGTGACGTACATCTCACCGGCACTCCATTAAGACCTGGCTCTGGCTCAGTCTCCGCGACAGTTGAAAACATAACGTCCGAGTCTTCGTCTGTAGGTGAAACGGGAGACAAGTCGGGATTCTCGTTACTTGTCGAAGCCATATTGAACAGCAAAAAATTGCTGTCGATTGGGTCCAAATTGATTCAGTCCACGGTTTGACGAGATGACGACTAGTGGTAGTATAGTGTTGAGGAGGCTAGCCGTCGCGTGTTCCGACGTCACCAGTGCTTGGCTCTGTTTGTCTAACGCTTTCAGTCTGAATTTCTGAATTTCTCAGAGGTTCTTCCTGTTCTCAATTCACTCATTCACCTCCTCGATTCTGGACGACAATAAATGGAATCCTGACACTCAATTTATAGTACAACTTTGACTCAGAAACTGTGGAGTTAAATAACTTGTATCTGCTAGCTCCATCCGAGTCACCGCAAGGCTGCTTCTCGCCCATGAGTTCATGACTCCACGCCGGCTCCAAAGATCTCCAAAGATGCGAAATGGTAACGATTTTAGATGACGAAATGACTTGCGTCCATACAGCTCATACTACCCCTTCATTCGGTTTGGGTGTTGATGTCTGCTTGGCAATCCTTTCCCCAATTTCCTCGGAATTCTCCATACTGGTACCCATCTTCTTCAGTTCAGGGATTGGTCACGCTCTCATACGCATCGCACCGCTGCCGCCGTTGTCTGTGTATGGATAATAGCATTTGGGAACTTACATCCGAGAAAGCATTTTATGTCAGCCGGATGCGCGGGCTTTTCCACAGATATCGATTCTGCGCAGAACGCCTTCTCCAGGAAACACCCGAGTCATTCATCTTGATAACCGACAAATAAAGGGGTTTACTTTGCTGATGTCTTTGTGCCCTTCAACAAGTATTCTTCCATCCTTCAAATCTGTGCCCCGGTTTCGACATTGCTTTCTTCGGAGGCTCTCTTAGGACATGCCTGGTCTCTTTATCTTTTTGGTGACAATCGATAGGCTCTGTCTAGGGATTGGGGGAACACTCGACAGGCTTGGACCCCAATTCTTGCTCGATGATCTTTTATTACACAACATCTGCTTCCGTTCTTGCCTTCTCGGAAACAATCTGGACTATAACACTGTCGAGCGTTTCGTGTGCAATCACACAACGCATACGCTCATTGTCTTCGGGCGAATGGCACTTAGACAACTGCTATTCCTCCGTCTGTCGTCCATGTTGATGGGACGATCGCCACTCACTCTCGTTATCGAGGGTGATCGATGCGACACGATCCTTACCGAAACTAGTGAGTTACCCTTTTTGTGCATGCTCACATGTTACTCTGACAGGCGAAATGTACCTTTTGAACGGGTTCGCAGTCTTTACTCTCGGTATGTAAGAATTCCTGTTCATTCCCACAACTAGTCTGATGGACTATACCTGGTCTAGATATATCCACGGAGCCAACTGGTTGTCACAAGGGCCTGATCAGAGGGTCTCATCTCAGGTAACCTTCACCCAGTCCAATCAGCCAAGCTCTTCTGAGCTCTTTCTATCCCAAGCTATCCCATCATAGATTCTGATCATTGTTCCAATTTAGCAGGTAAGCACCTATTGATCTACTTCGGCTTCCAAGTCTGACTGATTGTGGCGACAGTATTAGCGCTTGTACTCGACATTCTGGACAAATCGTGTGTGCAAAAAATGTTTTTCTCGCTAAAGGGTTAATAAAGAAAGGGAAAGGCTCCAGCGGAAGGTAGGTCATCGATGACTCCATCGTATACCTATCGAGCAAGGTGTGATCACATCGGGGATTTCACCTGCAAACATGGTTTTGAAGGCCTTGAACCCGAACCTTCTGAAATGGGCCTCGGGATCGAGATAACTTTCGCCGATGATCCCGAGTGAGTGGAAGGTTTGGGTTGTGGGAATTGTGGGCCGAGTATAGTCCTTTTGCCCGCCTTCCGCGGACAATTGCAAAATTCGACCCCTTCATTGAACAAAAATGATAACTTCATTGCGAAATCCTCCCTTTGATTTATTACTTGAGACCTAAGTAAAGACGGCGCATGGAGTCATGACTTTACGTGCGACGCCACATATCCGGATTCAATTCTGGGATTCAGCACTGAGCGCGCCACCTACATTGGAGGTAACGCTGGGTAAGGTTTCTTGTGCGATCCGCTTCATCGACCTCTAAGAATCCCGATTAGTTTTCTCGCGCAATTCGCAACGCTCGAGGGGAGTATATAAGAACAACGCAACAGGAAAGATTCGTGCTAAATTTACGCATCTGCTCGAATTTTCTCCCGAATGTCGCTCTATGTAAATCTCTGCATCTCTGAGTCCGTTGCGGAATTTGCCACAGAATGGCACGAGTGAGAACACATTCTGAAATCCAAGCACTTGATCATGAAAGCGCGATCGGAGAATATCTATCTACCAACACTGCCTATGTTGACAGCATGGGCTTGATTGCCCCATCCTGTTGTCTGATTCTCGGACACGGCTGTCTAGGATTCAGACTCTGGGCCTCAAATCCAGACTACTGTGCCGGAAGAGGAAAGCCACCTTCTGAATCCTAATGGTACCGGGATAACGCGATGAAATTTGGCATCCGATGAAGTCCTGCGACGTGGTCGACACCTCGAGATATCTCTTTCACAAGACAAACGCGATTGATAGGGAGTATCGACCCTGAATACACGGACTTTATTTCACGGAGGAATTTCCGAAATATCGGCAACTCGAAGTGGTGCCCGGTGAAAAGCTTGAACACCAAAATACTTATGCACCGCATGTGGTACCAGATCCTCAGGGCCAGTTGAACCCATTCTGGGGGGTATACGTGAGTGATTGACGGTGTTTGCTATCGTGACACGTTCTTGAACTGGAAGAACGCTTACAATTCTACATACGGCCCTTCCACATCCATCGGGAGATCCCTCCAGATCTGTATGGATCTCTTCAACGTTACTTAATGCTTACATCGGCACCACTTAAGTAAAGGTCAACTTCATCCTCGACCAGAGTCTGTTCCTTTTCCGCTCCTTACTATGATGTCCCCAGCCACACCAGACAGTTTCCAACCCCTCCAGCTCAAGGGCGAGATAATGGACCTCGAGTTCAACATCGACACCGACCACAGGTTAGCATTCCTTCAGTGGCTCACTGGAGCCACCGCGGTGATTAGCCGACTAATTAACCGTTTGGTCCCCTCTACGCCCATTAATCACCCAAAAATAGGAAAAGGAGGAGAAACCGCACAACGCAGAGTTGTTTGAACTGTCATACATCCAAACGAAAGGTGCGCCCGTCGTTTACCAAATTCTCGACATTTGTTCATTATTTTTTTTCCTCCCACCACTAGTGCGATCGGAAACGACCCTGTCAAAGGTGCATCCAGCTAGGCCTGGTAAATCTATGTTGCGCCTCGGTGCCTCTTCGACAACTGTTTACGCCGAATTTAATAGACAGGACTATGTGTTTATGAGATCGATGATCCCGCCCTCAGGTGAGCCGCTTCATCAGTGGGCTGTCGCGTCCGATGCTGATTTATTCTTCTTTTTGTTCTCAGAGATGACCCATCTCTTGACGAAAGTACACGGCTACGGAATCGCATTGCGGAGTTAGAATCCCTTGTTCGCGAACTCAGAGGCACGTCAAAGCTTCCAACCAATAAAATCTTCCATCTGACTGATCCATTTTCCATCTTGCCTCTTCTTTTGTTTCTTTTTTGTTACATCTGCAGGCAAGCCACATCCCCGGTGGGCAGAGAGTAGTTTCCGTGACGGAGATCCGAACGAAAAATGGCATTCACGCGCCACGAAATGCATTCCACTACAAAAACGCCAGCAACAACAACCGCAAAATGGAGCGCAACCAACCGGTGGGGCGGGTGACGACATGCTGCTTCGCAACGGTCGTGCTGTGCACTCGCTGCTAAGCCCAATAAAAACGGAACCTGTTGCCGAAGCAAATCCTCACCTGTACCGCTTTTCGCCATCGCCGGCCCCATCGATGCGTTACCATAACTTCCAAACTAATGTCAGAGGTGATTCGTCATCGTCCTTTGATAATGACCCAAGAACTAGTGTCCCGTATTCCTCTAATTATCATTCGGCCGCCGGGAATGGGCATTATGCCACCCAGAACGGGGGTGCGGGTGCAACCAACGGTTCAGCGCCCTCTTCGTATTCGGACGGGGGTGGTGGCAATGGTGGCGGCGGTGGCGCGAGCGCTTATGCCTTATCTGGCAGCGACGACGGGCACGGTTCGAATGCGTACAGCGACCACTACGGTAGCGTGGGTGGTAACTCACCGCAGACCCACTTCGCTTGCTCATGTCGTACAACTCCTGCTTTGGGAATGGCGTATATATCCCTTTCCCAAACACTTCAAAATTCACTGAGCTCGCTACGGCAGTATTCGCAACACCACCCGCCCAATTCTCAGTGTGCTCTGTTCAGAAAGATCGTCGAGCTGAATAATGCTTTACAGTATGTACCCTTTTTGATATCCTTACTTGAGTAAGAGCGCTGATCTTGATTTTTTTAAGTGGCGGCAATGACAGCCCGGGCCTGGTAGGGCCTTCGTACGACAGCGGGCCCCCATCCGACAACGAGATCGTCACCCCTCTGTCCGCATCAAGCGGACATGCGTCGTTCCATACGAATTCCCCAGGCGTTTCGCCGCAGGAGTGGAATCATATGGCTACTGCCGGCTTCAATCCGTATTTTCCAGCGACCGACCACCACGCTGTCTACTCGGTTAACCATGTTATGAGTTGAAGATGTAGAACCTGCCTCCCATTCATTGGTTCATTCCGTCGCTTTATTTTATTGTCTTTCTTCACTCAAATCTGTATATGGACACCCGGTGCCGCTCTCACCTTTCACACACGATCTTGATTATTAGCCGTCATGCTTGCTCTTTGGTACTGCCATGCTATGCAAAAATCACCAGCAACTTGAATACCATTTGCCACAACCGACCAAACTCCACACTCGCACCGCGGTAGCATACTGTACAGTATACCTAATCATCTGCCCCCGGCGCTGGACTTGACGTCCAACTTGAATTGAAATCTACGCTCAGTAGGCGGGTCCGGTCTCTCCGGTTTTCCGTCTACTAATTCCCAAATATCCCGTTCGATGAATAAGGCTTCACCATCTTTGCGCACTAGCAACACCGTTGAGAGTCGGGTACCGTAATACGCTGGGGCATCGTTACCCGAGCCCTCGAGTATTATCGGGACAGGGGAGACTTGGACAGTATTTCGCAAGTCGCGTCGATGCACAATTGGGGTGTTAGTGGGCTGCCAGCTTCTCGGAGGAATAAAACTCAGTTCATAGAAGAGGGTTGGGGAGGGGTCGAAAAAAGTGAAGGGGAGTGGGGACGAAGGTAATAGTAATGATGAAACACGCACGTAAGTAGTTGAAAAAGTTGTTCTACGAGCTCGGGCTCTGTCTGAGGAGGTTTGTTGGCATCTGAGGGTAAATTTTGGTGAACGACAACGTCAAAATCTTCCGTGGCGTGCTGGACTTTTGGCCAGAGGTCGGCCCCTGCCCCATCAATTCCATTCGAGATACCTCCACAGGAATGTTCTTTGGAAGAAAGTGGGCGAGACGTAAAGGTCCCCCCTCCTCCATGATTCGTTACGAAGAGTGAATCATATTCAATTGACCCATTGGAATCCCGTGTAGGTGCCAAGAGCAGGAGGTTAAACCCAGCAAATTTGGCATCCTTCGGTGTGTTCTTTGTAACTTCGTCTTGTACTGAATGGGAAGATTCGGAAAGAAGGAAAGAGGAAACCAGGTGACCCCTTGAGGTATTGTATCGCTTTGCAGGTTCCGTTATATTCGTCCTAGAAAAGATACGGATTATGGTTAACTTCATGTTTCGGAACGGATGAGTAAGATCGATAAGGGATAGCTTACAGTAAAGCAACTCTCCCGGACCGATTTATCCCAAACCATGACCCTCCGCCTTGAACATCGCGACCCGATAGGGTTTGGCCTAGGCTGTTTGTGTTGACCTCATTTCCGAAGGAATGGAATTGTGCATTTTGCGTTGGCCTATCGAGAAACTCGTCACGATTTGTACAGAGGACCCTATATAATTTGAAATAGACGCAATCAGTTTTTTATTCGGGTTTGTAATATACGTGGGTCTTCCAAGTCAAACAGGAAAAGGGGTTGTATTGCGAATCTCGAGCGAGAGTTTCGCTGAAATGAAATAAATTACTCACAGCGCGTACTTGGGATGCTCGAGAGTCCAGATTCCTATGCACATAGCTTCCAGTAAGCACGATTCTAGAGACGCCACAGGCAAGGAACGAGTATCCAAGAGAATCAAAGGATTCCGAGGGCAGAGTCAAGTAATCACTGGAGACTTCAACGCAAAATCCGTGGCTTTAGTTTGATTAAAGACCATAAATGAATAAGGCTTGCCATACAGATGGCTCACTAGCGTATTTCTTATGGGATATTCGGGGCGTATCGGTGGGAGCACTCTCGCGAGTAACACGCGCTTAGCACAGAGAAGGTGGTGTTTCGAAGCTGTCAATCGAAGATTAGCTGATCTTGTAATGACAGCAGTCCTTCTCTTACCGTGGACGAGTGTAAACGGCAGACATCCGTGCTCAATCTGCTGATAAACTGCTTTCCCACGGTACTGCTCAGGCACACTCGCGTCTCTCATACCCGTTTTCCCATCATCAATGCAGAGACAACTGATCGTGCTCGACAACGGGGCATCCACAATCAAAGTAGGAGTCCTTAACAAGGATCCAGAGCCCAGGTAGGACAAATGACACGTGTTTGTCCGCGCATTCTCATTTCTGTTCGTCAAGAATCATCACAAATGCAGTGGTGAGGTCAAAGGGAGACAAAATGTCGTATTTTGGGCACGAGATAGCGCGATGCAAAGATTATTCGTCATTACACTACCGTCTGCCTTTTGAAAAGGTCTGGGCAGATTATTTTTCTTTACCGCAAAGGTCACTCAATGTACTCTTGCAGGGCTATCTCGTGGACTGGGACGCGCAAAAAGCTGTTTGGGATGGCATCTTTTCAGACGAAGTTCTTGGGGTAAAAAATTCATGTTGTCCACGATACATGCGCTTAATTTGGAATTACGGAGACATAGGTTGATACCACTCAGTCCTCTCTGCTGATCACGGAACCATACTTCAACCTACCCAATATACAGGACGTGTACGATCAGCTGATATTTGAAGAGTACGAATTCAACTCTTACCATCGATGCACCCGTAAGTTCAGTGTATTATGTGTCAATCCCTATTCGCGTTCATGAAACGCTGATTACTTGCCATCCCATCTAGCCGCATCCCTCATTCCATATGGGCAACTCTTTTCTCAGCCTGGCCTTCCGCCTGCAGAGTGCATGATCGTGGTTGACTCTGGGTTTAGCTTTACTCACGTCGTTCCAATGATCGACGGTAAAATCGTCTGGAACGCGGTCAAGAGGTAAGAAAGCCCAGACTTTCTTGACAAACTCATGCTCTACTAACCTTCAAAGGCTCGACGTTGGCGGAAAGCTACTAACTAATCAGCTCAAAGAATTAATCTCATTCCGTCAATGGAACATGATGGATGAAACTTATATTATGAATGACGTTAAAGAATCCTGCTGCTTCGTATCGACGAATTACATCCAAGACAGGGAAACATGTCGGTAAGCGCCAACCTTTCTTTCTACTTCGACTTTCTTTATGCCCCACTCTATTATCGTATGAAGAGAGAATAATGTACTCAGGGCAGAGTAGATCAGAAGCACAACCCCATCGTTCAGGAATACATACTTCCCGACTTGTCAACGAACAGAAAGGGACGCATACGCCACCCGGACGACATTATCGCCGAAACCGATCAAATCCTGGTCATGAACAACGAACGGTTCACAGTCCCAGAACTTTTATTCCGGCCTGATGATATCGGTGCGTACCCAGAGTTTCGTCTCTCTCTACCCACAAGCTTCGTTCTCGCTGAAATTCGGTGGTGCATTACCGACCATCCGCACACCGTTACATACCGGATACTGATAACCCGATCACAGGATTGGGTCAAGCTGGCCTTCCTGCCACGATTGCGCATTCCATATCGCTCCTTTCCAGCGATCTACAGGGCATGTTTTGGGCCAATATTGGCCTAATAGGAGGCAACGCTAAGTTTCAAGGTTTTCGCGAGCGATTGTCAGTCCCATGTCCCCCCGTCCTGATGAATGGTCTCGATTTCTGGCTAATCATTTTTGCACCAACAGGATGAGTGAACTTCAGACCCTGGCACCTGTAGACTATGAAGTAGGCATCTACGAATGTGAAAAGTCAGTCTTTATTCTCTTCTCAGAATTGTCCCCAACATACGTTCTAAATTATTGCGTCCATCCCTAATCCTTCACCAAATTTATCAATCCCCCTCATTTTAAACAATACGTCTTTTCTGGAATTTTAGCCCAATCACAGAAGCCTATACTTCTGCCTACAATTTTGCCTCTGAAGACGGCCTCACTGGTCATCACCTCGTCACGAGGGCAGAATACCTAGAAAGCGGGAGCATCGCTTCTCGCCGGAAATTCCGCGATTGGAAACTCTACCAAGAATCCGAGAAGGAGAAGCCAGTAAACACAAAAGAAGCAGGGACATCCTTCTCGACTACGACGACGAACGCGAGAGGTAGCGGAACCAAGGGAAGACAGCAACAGCAACAGCAGTCCCAAAAGGAGACTGGGGGCGGTGATCAGCCGACCTCCCAGGCGCCTGGTGGTCAAGCTGTTGCTGGTGGCAGCGGTAAATTCTCGCGAACGAGAAGTACGAGGACGGCCGCCGCTACATCGGCTTTAGCCACGAGCGCAGGGGCCGGGTCTAGTAACACCAACCGTAGACGCTGAAAGTTGAATGATGCTACCCAGGCATATCCGAAATAGCGGTCCAGGTCAACAGAGGTCAACCCGTCCTTCGGCCCCCATGATTTCGATGACAAGGAGCTTCTGAGCTCCGCTTGGCGATCTCTTTACTGGCGTACTTGTATATTCCTTCTGAATCCGGGTCCTCAATCAACCAAGTTCTTGATGAAACTCATCCCCTTCGTAGTAATTATTAGGCCAATGATCATACTACATGACAGTGTAGATGTGCGATCTCTCTTCACGCTGCATGTAGTCTCTATATTTAATCGCTACTAATCAAGGATGATTTAGGGTCAATCGTGATGATCTATGGAGAACAGAGAATATAGGCTGTGGAGTCCTTCAAATATATTCTAGAGATGACTGGGCCTTACTACTACATATACCGCTTTTGTGTACACACCCAATATTTTAAACCGTGAGGTATGACTAACGACCACTGCCTCGACGCGCTCATCCATCACAAATCGAAGCGCTCCACTGAGTCGACAGCAACAGATATTACGAGACCTTCTGACCCCCTAGTCGCTCAGTACTTGTCCCGGGGCCTACTTGAATGGCTTCCGACATCCGCACCATGGGTATCAATGAAAAGAACGAGAACGGATGTAGTTTTTCCTTTCAAAACCGTACCTTCCCCGGGCTTCCCTTCCGACCACGCGCGCGAGGCAAAATTACGACCCGTCCCATGAATTCAAGGGACTGGGATCAAATCAGTCAGAGAGCTTCCGCTGGAAGTTTCCCTGGCGCATAACATGGTCGTTGGGTTTCACGGAAGTCCCAGTGATCCCAGGTTCCACCGTCTCGGGTAAGGAATTGGATTGACTTATCACTGCTGGTGTGCCAGTTGAGTCTAACCGGGGAAAACGGCACTCACACGAAAGGGGTGATCAGCTTTGATCGGCGCTGGAGAACGGAGAAAAGATCCCAGTGGTACTCCTCCGAGGATTTGTTGAGTAAATTTGGATACGTTTTGTTACTGTTGCGACATAGTGACCCCGATTTCTATCGTACTGGATAGATTACTCAAGAGCGCGTTATGCACCGCCCAAGTCTACGTATCAAAGATGGTACACTAAACACTCCGTGATGCGCACGCTCATTGGCAAATGTGCCCGATTCAAGTTGAACCCAGGACGAGGCTGACGTAGGGTTACCTTCAAACTACTAACGGAATAGGATTCCAACCTGTTCAGAAATAGACGACAGGCAAATATGACCTGATTTAGTCGGAATCATTCAGAAAAGGATTCGGTGGTCACTAAGCTTAATTACGAGAAATGGGAGGAATGGAAAATTGAAATTTACAAAACGGGGCCGAACAAGCCAACCAAAATTTGTTCCCACTGTAGAGTACTGCAGTCCCTTCTGCTTGAATAAGGGATTTCAAAAAGCGAATTACGTTGAACTGTGTGAATGATAGAAGGAGTCGTGGCTTGAGCCTGGCACCAGGCATCAACACTGGCCGCACTCTTCCATGACATGAGGATCGACGACACGGGTTGAGGAGTCAATGTTCGTCATTGGGGTACTATGCAGAATCTGTGCAAGCTGCGCCGGAATTCCAAAGCAACTGGCGCCTGGGATGATTAAGACTGGCTATTTATGGGCGCTAAAATTGGCTCTAAGTGGACTGCCGGGCCGTTTGGCAGGTTCGCCACTGAAACGAATGTGGCAAATTAGATACCTCGGGCTGTCATTCTGGCATTCCTTTATTCATAGTTTTACTGCAAAGTGAACTTGTTTCGTAAGGCGCGTGCGTATCGGAAAGGGCTTTGAGATCCAGCAGATCACCGTGGAGCATGAGAATCGAAAGATATGATTCTCACCTGCCGGATCTCATTGGGATCCCAAACATTTCCAAAAAGTAGTGTTGTGCTGATGATGCTGCGAGTATCGCAGGAGAAATATGTTCATTTACTTCTCTTGAGGGTTCAAACCAGAAAGTGGGGCCTTTAATTTAAGTTTCCGAAAGCAAAGGAATCCCAGGTTTACTACCATAGAATAAATGACATCAGGAGTAATATAAACTATTCAAGGAGGATTCGGCGGAGAATGGACTGGGACGCCAGGACGAAAAATCGTAAAAAGCGTCATAAATTTCATCAAGCGTAATTAAGATAGAAACATGAAGAGGGTGTGACAAAAACGCGCCTACAAACGACATCACAGAAACTCTGGGAAATATCGATGGACGATGACAAAATAGGGAAAAAAGGAGGGGAATAAAACAGTGGCTCTGGGGTGGCAAGGCGCAAAAAACACGGCGACTTCCATGATATAGGATTTAAGATTTAGGTGCTTGATCCTGTTCGGCTATCCGCATGACTTCCATGAGCAAGGTCTGCTGCTCGATATCAAGAGCTGTGGTGGCCGCCTGATAGCTCGGGGCGTTTTGCATTTGGAAGGCTAAAGGATGTGATACAGTTAGAAACGGCCTGAGGCTAACGATAGACGGTGCTTACTGGTCAAAGCCTGCTTAAACGAAACGTATGGGTTGACATTCTCTAGTGGACTGATATATCCGAGCTCCTCATCGATATTATCTTCATCCTCATCGTCGTCGTCCTCCTCCTCTGCAGTTGCATCACCTTCTGCTGAGGCTTCACGAAGTCGCGCGCCCTGAAAAATTAGAGAATTAGACATAGAATGCAGGATAGATGGAGGAATAAAAGTAGAAATACCTCTCTAGCGAGTATTTCCATATATGTCGAATCTCCATCCCACACATCCTCTGTTTCGTCCGGAACCGTGAGCCGAGATACACTATGAATAAAGTATGAAACGCACCATCATCCTCCGCTAAATTTAAGGCTTGCTCATCTCCTTCGTCTTCGTCTTCGGAATCTTCCTGGAGAAGTATTTCGAGCCTCTTGCGCTCTGGATAAAAAAACCATGGTCAATAAGCTTCCAAACGATATGAGAACGGAAAAAGAAAAAAAGAAAGACTAACCCTCAATGGCCTTTGGCAAACTCTTGAAGATCTTCAACGCACCGCCAACGATGCCCGGCCAGCCATCGCGTAAAGACTCAGGCACAGTCCCAGGAGCCATCTCCATGAGGGCGCACAGCGCCAACACGCTCAGCTTCTTGTCGTGCACCCGCGGTAAACGGGCATCGTTATTAATGGCAACAAACCACCGGTCAAAGAAAACCCGGGCAGAGCCGGCCTTGGTCACTTCCATCAGATGAAGGGCGGCGGTGGGGTTGTACAAAACCGCATTGATGAGAACTTCCAGATTGGCAAGTTTGAGTGCAAGTGTTTCGGCGCTGTCAACCAAGTTGAGAGAGGTGGCGATGATGGCTTGGAGGTGCTTTAGATCCTAGTGTTTGAGACA
>Ga0307513_10004785_pt1 | contig 17977 bp, 16 predicted proteins | sample 15_EM_MG_FD_202174 | JGI IMG/M metagenome (GOLD analysis project Ga0307513, IMG submission 202174) | Populus trichocarpa ectomycorrhiza microbial communities from riparian zone in the Pacific Northwest, United States - 15_EM | ecosystem: Host-associated > Plants > Roots > Unclassified | place... | reverse complement strand
CCTCGAGATACGGCCGGATCACCGTGGAGACACCGCCACGCTCGGCCTGCCTGGCAATTTCGCCGGGCGTGGCCTTGCGCTGGCGGAGCGCTTCCTGGAGCCCCTCGATCGCCACCGAAAGGCCGATCTTGTTGCGATATCGGAAGCAGTCCGCGATGGTTTTGATGACGCCAAAAACCTTTACGGGCACGCCTTCGATGACATGAGTTTCGACGCTGTCGTTGAGCAGACTTTCGGTAAAACGCACGATGCGAATGGGTGTGCCGTCGGGTTTGGGAGGCCAGTCCTTCTGGCCGATGGCCAACCAAACCTGTCTCGGAAGCTGATCGGTCAGGCCATGGAGCGCGAGGGCCGAGACCAGGCAGACGACGCCCTTTGGCACCCGCTTGGCTGCCTCGGCCAGGCTATGGCTCGCGTCGAGCGGGGCATCAGGGAGCTGGTAGAGCCCTCGCGCGAGCCGAAGCACTTCCCCATCCCGTTCCATGCGGCTCATCGTAGCCGCGGTCACGCCGGCATCGCGCAGTTCCGTCAGACGCGCAATTCCACGCGCCCTCAGAAGGGCGTGGGCGATTTGGCGTTGGGAGGCGGGTTCGGGCATTGATACGACATCTCGGAACTTAGGCTCTATAGTCCGAGGATTTGTATCACCTGTTCAGGATCAAGGGAAGCGGGACGGCGCCTTTCTACCGGCTGTCACCGCTTCATGCGCCAGGCAGGGAGCCCGGAGCAGCGGCCAGCGGTCCATCGCCTCGGTTCAAGGATGGACTCGTTTACCCAAGCCTTCGGGACGTGGGGTCGCTGAGCATCCTTTTTCACGCAGAACCGATGATACGGCTTCACGCCTTTACTGAAAACCGTTCCTGGAGGGGAAAGCCTTCCCCTGCGCCCGAGCCTTGCGTCTCGGTCGACCCCTTCTGCGGGGCCGGTCGCCCCGCAACGCCCCGCCGGTCAGCCGAGACCGCCCCGCGATTTCCGCAATCGCATGCACGGCAAGATCGAAAGTGAGAGTGCGGACGGGTTAGCCGTGACGGGTTGAGGATCGGGAGAGAGGCTTCCGGCGCCCGTCGCGGAGAACCGCGATGTCCAGAAACACCGCTCGTGCTCGCACCGGATCGGACCGGTCGAGCCTCTATGACGACATCACCAACAAGATCATCGTCGAGCTGGAGGCCGGGCGCGTGCCCTGGGTCCAGCCCTGGGGGACGGCGGCGGCGAAGGCGCCGCTCGCCATGCCGAGGAACGCTGCCACCGGCCGGCAATATTCGGGGATCAACGTGCTGATCCTCTGGGGCGCGGTGATCGAGCACGGCTTTCCCGGCCAGAGCTGGCTCACGTTTCGCCAGGCCCTGGCCCTCGGCGGCAATGTAAGAAAGGGCGAGCACGGAACGACGGTCGTCTATGCCGATCGGTTTGTGCCCGACGACGAAAAGAAGCGCGCCCGTGAGACCGGCGAGGACGCCCAGGCGATCCCGTTCCTAAAGCGCTTCACGGTATTCAATGCGGCCCAATGCGAGGGTCTGCCCGAGGATGTCGCGATCGTCGCGCCCCCGCCTCTGCCCGGGCTGATCGAGCCTCGGGTCGAAGCGCTCGTCAAGGCGACCAGCATCGACTTCCGCATCGGCGGCAACCGCGCCTTCTACGTCCCGGCCCAGGACTATGTGCAGGTTCCCCCGCCGCAGGCCTATTTCGAGCCGATCAACTGGCACAGGACCGCCCTGCATGAGCTTGGTCACGCCACCGGCCACGCCTCGCGCCTCAACCGGGATTTCTCCGGCTCCTTCGGCACAAAGAAGTATGCCTTCGAAGAGCTGATCGCCGAAATGAGCGCCGCCTTCTGCTGCGCCTCTCTCGGCATCACGCCGACTGTGCGCCATGCCGACTATATCGGCTCCTGGTTGGAGGTGCTGCGCGAGGACAACCGCGTGATCGTCCGCGCCGCCTCCCAGGCGAGCAAGGCCGCGGACTATCTCCTCGGCTACTTGCCCGACCACGTCGCCGCGGAAGATGATCAGCGGGAGGCGGCGTAGCGGCACAATCGACTTGCGGCCTCTTGATCATCGTCGCTTTCAGCACGATGTAAGTAGCGCTCCGCATGATGGCCGCGCCATCAGCCCCGTCATAGACGGGGTCCCGTCCCCCTTGGAGGTTAACCGGCGAGCCCCACGAGTGGGGCACGTCTGGACAGACGGCTTCTCCGTGGGAACTCAAACCAACGGAGAATGACATGTCTAAGCAGAAACGCCCCTACACTGCCGCCGAGATCGACCGCGCCAAAAGCCTCTTCGCCAAGGCAATGGCTGCCGGCACGCTGAAAGCGCCGGCAGCCATTGCGGCGCTGGCGCTGAGCAACGGCTATCGCCGCACGGTCACGCAATCGGAAGTCACCTACCGTGATTATCTGCGTGACGCGCGGCGCGCGCTCGAGTGACGGTCCAGTGCGCCAGCCAGATCCTCCACGAGTCTTAGAGTGAGAGGAGTGACGGGATTTCGTGACGGGTTGGAGGTCGAGAGAGAGGCTCTCGGCCGCCCGTCGCGGAGTAAATCCCGATGGCTACTGCCGTTCAGAAGATCACCCTGTCGTCCTCGCGCGACATCCCCTTCAACAAGCTGGTGCTCTCCCAGTCCAACGTCCGGCGCGTGAAGGCCGGCGTCTCAATCGAAGACCTCGCGGCTTCGATCGCCCGTCGCGGCCTGATCCAGAGCCTCAGCGTCCAGCCGGTCGCCGATGCCGATGGCAACGAGACCGGCATGTATGAGGTGCCGGCCGGTGGCCGGCGTTTCCGGGCGCTCGAACTGCTGGTGAAGGGCAAGCGCCTCGCCAAGACTGCGCCCGTCCCCTGCATCGTCCGCGACCGTGACAGTGACATCCTGGCCGAGGAAGTGTCGCTCGCAGAAAATATTGAGCGCGCGCCGCTTCATCCCCTCGATCAGTTCCGCGCCTTCCAGGACATGCTGACAAAGGGCATGACCGAGGAGGAGATCGCCGCGGCGTTCTTCGTCCCCGTCAACGTCGTAAAACAGCGTCTGCGCCTGGCGTCCGTCTCTCCCGCGCTCCTCGACGTCTATGCCGACGACGGCATTACGCTGGAGCAGCTCATGGCCTTCACGGTCTCGGGCGACCACGATCGTCAAGCGCAGGTTTGGGACTCGATCAAGGATGCGTGGTCGAAGGAGCCGTACCAGATCCGCCGCATGCTCAGCGAAATGACGGTGCGCGCCTCCGACAAGCGGGCCGTCTTCCTCGGCGTCGAGGCCTATGCGGCGGCCGGCGGCAACGTCATGCGCGACCTGTTCCAGTCCGATGACGGCGGTTGGCTGCAGGACGCGGCGCTGCTCGACCGCCTTGTCGCCGAGAAGCTCAAGACCGAAGCCGAGGCGATCGCCACCGAAGGCTGGAAGTGGATCGAGGTCGCGGTCAGCTTTCCCTTCGACGCCGTGCGCGGACTGCACGAGGTTTCTGGCACGCCGCTCGATCTGACGGCGGAGGAGCAGGCGACGATCGAGGCACTCAATGCCGAGCAGGCCAGGCTCGAAGCGGAATACGAAGGCGCCGACGAACTGCCCGATGAGGTGGATCAGCGGCTCGGAGAGATCGAGACCGCGCTCGCCAGCTTCGACGATCGCCCTGAGCACTTCGATCCGGCCGATATCGCCATCGCCGGCGTCTTCATCAGCATCGACGCCGACGGTTCGCTCTCGGTCGATCGCGGCTTCGTCCGGCCCGAGGATGTGCCGCCGGCCTCGGTCGATGGCGCGGATGGATCGGACACTGACGGCGAGCCCGTCGAGCCCGCCAACCCGTCGGTGCAGCGTGCCATTATCACCATCGGCGGCCAGGCGGTCGAGCCAGAGGAAGACGAGGACGGCGCCATCAAGCCGCTGCCGGACCGGCTGGTGACAGAGCTGACGGCCCACCGCACGCTGGCGCTACGCGATGCGCTCGCCGCCAATCCGCACGTCGCCATGACCGCGCTGCTGCACAAGCTGGTCACCGACACCTTCCAGCACCGCTCCGCGACCGGTTGCCTGGAGGCGTCGGTCCGGCACGTCTTCTTCCCCGTCCAGGCCGACGAGCTGAAGGATAGCCCCTCGGCGAAGTCGGTGACAGAACGCCATGAGGCGTGGAAGTCGGACCTGCCGGCCGACGACGACGCACTTTGGGACTGGATCGCCGTGCTTGACGACACCAGCCGTATGGCGCTGCTCGCCCATTGCGTCAGCTACGGCGTCAACGCGCTCTACGAGAAGGCCGACCGCTATGGCGGCGGCGTCTCGGCGCATGGCATCCAGCAGCGGATCGCCCAGGCTGATCGGCTGGCGCGCGCCGTCGGTCTCGACATGGTCGAGGCGGGTTGGACGCCGACCGTCGGCAATTATCTCGGCCGCGTCACCAAGCCTCGCATTGTCGAGGCGGTGCGCGAGGCGAAGGGCGAACGGGCCTCGCAGCTCATCGACCATCTGAAAAAGGGCGACATGGCGAAGGAAGCCGAGCGTCTGCTGGCTGACACCGGCTGGCTCCCCGAGCCGCTGCGCCTCGCCGATCTCGACGGCAGTGCCGGCGTGGATAGCGACGCTGGAGCGGACGGCGAGGCGCTGCCTGAGTTCCTCGCAGGCGACGACGATGCGGAGATCGAAGACAGCGAGCCGCACATGGTCGCCGCCGAATAGAACGCCACGCGCGGAGCGGCCTCAGTCGCTCCGCGCTCCACGCCTCATGCCCCAATCCAGAGCCCGGCCACAGGCCGTCAGCCAGGCCCAGCCCTGACGATCACCGGACGTTGACACACCCATCGCACAGCGGCCGCCACCCAAGGAGAATCCCATGTCGGACACCAGCACCCCGACGGCGCGCTGCGTCGTCTTCGCCTTTCTCGTTCCCGTCCATGTCGAGGTCGAGGACGGCACCGTCTGCCGCGTCACCGTCATCGACGAAACGCCTGTGCAGGACCCGACTGTCGTCGAAGGCGACGCGGATTATCTCGCTGAGGCGGTCGCAGCCGCCGACGATGGCCAAGCGTGGCCGTCCTGGCAGTTCGGCTACTAGTAGCGCGCGCCGGAAGCATCATCGCACCCCGCAAGCACGGTCGGAGTCCCGCGCGCCTTGCAGCTCAACCCGTCTGGACGCGGCGGCCCGCCAGTCAACGGACAAGCCGTTTCCGCGCTGGGCGCGTGACTGGCGGTCCCTGACCGCGTCCCACCGTCGGCTCGCAGCAACGGCACCGGGAGGCGACAACGATGTGCAGGGTCCTCAACAAGCATCACGCAGGCGTGCCGGCAGGTGCCGTCTACATCGGGCGCGGCAGCAAATGGGGCAATCCGTTCCGGATCGGCCCCGACGGCGATCGCACCACCGTCATCGCCAAGCACGAATGCTGGCTCGCCGACCAGCATCATCTGCTGCGGGCGCTCGACGAGCTTCGGGGGCTCGACCTTGTCTGCTTCTGCGCGCCGCTCGCATGCCACGGCGACCTGCTGCGGCGGCTCGCTAACGACAGTCGCGACGAGCGGATCGCGTGGTGGCGCGGGGTCAAGGCCGCCACGTGAGAGGAAGAGTCCGGCCTGGAAGGGTTTGAGCCGGTGCGGTCGAGAGAGCGCCGAACGGGCTCGCCCGTCCCCAGCTCTCCCGAGGTTCCCTTCATGACCCTGATGACCAGCCCTGCGGCCGCGAGCGCCGTGTCGACCGAGCCGAGCGCCGCCGCGCTCTTCCGCGCCGCCCAGATCATTCTTCCTTATCTCGAGCGCGGCGAGCGCATCGACGCCGCGATCCTACGCGCCGCCATGGAGGATGCCTTCGGCGCTTCCGACGCGAGCGGCGCGTGGAACTGGAAAAGCGCCTACGACGCCTGCGAAGCCGCGACCGTGCTGTTTTTACGCAAGTACGGAAAGTCGCTTTTCCGCAAAGCCGGCGACCCCGCCTCAGCCTTGACGATGCTGACGCGCATAGCCCAGCTCCTGCCGACCCACACCCGGCGCTCAGAGGAATCCCAGGCATTCCAGCAATTCTCGACGCCGATCCCGCTCAGCCTAGCCGCCGTGACCGCCGCCGCGATCACTCCCGCCGACCGCGTCCTTGAACCCTCGGCCGGGACCGGACTACTCGCCGTCCTCGTCGAGGCCGCTGGCGGTGCGCTCGCCCTCAACGAGCTGGCCGAGACCCGCGCCGACCTTCTCACCTTCCTCTTTCCGGACATCGCCGCCACGCGCTTCGACGCCGCCCATATCGACGACCATCTCGACCACGCCGTCGCCCCGACCGTGGTGCTGATGAACCCGCCATTCTCGGTCATGGCCAACGTCGCCGGCCGCATGACCGACGCGGTCCACCGCCATGTCGCCTCGGCGCTGGCGCGCCTGGCCGACGGCGGCCGCCTAGTCGCGATCACCGGGGCGAATTTCAGCCCCGAGCAACCGGCATGGCGCGAGGCCTTCATCCGCCTCCAGGCCGAGGCCCGTGTCGTCTTCACCGCCGCGATCGACGGGGCCGTCTACGCCAAGCACGGCACCACGATCGACACGCGCCTGACCGTCATCGACAAGCTGCCGGCATCGGACGCCTCCGCCTTTCCGGCAACGGCCGGCATCGCCCCGGACGTCGCAACCCTCCTGCGGTGGATCGCCGAGCAGCTTCCCCCACGCCCGCCCATCACCGGCGTCGCTCCCGGCGCTGTCACCACGCCGCGCACCGTGCGCGGCTACCTCACCCGAGCCGCCGCGACCACCCCGAGGCGCGCCACGCCGGCCGAGCCCGAGGGCGTCGAAGTCGCCTACGAGACCGTCGACTGGCGGCCAACCGAGGGCGGACGCATCACCGACGCCATCTATGAGGAATACGGAATGCAGGCCATCCGTATTCCCGGCTCTCAGGCGCACCCCACCAAGCTCGTCCAGTCGGCCGCCATGGCATCCGTCGCACCACCGAAGCCGAACCATCGGCCGCGCCTTCCAGCCGCCGTCCTCACCGACGGGTTGCTCTCCGACGCCCAACTTGAGACGGTGATCTATGCGGGCGACGCCCATGCCGACTTCCTCGCCGGGTCCTGGACCGTCGATGCCACCTTCGACATGGTCAGCGCCGCGCGCGACGATGCTCCCAACGCAGTGCGCTTCCGCAAGGGCTATATGCTCGGCGACGGGACCGGCGCCGGCAAGGGCCGCCAGTCGGCCGGCATCATCCTCGACAACTGGATGCAGGGACGTCGCAAAGCGGTGTGGGTCTCCAAATCCGACAAGCTGCTCGAAGACGCCCAGCGCGACTGGTCGGCTCTCGGGATGGAGCGCCTGCTGGTCACGCCGCAGTCGCGGTTCCTGCAAGGCAAGGACATCCGTCTCGATCAAGGTGTCCTATTCACCACCTACGCCACGCTACGCTCCAACGAGCGCGGCGAGAAGGTATCGCGCGTCCGGCAGATCGTCGAATGGTTGGGCTCCGACTTCGACGGGGTGATCATTTTCGACGAAAGCCACGCCATGCAGAACGCCGCAGGCGGCAAGGGAGTACGCGGCGATGTCGCCGCCTCGCAGCAGGGACGCGCCGGGCTTCGCCTCCAGCACGCCCTGCCGAACGCACGCGTCGTCTATGTCTCGGCGACGGGCGCGACCACCGTCCACAATCTCGCCTACGCGCAGCGTTTGGGCTTGTGGGGCGGCGAGGATTTCCCGTTCTCGACCAGGATAGAATTCGTCGAGGCGATCGAGGCCGGCGGCGTCGCCGCCATGGAGGTACTGGCCCGCGACCTTCGCGCGCTCGGTCTCTATACCGCCCGGTCGCTCTCCTACGACGGTGTCGAGTACGAGTTGATTGAGCACCAGCTTACCCCCGAGCAGACCCGCATCTACGACGCCTATGCCGGCGCGTTCTCGGTCATCCATAACAATCTCGACGCCGCCATGCGGGCCGCCAACATCACCGGCGACAAGGGCACGATGAACGCCCAGGCCAAGAGCGCGGCGCGGTCGGCCTTCGAAAGCGCCAAGCAGCGCTTCTTCGGCCATCTCCTGACCTCGATGAAGACCCCGACCTTGATCCGCCTGATCGAGCAGGACCTCGTCCACGGCCATGCCGCCGTCATCCAGATCGTCTCCACCGGCGAAGCCCTGATGGAGCGCCGACTGGCGGAGATCCAGACCGAGGATTGGAACGACGTCCAGGTCGACATTACCCCGCGCGAATACGTCCTCGACTATTTGGCCCATTCCTTTCCCGTGCAGCTCTACGAGCCTTTCACCGACAGCGAGGGCAACCTGTCGTCTCGGCCGGTCTATCGGGACGGCCAGCCCGTCGAGAGCCGCGAGGCCGTCACCCGCCGCGACCGCCTGATCGAGACGTTGGCGGCCATGACGCCCGTTCCCGGAGCGCTCGACCAGATCGTCCAGCGCTTCGGCACCGACACGGTGGCGGAGGTCACAGGCCGCTCGCGCCGCGTGGTCCGCAAGACCGGCGCCGGCGGCGGCGTCGATCGCCTCGTCGTCGAGAACCGGCCCGGATCGGCCAATCTCGCCGAGACGGCCGCGTTCATGGACGACGCCAAGCGCATCCTGGTGTTCAGTGACGCCGGCGGCACTGGACGCAGCTATCATGCCGAGCTGTCGGCGCGAAACCGCCGGTTGCGCGTCCACTATCTGCTCGAACCCGGCTGGAAGGCCGACGCGGCGATCCAGGGCCTCGGCCGCACCAATCGCACCAACCAGGCGCAGCCGCCGCTCTTCCGCCCGATCGCGACCAACGTGAAGGCGGAAAAGCGCTTTCTCAGCACCATCGCACGCCGGCTCGACACCTTGGGCGCCATCACGCGCGGCCAGCGCCAGACCGGTGGCCAGGGCCTGTTCCGGCCAGAGGACAATCTGGAAAGCCAATATGCCCGTGACGCGCTGCGCCAGCTCTACCTCATGCTGTTCCGGGGCAAGGTCGACGGCTGCTCGCTCGATGCGTTCGAGCAATCGACGGGCCTCAGCCTGACCGACGCCAACGGCGTCAAGGACGAGTTGCCGCCGATCACGACCTTCCTCAATCGCCTGCTCGCGCTGACGATAAACATGCAGGGCGTGCTCTTCACCGCCTTCGAGCAGATCCTCAACAGCCGCATCGAGGGCGCCATCGCCAGCGGTAGCTACGACGCCGGCCTCGAAACCCTCCGGGCTGAGAGCTTCGTCGTCACCGATCGCCGCGTCATCCATATCCACCCGGGCACCGGCGCGGAAACCCGGCTGCTGACCATCCTCCAGCGCCAGCGCAACCAGCCCGTCACGCTCGATCAGGCGCTTGATCTCGGTCGGGAACGCCGCACGGTGCTGCTCGTCAACGAGCGCTCCGGTCGCGCCGCGGTCAAGGCGCCGACGACGAGCCTCATCCTCGACGATGGCGAGGTCGAACGCCGCGTCCGTCTCGTGCGACCGATGGAAAGCACCAAGGTCCCGCTGCGCGTGATGGAGGAAATCCATTGGGTCGAGGCCGATCAGGCGACATTCGCGGCGGCATGGACGGCCGAGCTGGCCGAAGTACCGGAATTCGTCGATAGCACGATCCATATCGTTGCGGGGCTGTTGCTGCCGATCTGGAAGCGCCTTCCCAACGAATCCACGCGGGTCTACCGCCTGCAGATCGACGACGGCGAGCGAATCATCGGCCGCCGCGTATCGCCCGCCTGGGTCGCCTCGGCGCTCGCCACTGAGGCTCCGACGCTATCGGCCGATAACGCCTTCATCGCCCTGATGGACGGCCGCACGATCGTCGATCTCACCGAGGGTCTCCAGCTTCGCAGGGTCCGCGTCATGGGCGCGAACCGCATCGAACTGTCCGGCTTCACGGACGCGATGCGCGCTCGCCTCAGCGCCTACGGGCTCTTCCACGAAATCATCTCGTGGAAGCTGCGCATGTTCGTTCCGACCGATGGGAGCGGTTCGAGCGTCCTCGGCAAGCTCATCGAGCGCTTCCCAGTACAGCGTGTCGGCGAGAAGGAGGCGGCGTGATGGCACGCAAAGACGCCTCCGAACTCGCGGAGCGCCTCGGTCGCCAGGCCGAGGCCGTCTGCCGTCACTATCTCTCCGCCGGGCGTCGCGAGGGCCGCTACTGGCTGGTGGGCGACGCGCGTAACACACCGGGCCGCTCAATGTTCGTCCGGCTCACAGGGCCGGATTCCGGTAAGGGCGCTGCCGGCAAATGGACCGACGCCGCCACCGGCGAGCACGGCGATCTGCTCGACGCCATCCGCGAGAGCTGCGGCCTGGTCGACTTCAAGGACGTCGCCGACGAGGCCCGCAACTTCCTCAGCATGCCACCGCCGGAACCGGAGCCTCAGTTTCGTCAACGGCCCACACCAGCGCCCAGCGGCTCGCCCGAGGCGTCCCGCCGTCTCTTCGGCATGTCACAGCCGATTTCGGGCACAATCGTGGAAGCGTATTTGCGGGAACGCGGCATTACGCTTTTGCACGGAACCGGAAGCCTGCGCTTCCACCCCCGCTGCTACTATCGGCCCGACGAGCACAGCCCAACCGAAACCTGGCCAGCAATGATCGCCGCCGTCACCAATCTCGACGGCCGGATCACAGGGGCGCATCGGACCTGGCTCGACCCCCGCCGCTGCGACAAGGCGCCGATCGACACGCCGCGACGGGCAATGGGCGATCTTCTCAGCAACGCGGTGCGTTTCGGCGTGGGTGGCGAGGTGATGGCGGCCGGCGAAGGCATCGAGACGGTGCTGTCGCTCCGCTCGGTTCTGCCCGACATGCCGATGCTCGCAGCGCTCTCCGCCGCCCACCTTGCCGCAGTCCTGTTCCCGCCGACGCTGCGCAGGCTCTACATCGCTCGCGACGATGATCCGGCCGGTGATGGCGCCCGTGACAAGCTGATTGAACGGGCGCAGGCGATCGGGATCGAGGCGATCGTGGTGTCGCCCCAGCTCGGCGACTTCAACGAGGATCTCCGCACCCTCGGCATCGAGACGCTCCGGGCGCAAACCCGAATGCAGGTCGCTCCCCAGGACGTGGCGCGGTTCATGGCGCTGGCGGCATAGGCCGAAAGGGACGAAGCGGCAGGATCGTCGCCGCCGCGCATCGCACGGCTGCCCCCTTTGACGCCGGAGAGGACCGCGACCTCGGCCTTCGAGAGGGCGATCGGCCGGCAAACGGCCCCGACCGGCAATGCCTGCGGCCGACTATTTTCCGCCGCCCTTCGGGCTTTGCAGCGCGAAACAAAATAGTCGGCCTTCGTCATCCTCCGCTGTCGCTGCGGCCCTGCGCTCTGCTCGGGTGCAGGTCGGAACCGCCCGCCGGCTTTCGTCGCCAGAAGGCCGCGAGGGTCGCGGTCACATCCGACGAAGGAGCATCCCATGAGCGAGCACGATAACGACTTCGAACCCGCCCACGCATCGTCCCCAACCGACCACATCCTCACCGAACTCCAGCTCTACGGCTACCGTCCCTTTGCGGATGAACCCGATCCTCGACCGCTCCCGGAAGGCAACGTCGTCGCCGGTGCGATCACCGACATCTTTGACGCGCTGGTGGTTGCGCTCTCCGACACCCGCCTCGAGTCCGACCTCGACGACCTGCTCTGGTCAACGGTCAACGTCTTCCACCGCGCCACCGGCCGGATCGAGCGCGAGCTGGACGACAACGAGCAAGCCCAGCAGCGCGGGCAACGCGAACAGGACGGCTCGGAGGTCAGATCGGTCGAGCTGGAACGCCTCATCGCCGAAGGTCAGACCACCATTGAGCGGCGCGACGCCTTCGAGCTGATGCGAGACCAGGCCGCAGACCTCTTCGAACGCCACACCGGCACAAGCTGGCGACCGCGCTCCGGGTCAATGGTCAACCATCGCAATCTCACCTCCGCGATGATCGACAGCCGCGACTTCCTGCAGGCAAAGAGGCGGGCAGAAACCCAGGTGCTGCTGCCGCCCGGACCGAAGATAGCCTTGACCGGCGGGCTCGACTTCAACGACCATCGCCTGATCTGGGCCAGGCTCGACCAGGTCCACGCCAAGCACGCCGACATGGTGCTGCTGCACGGCGGATCGCCCAAGGGCGCCGAGCTGATCGCCGCCAAATGGGCCGACAATCGCAAGGTCCCCCAGGTCGCTTTCAAGCCCGACTGGACGAAGCACGCCAAGGCGGCACCCTTCAAGCGAAACGACCAGATGCTCGACGTCCTGCCGATCGGCGTCCTGCACTTCCCGGGCACGGGCATCCAGGACAATCTCGCCGACAAGGCCCGCAAGCTCGGCATCCCGGTCTGGAAGTTCGCATCGGGCGGCGCGTGAGCGCCGCCTTCGGGCACTTCCGACCATCCCCAATGCCGTGAATATTTGCTATAGATCTTCGGTCAATGAGAAACTGGATTTCATTTACCATGGTTGAACTACAGAATTACTTTCGCGATAAGGTTTCACAGGCCGGATATGATCTCTTCGCTGTCTTCGCCCGCTTCGAATATGCAATGAAGAAGGGAGGATTCCGCCGCGCGAACCATGCCGAAGCCGCCTGGATAACCTTCGCCGACACACTGCCGGCCGGCTTCTTCGCGCAGATGCAGGCCGCGCCGGAGGCCGCAATCTATTTCGCCGCGCCACCGGACCATCTCGTCATGGACCCGGCCGGCGGCGTGCGCTGGGCAGAAGCACCGATCACGCCAACCACCGCTGCTGGGCTGTTCGCCAGTATCAACACCGCCCGCAACAACCTCTTTCATGGCGACAAGCAGCACGACCGCCAACGCGACACCGATCTGATGGTCGCCGCGCTCTTCATTCTGAACGCCGCCTACGATGCCGCCGAAGGCGACGCTCGGTTCGACAGGTTCATCGCCGAGATGGCCCACGGTCTCTGATACGGGCGACAGCAGGCCCAACTCGGCGCACGCTTCGTCGGATCGCCGTTGTTCCCATGCCGGCGCGAACCCAATCCCGCTCTCAATGCGCTGATCCTTGGTCCAGCCGATGTCTTGGCGCCATCAACCCGTAAAGGGTCGGCTATGCGAGCATGCCGCCGCTGCGGCTTTGCCTGCGCGGTGATTGCAGCCATCCGCCGGACACTTCGGGCGCCTGTCGCGCGGGAGATGGTCTCCCGCCACCCGCACAGGAGCCAGACCGATGTCCTTCCACGACGCGCACGCCTTCGCCTTCAGCCTCGCCGCCACCCTCATGGTTGCCATCGTCATCTTCAAGGCCGGCGACGGCACGCATTCGGTCACACCCACCACCGAGTTCGACGGCGACGCCGAGGTCGTGGCGGAAATTGATCCCTTCGCCCCCTGACGGGGCGTCGCTCTGGCGAGGCGGAGATCCTGACCGGATTTCTGCTCCCGCCGCCACTCTTCTTCGGCTATACTCAAGACCGCGCCGTGGTGGTGGTGGAAGGCGCGACCGTCAGACCTTTATCTCGCGGAGACAACCACCATGATCTTCATCGGCATTCTCTTCAGCATCGCGGCCATCGGCTTCCTCTGCTGGTTGCTGTTCACGCTCGCCATCTTCGCATTGCCCTTCTTCGCGGGCGTCACCGCCGGAATGTGGGCCTATGACACCGGAGCCGGGTGGCTCGGCGCCATCCTCGTCGGCGCGCTCGCGGCTGGGTTCACCTTCGGCATCGGCCAGCTCCTGCTCGTTTTCGTTCGTCCTCTCTGGGCACGCATCGCAATCGCGCTCGCCTTCGTCGCTCCGGCTGCGCTCGCCGGCTACCACGCCACACATGGCATCGTGAAACACACCATGCCGTCGGAGGGCTGGCAGATCGCCTTTTCCGTTGTTGGCGCAATTGCCGTCGGTGTCACGGCGCTGATGCGAATGGCTGCAATGGCCACGCCCGGTTCGACCGGACAGGACTTGGCGCGGGGTTGAACGCACCGAAGCGGCGGGGGCAGACCAGGCGCTGGACGGGACCCTTCCGCCTAGATCGTCATGAGCGTTGGCGGACGCAGCGATGGCACGGACAAGCATCTCGGACCGATCACCGCCTGTCGCCTCATTGAAGCGATGATTGACGCCCGGTGACGCACATTCCAGCCCAACGTCAGGCTGTCACTGTCGGTGTCTTGGGCGCAGCGTTGGGCAAGAGCTTCCGAAACCCCGAATGCCTGTGCGAAGAGAGCATCGACGCGGGCGAGCGTCATTGCCGGAATCTCGGCGGCTACGGCGGTGTCGCCACGTTCTCCGTTGATGCGTCTCTGTCAGGTCGACCGCTCCAAAACGGCCTCTCAATGGGCTGATCTGGCCGAAGGTCGGCTGCGCCTCGATCGCCTATGCCGCAATGGCGCCGATCGACTTTCTTCCTCTGCCGGCTACGCCATCATTCCTCGCGAAACAAGAAACTCGCCTGGCTGCCATCCTTCGCTGACGCTGCGGTCGCAAGCGATGCCGCGTCGATCGCCTCCGGCCCACCGATCGCCATCGAGGCCGCAATGGTGCGGGCTCGGAACAGAGTTCAAGGAGAACTACCATGGCGACCATCGGCACCTTCAAGAAGACCGGCAACAACGAGTTCACCGGCGAAATCGTCACCCTCTCGCTCCAGACCAAGAACGTCCGCATCGTGCCCGAGGCCAACCGCTCCGGCGACAACGCTCCCAGCCACCGCGTCTTCGTTGGCCGGGTTGAGATCGGTGCCGCCTGGGCCAAGCGCTCCAATGAGGGCCGCGACTATCTCGGCCTGAAGCTGGACGATCCGAGCTTCACTGCTCCGATCTACGCCAACCTCTTTGACGACGAGGAAGGCGAAGGCCACAGCCTCATCTGGTCCCGCCCGAACGGCCGTCGCAACGGGGAGTAACGCCCCCAAGCAAGGCCCTGCCCGGATCGAACCGGGCGGGGCCTTCCGCTTTTAGAACGACCGAATCAGTTCACCCCTCAGCGGCATATGCGCCGACGATCGAGAGCAGTATCGGCTAGCGCTGATTGCCAAGAACGACTATTATAGTCGTAGTTCTAGCGTGCCGGTTCGTGTTGGTGGGAGGTGATCATGCATGATCACCGCCCGACAATCGCGGGCCGCACGCGCGTTACTCGGATGGAACCAGGAGACGCTCGCTGACAAGGCCCAAGTATCACTGACCGCGCTGAAACGCCTCGAATCCGCAAACGGCCTCGAGGTGTATGAAACCACGCGCGATCAGGTCCGGCGGGCGCTTGAAAGCCATGGCATCCTCCTCCTGACCACCGAACAGGGCGAAGGAGTGATGGTGGTTCGTGGAAAAACTGACAAGCGATAGAGCCCCTTTGGCCATTGGCTCGCCTTGGCGTTGCCGCCAGCGGCGCTGCTTCCGCTGCGGTGCAACCGGCGAACGGTTAACAAATCCCTTCGGAATGGTTAGGATGAATCCAGGGGACGGTTGTGACCAAGACAGACTTTTTAGATGAGCCGCCAGAGAGCGCGGTGCTCACGACATATGATCGCGAGCACATGAAGCTCTATCTGCGCCTGCTCGACGCTGCGACGGACGGCGCCGATTGGCGCGAGGCCGTCCATATTCTCTTCGGCCTCGATCCAGACCGAGACCCCGAGCGTGCCCGGCGGGTCCATGACACCCATCTCGCCCGTGCCCGCTGGATGACGACCCATGGCTACCGCGAGCTTGTCCGCGAAGGCTATCGTCACTGAGCCTTGGTGATGCCGCTGCGGCAACACCTGTTGCCGGGCCAGGGACTTCCTTCTCATCGCCCAACCGGGAATCGTAACCAGCTCGAAACGCGTGAATATTGCGAGCTAGGAGGATTTCCATGTCGCACGACAGATCCCGGTGGCGATCGTCATCAAGCTACGATTATGTCGATCAACTCACTGCCCCCGATATCGGTTGGGAATGGCTGCGGCGAAACAATGACTATCAGCGCGATTATGCCGAATTCAGCAGCGCTTCGACAGATTCACCACCATTGATGGAACGCGTTGGCCGACGGTGGGGGTTGCGATTTCCTTGTCGCCCCTGCTCTGAAATCCACCGAAACGCGAGTGTTCTGGCTTCCGGAAGAAGATACCGGCTCGGTGATACTGACACCGGCACCATCGTCCGTCGCTGCGGATAGGACGCCCCTCCCGCAGCCGGGACACGTAGGCGATCAGCCATCCGAATACGGTCCCCACGTCCTGCACGATTTGAGCAATGGGCAACGTCTGCACCTGGCGTTTCCCGCTGACGGATCGGCCGGCGCGCCACTCGTGGCCGTGATCCCGCTTGGTATCGAGGGCTTCGATCGCATGGAGGCGGTCGCGCGACTTCTCGCGTCCCTCCATGGCCGCACCATTCCACCCGACACGCGCCTCACCCGTCAGCAACTGGCCCGCGCGCGGCGCATGCTGCAGGCCATTGACGGACATCGTTACGGCGCAAGCCAACTGGAGATTGCCAAGGTGATCTTCCGACTCAAGCCCATCCGCCGCGACGACTGGCAAAACGCGCCGGAACGCTACGCGACCATGGACCTGATCAAGGACGGCCTCGCCATGATCGCGGGCGGCTATCGCAAACTGCTTCGTCATCGTCGCCGACCCTAGCCGGATCATACGTGGCTAGCGGTGTGGGAACTTAGCACCCCCCAACTCCCCACTGCATCTACGCGGTTTCCCTTCGCCATCGTGGCCTTCGTCAGCCGCTGAACGCCAGCGGCCTCAACGAACACCACGGAGGCCCTATCCATGAGACCTGATCTCGCTGTTTTGCCACCGCGCTTTCTACGCACCAAGGAAGCCGCCGAATTCCTCAGTCTCTCCGCGCGCACCCTCGAAAAGCACCGCACCTACGGAACCGGCCCCTCCTATCGCAAGCTTGGCGGCCGTGTCGTCTACGCTGTCGACGACCTGCAGGCCTGGACCGAACGCGGCGCCGTTACCTCGACCTCCGATCCGCGCGGCACCGTGCTTCCGGCCAAGCGCCAAGACACCGCGCCGCCCGCGCATGCCAGCCGCCACGTGCGCTGATCGCTTCGGGTTCCCTCTCAATGACGGCGCGACATCGCCCACTCTCGGAGCGCGGACAGCTCGATCTGTTCCACGCACTTCCCGGCGACTTCGCGCCTCGCGACACGCAGGATCTCATGGCCTATCCGTTCTTCTCCCTCTCCAAATCCCACCGTACCGCGCCTATCGACTTCGTCGCCGGCGACGTGTCGATCCGCGTCGAGGCGGTGCCCGATCACGGCATGGCGACCCTCTGGGATGCTGACATCCTGATCTGGGCGGCGAGCCAGATCGTCGAGGCACGCGACGCGGGTCTGCGCACATCGCGCCTGATGGCGGCGACGCCTTATGAGATCTTGAACTTCATCGGCCGAGGCGTCGGCCTGCGTGACTACCAGCGGCTGAAGGCCGCCCTCGACCGGCTTCAGTCGACCACCGTCGCCACCTCGATTCGCCAGCCGGCAGAAGGTCGCCGCCATCGATTTTCCTGGATCAACGAATGGCAGGAGCGCACCGACCGCAATGGCCGACCGGCCGGCATCGAGCTGATCGTCCCCGACTGGTTCTATCGCGCCGTCCTCGATGACGCGCTCGTGCTCACAATCGACCGGGCGTATTTCGACCTCACCGGCGGGCTCGACCGCTGGCTCTATCGCCTGGTGCGCAAGCACGGCGGCAAGCAACGCAACGGCTGGCGGTTCGACTTCCGTCATCTCCATCAGAAATCCGGAAGCCTCTCCCCTTTCAAACGCTTCGCCTTCGAGCTGCGCGACATCATCCGCCGCCAGCCGCTGCCGGGCTACACGCTGTTCATCGAAGTCGAAATCGGCGGCCGAGTGCTGCTCGCCTTCGAACCGTCGCCCCCCTGTGGACAAGCTGTGGACGGCCTCGTGCTATCGGGAACCCGGACTATCGTGCCATCGGGAACCGCTGGCTCGTGCTATCGGGAACCCAAACAGGGCATAAGCCACGGAAAACAAAACCGGAATCGCGCCCTTAACTTAGAGTCTAACCAAGAATCTAACTTTAGAAGACGCGCGCGCGATGTGGAAAACATCGCTGGCCGTCCTGAAAACGCACCAAGCTTGCCTCA
>Ga0307513_10004784_pt1 | contig 17978 bp, 21 predicted proteins | sample 15_EM_MG_FD_202174 | JGI IMG/M metagenome (GOLD analysis project Ga0307513, IMG submission 202174) | Populus trichocarpa ectomycorrhiza microbial communities from riparian zone in the Pacific Northwest, United States - 15_EM | ecosystem: Host-associated > Plants > Roots > Unclassified | place... | reverse complement strand
CCAGACACTGCACGACCTCAGCATCCCCCGGAGGACGGCCTACGACACACCGAGCAGCCGCAAGCCTGCCGTCGTCGCCGCGGCCAGCACCACGACCAGCACGAACGGAACCCGCCACCACGCCGCGACGACGGCCACCCCGACGCCGGCGGGTCGGGCCCAGCCGGCGAACCCACCGGCCTCGGTCAGGGCTGCAGTGGCCACGAGCGCGACGAGCAGCGCGGTCGCGCCGAGATCGAGGTAGCGCTCCACCCGTTCCGGCACGGTGAGCCGGCCGCGCAGCACGACGCCGGCGAGCCGCAGCAGGTACGTGCCGGCGGCCAGCGCGAGCACCGCACCCCAGGTCACGACGCGACCCGCGTCCTGAACCGGCCGGCCGCCACCAGCCCGACCAGACCCACCAGCACCGGCGTCCCGGCCGGCAGGACGGGAGTCGCCGCCAGGGCCGCTATCGCCGCCACCAGACCGACCCGGGCGGTGTCCGCGCGCCGCAACGACGGCAGGATCAGCGCGGCCAGGGCCGCCGGGAACGCCGCGTCCACGCCGAACACCGCGGTGTCGGGCACCGCCGAGCCGATCGCCATGCCCACCACCGCGCACGCGTTCCACACGACGAACAGCAGGAGGCTCGAGAGCCAGAACGCCGACCGCGCCCGTTTCCCCGTCCCGCGGGCCCGGGAGAACGCCACCGCCTCGTCGATCATCAGGTGGGCACCGAGCAGGCGCGCGGGCCACCGGTCGGCGATCACCGGGGCCATGGCCAGCCCGTACGGCAGGAGCCGCGCGTTGAGCAGCAAACCGCCGAGCACGGCCGCGACGACGCTCCCTCCGCCCGACAGCACCGCGACCAGCAAGAACTGCGAGCCGCCCGCGAACACGAGCACCGACAGCGCGACGGTGAGCGCCGGCGGCACCCCGGCGGCTGCAGCCAGTGCGCCGAACGAGACGCCGACGAGCCCGATCGCGGCAGCAAGGGCCAGCGCGTCCCGGACATCGTCAGGTTCGAACGTTCGCCGTATCGCCCGCATGTTCGCCAGCCTGAACGCCGGCGGCGCCGTTCGTCAAGTCGAATAGGTGTCCATTCTGCCGAACAGGACTATCGGACGAGCGGGACTCTCGTCCGCTAGGTGTGTACGAGAGTCCCGCTCGTCCGCGCTGTGGGCGGCTCCGATCACGTCGTGAAGCCCTTCGCGCGTAGCCAGTCGCCCGCCACGTCGTCGGGGAGCTCGCCGCCCACGTCGACACGTTCGTTCAGGGCACGGATCTCGTCGGAGGTGAGCGCCGCCGAGATCGGACCGAACACGTCGCGCAGCCGCGGCTGCGCATCCAGCACCTGCGTGCGCACCGTGACGGCCGCGTTGAAGTCGACGATCGCCTTCTTGTCGTCGGTCAGCAGCACGAGATCGTTCGCGGCCACCGCCCCGTCGGTCACGAAGACCTCGCCGAACGTGCACGTCTTCCCCTCGGCCGCCAGCTTCGGGATGAGCGAGAGCTCCAGCTCCGCGATCGACGACGTCGGCAGCTGGAACCCGTACGTGCGCTGCAGGCCGGGGAACCCGTCGTCACGGGTCAGGAACTCCGCGGCCGCGCAGAGCCGGGCCTGCGCCGGGTCGCGCTGCACCAGCGCGGCGTAGTCCGACAGCGTCCGCACGCCGAGCTGTTCCTGACGGGCCCGAGGCACCGCGATCGCGTACGCGTTGTTGAGCGGCGCCGGATCCAGCCAGCTCACACCGTTGGCCACGTCGGCGTCCTTGACCTGGGCGAACAGCTGCGCGGGGTCCCGCGGTGCCTGACTCACCTCCCGCTGGAGGTGGGCACCCCAGCCGGTGCCGGTGTACTCCCAGTACAGGTCGATCTGCCCCGACGTGAGCGCGGTGCGGACGTTGGTCGTGCCCGTGATCGACTTCAGGGGTCCGACGTCGGCCCCCGCCGCGCGCAACGCCTGCGCCGCGATCTCGCCGAGCACCAGGTTCTCGGTGAACTCCTTGGAGCCCACCGTGAACCGGGCACCGGACAGGTCGATCGCGCCACCCGACGGCGCGTTCCCGCCACTGGAGCCGCACGCCGCCAGCACCGTGGCAACGACTGCCAGCAGGCTCGCGAGCGCGCGGCTCCGGGTCACGCGACGAACCCGTTCTGCTGCAACCACTCCTTCGCCACGTCCTCGGGCAGCTCGCCGCCGACGTCGACCTTCTCGTTCAGCGCGCGCACGGCGTCGGTGGTGAGCTTCGCCGCGATCGGGTTGAACACGTCGGCCAGCTTCGGGTTCGCGTCGAGCACCTGCTTGCGCACCGTCATCGCGGCGTTGTAGTCGAAGAACGCCTTCTTGTCGTCGGTCAGCACGAGCAGCTTGTTCGCCGACACCGCTCCGTCGGTCGTCGTGATCTCACCGATCAGGCAACGCTGCGCCTTGGCGGTCTCCGGCGGCACCAGCGAGAGCTCCAGCTCCGCCACGGCGACCGGCGGCACCGCGAACCCGTAGGTCTTGGCGACGCCCGGCAGCCCGTCGTCGCGGGTGAGGAACTCCGCGGCCGCGCAGATGCTCGCCTGCCCGGCATTCTGCGTGGCATAGGTGGCGTACTGCGACATGGTCGTGATGTTGAGTTCCTTGCTCTTGGCCTCGCTGATCCCCATGGCGTAGGAGTTGTTCAGCGGAGCCATGGCGAGCCACGCCACGCCGTTGGCGGCGTCGGCCTGCTTGACCTGGTCGTAGAGCTGCACCGGGTCCTTGGGCGCGTCCTTCACCTCGCGCTTGAGGTGCGTCGACCAGCCCGTGCCGCTGTACTCCCAGTACATGTCCAGCGCGCCCGAGGTGAGTGCGGTGCGGACGTTCGTGGTGCCCGTGATCGTGGTGAGCGGCTTGACCGTCGCGCCCGTCGCCTGCAGCGCCTGCACGGCGATCTCGCCGAGCACGATCTGCTCGGTGAACTCCTTCGATCCGACGGCGAACGTCGCGCCGGAGAGATCGACCGCCGCCAGTGACCCGCCGCCGGGGCCCGCTGTCCCACCACCGCCGCAGCCCGCCAGCACCAGTGCGGTGCACAGCGCCGCCGCCAGAGCGCCGACCCGTGATCTCCGCTGTCCCATCAGGACTCCCCTTTCGGTCGACGGCGCGCGCCCCTACAGGCCGCGCGGCCGCAGAACCTCCTCGGCAACCCTGCCGAGATAGTCGATCGCGAGCGCCAGCACCGCCGTGAGGACGCTGCCGACGAGGGTCACCAGCTGCCGGTTCTGCACCAGGCCGGTGATGATGATGCCGCCGAAGCCACCGGCGTTGACCAGCGCGGCGATCGTCGCCGTGCCGACGTTGATCACGAGCGCGGTGCGCAGCCCGGTGAGGATCACCGGCACCGCCAGCGGCAGCTCGATCCGTGTCAGCACCTGCAGCCGGCTCAAGCCCATGCCGCGTCCGGACTCCACGACCGACTCGTCCACCTGCTGGATGCCGACCATCGTGTTGCGCAGCACCGGCAGTGCCGAATACGCGACCAGCGCGACGACGGCGGGCCAGAACCCGACGTCCCACACGATCGCGAGGATCACCAGCAGCCCGATCGACGGGATCGCCTGCCCGACGTTGAACACCGCGAGCGCCGGGCCGGTGATCCGCCGCGCCGACGGGCGGGTGAGCAGCACGCCGAGCGGGATCGCGATCACCAGCACGAGCAACGTCGACACCGCGGTGAGCGTGAGGTGCTCCATGGCCGCGACCCCGATGAACGCGAGGTTGACCCGGCGCTCCTCGATGCTGTCGAGCTGTCGGCCGGCGACGATCAGCCACAGCGCCACCAGCACGGCCACCAGCACGGCCGGGGTGACCAGCCAGCCCAGCGCGGTGCGTCGGCGCAGGCCGACGTCGAGCTGCTCGACCGCGATCGTCACGTCGCCGCCCCCTTGGCCAGGGACGACCGCTGCCGCTCGCGCTCGGCCGAGCGCATCCCACGGATGGCCTCGTTGATCGTGTCGATGTCGACGACACCGGTGTAGCGACCGGTGTCGTCGACCACCACGGCGGTGGAGTAGCGGGCCGTGAGCATCTCGTTGAGGGTGTCCGACAGCGTGGCGGCCGAGCCCACCGTCGCCACCGGGAGGCCGCCGTCGATCCCGGAGGAGCGCTGCAGGTGCTCTGCGGTCACCCAGCTGCGCGGCGCCCCGTGCTCGTCGAGGACGAGGAGACTGCCGCGGTCGGTCTCCTCCAACGTCCGCCGCGCCACCGCCGGGTCATCGCCGACGGTGACGGTGGGCCACGTGCTCGGCTCGATGTCCCGCACGCGGGACAGCGACAGGCGCTTGAGCGAGGCTCCGCGGCCGATGAAGTCGGACACGAACTCGTCCGCCGGGTTGACGAGGATCCGCTCCGGGGTGTCGAACTGGGCGATCTGCGAGCCCTCCCGCAGGATCGCGATCCGGTCGCCCATCTTGATGGCTTCGTCGATGTCGTGCGTGACGAACACGATCGTCTTCTTGATCTCGGCCTGCAGCCGGAGGAACTCGTTCTGCAGGCGGTCACGGGTGATCGGGTCGATCGCGCCGAACGGCTCGTCCATGAGCATCACGTCGGGATCGGCGCTCATCGCGCGGGCGACCCCGATGCGCTGACGCTGCCCGCCGGAGAGCTGCTTGGGGTAGCGGTCGCGGTAGTCGGCGGGGTCCATGCCGACGAGCCCGATCAGCTCGTCGACCCGGGCCGCGATGCGCTCCTTCGACCAGCCGAGCAGCCCGGGCACGGTCGCGATGTTCTGCGCGATGGTCTGGTGCGGGAACAGCCCGATCTGCTGGATCACGTAGCCGATGCGCCGGCGCAGCTTGTCCGGGTCGCCGTGCGTGACGTCCTCGTCGTCGAGCAGGATGCGCCCCGACGTCGGCTCGATCAGCCGGTTGATCATCTTCATCGTGGTCGTCTTGCCGCAGCCCGACGGTCCCACGAGGATCAGGATCTCGCCCTCGGGGATCTCCAGTGAGAGCTCCTCTACGGCCGGTCGGGCCTGCCCCGGGAACCGTTTGACCAGCTTGTCGAGGCGGATCTTGATCGGCGGCGTGTCCGTCATCGGATCCCCCTCGACGTCGTGAGACGTTTGAGCAGCACGTAGAACATGTCGAACAGGATCGCCAGCACGACCACCCCGAGCGTGCCGCCGAGCACCTGGTTCAGCGCGTTCGGGCTGCTGATGCGCGAGAGCCCGGCGAAGATCTCGTTGCCCAGCCCCGGCCCGCTGATGTAGGCGCCGATGGCCGCGATGCCCAGCGTGATCAACGTCGCCACCCGCATCCCGGTCAGTACCACCGGCCAGGCCAACGGCAGCTCGATCCGCCACAGCCGCTGCACCCGCGTCAGACCCATGCCCTGCGCCGACTCGACGATCGCCGGATCCACCTGACGCAGCCCGACGATCGTGTTCGCGACGATCGGCAGCAGCGAGTACATGACCAGTGCCACGACGACCGGGGTCGTGCCCACGCCCATCCAGCTGATGAACAGGCCGAACAGCGCCAGCGACGGGATCGTGAGGAACACCGACGTCGTCCCGATCACGAACTGGCGGGCCCGGGGGTTGCGGTACACGAGCATGCCCAGCCCCACCCCGAGCACCGTCGCGATCAGCACCGCGAGCACCGTGATGCCGACGTGCGCCAGTCCGAGCTCGAGCAGGTCGTCCCATCGCGAAGAGAGATAACGGAAGAAATTCACCGTTCCCCCCCTTCCGTGCCCCAGAGGCGGAGATTGTCACGGTCGCCGATCGCGCACAACTTCGGCGACGACCCGCAGGCGATCACCGGTTCTGTCGGAGCGACAGTGCACACTGCGCGGTATGAGTGCGGCTGCAGCCCTGTCCGACGAGCAGATCATCGAGGTGCAAGGGGAGCTGGCCGCCGGCCGACCGGTCACCGTGTGGTTCACCGAGGCTGCCGTCGGCGTTCCCGTGGGCGGCTCGGCGAAGGTCATCGCGATCGGTGATCCGGCCGCCGGCGATTTCGTGCAGGTCCGTCCCACCGGCTCGCGCGACGAGCTCTTCTGCTCGCCGTCGGAGCTCACGCGCAACCGGCCGCCCCGCCGCAAGGCGGCCGCCGCGGCCAAGGTCGTTGCCCCACCGGCGAAGGCCCAGCCCAGGACCGCCGAGCCCAGAACCGCCGAGCCCGAGGTGCCACAGCCGCGCAAAGCCACCGCCGAGGTCTCGGCGGAACACGGGCGGCGGGAGAAGTCGCGCTCATCCACACCAGCAGCCCGGTCAGCCGCGGCTCCCGCCACAGCCGAGGCGAGTGCGCCGAGCATCCCGGAGAAGCCACGCCCGGCCGCGCGCCGTGCTGCTCGCGACACCGCTGGTCCGGAGCTCACCGTGGTCCTGCAGCCGACGAGCAGCGGCGAATGGGTCGCCTCGGTCACGCGCGGATCGAAGACCGTCGTGCGTCCGACGCCGGTGCCGCCGGGCGACGTCGCGAAGGCCGCCCGCTGCCTGCCGCCGGCGGTGGGCGAAGCGGTCGATGCCGCGCTCGCCGCGGCCCGTACCCGCCAGCAGGAACGGGTGGCGGCCCTGCAGGCCGAGTTGGAGGCGGCCCGTCAGGCGCTGGAGGATCTCGGCGGCTAGCCTGTTCGGCGTATCGTACAGGCGTTCCCTGTACTGAACGCCCGGCATTGAACGGTCCGAGGAGGCCCCGTGCAGCGTGCCGCACCCCTGGACACGATCGCGGCCGCCGTCCGCCGCGAACGCGAGCGGCTCGGCATCTCGCTCACGGAGCTGGCCCGCCGCGCAGGAGTCGCCAAGTCGACGCTCTCCCAGCTCGAGGCCGGCAGCGGCAACCCGAGCGTCGAGACACTGTGGGCGCTCGCCGTCGAGCTGGGTGTGCCGTTCAGCCGCATCGTCGATCCGCCCGCCGAACCCGTCCAGGTGATCAGAGCCGGCAAGGGCTACGTCGTGCATTCCGAGCAGGCACCGTTCACTGCCGTGCTGCTCTCCACATGCCCGCCCGGCGCACGTCGCGACCTGCACGTCATGCAGGCCGAGCCGGGCGGTTCCCGCGAGGCGCACGCACACATCGTCGGCACCACCGAGCATCTCGTCGTCGTCACCGGCCGCTGGCTGGCCGGCCCCGACGAGGAGCCCGTCGAGCTCGCCGTCGGCGACTACATCCGGTTCCGCGGCGACCGACCCCATCGCTACGAGGCGCTCGAGCCGGCCAGCTCGGCGGTGCTGCTGATGGAATACGTCTGAGCCGACTCCGCACAGCACGAACGGCACTTCCCGCGGGAGCCTCGGGAAGTGCCGTCCGCCGTCGGGTTCAGGTCCGGTCCGGCCAGCCCTCGGTGCGGTCGCCCTCGGTGCCGGCCGTCAGCGGGTACTGCCGCACCCAGTCCACCTGCATGCTCGAGGGGCTGACCGCCCCACCCGTGCCGAAGTAGTCCAGCTGCACGCACAAGTGCATCGGCCCCTTCGGGACCAGAGCCGGATCCGTCGTCTCGAACCAGCGCTGCCCGTCGACGAAGGTGGTCACCCGCGACGGGGTCCACTCCACGGCCCAGTTGTGCCACTGGGTCGCGTCGATCGTGGTCTTGCCGACGGCCTGGCCGCCCTCCGCGCCGTGCACGGCCGCGATCGCCGTGCTGCGGTTCGCATCCTGCAGCTCCATGAAGTCGACCTCGGCGCCGCTGTCGGCGTCCGGCCACAGCATCAGCACCGCGTTGTACGCGGCATCGCCCGCAGGCACCCGGGCCCGCACCTCCCAGCGCCCGAACGTCTGCCCCTTCCCCCAGGACAGGCCGCCGGTAGCGCCCTCCGCGTTGCCGGAGATGGTGAGCGCGCCGTCGACGACGCTCAGCGCGTCCGGCGTGCGGGTGCCGCGCCCGCTGTACCCCGTGCCGGTGTAGGCCGTCCAGCCCTCGGAGGCGGTGGTCGTCGTGGTGGGGGCGGCGAAGTCCGCGGCACGCGTCGGGGCGCCCCAGCTCAGCACGGTCGCAGCGCTCGCCGGATCGGCGCATGCACCCGTCGTGGACTCCGGGGTGACCGGCCCGATGCCGGTGTCGCCGGCGCCAGGCTGCCCGACGAGCGGCGCCGTCGGGTCCACCGGGAGAGTTCCGGTCGCGGGCAGCGGTGCGCCCGGAGCACCACCGTTCGGAGCGGTGCCTGGGGCAGGGTCGGCCGCAGGACCGCTCGCAGGCGGACCAGCTGGGTCGCCTGCTGCAGGCGCCCCACCCGCAGGAGTACCGGACGCTGGATCGGTCGCCGCTGGGGCGCCACCTGTCGGTCCCCCGGCTGCAGGATCTGTCGCGGCCGGATCAGGACCCGTCGGCGCACCTCCGGCCGGCGCGGCCGGATCTCCACCAGCAGGCGCCGGCCCAACCGGACCACCCGCTGCCGGCGCACCAGCAGCCGGATCGGTCACTCCAGGATCCGCAGCTGCCGGGTCACCACCGGCAGGAACTGTCGGGGCAGGTGCGGCCGGATCATCGGACGCTGGAGCGCCAGGTTCGGGCAGCGCCCCGCCGGGCGCACCGCCAGGAACGGGAGCGGCGGCCGGGTCACCCGCTGCGGGCGCCCCCGCGGGCGCTCCGGTACCAGGATCGGTCACCGCGGGAGCGGCAGCTGCCGGGTCACCGCCAGCAGGAGCAGCGGGTGCAGGCGCGGCCGGATCGCCGGCCGGCGTAGCTGCACCAGGATCGGTCACCGCAGGACCAGTACCTGCCGGGTCACCGCCGGCGGGAACTGCGGGTGCGGGTGCGGCCGGATCGGCCGCCGGAGCGCCACCGGCCGGCACGCCAGCACCAGGATCGGTCACGGCAGGATCAGTGACTGCCGGGTCACCGCCGGCGGGGACAGTCGGCCCTGGCGCGGCTGCCGGTCCACCAGCGGCCGGATCGGTCACTGCAGGATCGGCGGTTGCCGGGTCACCGCCGGTAGGAACAGCGGGTGCAGGCGCGGCCGGGTCACCGCCAGCCGGTGCACCGGGGCCAGGTTCTGTCACTGCCGGATCGGGACCCGACGGCGCAGGGGCGGCAGGCGCGTCACCAGCGGCAGGGGCGGTCGGCGCCGGCCCAGCCGGATCACCCGCTGCGGGAGCCCCTGCGGGTGCACCGGTACCGGGTTCGGTCACGGCCGGATCAGGGCCCGCGGGTGCGCCCCCGAGGGGTGTGCCGCCAGCAGCAGGATCGGCAGGGCTCGGCGCAGCCGGATCACCGGCCGTAGGCGCTCCGCCGGCGGGATCAGCAGCGGGTGCCGGCGCAGGCGGTTCGCCACCCGCGGGAGCCGCACCGGCCGGTGCACCAGCACCTGGGTCGGTCACCGCCGGATCGGGATCTGCTGGTGCGCCCCCGACGGGTGCACCGCCAGCAGCAGGATCGGCAGGGCTCGGCGCAGCCGGATCACCGGCCGTAGGCGCTCCTGCAGCGGGATCAGCAGCGGGTGCCGGCGCAGCCGGTTCTCCACCGGCGGGAGCCGCACCGGCAGGTGCACCAGCAGCGGGTTCGGTCACCGCCGGATCGGAACCCGCTGGCGCGCCGCCAGCAGCAGGATCGGCAGGGCTCGGCGCAGCCGGATCACCGGCGGCAGGCGCTCCAGCGACGGGATCAGCTGCGGGTGCCGGCGCAGCCGGTTCGCCACCCGCGGGAGCCGGACCGGCAGGTGCACCGGCACCTGGATCGGTGACCGCCGGATCGGAACCGGCAGGAGCGGCAGGCGGTGACCCGGCCGGGTCACCCCCCGTCGGCGCGCCAGCGGCAGGCCCGCCAGCAGCGGGATCGGGTCCTGCGGGCGCACCACCGGCAGGAGCAGCAGGCTCTCCCGCTGCCGGAGCACCGGCAGCAGGACCGGTCGCGGCCGGATCACCACCAGGCGCAGGGGCTGCGGGACCGCCCAGCGCCGGCGCGTCACCGCCGGGGCGCGACACCCCGCTACCCACGGGCGGAGCCGCTGCGCCACCGGGCAACACCCCGGCCGGGTCCGGCACGGCGGGCAGGGCGGGCAACGCCCCGGCCGCGGGAGCTGCGCCGGCTCCGGGCCCTGGCTTCGGTTCGGGGTCTGTCGCGGTCGGCTGATCGGCCGGAGCGACGTTGCACGCGGCGGGCATGGGCGCGTCAGACCCGTCGGACGCGGCCATCGCCACGCCCGGGCCGCTGAGCAACGCCAGTGCGAGCACGCCCCCGATGGTCACGGTCCGCTTCATGGCTCTCTCCGCCCTTACCGCCGGCACTCACGATCGTGCGGACAGTAGGCGGATCTGACTACTCCATGCGGCCGTATCACCGACACGGGTGACAGTGCCATTCGGGCGAATCACCGTGGGTCTCGGACACGCCGAGAACCCGCCGCGGACCGTGACGGTCAGCGACGGGGAGGTGTCACCATCCGCGCCCGGCGTAGCGCTGCTCGGCGGGCAGGTCGGAGATGTTGATGCCCACCATGGCCTCGCCGAGGCCGCGGGAGACCTTGGCGATCACGCTCGGGTCGTCGAAGAAGGTGGTCGCCTTCACGATGGCCTCGGCCCGCCGCGACGGGTCGCCGGACTTGAAGATGCCCGAGCCGACGAACACACCCTCGGCGCCGAGCTGCATCATCATCGCCGCGTCCGCCGGGGTGGCGATGCCGCCGGCGGTGAACAGCACGACCGGCAGCTTGCCCGAGCGCGCGATCTCGCTGACCAGCTCGAACGGTGCCCGGAGCTCCTTCGCGGCGACGTAGAGCTCGGCCTCGTCCAGCGCCGCGAGCTTGCGGATCTCGGAGCGGATCGAGCGCATGTGCCGGGTGGCCTCGACGACGTTGCCGGTGCCGGCCTCGCCCTTGGAGCGGATCATCGCCGCGCCTTCGGAGATCCGCCGCAGGGCCTCGCCGAGGTTGGTCGCACCGCACACGAACGGCACGGTGAAGGGCCACTTGTCGATGTGGTGGGCCTCGTCGGCGGGGGTGAGCACTTCGGACTCGTCGATGTAGTCGACGCCGAGCGACTCCAGCACCTGCGCCTCGACGAAGTGTCCGATGCGCGCCTTCGCCATGACGGGGATCGAGACGGCGTCGATGATGCCGCTGATCATGTCGGGGTCGCTCATGCGCGCGACACCGCCCTCGACCCGGATGTCGGCCGGCACCCGCTCCAGCGCCATGACGGCGACGGCGCCGGCGTCCTCGGCGATCTTGGCCTGCTCCGGCGTCACCACATCCATGATCACGCCACCCTTGAGCATCTCCGCCATGCCGCGCTTGACGCGCGCGGTGCCCTGCTGCGGGCCGGCGGGGACGGGGGTGGGAACGGGCTGGTCGGACGACACGGGCGTACCTCTCGGCAGGACGGATTGCGGTCCTGATCAGGCTAAGCGCGCTCGGGGGCTCCGATGGGTGTCGCGCAGATTGCACCGAGCACGGCGTCCGAATGTCCCGGATCGGCGATCTCGAAGTACCGAGGCATGGGCGCGTGTCCGGCGAGGTGCAGGCGCCGGACCATCCACACCGACCGCAGCCCGAGGGTGTCGCGAACGGCGTCGTTGTGGACGCGCCGGGCCAGCGCCAGCATCTGCTCGGCCTCGGCGAGTTCGGTGCGCAGCTCGACCGGCAGCGACGTCCGATCGAGGAGGGCGAGCGCCCTGCCGAGGGTGTTGGCCGTGGCTTCCCGGTCCGCCCAGGAGCCGGGCGGGTCGGGCACATCGACGCCGGCCGGCCGGGCCGCCACCACCCGGCGGACCAGGGCGGCGTCGAGAGCGGCACGCGCGGCGTCGAGCCTGCGGTGCAAGCGGTCGAGGCGACGTACGCGGGAGGTGGCCACGAGCACGACGCTCGTGGACCACACCGCGAGCAGCGCGATGGCCCATCCCCCGAGCCCCGACATGACGTCACCGTCCGGCCCCGTCACGAGGCGACAGCCTGCCCGCGCGGATCGGCGGCGATGGCCGCCCGGTACACCTGCGCGACCCGTGCCGCGACGGTCGGCCACGCGAACGCCTCGGCCCGGACGCGTCCGGCGGTGGCGAGCGCGGCCCGGCGCCCAGGGTCGGCGAGCAGCCCGTCGATGGCCCGGGCCAGGGCCGCCGGGTCGCCGGGCGGGACGAGCACCCCGTGCCCGTCGAGGACGGCGGCGAAGGCGTCGAGATCGGACGCGATGACAGGCGCACCGGCGGCCATGGCCTCGGCGAGCACGATGCCGAAGCTCTCGCCGCCGAGGTTGGGTGCGCAGAACACGTCCATGGATCGCAACGCGCGGGCCTTCGTGGCGTCGTCGACGGCGCCCAGCGCGGTGACCGGCACCCCGGCACCTGCGAGCAGGTGCGGATCGCCCGGACCGACGACGAGAAGCTGCAGGTCGGGACGGGTGCGGGCGAGCAGGCGGCAGGCCTCGATCAGCACCGGCATGCCCTTGCGGGCCTCGTCGTAGCGGCCGAGGAACCCGATCGTCGGCCCCGTTCCGGGCCGTGGTTCCGCGGCGGCCAGTGCCGCGACGTCGACGCCGTTGGGGATCTCCACGGCGTCGCCGCCGAGATGCTCCACCTGCACGCGACGGGCCGTGGGCGAGACCGCGATGCGGGCGGTGACACGCTCCAGGAGCGGCCGCGCCACCCCACCCATGGCCCGCAGGACGAGCGAGCGGTCGGTGGCGGTGTGGAATGTCGCGACGACGGGTCCTTCGGCGACCATCAGCGCCAGCGCGGAGAGGCTGAACGTGGTCGGTTCGTGCAGGTGCAGGACGTCGAAGCGGTGCTCGGCGAGCCAGCGCCGCACCCGCGCGTACGAGACGGGGCCGAAGGCGACTCTGGCCACCGAACCGTTGTACGGCAGCCCGAGCGCCCGCCCGGCCGGCGTCACGTAGTCCGGGACGGGCCCGGCGGCGGGGGCCAGTACAGCCGCGTCGTGGCCGAGCCCGCGCAGCGCCTCGGCCAGGCCGAGGACGTGCGCCTGCACGCCACCGGGCACGTCGAGCGAGTACGGGCAGACCAACCCCACCCGCAGCGCCGCGGTCACACGCCGACCCGCTCGGCGTCGGCGAGCCAGATCGGTTGGAGCGCGTGCCAGTCGGCGGGACGGACGCGCAGCAAGTCGCCGAGTGCGTCGGCGAGGCCCTGCACGGCAGCCGGAACCGCGGTCCGATCCGGCACCGGCACGGGCTCCGCAAAACTGATGGCCCAGCCGTCCGGTATGAAGGAGGGACAGGCCGGCACGAGCAGCGCCCCGGTCAGCGCGGCCAGCCGGGCCGGGCCGGTCGGCAATCGCGCCGGTGCTCCGAGCAGCTGCACGGGCAATCCGCCCCCGGTGACGTCGCGGTCGGCGACCAGGCACACCACTCCCCCGCCGCGCAGCCGCCGGGTGAGCACCCGATGCGCCGCGGTGCCGTCGCCGGCGGCGACGACCTCCATGCCGAGCTGCTCGCGGTAGTCGACGAACCGGCGGTAGAGCGTCTCGGGTCGCAGCCGCTGCGCGACGGTGGCGAATCCCGGCTCGCGGTCGAGCGCCCGCAGCTGCTCCACCAGCCAGGCCCCGGCCGCGTCCCAGTTCCCGCTGTGCGGCAGCGCGATCACCACGGGTCGACGGTCGACGAAGGCCGTGTGCAGGGGATCGGCGCCGGGACCGCTGATCCGGGTGCCCGCGTGGATGCGGGGGAGATCGCGTGCGGCCAGGCGGAACGTCTCGCTCCAGTAGCGCCCGTAGCTGCGCATCCCGGCCACGACCAGCGCGTCCAACGCGCTCGGCGACGCACCCGGGACGAGCCGGGCGAGGTTGGCCCGCAGCTGGTCCGGACCAGCGCCGCCGCGCCGCGCCACCCATCCCGCACCGGCCTCGAACACCCGTCGCGCAGGCCGCGCGGGCACCGCGCGCAGCAGCCGCCACGCCGCGGCGTACTGGAGGTCGGCGAGCCGCTCGGCCCGGGTGCTCACAGCGAGATCTCGGGATCGGCCGCCGCCGACGGGCCCGCCCCGGAACGCGAGTTGCGCCGCGCCGACCACAGCCGCTGCACCATCGTCCACGCCGATCCGGCCGCGAGCAGCCACAGCGCCACGGGCAGGGCGTACGGCACGCCGAAACCGGCCAGACCGGTACCGATGAGCGCCAGCACGAGCCGTTCGGCCCGCTCGACGATGCCGCCGTCCACCTCGACGCCCACACCCTCGGCGCGGGCCTTGATGTAGGAGACGAGCTGGCCGGTGACCAGGCAGATCAGTGCGGCCGCGCCGGTGCCCGGATCGCCGGCCACCTCGAAGCACCACCAGATCAGCCCGCCGAACAGGGCGGCATCGGCGAGCCGGTCGCAGGCCGAGTCGAGGATCGCGCCGAACGGGGTGCCGCCGGCCGCGCCGGACCTGGCCATCGCACCGTCGATGAGATCGAACAGCACGAAGACGGCCACGACGATCGTGCCGGCGAGGAACTCGCCGCGCGGCAGGAACCACAGGGCGGCCACGATCGTCCCGAGCGTGCCCGCCACGGTGACAGCATCGGGGGCGACCCCGTGCCCGACCAGCCATCGGCCGATCGGGTCCGCCACGCGATTGACGTGCTTGCGCGCGTGGGCGTTGAGCATGGACTCCTGCCTGGTGGGATGTCCCCCGGAACCTTCCTCGCAGCCTATCCCTGCGCTGACCAGGCCTCCGCGAGCACCGCCCGGGTCTCACCCAGCAGCTGCGGGATCACCTTCGTCTGCCCGATGACGGCGATGAAGTTGGCGTCGCCGCCCCAGCGCGGCACCACGTGCTGGTGCAGGTGATCGGCCAGTGAACCGCCGGCGACCGTGCCCAGGTTGAGGCCAACGTTGAACGCGTGCGGCGCCGACACCGCCTTCAGGGTCCGCACCGCCTGCTGGGTGAAGGCCATCAGCTCGCCCGACTCGTCGGGCGTCAGATCCTCCAGCTCGGCGACGTGCCGGTACGGCACGACCATGAGGTGCCCGGGGTTGTACGGGTGCAGGTTCAGCACCGCGTACACGACGTCGCCGCGGGCCACGATCAGCCCTTCCTCGTCGTCGAGCGACGGGATCCGGCAGAACGGGCAGCCCTCGGCGCCGGCATCCTTGATGTACGCGAGCCGGTGCGGGGTCCAGAGCCGACGGAAGCCGTCGGGGGTGCCGACACCGTCGCGGGGCTCCAGATCCGGCCCCGATTCGGGCCGTGCGCCCCGCTCGTCGTCCATGGCCGAGGATCCTAGGGCGTCACGTCAGCGCGGCACCGCGGGTGCGCAGCCGCCGCAGCAGCACCTGCACGGCCGCGACGGGCGCGGGCCCGGCCGGCACCGCCACCACGGTGGTGCGGGTCAGCGACGGGGCGAGCGGGCGCACGACGACATCGACGCCGGGATCGACGGCGAGCGCAGGCAGCGCGGCCACCGCGAGGCCGGCCTGCACGTGTTCGAGCACGAGCGCGTAGCTGGAGTAGCGCCCGACGATCTCCGGCTCGAACCCCGCCTGCCGACACGCTCTGGTCACGACCTCGCAGAGGTAGCAGCCGGGCTGGTCCATCGCCCAGCGCTCCCCCGCCAGCGCCGCGATCTCCACCGTCTCGACGTCCTGCAGCGGATGGCCAGGGGGCAGTACCGCGACAACGGGGTCGCGGCAGACCGGCACCCGGTGCACACGGTCGTCGACGGGCAGCCCGCCGTCGTCGAGGTCGTAGACGAGTGCGAGATCGACATCGCCGCGGCCCAGCGCCTGCAATGCGTGGTGCGGCTCGGTCTCGACGACCGCGACCTGCAACTGCGGGTGTTCCCGACGCAGGTCCGCGGCAACAGGGAGGACCAGGGCGTGCAACCCGCTGGAGAAGGCCGCCACCCGCACCAGGCCGACGGGTTCGGTGCGGCGCTGCGCGAGATCGGCCTCCGCCACCTCGATGCGCTGCAGGATCTCGCGTGCGTGCGCGGCCAGGCGCACACCGGCCGGGGTGAGCGTGACGCGACGGCCGTGGTGCTCCAGCAGCACCGTGCGCGACTCCCGCTGCAGCACCGCGAGCTGCTGCGACACCGACGACGGGCTCATGTCCAGCGCGTCGGCGACGGCCCGGACCGTGCCGAGGCTCTCCAGGTGCGCGAGCAGGCGCAGGCGCCACGGGCTGAGCACGCGCCACCCCCGATCGTTCGGATCTTCCGAACAGCCACAGCATAATTCGTCGATGGACCCGTGCAGGGCGGCCGTCCTAGCGTCGACCCATGCCGGACGCCTTCTGGACCGATGCCGAGAACCACCTGATCCGCTACGGGATGCGCTTCACCCCGGAGATCATCGACCGAGCCGCCGGCAGCTACGTCTACACCGAGGGCGGCCGGAGGATCCTCGACTTCACCTCCGGTCAGATGAGCGCCATCCTCGGGCACTCCCACCCCGAGATCGTCGCCACCGTGCAGACCGCAGCGGCCAAGCTCGACCACCTCTTCAGCGGGATGCTCTCGCGGCCGGTCGTCGACCTGGCCCGCCGGCTGGCCGACACGCTGCCGGCGCCGCTGGAGAGGGTGCAGCTGCTGTCCACGGGCGGCGAGTCGAACGAGGCCGCCGTCCGCCTCGCGAAGCTCGTGACCGGGAAGTTCGAGGTCGTGTCGTTCAGCCGCTCGTGGCACGGCATGACGGGAGCAGCGGCAAGCGCGACCTACAGCGCCGGACGGCGCGGTTACGGGCCTGCCACACCCGGCAACATCGTCATCCCCACGCCCGACCCGTACCGCCCGGACTTCCGCACCGCGGACGGGGAGCTCGACTGGCGCCGCCAGCTCGACGCGGCGTTCGACCTGGTCGACGCGCAGTCGGTCGGCAGCCTGGCCGCGTGCCTGATCGAGCCGATCCTGTCCTCCGGCGGGCTCGTCGTACCGCCGTCCGGCTATCTGCCCGCGCTGCAGGCGAAGTGCCGCGAGCGCGGCATGCTGCTGATCCTCGACGAGGCCCAGACCGGGCTCTGCCGCACGGGTGACTGGTACGCCTTCCAGGACGAGGGCGTCGTCCCGGACATCCTGACGCTCTCCAAGACCCTCGGGGCCGGGCTACCGCTCTCCGCCGTCGTCACGAGCGCGGAGATCGAGCAGGAGGCGCACGACCGCGGCTACCTGTTCCTCACCACCCACGTCTCCGACCCGCTCGTCGCCGCCGTCGGACTCACCGTGCTCGACGTGCTCCAGCGCGACGGGCTCGACCAGGTCGCCACCAAGAACGGCGCGTTCCTGCGCGCCGGGCTCGACCGGCTCCAGGAGAAGCACGACGTGATCGGTGACGTCCGCGGCCGCGGCCTCTTCCAGGGCATCGAGCTGGTCACGGACCGGGAGACCAAGCAGGGCAACGACGAGCTCGGGGCCCGCGTCACCCAGCGCTGCCTGGAGCTGGGCCTGCACATGAACATCGTGCAGCTCCCCGGTTTGGGCGGCGTCTTCCGCATCGCGCCCCCGCTGACAGCGAGCGAGGCGGAGCTGGAAGAGGGCCTGGCGATCTTGGACACGGCCCTCACAGAGGTCCGCTGACGCACACCGTCGGGTGCTCACGCACACGGTCGACCATGTGCGTGAGCACACCAGGGTGTGCGTGAGCCTCAGCCGAAGGCGTCGGCCGTCGGGTTCGCGTTCTCGCGGCGCGCGATCCAGCTCGTGATCAGATCCAATGCCTCGGCCACGGGCACTCCGTTGCGCTGGGTGCCGTCGCGGAAGCGGAAGCTCACGGCACCGGCCTCGACATCGCGCGCACCGGCCAGCACCAGGAACGGCACCTTCGCCATGGTGTGGGTGCGGATCTTCTTCTGCATGCGGTCGTCGGCGGTGTCGACCTCGATCCGCACGCCCTTCGCACGCAGCGCCGCAGCGAATTCCTCGACGGCCGGGATCTGGTCGTCGCTCACCGGGATCGCCACCGCCTGGACGGGCGCGAGCCACGCCGGGAAGGCCCCCGCGTAGTGCTCGGTGAGCACGCCGAAGAACCGCTCGATCGAGCCGAACAGCGCCCGGTGGATCATGATCGGCTCCTGGCGGGAGCCGTCGGCGGAGGTGTACTCCAGCCCGAACAGGCCGGGCTCCATCAGGTCGACCTGGATGGTCGAGAGCTGCCAGGTGCGC